>Ga0302140_10008077_pt1 | contig 13129 bp, 11 predicted proteins | sample I_Bog_E1_1_FD_202095 | JGI IMG/M metagenome (GOLD analysis project Ga0302140, IMG submission 202095) | Peat permafrost microbial communities from Stordalen Mire near Abisko, Sweden - I_Bog_E1_1 | ecosystem: Environmental > Terrestrial > Soil > Wetlands > Peat | place: Sweden: Abisko, Stordalen...
GAGGGGGAAGCGATTGCGACCGGTTTGAAACAGGCGCGGGCGCATTTTAAAAAGCAAGCGGACAATAAAGCGTGTGGATAATGGGTCTGTTTCTACGATTGAACAGATGGACGGACATACAGCAGGCATCCCTTAGAACCTACTCTGCAAATTGCAAGGCCGACATATTGCTTTGAATGCAAAGCGAAATTTTTTCTATCAGGTCCTTCTCCCTGAAAGGTTTCATTACAATGTAATTGAAACCGGCATTAAAAAATGATTCCTTCTCGTTTTCCAAAACGCTGGCTGTTAAAGCGATCACCGGGATATTTGACCGGTTTACATCCTCATAGGCCCTAATTAATTCGATTAGCTCCAGGCCGTCCATTTCGGGCATTTGGATGTCAGTTAGCACAACATCGTAGTCATTTTGTTTAAAAAACTCCATGGCTTCTATTCCGTTGTAGGCAATATCATAGTTTATTTTCCATTTCTTCAGTATGGTGCGGCCCAGCAACACGTTCAGCGGGTTATCTTCCACAAACAAAACATGCTTACGGTTAACCAGTGCAGCCATTTCCTCGTCACTGAAAAATTGCGTTTCTTCCAACTTTACCCACTCACATTTTTTTAGTGGTAGTTCCAGGCTGAACACCGAACCTTTTCCAACTTCGCTGGCTACACTTATACGGCCATTCTGCAGCTCAATTATCTTTTTACAAATGGCCAGGCCCAGCCCGGTACCCTTTTGTTTGGTTGCCCTTTGCGCGGTGCCCACCTGGGTAAACTCTTCAAAAATATGCGGCAGGTCCTCCCGGGCTATCCCCAGGCCCGAGTCTTCGATCTCTACTTTCAGGATCACGCTATCTTTGGCGTTCTCTACAACGACGGCCCTCAAAATTACGCTGCCACTTACGGTAAACTTGATGGCATTGCCAAGCAAATTCATCAGCACTTGCTTCAGGCGCATGCTATCACCTTCGCAGCAAAGTTCCCGGTCAATTTTAACCTCGTTTTCAAACCGGATGCGTTTTTTGGACGCCTGTATCTGCATACTCCTGAAAACCTCGAAAAATACAGTTTGAACCAAAAAAGGCGAGTTTTCAAAACTGGTTTTCCCTGTCTCGTATTTTGTAAAGTCGAGCACATCGTTCACCAGTGTGAGCAGCATTTCCGACGAATTCTTTATCGCGTTCAACTGTTCCTTTTGGGCAGGCTCAAGGCTGTTTTGTTCCAATTGTTCCGAAAAACCGATTATCGAGTTTAATGGCGTACGTATCTCATGACTCATGCCTGCTAAAAACCGGCTTTTCGATTGCGCGTACTCCTCGGTTTTTTCGCTGTATTCCAATATTCTCCTCTCGTTCGCAAATATCTTCCATATATTATAAAAAACCATTATCGCTAAAATGAGCAGAAGAATAAGCTCGATGGTTGAGATCTGTTTATTTTCAAAGGAGACGTCCGAAACACTTGATTTAAGTTCGGCCTTGCTGTAGTCGATATTTGCCTGGTCAATAGCCTTATAATCCTTTAACTCGCTTATAATTTCGTCTATCAGGCTGTTGTTGATCATTAAAACCTGGCGCTCATCTTTTCGTAAATTGCTGTTTGCCTGGTTTATGGCCTGGTAGTAGTTGGTTTTAGGCTGTTTTATTTCAACCTTATCATTACTGCTGATGTTTGAAACCAGCACCACTTCCTGTTCCTTTTTTGCTGCCGCCGGCAGGGGTTTTTCAATGGCTTTGTTTACCGTAGGGGCTGACATGGTTTTCGCCTGCATTTTTTCCTTATTGTGCAGGTTATCAGCGTTCTCAAAACTGTCAATTGCCGACTTCTGCGCCATTTTTTCCGGGACTTTGCCCACGTTTCTTACCGGCCTTGCCGAAGAGTAGCTGATATTTGCCGCGTTATTGATGAGGCTGTCGGTTAGCAGCCTTAGTTTCATGTAGTCGTTGGTCGTTATATTTTTTTGATTGAAAAGGTCTTTCAACTTAGATGATTTGGAAACAGGCTGATCTTTTTCGTTCAGGCGTATCTGATCGATAGCTGCGTTAATTTTATTTACATCCCTGGAGAATTTGGTCATGTAATCCTTATTCCCGGTAATGGTGTAAAGCCGGCTGTAGTTATCGGCAGTATATAAATTAATAATGCAGCTATCGATGAGCGAATTGCTTTCGCGCGCCGAAATTAACCTGGCGATGCTGATTTGAAGGTTTTGGGCTTTGCTTTTATGGGTGAACAGGTATACCATGCCACCGAATAGTAAACAGATAGGAAGAATGATAAAACTGTACCTGAGCGGCGAAGTTTTGTGCGCGATATATTTCATGTGATCAATTAGGGAACGGCATGTATATTAAAACCTGGTTTTATACGAAAGTAAAATGGATAAGGTTTAGTATTATATATATAATATTATTGTATTTTTATAACAAATAAGCATTTTTATTAACCGTTAAGCACGCTAAAGGCCAAACAAAGTATTATTTAGGCAAAAAACAACCCGCGCGATTAAAACACTCATTAACTGTAGTTTATAGCAAGGGAATAGCAATAGAACCAGTGTAACTTTATTATGTTAATCGTCGTAATAGTTAAAAAAAATATCCGAAGCAGCATAAATTGATCAATATTGATTGATAAGTAGTATGAAAAACTTTATTGAAAGGTTAGTTTTCAGTATTTTGTTTGTGTTTGTTGTTGCAACAACATTTGGTCAGCCCTATAAAAAATTGACAGCAGATGATTTTAGAGGGGAGCCGACTTTGGGAAACGGGGAGGAAATTGCCTACACCAGTTGTTCAATCGCCTATAGTTACCAGGCAAAACAAGAAGATAGCTATTGTCTGCTCACATTTACCATAAGGCTTAGTTTAAATAACGACCAATCATGGATTGACAAAAGCCGGATCACCAGTAAAAAAATTGCCTCCCAGATATTGAACCACGAACAGGGCCACTACAATATTGCTTATTTGGAGCAGCAGGAATTGATAACCACCGTGTCGCACACCGTTTTTTATCGTGATTACGGGCTTGCGGCCAACAGGATATTTACTACAATCGACGCCAAATACCGCCAGCTTAACAAGGACTACGACGCCGAAACGCAAAACTCAACCAACCAGGTAAAGCAGCGCCAATGGGACTCCTGGTTTCAAAAGAAGCTTAGCGGGACTGCCGTTAGCAACCAGTCGGATAACCCTACTGCCTTACGCAGGGCCGGCAAGGGCAACCCGGCTGAACAGGATACCGGCAAATGGCTCCTGTTAGCATTTCTGCCGGGCCTGGCTTATAAGAACAGTTAAGCTGTTTTTCCGCCGTCCGCACACTACGTCTACGAATCGGCTATGCGCGTCGTCTTTGCCTACCACCAGGCTGTTAAATAACCTCTGACGTATCAATTTAGGCTATTACCATTTTATGTGTTTTAACCAGGTAAAAAATAAAAGCCCCCTTACTCTCGCAGTTCGGGGGCTTTAACCTAAACCTTATCACAAAAGGCAAGTAGTAGAACCTGCCATATGAAGCGACAAATATACGGCGAGTATTTTAATTTAAAAAATTTTAAAGTGTTAAAAAGACGGATTAACGCCTAAAAATTTCCACAATCGCAAAATCATATGCTTTAAAGGCTGTTTTCGGTATATTTTATGTGAATAATTTTTATTTTTTTCATTTAATAAGGCTTATTCCTGTTTAAACATTTATTAAACCACGGGGAAAAATACAGGGTAAATATGGCCCGGGGAATACGATTTAATAAACGCCGGTCCCGCTAAAACAGGCTCTTCAGCCCATCGATAATGCTCTCAAAAAATGTGGGGATCGTGAGGCCGTTATGATAATTGAAGAACACAAATATGGCGAAGATGATGATGGCTATAATAATGAACTTTTTGAACATATAGCCCAGCAAAATGAGCGCACAAGGTATAGCCACCAGCAGGTACCAGGGGATATGCACAGGCGTTAGTTTATCGTCGGTGCGGTAAACGTAATAAAGGATGGAATGTGTGCCGCTGTCGTTTTGGTGCCGCACGTATAAAAAGGTGGAGCGCAGCAATTTGTGCCGGTAGAAGGCTGCGCCTTTGTCGAATAGCAGCGTATCGTCCAAACCGTTTACGCTGAAGCTGAAACTGCCGTTTACATTCTCTTTGGTATTGCCAAGGGAGTCGACAGCCACGATCACTACTTCATCCTTAGCGAAAGGGTTTTCTTTGATCACGAAATGGTTGATGGCGACGGCAATAGTGTCGGCATACGATAGGGCAGCCGAGGCCAGTATGATACAAAAGAGGAGGCTTAATTTTTTCATTTACCGGCGCTGATTGGTGATATAAAGGTAATACATTTTGCTTAACGGTTAAGGGTAAAGATGCCGTAATTAAGTATGGCCGCAAAACTGACCCACAAAAAATAGGGCAGGAGCAGCCAGGACGCTGTTTTACTGATTTTGCTAAACCAGCGGATATTTAACAGGATGGTCATCCACAATAAAATGATGACCAGCAGCCCCCCTGTAATGGAATGGAAGCCAAAAAACACAATGGACCATGAAAAATTGAGCAGCAGTTGGATGATATATACGGCCCGGGCGGTTAAGTAATTGGTTGAACCGTCGCGGTGCTGCCAAACCAGGTATGCGGCAACGGCTATTAATACGTAAATGGTGCTCCACACCGGTGCAAACAACCATGACGGTGGATTGAACGAGGGTTTTAACAGCGTGCTGTACCAGCCTGCAATTTGGGGCCGGGTAACCAGCGAAGCCACAAAACCAATGGCCAGGGTGATGAGTAAGCTAACCAGTAAAGGGAAAAAGTTGAATTTTTGGGCTTCGTGTACGGCTTTCATGATGATGTCTCTAACAATAAATAAGGGTATTCTGTTTGGTCGGTAAAGATAAAGAATCCTTGTTTACGAGGTTGACGGGATTGCATTAAAGTGATGTAAGTTCGATATTCGCGCTTCGTCGCCTCCCTCCAACCCCTCTGCTCCCCAACTCGGTTGGGGGCGCGCAAAGGAGGAGGAGCTTAAAGAAATTGTGTCTTGCACCGCCTTTGTATATCTTTTTGCGTGGATATAAAAATCGGTTTTTTGGTAAATTGCTAAATTCCTATTAATTCAATAGGAATTATAGTTTTTATTTTTACATTTGCTGCTGTTAGTGATTATTTAGTTTTTTGAGTCGCTTGACCGAGTGGATAGGTGGAAGTCTGCAAAACTTCTTACGGTAGTTCGAATCTGCCAGCGACGTCGGGGAAAATCAGCCAGCTTTTGTAACCAATCAGGGGATAAAGGCTGGCTTTTTTGGTGACAAAATCTTGTCAGTGTGGCGCGCTGTGTCAAAGTGTGTCAGCTATTTTGCGTAAGCAGCTGATTTTCATTGGGGGTGTGTGTCAGGTGTGGCACTTGATTTTTTTGTGTCACATTCTTCGTGACACAGCATCAAGGGTACGAGAGCCCGGTTAGTTGGCCCTCGCCATAATAAAAAGGTTCGAAGCCATCTTCTGCCAGGTCACAGCTCACCAGCATGGAGTTGAAAATTACATTGCCAAAAATGTTGGCGATGGCGGTATCCGCAGCGTCACGCCCGGAAGCGATCTTGACAAGGCCGTTAAGCGGTACCAGCCGGGTAGCGTCAAACAAAACCCAGTCGTTACCGATATAGGCCTCAAAGCAGGCGTGAAAGTCGGCGGGTTGTAACTGGTATGCATACCCGGTAATATAACGGGCCGGTATGGTTAAAGCGCGGCAGAGGGCTATGCCCAGGTGGGCAAAATCGCGGCACACGCCTGCCTGCTCGGTAACGGTGTCAAATGCCGAGGTTTGCGAATTGGTTGACCCGCTTAAATAAAGTACGTTTTGGTGTATCCAATTGGTTAGGGTCGCCACTTTTTCAAACGGATTGTTAATATGGCCAAAAAGGTTCCAGGCCAGCCGGTACAGCTTATCCGACTGGCAGTAGCGGCTAGGGTACAAATAAGGCAATACCGCCTGGTCCATCTGTGCTACGGGGATCTCGTCAATCCTGCTGAAATCTTTGATCTCGCAAAAATTGTCAATAGTAGCTTTATAGGTAACTTTTAGCAAAGTGGCTTCGGAGATTTCAAATCGAATCAGCCTGTTTTCGCCCTGGGCGGTCATTAATTCTTCAACCTTGATATAAGGATCGGTTGTAAAAGTTTCACTGATGACCGTTTGATGCGGCGTACGCAAGGCATGGATATCCAATATGATCGTTCCCGCTGCGCGGGCCGTATATTCCATCTCAGCGAAGACATTAAATTTCATATTTAGTTGTAAATGTTGTAATGGTTGTAGATGTTGTAAAAGTTTAAAATGTTTTAAAAAGTTGAAATTATTACTTTGCGAAGCGAAAGTTTAACTAAGCAACTTTTACAACCCTTACAACCTTTTTCAACAATTATCCAGGTCATCAAAAGCCGAATCCATCCAGTCTTCCGAAATATGTTCCAGTGCGGCCTTTAATTCCTCGGCCCATTGCGTCGAGATGTACTGAAGATCCTTAGCCTCATAACGTTTTTCGACCATGTGAAAGGTGTCGCGGCGATATAGGGCGACGTCTATAGGGAAATCGACATTGTTGGAACTTACACGCGTGGAATCGAACGATAAAAACCCGGTTTTGAGCGATAGCCTCAGGCTCGAATTTTCGTCCAGTGTACGGTTCAAAATAGGTTTTCCATATCCTGAATTGCCAATAATTACATAGGGCGCACCCTGGCCAAGTTCAACCCAGTTACCTTCGGGATATAGGAGGAATAGCTTATGTTCGTCATCGTCTTTCAGTTGCCCGCCAATGATGGTATTCAAATCGAACTTAAAGCCCGCTTTTTCCAGCGATTCCCGGTCTTCCTTCGCCACGCGTTTTACCTGTTCGCCAAAAGAGTTTACGGCCTTATAAAGTTTGTTGTATTCTTTTGTTTCCAGCAATTCAGTAAAATAAACCAGTGCCTTATCGCGTACCGAGCGCAGCCCGCTGGTCATAATAAACAATGAAAAACCATCTTTTTGCTGGATGGTGATCTTTTTTTTAACAGTAGTGTCGGTGCCGGATGTTATGCGTGTATCGGCAATGGCGAGGAGTCCTTCTTTAACCTTTATTCCTAAGCAATAAGTCATTTTTTTGTGATTTCACCGATTACTTCAAACGATTTCACCGATTTATAATTTTTAAGGGACGAAGATAACCTAATCAACCTAATCCAACCTAATCAACTTAAAACTATATTAAAGTAAGGCGGTAACAATACCTCATTTATCTTAAAAAGTTAACTACTGTACCAATTACTTCCTTCATATAAATATTCCAGATTTCCAGCGCACTGGGATCGGGTATAAAATCATCAACACCGAGGTACCCGTCAGACGTTAAATAATTGGTTGGATAGGGGATGATATCAATCTTCGATTTTTTAAAAATCTGGACAGACCGGCGCATATGATAAGCGGAAGTGATCAGCAAATAAGGCTGCTGCAGATGAGCGCTGTCCAGTATTGGTTTTGTAAAACTGGCATTTTCAAGCGTATTGCGGCTTTTGTCCTCAATGAGGATGCAACTATCAGGCACTTTAAATTCCTGCAATTGTGTTTTAACCCAGTCACTTTCCCTGAAACTATCTGGTAACAGGCTGCCATTGCCCCCTGTTATTAGGATATGCGTTACTCTTCCGGTTTGAAACAGCTTAAGTGCCTGTATAAAACGATCAGCTGAACCATTAAAATAATACCCGCCGTTGGCAAGCTCCGATGAAAAGCCTCCCAATACAATTGCACAGCTATAAGCCCCCTTCTTTTTTAACGGTACGGGCTGAATGTCCCACAATTTTGCAAACTGGTTTATCACAACGGGTTCCGAAAAGATGAAAAGAACAATTGCGGCGCTTACAAAGAGCTTTTTTTTGAGTAAAGGTTTTTTTACAAGCAGTGCCGCTACCGCTAAGATAATGATCCAGGAAAAAGGATAAATAAAAAACTCAAGGATCTTTGAAAAGAAAAAAAACATAATAAATCCGTATTTATTTAAAGCGCTTTTGCTCCGCTAAGATAATGTTTAAAGTAAATAGCCGGCTTGTTCATCTTAGGTATTAATTGCTGACCTAATTACTATTTTAGTTAATTGGTAAATTTTACAATGGCGTGGTTTTGGAATTCTGGAAATAATCTTAATTTCGTTGTAACAAAAAAATTGCATCAAAAGGTATATTCCCAACTAACCCATACCACATGGCAAAAAAGGTACTTTTTATAGTTGGTTCTATGAACCAAACATGGCAGATGCACGCCATATCAAAGAATTTGCCGGAATATGATTGTTGGTTTAGCCAATTTTTTACCGACCTGAATTGGGCAAACTGGCTTATCAAACATACACCTGTTTTTAAGGGCACAATTTTATCCGGGCAGTTTAGAGAGAACTCTGAAAAATATTTGCGGGCGAACGGCCTGCAGATTGATTACCAGGGAAAAATGAATAAATACGACCTGATCGTTTACTGCTCCGACCTTCATATCCCCAAACGAATGCGGCAAAACAAAATGATTTGGGTGCAGGAAGGGATGACCGATAAGCTGACCTGGTGGGCAAAAATAATAAAGGCCCTTGGAGTTTCAGGTGGTTTTGGAGGTGGAACTGCGCTAAATGGTTCGTCAAATATTTGCGATGTTTATTGTGCAGGTTCCGAAGGGTATAAAGAGCAATTTGTCCGGCTTGGCACGGACCGGGAAAAGATTGTGGTTACCGGGATACCCAATTATGACAATATAGAACAATTTCTTGATAACGATTTCCCGCACAAAGATTACGTAATGGTGGCTACTACAGATATGCGCGAAACGTTCAGGGCCGAAAACAGGCCTGCATTTATCCGCCACGCTGTTAGAATTGCCAATGGCCGGCAATTGCTTTTCAAACTTCACCCAAATGAGAACTTTGAGCGGGCCGAGCGTGAGATAAAAAAACACGCGCCGGCAGGCACGATCGTTTACCGTAAAGGTAATACCAACCACATGATTGCTAATTGTACTGAACTGATCACTCAATATTCAACAGTGGTGTACGTCGGCCTTGCGCTTGGCAAAAAAGTCCATTCGTATTTTGACCTCGAAGAGTTGAAACGCCTGGCGCCGCTGCAAAACGGCGGAACTTCAGCCGCCAGGATTAGCGAAATATGTCGGGAGATGCTAGGGCCACAGGAAATTATCAAAGAATCAGCTGGGCAATTCGAGATGGAGCAAGGCCTTTAACGCTATTTTTATTGATGAGCAGCGACGTTGCCATTTGAGTCTAACTCAAGAAAGGGGTTATATGCAATTTCCCAAAGGTTATTTTCCGGGTCGGCCGCATAACCGCTGTATCCACCCCAGGATGCTTTTTGCGGCGCTTTAACAATGCGTACGTTCCGGCTTTTTAGCATTTTGAAAACTTCATCAACTTCTTTTTCCGACCTGTAATTGATTGCCAGCGTAAATTTTTTAAAACCCGTGCCGTCCAGCATTACTCCCGCATCGTTAGCCAGCTCATCAGCAGGGTAAAGCGCCAGGATAAAGCCATTCATTTTAAAAAAAATGATGCCATCTGTTTTGATCGCTGTCCATCCGAATTTTTCGATATAGAATTGCTTTAGGGCACTTGTGTCTTTTGCGCCAAGTGTAATAAAAGTTAATCGTTGTTCCATAATTTGTTTTGATGTTTGGATTGACTGACAATGTGCCGTTTCGATTGTTAAGCCCAAAGTCAAAAGTATGAGGCAGAAGACTTTGAAGGTGTTATTTATCAACATGTTTTTTGATTTAACACGACAAATTTATCGCGTTTTTGGAGCCTCCACTTTGGAAAAATGCGACAAAATTACAATTGGGCAGGCGCGACGCCGGTGTATCTTTTTATCTCATTGGTTAGGTGCGAATGGTCGTAATAACCGCATTCGAAGGCGATTTGCAGCAGGCTTTTTTGAGCCTTGTTGTTTTTTATTTCGCGAAAGGTAGTTTGGTAGCGCACCAGGTTGATAAACTCTTTCGGGCTGATGCCCATTTGCTGGCTAAAGGCACGCTCCAATTGACGGGTTGTGGTAAAGTGTTTTTCGGCCAATGCTTTAACGCTTAGCTGGCCCTTTGCTTCCTGTATGCCTGAAATTATGGGGAGTATTGAACGTTTTGGTTTCGACAATTTTCCAATAAAGAAATGGTCAAGGTAGCCAACCGAATATTTTATGACGGCATTGACATCAGGCGCAAATTTTTTGTCCAGCGCTACGGTAGTATCCGTCAGTTTTTCCAGCGAGGGGTATTCATAAAATACCGTAAAGGCTGCTGGTTTAAAGCGGATACCCAGCAGCCTGGTTTCGGGCGTCATCAGCGTTTCCTTAAAATGTGTCATAGTGCCAATGAGAAAAGCCTGCCCGCCATTTAAAAGGAACGTGCCGTTTTCCGAAAGACAATCGGGGCCGATGTTGAAAATAATATCAATGCAGCCATCCGGCAATATTTTTTCTGTTTGCATACCCGTCGAATCACCGATAGCTGTCCAGTAAGCATCAATATAGGGCGCAAGGGCAGGGTGGGGGCTAAATTCGGCGTATTGCATTGGCTGTTGTTAAGTTAAAATTAGGGGTTTCGCGTATAAAATGCAATCTGCCGTTTGCTGAAATAAAAAACGCCCCGGAAAACCAGGGCGCCAGCTGAATGAAAAATTGGTTTGGAATTAAATATCAGCAGACAGACGCGATGAATCGCGCCTCAACGATTTTCTCATCAGCGAAATCAATAAAATCACAAAAATCATCGGTTCAGACTAATCGTTAAACCCGGTATCGCTCAACTTAATATAATCATCCAGTGTATGCAATTCCATACCTTTATTGCGTGCCTTTTTGATAAAGGCAGCACTTACTCCATGGTCAGCCAGTTGCTCGGCTTTATCGAGGCTTAAATCTTTAAAACCAAGAGCTTGGATCTCGCGGATAAATTCCGCACTCACGCCATGGTCAACCAGGTTTTGGGCGCGTTCAAGCGAGATGTCTTTGTACCCCATACTTTGCAGATTACTGATAAAATTCCCGCTAACACCATGGTCAATCAATTCTTCAGCACGGTCGACGGTTACGCCGGTGTAGCCCATTTTATGCAGTTCTTCAATATAGTTGGCGCTTACGCCGTGGTCAACCAGTTCTTCTGCTTTTTCAAGTGTCAGGGTGGGATATCCAAGCTTTTTAATTTCTGCTATGTATCGTGCGCTCACCCCGTGGTCGCATAATTCCAGCGCCCTGTCAAGTGAAAAACCTTTGTACCCGGCCTGGTGCAATTCCGTTATGTACCGTGCGCCTACGCCGTGTTCGCTCAACTCAACAATTTTACTAAGGCTTTGATGGCCGTAGCCTTCGGTTTTAAAAAGGTTAAAATAGTCTTCCATTACTTTGCGGCCCATGTCCTGCTCGGCCAAATCTTTAAATTGCTCATTGCTGATGACGGCATAACCATTAGCCTTCATAAAGTCGAAATAAGCTTTGTTGATGTCGGTGGTGAATACGCTGAACATCAACTCTTCGTTTAGCCCGCTATAGCCTTTTTGCTCGAGCCAGCTTTTGTAAGCTGTATTCTCTTCAAAATGATAAGTGCCGTGCCCCCAATGGTCCTGGAAAACGCCTTTAAAGGAAGCCTTGCCGGCATCGCGGGTGAGGCTAAATTCGCCGACTTTATCCGTCGGCAGGGTCCCGAAGTCAGCCACATTGAAGTTTCGGCCATCGGTCCAGTCCTTTCCGTAAAATTGGATGTTGATTTGGCCATCCTTTATCACAGCGTCCCAGGTGCCCGGCTGGCTGTTGGGCCAGTTGGAATGCATGTTTCCGCTCCAATCTTCGTCCCTTGTTTTTTCTTTTACCGCAACCTTCGTTTTGCTTTGTGAAAAAGCAGGTTCTAACCAAAGGGTCAGCACAAAAACTGCTGAAAAGGTTATTAAAAATATTTTTTTCATGATTACTCGTTTTTCAATTTAATCTGTTGTTTTACCGCCTTATTGCAGGCATTTCGTTTGCCTCACCCAACCCTCTCCAAAGGAGAGGGCTAAAAGCTTCTAACTACTCTCTAGTCTCCAGTCTCTAATCTCTAACCTCAATTAAACGAATTCTTCAACTCCATATATTTCCTCAAATCATCCGATTTAAACCCTTTTTGCTGCATCTGGGCCACATACTCCGGTGTTACGCCGCTTGACTTTAAGGCAGGCAGTTCATGCAACGGGATATCTTTAAAACCCAATTTTTGAAAACCGATAACAAAGTCGGGTGTAATCTTCATGGATTTTAAGGGGATGATGGCATGCGCCGGTAAATCATTATAACCCAAATCCATAAAACTTTTGATGTATTCGGCAGTAATATCCAGTGATTTAAAGGCGATGATATCATGCGCTGCGATATCCTTCATGCCAATGGATGTGAAGCCTTTAACATATTCCGGGGTGATCTTCTCGGACTTGAAAGCGACGATATCATGGGCTGCTATGTCGGTATAGCCGATCTCTTTAAAACCTTTAACATAGTCGATAGAGATGTCCATCGATTTAAAAGCGATCACATCATGCGGAGCTATGTCCTTAAAACCGGCATCCATCAGCCCTTTAACGTATTCAGGCGTAACCTTTTCTGATTTAAATGCGATGATGTTGTGGATAGGGATATTGGTGTAACCAACTTCAGCAAATCCCTTTACGTAATCTGCTGAAATATCCATCGATTTAAAAGCCACCACGTCATGCAGCGGTACATCTTTGTAACCAAACTGGCCAAAGCTTTTTACATACTCGGCGGTGATCTTCATAGATTTCATAGCAATCAGGTCATGCGGGGCCACATCGTTGTAGCCAATGGCCTTGAACGACTGGATGTAAGCGGCATCAATTTTCATGACACACATGGCAATCAGGTTATGCGATGCAATATCCTTATAACCGTTTTGTGCCAGCATTTCTACATAGCTCTTTGTTAAATTAACGGTAAACCAGTGGAAAGGGTCGTTCTCGTGGATATCGGTCACACCCGAATTTTTGATGTAATCGCCCAGCTCCTTATTGGGCGTCAGTTTATAAGTGCCGAAGCCCATATCGTCTTCAAATTTGCCG
>Ga0302140_10008079_pt1 | contig 13128 bp, 14 predicted proteins | sample I_Bog_E1_1_FD_202095 | JGI IMG/M metagenome (GOLD analysis project Ga0302140, IMG submission 202095) | Peat permafrost microbial communities from Stordalen Mire near Abisko, Sweden - I_Bog_E1_1 | ecosystem: Environmental > Terrestrial > Soil > Wetlands > Peat | place: Sweden: Abisko, Stordalen...
GTATTGGATCACACTCAACAAAACAGACGAACAGAAGCTTCGAGACCGGGTGCGCAACTCAAGCCGGATCAAGACCGCATCCTCAACGCTGACAGAGGAAGGTGCATTATGAAACAACCGTCGGAATGCCCAGCTTGCGCACCCCTCCGTCCGGTTTGGGGATTTCAACCCGCCTCACCGGCTTCGGTTGATAGGTTCCGCTCAGCAGTTGTTCCCGGATGGCTGGCCAGTGCTGCTTCAGATAGTCAGCTATTCCATCGACAGTCATCCTGTCGATGCCTGCACTACCCTTGTTGGCCTTCACCCGCCGTAATGCTTCTTTCAAATTCTCTCGCTCACATACTTCCTCCATCAATCGATTCATGCTGGCTGGGCTTTCGGGGTCACTCATCGCCGGGAGCGCTTCAGTCTCTTCCCCACCCGCTTTGCAGGCTTCACCCGCTGGCGTGGTAGAGAAGTTCAGTTCGTTCTGAATATTCCGCTGCATGTCGCTCCTGAGACTCATGTCCTACTTGCCTCTCCTCTCGTTCGGGCCTTCAACCATCGTTCCCGGCTTGGCCTATCTGTTGACTCCGCCTTTCGGCCTTGGAGTGCCTCAATAGCCTTGCCGACGTCATGGCCTAATATGCCCTCTGCTTACTTCTGCTCCGCGGTCAGGCTGTCTCACGACGGCCCAAGTCGCCGAAGCGACGCGGAGCAGATCTCCCGGGGTAAGTTCAATCGCCTTCTGCGCACAGTCGCCGGATCTACGCCCCGCGTACTTGATGGATATGGGCTTCGCGGTAAGTTGCCCGCTCGCCCTACGCTCGCGCCTTGTATCCGGTTTTTGTCCATCGACTCGCGCATTTGCTCCACGCTTCCTTCAGACCCCGCCTCGCGGCGATAGCCCTTGCGTTCTTGCTAACCCTTACCTCCATCAGGTCGGGTAGAGGACTTGCACCTCCAAGCTATTGAACATGCCCGGCGCACAACGAAGCCGCTGGCGCGGCGGACGCTGCTGCATCGGCGGTCCCCCAGCCTTTTAGGCCGTGTAAGGTTTGGGTCACAAGGAGGCTTTTGTGACCCAACTTCGGCAGAAGATGCTGGATGAGCTCCAGCGTCGGAACTACTCACAGAACACGGTCAACACCTACCTGCACGCGGTAGAAGACTTTTCCAGGTACTTTCACCGCTCGCCAGACAGGTTGGGGCCTGATTATATCCGGCAGTATCAGGCCTATCTGTTTCGAGAACGCAAGCTCCAGGCAGGGACGATTGCATGCTGCACCGCAGCTTTGCGTTTTCTCTACGTCAAGACGCTGCGACGCCCGTATCTCCCCGAGCACATCCCATTTCCAAAACGCCCCAGGCAATTGCCCGTTGTACTCAGTCCGGAAGAGGTCGCGCGGGTGATTGATTCAGCAGAGAACCTGATGCGCCGCACCATGGTGATGACACTGTACTCGACCGGCATCCGCTGCTCTGAACTGTGCCATCTCAAGGTCTCCGATATCGATAGCGAACGCATGGTCATTCGTGTCCACAAGGGCAAGGGCGCCATGCTGGTCATCGAACGGATCGCGAGTGCTCAACTTTACTTCCGGCCAGACATGAGCTCCGCCATTCCACAGAAGTGCAGCAATGACAGTTCTTGAAATTTCCATGGCCTACGACGAATCTACCCCCGGTCGCCCGATGGCATGCTCACACATGCAATGCCGTCGTGTGCCAACAAGCTGCCCAAGCACCCAGTACGCGGCAATCGCTCACAGCTTGCTGGGCTCCGTTCCGCTCTCCTACGAGGCTCTCTCCACTCCGCTGGTTCAGTTCCGTGCTCACAATAGCCACGATCGGCGGGTTGGCGCCATTGAAAATGCATAGGTAGATCACCGCATCCGCCGCAAACGCCAGCGGCTCAGTTCAAACGATCCTATCGAAACTGCCCCGGGACAAAGAATGGAGCTCAACCATGCCTCGTCTGCCGGGGCAGTCCCGATAGGACCCTAACGTTTTCGAGGACCGATCCTGAGATCCGTGATTGCTTCCCGTCCGACTGAGGTAGTTGGGCATCCCCGGTCCCCAACGGCGAGGGACCGGGGGCACCCAATCATGTGGCAGAACTTTCATCCGTCGAGACCGGGGCCACCCGCCGTTACGCTAGCGTCTGTAAGCGGATGACGCGCCTCGCGCCCAAACCTATCAGCCAAACCGCGGCGGCGAGACAAACCGTAGTGCCGATGCGCATACCCAGCAGTCCGCCGACCAGCGGCTTCCCAGTAAACGCGAAAATGCCGTAAACCAGCGCCCCGCCGGCTGCCAGGCTCAGAACATGCAGCGCGCTCCATCCGGTTTGTCGCGAAAAGAACGTGACTAGAACGAGGAAGACCGCGTCAAACGTGAGCATCGCACCCACCGCAGCCCAACCCCAAATCAGCGGCGTATACATAACGCCCAGTCCCAGCACCAACGCAACGGCTCCTGTCATCCACGGGCTCGGCACCCTATTGTCGGCCATGTGCGATCTCCGCGCCGGAATCAGGAACGCAGACACCATCAGCAACACGCTCAGCACTGCCGCGCTAAGAAGCTGCGCATGGGATGCCACGAACCGGTTCTGCTTGAACCCGATGCCGAAGCTCGCGGCCATACCAAGCACGAACACTAGAGCAACGACCGAATCACCAGCCAGCCCCAGCCAAGGCGCTTCAGCCTCGGCAGGAAACAGCGCCTCCACCAGCGCAATTGAAACGCCCATGCTCCAGAACGTGTGAAGGTTGAACATGAACAACGTCCACCACCCTCCGATGCCCAACGCCGGAATATAGGCATGATCAAGCAGGTGCCAGTGCTTCTTCATATAGTCAGGATTGAAGAGCAACTGCGTCACCAGGCCTTCGCCGATCAACGTGTAGGCCGCGCCCAGCGTAAGCATCGTCGGCCAGCCACGACCCGTTCGCCGCGCTGTCTCGCGAATCAGTACCGCCCCGCCGCCGTATGCCGGCGCCAATACGATCAGTGCCGTCAGCAGCTTTAGCGGCAGATCTCCCAGCAGATACTCCGCCACCAGCGGAGCCACCAAGAACAGCGTAATTACCGCGAAGAGATTTCTCTTGGGCGCGACCATCGTCTTCTCCTCCCTCTAGTACTTAGACCACATGAATTGGAAATTCATTATGGACAAGCGCGGACGAGGACGTCCGCGCTACAGCCGGCCGGGAGGCCGGCGCTACATTCATGCAATTACCAAAACACGCGGTCACGGTACTAGTGAAATGAGTCCACATTTAGCAGACGCACCTCCACTACGAGGCAATCACTCTATATGCCGTCTGATCCTTGCTGTGCCTTATCTCGGTTTCGCTGAAACCCGCACACCGCAGTCGTTCCTTCAACTCTTCCTGATGAAACGGATAGTAGACGATCGGATACGATCTGATCGATGCTTTTCCGCCAGTTTCGAAGACGAGAAGCACTTCAATGGTATGCGCTTCGTCAAAGCTTTCAGGAAAGGTCCATACGTAGATGGGCAGGCATCGCTGGGCGGCGCGTTCTCTCCATTGAAAGTGCGTGAATCTCGTTTTCTCTTTTCGAATCTGCTCCCAGTCGATTGATTCAATCACAAGCTTGCCGCGATCCTTGAGGACTTGCCGCATTCCGCGGAGCGATCGCACCATTTCTTCCTTGTTGCGGACATGGCCAATTGAATTACCGAGGCAGAAAATCAGGTCAAAGTGCTTGGCGAAATGGCCAGGCAGATTGGCCCAAATACAGCATTTCAGAGGAAGGTCGATGTCGGCCTGCCGGGCAGCGAGGATCGCCTGATCAACCATTCCCCGGCTGCCATCGGAGCCGCTGACTTCATACCCGAGTTTGGCAAGCGCTATTGCGAATGTCCCGATCCCGCAAGAACAATCGAGGATGCTTGCCTTCGGATCAGCGAGAGCAAGAACATCGCCGTTGATATCGAGCGCCAACTTACCGGATAAGACATGGTCCGAGTAAAGCCAATGGTAATCGGTGGAAAAAGCGTCGTATTGCTGTGCTGTCGTCATCGTGATTTCCTAATTCTCGGGCCGCTCCATGTCTTGGAGCGGCCCGGCGCGATCATCCGTGGCGCAGGCAGGCTTGAAGCGCCTGATGAAAGAAGGACGAATACTCAGGTTTGGGCATGCCCGCCCTGAGCCTGGCTGCCCTCTCATCTTCCGGCCAATGGCTCTGGTCGTCGTACATCCGTCGGAAGCCTTCGCCAATTTCCGGATTTCCGAGCGTGAACTCGTCGCCCAGGCGCATCCAGCGTGCGACCAGCGCGCGGCCTTCGGCGCTGTCTGGCGGCACTTCGCGATCGAGCGCGCTCTGAAGATCAGCGTACAAGGCCCGCCACCGCGCACCGATCTCCGCGTATTGTTCAGGCGTCAGGGATGCACGCCGCTCCCGAAGCGCCTCAACGGCCTTCGGACTGTAGTACTTCTCCGTCCAGTCTGTGGCTTCTTGCATTTCAATCTCCTTCAGGATGGTCTGGTAGAGGAGCCACTCGGGTTCCGCCCCCTCCGTTTCCACAAGGTCCTGTGCGCGCAGTTGTGCATGATCAATGGCCCGCAGGACGCGACCCAGGCCGTCGCGCCGCTCACCGAGCGCCGCCCGCTGTCGCGCAAGAGTGAGCGTCAACGGTTCTGCGCCACGGCCAACCGGGGCGTTCAGCAGCGCGGCGATCTCGCGCAACGAAAGCCCCAGATAGCGCAACGCGAGAATCCGCTCCAGGCGGCCGAGATCCTCGTGGCAGTAGAGCCGATAGCCTCGCTCCGACCGATGCGCGGGCGATAGCAGCTTGAGCCGGTCGTAGTGATGTAACGCCCGTACAGTAACGCCGGCGAGCTTTGCGAATTCTTGGATGCGGAAGGTGTTCATGGGGCTCACCTTGACATCATTGACCATGACGTAAGGGCAGGGTCAAGCGCCTTTCGAAAAAAGTAATGATAAGTCGGCTCGTGTTCGCCGATCAGCCTGCGCGCAATTCGCGGTTTACGCCGACGAACGCCGCTTGAGCCGAAGCCCCTCGGCTCCTGGCCCCATGCAAAAAGCCCCACCCCGTCGGGAGTGAGGCTTTTGGTTTTGCCGACCAACGGGAGGCGTCTGCCCCACCGCAGGTGGCTAGTCGTAGTATTCGAGGCCCAGGTGCGTGATCAAATCGGCGCCCATGATGTGGCGCAGCGTGTTCTTCAGCTTCATCGACTGGATAAACAGATCGTGCTCCGGATAAAGCCCCGCGGCCGTCTGCGGCGACTTCAAGTAGAAGCTAAGCCACTCCTGAATGCCCCTCGAGCGCAGATCCGGCGTGCGCTTGGCAAGGTCAAGGAAAAGCACCAAATCGAGCGCAATCGGAGCCGCTAAAATCGAGTCGCGGCAAAGAAAGTTCACCTTGATCTGCATCGGATAACCCAGCCATCCGAAGATGTCGATGTTATCCCAGGCCTCTTTGTCGTCGCCGCGTGGAGGATAGTAGTTGATGCGAATCTTGTGGTAAATGTTCTTGTAGAGGTCCGGGTAAAGCTCCGGCTGGAAGATGTAATCCAGCGATCCCAGCTTTGACTCTTCCTTGGTCTTGAACGATTGCGGATCGTCCAGCACTTCCCCATCGCGATTGCCCAGAATGTTGGTCGAGAACCAGCCGGAAACGCCAATCATGCGCGCCTTGAAAGCCGGCGCCAGCACCGTCTTCATAAAGGTCTGTCCGGTCTTGAAATCCTTGCCGCAAATCGGCGCCGCATTCCGCTTCGACAGCTCGATCAGCGCCGGCGTATCCACGGTCAGATTCGGCGCGCCGTTGGCAAACGGAACACCCTCGCTCAGCGCCGCATACGCATAAATCTGCGATGGCGCAATCCCGATGTCGTCCGTCTCAAGGCCAGCTTCGAATGCCTCAATGCTCTGATGCACCGCCGTCGGCTCCAAGAAAATCTCGGTGGAACCGCACCAGATCATCACCACTCTGTCCACAGTTTTCTTGAATGCCTGAATGTCGGCAATCACTTGGTTCGCGAGATCGCGCTTGTTCTTGCCCTTTTTCACGTGCGTGCCGTGCAGCCGCTTCACATAGTACTGGTCGAACACCGCCGGCAGCGGCTTGATCGTTTCGAGATACGGCTTCAGTTGCTCCAGCGTCTCCTTGTCCAGCACCTTGGCGTGCGCGGCCGACTCGTAGACATTGTCTTCAAAAATGTCCCAGCCGGTAAACACCACGTCGTTCAAATCCGCCAGCGGCACAAAGTCTCTGATCAGCGGAGATTTGTTGTCCGTGCGCTTTCCCAGCCTGATCGTTCCCATCTGCGTCAGCGAGCCGATCGGCTTGGCCAATCCCCGCCGCACCGCTTCCACGCCGGCGATCATTGTTGTGGCCACCGCGCCCAGCCCTACCACCATTACACCCAGTTTGCCCGTGGCGGGCGCAATTCTCCCTGCGCTCTTCTGGCCACCCTGCTCTTCAGTCGACATTGCTTCCCTTCCTTCGCTTCAAATATTTGCTTGCATCAGCCTAAAACTCATTTTCAGCAGACCAACCAGTTTACGCCCTGCCAACCGCGTCGTTTCCGCATCCCGCAATCAGGCCGCGCTTGCTTCTTTCGATCGATGAAGATGCGACCACAGAAACCAGACAACACCCACCAGCAGCGCAATCTCAACTACAAGGTGAAAGCGGTGGAACCACTCTTGAAAACGCGGGTCCGTATGCCACTTCTCTCCCAGCTTCATGCCCACGTAGGCAAGGAAGAGATACCACGGCCAGGAGCCCACCGATGTGTAAATGTGAAAGCGCAGCCGCGGCATCTTCGCAATTCCAGCCGGAAAGGCAATGAATGTCTGCAACACCGGCACCATGCGCGCCAGCACGACCGTGATCGATCCATACTTTTCAAAAAACGCCGTCATGCGGTCCAGGTCGTGCTTGTTCATCAGCACCCAGCGCCCGTAGCGTTCCACCAGAGGACGCCCGCCCTTGGCCCCGATCCAATACGCGATTCCCGACCCGATATTTGCGCCCGCCATCCCCGCCGTCGCCACCAAAAAGAGGTTGAACCGCCCCAGGTATACCAGGTACCCGGAAAACGGCATCACAAGTTCAGAAGGGAGCGGAATGCAGGCCGAGTTGATGCTCATCAGCGCAATAATGCCGGCGTAACCGCCAGCGTCAATCACATGGGTGACAAACTGCACCAGGAAGGCAATAATTTTTTCGCTCATCGACCATCCCAGTATATTCGGTCGGGCCCACCCAAAAGCTGGGTGCCCCATCCATTTCTCGGCCCCACCGTGGAATGGGTGGGAATCCACAAACCTGGACCAGCATTATCCATCAGCTCCGCAACCCCAATCAACCCCACTTTGCTACCATGAGGGTTAATCACCGAGGTGCTTCCGTTGGCCGATTTCTCCCCTGTCCCGCTCACTCTTGAAGGCTCCAGCGTCCTCCATCAGTTCTTCCACTTCGACTGGAAAGCCTGGCGCGCCACGCCGCAGGTCGATCGCGACCGCATCGCCGCTCATGCAACGGAGAGGCTCAAAGGCCTCGAGCATCCCAATTCAAAGAATGCTGACAAGGACTCCCCGGTCCGCACCGCGATCTTCTCCCAGCTCGGCCACAAAGGCGACCTCATCGTGATCCACTTCCGCGATTCCTTCGCGGAACTCAATCAGATCGAGCTCGATCTGGCTCAGACGGACCTTTACCACTTCCTCGTGCTCCGGCACTCCTATGTCTCCGTCGTTGAACTCGGCCTCTATGAGTCCAGCCGCAAGACCTGGGAAGCCGCCACCGCCAAGGGCCTCGAGCCGAACAGCCCGGAATTCCAAGCCGAAGTGGCTGGCAGCCTGGAGCGCGCCTCCGTAGCCATGGCGCCCCGTCTCTACCCATCCATCCCGGATGCCAAATACTTGACTTTCTATCCCATGGACCGCAAGCGCGGCGAACATTCCAACTGGTACACAGTCCCCTTCGCCGAGCGCCAGCGCATGATGCACGAGCACGGCCTCATCGGTCGCCGCTATGGGGACCAAGTCAAGCAGATCATCTCCGGATCCATCGGAATGGACGACTGGGAGTGGGGCGTGGACCTCTTCGCCGACGACCCGGTCGTTTTCAAGAAGCTGATCTACGAAATGCGCTTCGACGAAGTAAGCGCCGTCTATGCCCTCTTCGGCCAGTTTTTCCTGGGAGTAAGGCTGCCAATAGACCGTCTCCATAGTTGGCTGGAAGGAAAGCTCTGAAGCAATCGGCTAGGAAGGCATCAGTAAATCTTGCGTAGTTGGAGACAACAGAACCCCAACTCGACGGGACATAAGAAGAAAATGACGCCGCGGAGAAACTCCGAAAGTACGGGGCGTTTCGACGGCTCAAGGCGGGCTCCTCCCGCAGTGCTACCCGACGAATGGAGACGTGCAGAGGGGGCAGCTCTCGTCAGCGTTTGAAAACCAGATCCCGCCGGCCTCGCAGGTCATGAGGTTCACGAAACGGACAGGATAGCCTTCCGCCTCATTTCGGACGGCGATTCGGCGACAGTGTTTTTTCCGCCAGCAGGCAGCCCCACGGTCCATCGCAGACGATCGTTCGACAGCAAAACTCGCACCACTATCAGGCATCCCGCATAGGTTAGGCAGAAAAGTAACAGGCCCAACAGCAGACCCTCCGTCCCGGTTCTCCACATCAAAGATTGAGGCGAACGCGGCAGAATTCGCTTCAAGACCGAGGCCAGGACCGCGAGGCAAGAGGTATGCGTAAGGTATAAGCCAAACGTATGCTTGCGGACGTCAACAAAATGTGGCCACACAGCGCGCTTTAGCTTCATAATTGCCAACACCATAACCACTGAGAAAACCTGGTTGCTGATGCGCAGTGTGTTCATGGGATCAATCGAACCAAGAGTATAAAGCAGCCTGGATTCTGCTAGCGCAAGCGCCAAAGTCAAGAGCAGAAGAGCGACGACTGCGCCCACCCTTATGCGCTCGATCCACTTTTCCAATGCCGGAAAATGCCACGCGCACCAGGCCCCCAGCCAAAGATAGAAGACAAAACCGAAAAGCGCCCGTGTATGAGTGACTGGGACCCAATGACCATAGACGTTTACCGCGTAAAAGAGACTTGCCAGGGCGAATAAAATCCCGGTTCGGATGGATTTGAGGAATGGCCGGAAGAGGAGCAGGATCGCGAGGCAAAGCAATAAGTTTGGGACAAACCAGAATGCCGTGTACTTCAAGCAATCTTCGCATTCTGCGACAAGCTGGGAGAAGTTGGAATCCGCAAGCCTCCCGTGAATGAAATCGGCACCGAGGACGAGGGAAAAGTAGGCCGAAAACCAGACGAGCCAGGGGACAAAAACATTCAGCAAGCGCTTTTCAAAGTACTCGAAAGCACTGCAAGTATCAATCCGTTGACCGAATAGAAACCCGGCGACGAGGAAAAACGCGATGGTTCCGAACTTCAAGGGTTGCTCGAAATAAAGGAGAAGTGCGGGGACTGAGGGCAGCTGCGCGATCACTGAATAGCTCCCTATTGAGTGCACGCCGATAATCGCCGCCATCGAAATGAAGCGCACATTATTGGCGAACGTGTGGTCCGTATTCGAGTGTTGCCTGGAAGAGGCGGTTTCCGAGATTTGACGTGTTTCCGTTGCCGCACAAAGCAGGCCCGAGACAAGGCTGGACATACTCATTGGGACTTTGCCTCCGAATTGTTTCTATTCCCACGTTATCAACGAAAACGCGCATGACCGAACAGTTGGACAGCATTCGCATTTCTGCGATTCGATCTGGGAACTCATTTCCAGCGAGTTCCCAAGATAGGATTCAAGCTTTATTTTTTCGAGACCGCAAGACATGTAGGGCTGCCAAGCAGGCCTATCCAACTGCATGAGAAATTGCGACTTACGTACCGCACTCAACACCAGTCCCGGAATCCGGCGCTGTCGACACAGCTCAGCTTACCGGTAGGCAACTCGCCCTCCGGCGTACTCTAGTTGCAGCTTTGCAAAGAGCGACTTAGCCCATGCCCAAGAAAGCACCCACGCCATCCACGGCCAAAACCGAGCCCCGCAAAACGACCCGGGACCTCGCCCCCGACCGCATCGCTGCCACTCTCAAGGCCCTCGACGAAGCCTATCCCGAAGTCGAATGCGCCCTCATCCACTCGTCTCCCTGGGAGCTGCTGGTAGCCACAATCCTTTCGGCCCAGTGCACCGACGTCCGCGTCAACATGGTCACACCAGAGCTCTTCCGCCGCTTCCCTACTCCGGCCGCAATGTCTAAAGCCCCCCTGCCGGAACTCGAAGCCCTGATCCGCACCACCGGCTTCTTCCACAACAAGGCCAAATCCATCCAAGGCGCAGCCCAGAAGATTGTTGCCGAATTCAACAACCAGGTCCCGCAAACGCTGGCCGAGCTGATCACCATCCCCGGCGCCGCCCGCAAAACCGCCAATGTTGTCTTAGGTGTCTGTTTCAAGAAGGCCGAAGGCGTAGTCGTCGACACGCATGTCTTCCGCATCGCTCACCGCCTCTCGCTGGCCAAGGACGACACACCGCAAAAAGTCGAGCAGGAGCTGATGAGCATCCTGCCGCAAGATCGCTGGATAGCGTTCTCCCACCAGCTAATCCACCATGGCCGCCAGGTCTGCGATGCCCGCAAACCTAAATGCGAACGCTGCAGTCTCGAGCAACTCTGCCACTCCAAAGATAAAACCTGGCAGTCGTAGGACAACAACAATGCACTGGCAGGCGATCCATAGGTCCATTCGGCATTCATGAATGCCTTGAACCTACCTCATCATGGCGTCTAAGCAATCGTCCAATCCCGCACCTATATCCAGGCCCACCCTGGTATTTCATTTGCCGGACTTGTTATCGCGAGGTTTGAGTTTTCCAGATAGGTCCGCACAAGGTGTTAACCTTTAAATAAAGTGTGAGGTGTTACTTGGCGAAATCTGCATTGATCACCGGTATTACTGGGCAGGATGGATCTTATCTGGCCGAATTCCTGCTCTCCAAGGGATACAAGGTTTACGGTCTTGTGCGGCGCAGCAGCAGCATCAATGTCGAGCGAATTGCGCATATCGAGAATGACATCAGTCTCCTTCCTGGGGATTTGCTCGATCAGAACTCTCTGGCTAATGCGATTCGTCAAAGTCGGCCAGACGAGGTCTACAACCTCGCCGCACAGTCGTTTGTAGCCACGTCGTGGAATCAGCCCGAATTGACAGGCCAGTTCACGGCTTTGGGTGTCACGCGCATTCTCGAGGCCATCCAGACTGAAAACCCGAAGATTCACTTCTATCAGGCGTCGTCCAGCGAGATGTTCGGATCGACTCCGCCGCCGCAAAGCGAATCGACCCCGTTTCATCCCAGAAGCCCTTATGGCGTTTCCAAGCTCTACGGGCATTTTGCGACCATCAACTATCGCGAGAGCTACGGCATGTTTGCCTGCTCGGGCATTCTGTTCAACCACGAATCGCCGCGCAGAGGGTTGGAGTTTGTAACCCGCAAAGTCTCCAATGCCGTGGCACAGATCAAGCTGGGCTTGCTGGACAAAATGAAGATCGGCAACCTCGAGGCCAAGCGCGATTGGGGATTCGCCGGCGACTATGTCCGTGCCATGTGGATGATGCTACAGGCGGATCACCCGGAAGACTACGTCATTGCTACAGGTGTCAGCAAATCGGTGAGAGAGCTGATCGATGTTGCTTTCAAGACTGTGGGGCTGGATTACCACGACTACGTAACAGTTGACCCATCTCTGCTGCGTCCTGCCGAGGTGGATTACTTGTGTGGCGATGCAAGCTATGGCAAAAGCAAGCTGGGGTGGGCGCCGGACGTTGCCTTTGAACAGCTCGTCGAGATGATGGTGGAAGAGGATCTGCGCCGCAACCGGCAGCACATCCGCGCTAAACAAGTGGTCCTGGCCTGAATGGAGCGCCGCGCATGAAGGCATTTGTTACTGGCTTAACTGGATTCGTCGGGCCCCACCTCGCCAGAATGTTGATCGGCAAGGGATGCGATGTCGTGGGTCTCGGGTTTCGCAACGAGAACGCCGACCATGCACAGAGCCTGCCGGAAGGCGCATCAGTCTTCAATGGCGATATCCGCGATTACGGCGCCTTGCGGCAGATTCTTGATGACACTCGACCGGACCATGTATACCATCTGGCCGCCATCTCCAACGTGGTGACAAGCTTCAAAGAGCCAAGGCTGACATACGACGTTAACGTCGGCGGCACTCTGAATCTTTTCGAAGCACTCCGGGAACTTGATATCCGGCCTCGAATCGTTCATGTAAGCACCGCCCACGTTTACCGTTCCATTGACACGGAAGCAGGGCTCGATGAAAACTCGCCCGTGCGCATGCTGACGCCCTACGCCACCAGCAAATTCATGTGCGAGGCGCTGGCCGCAGAGTATTTCGAAGCCTTTGGGTTTGAGACGATGACTGTCCGTCCGTTCAATCATATCGGCCCTGGACAGCCGACAGGATTTGTCTGTTCCGATTTCGCCCGCCAAATTGCGGCCATCAAGCTCCGCCAGCTAGAACCAGTTCTACACGTCGGCAACCTCGCCCCAATCCGGGACTTTACGGATGTGCGGGACACCGTCGACGCCTACTGGATCGTGGCAACGCAAGGCGCCCCCGGACAGATCTATAACGTAAGCTCGCATCGTCCCGTCAGCATTCAACAGATCATCACCATGCTTTGCGATATTGCCGGCATTTACGTCCGGATTGAAGTGGACCATGATAAAGTCCGCCCTATCGAAACATTGCGCCTCTTTGGCGACTCATCGAAAATTCGTGCCCTCGGATGGACTCCACGCATTGGCCTTGATAAGACATTAAAAGACATTCTCGATTACTGGCTGGCCATTTTGGCGTGAGGCAAGGGGAGGAACTGGAACGCGCAATCTATGCGTGGCTTGCCAACTGGAATGACACGCCCAAGGCCTTCATCCGGAAAGCTATCGCCGACGTTATCCTCGACAAGGTTCGCCGTTGTAACGAATTAGCCGGGATGCAACACTAGGGCCGCTGGTTTTGCCGCTCGAGCAGTACTTCTTCGTACAATTTCTTCGTCCTCTCGATCATGAGTTCCGGGGAGAACTCTCGGCGAGCTCGGGC
>Ga0302140_10008080_pt1 | contig 13127 bp, 11 predicted proteins | sample I_Bog_E1_1_FD_202095 | JGI IMG/M metagenome (GOLD analysis project Ga0302140, IMG submission 202095) | Peat permafrost microbial communities from Stordalen Mire near Abisko, Sweden - I_Bog_E1_1 | ecosystem: Environmental > Terrestrial > Soil > Wetlands > Peat | place: Sweden: Abisko, Stordalen...
CTCCTGAGGTTTTTGGGCAGGAACTTCACATTTGTGAAAAAGAAGTTAGCTCGTGTGCTGTTTTTCATTACGGTAATTTGTTGGAAAACCCGGCACTTAAGGAGTTTTTGACCAACTATAAGAAAAGCTTATAAAGCATATAAGATAAAAAGTATTTACTCCTTTGGGGAATTGGATTATTTTAGTTTTGGTTGTTTAGCGTCGCCAGTAAGGATCCCTTTCAACAAAGGATGTGAATATGAAATATAAATGGCTTCCCGTATTTGATATTGAGAATTGTTCAGGTTGCAGGGCCTGCACCTCTTATTGTGCTTCAGGGTCTCTGACCGTTGTCGATGAGGTTATTACTTTTAAGAATCCTGAGCTCTGTTTAAGTGATGAGCTATGTGTTCGTGAATGCCCAACCGGCGGTATTCATATGGAATGGCTTGAAATCAGCGATTCTTCTTGCGGGAAAGTGGTCGATCAAAAGCCGGCGATGTACAGTTCTTCTTAATTCTATTGCTTTTCAATTTTTTTCGTCCTTAGGGGGAATAATGATTAGGGCGCCAAGAAGCGAGTCAAATCCAGTCGGTGAAAATCCGGCGTGAGCAAAGGTTAGCCGCCAGCTCAAAACCGAGCTCTGCACTTATGGAGGTAACGAAGTAAGTGAAGCCAGAAGGAGGGATGTGTCAGGCCGTAACGCAAGTGAAACTATAGAGCCCCGAAACAACCAACGTCGTGAGAGGCCGAGGCAATTATTCATGTCCGAAGGCGGAACTCTTGAAGTCGGGAAGGAAGTAGGCGAGATAACAAGAGCGCACCGGGGTCTGAGTGTACGGCATGATACAAGATGGAAATGACATTGAACTTGGGAGAACCATTTGTCCCCCTCGATGAGGAACAAGGGGTATGCCGGGACAAGACGAAAAGACAAGGACTGGCAAAAGGTCAAATGGTAGTCGGACGGGCCCGTAGTACTCAGAGCTTGGGAAAGCCAAGTACAAGTCCTGCCGAGGGCGGGGCAAGGGGAAGGGGTCAGCAGTTGGGAGATAGTTTTAGAACCAGTCTCACTAACTCACGGAAGTTAGGATAAAGGAAAAGAGATGATAGGAAAACTAAAGCTAATAAGTGAGAAGGCCAAGCAAGATAAGAAAATGAAATTCACCTCGTTGGCACATTTGATAAACGAGGAAAATCTTGCACAATGCTACAAGGAACTAAAGAAGGATAGAGCCTGTGGTATTGATGGGGTGACGGTTGAAGAATACGGGCAGAAATTAGAAGAGAATCTTAAAAGCTTAGTTGATAGGATGAAAAGCAAAAGCTATCGACCGCAACCAGTGAGGCGGGTATATATCCCTAAACCTGGCAAGGATGAGAAAAGGCCATTAGGAATACCGTCGGTAGAAGACAAGCTGGTGCAAATAATGGCCAAGAAGATATTGGAAGCCATTTATGAGCAGGATTTTCTGGAAAGCTCGTACGGATATCGACCTGGAAGAAGCACGCATACGGCGATAAACCGGTTGGACAAAGTTGTGATGACCAAGCCGATTAAAACAATAGTGGAAGTTGACATCAAGAAATTCTTTGATGAAGTCAAACATTATTGGGTAAACAAAGGGGTAGAAGAAAGGGTTAGCGACCCAAATTTCTTGTGGCTAATAAGAAGGTTCTTAAAGGCAGGGACTATGGAAGAAGGCAGATACACGCCAAGTGAGATGGGAACACCGCAAGGCGGAGTCATCTCGCCGGTACTGGCGAATATCTATTTGCATTATGCCTTAGACCAATGGTTTGAAATCGGGTTTAAGAGTAGCGCAAAGGGATATGCAGAGCTAATCAGGTATGCTGATGATGTTGTGGCGGCCTTTGAACATAGGGAAGATGCCGAAAGATTCATGAAAGAACTGGAAGATAGGCTAAACGAATTTGGACTGAGGGTAAACAAAGAGAAAACCCGAATGGTCGAATTTGGGAAGGAAGTCTGGGAGCAGGGAGAAGCCAACCAGAGGAAAACAGGCACGTTTGATTTTCTTGGGTTCACACACTATGGGACAGCAAGTCGACGAGGGAAGTTCATCATGGGGCACAAAACCGCCAAGAAGAAACTGGCGATGTCGATAATGCAGACCAAGGAGTGGCTAAGGAAAATAAGGAATAAGTGCCGAATGAAGGAATGGTGGCCGACGCTAATAGCCAAACTACGAGGTCATTATAACTACTACGGAATAAGTGGCAATATGCGGAGCCTAAGACAGTTTTATAGCGGAGTGATACGTTTGGTGTTCAAATGGGTCAATCGACGAAGCCAGAAGAAAAGCATGAACTGGGACAGGTACTTAAAGTACCTGCGAGTGCACCCATTAACGTTACCAAAGATATATCACAACCTATACACTCTAAGGCCAATTTACTGAAAGCCCAATTGAAGAGCCGTATGAGGGAAAACTTCACGTACGGTTCTGTGAGGGCTCTCAAAGTTAAGGAGGAAATAACAATGAGTTCTACTCGACAATTAAATATTAAAGCCTTGGGATTAACATTGGGAATTGTCTGGGGAATAGGGATTTTGTTTTTAGGGTTAACCTCTACTTTTTGGAACTGGGGACTAGGCTTTGTCACATTAATGGGTTCAGTCTATATTGGTTATAATTCGACTTTAGGCGGAACATTGATTGGCACCATATGGGGATTTTGTGACGGGACTATTGGCGGTATGTTGATCGCCTGGTTTTATAATAAACTTAATAGATAATGGAGGAATTATGAAAAACTCAAAATCAGCAGTCATGGAAAGTTACAGAGATTCTCAGAAAATTGAAGTATTGATCCAGAAGGGGGAATCAAAGAAATTCCAAACAAAGAATACAATCAGTGAGAAAGTCAGAGTACAGATGGAGACCATTTTGCAAGACCGTCTTGCTGATTCAATCGATCTACAGACCCAAGCCAAGCAGGCACATTGGAATGTGAAAGGACCCGGCTTTATCGCTCTTCATGAGCTATTTGACAAGATTGCGGAAGAATCAGAAGAATATCCAGATCTTATTGCTGAGAGGATTGTCCAATTTGGTGGAGTTGCGGAAGGTACGGTACAAGTTGTTGTGAATCGCAGTAATCTTCCAGAGTATCCTTTGGTGCTTACCACCGGCCATGAACATGTTGAGGCTCTTTCTCACTCACTCGCTGTGTATGGTGAACTCATCCGTACTACCATCAAACAAGCAACTGAGCTTGATGACCCGGCAACTGCGGACATATTTACCCAAATTTCACGTAGTGTTGATAAGAATTTATGGTTTTTAGAGGCTCATAATCAAGCTGAGAAATAATGCAGTGATAAATAGTAAAGTACCGAAATATCCAAAGATCTTGGCGTTCTTGAAATTGATTGAATTGCCAATGATTTTCTTAAGTTTCATTTGGTTTTGCATACTTATCACTGAGCTTGTTAATGGTGTAAGTCCAATACTGTCAGGTTTTGGGACAGGTATTTGGGTTTTATTTATTTTATATTTCGCCATGCGTCTGGCGACCGTTACCAATAAAATAAATCTTCTAAAACAGAATTGGCTATTCGTTTTAGCAATTTTAGTCACTACACTACGATTTTTCCCTTTTTTGCAGTCCTTTCCACTGGTGCGTGTAATCACCGCAACTTTCGGCATACAGATGATTTGGATTTTTGCTTCAGCATTTGTAGGTATGCGGATCCTTCGTAGGAATATTGGGCATCGCGGTGCAGGTTACGTGCTTGCATTGACTTTTGTGATATTGTTCTCTGGTGCAGCAGGAATGCTTCATTTTGAGGGTAACGTTGAAGATCCACAAGGCATCCACACTTATTTGAGGGCCCTTTGGTGGACAGCCATGCAGCTATCAAACATGGGTAGCGGGTATGTAGTAAAGACAACAGGTGGAAGAATTATCGATCTTTGCGTATCAATTTACGCGGTCGTGATATTTGGATATATAACTGCACTTTTGGCATCTTTCTTAATTGACCGTGAGGTCAAAGATCCAAAACCAGAAATTGCCTATCAGAAGTCACTTCAAGCGCTTCAAGAAGAAATTATTCAATTACGCCATTTAATTGAAGGATCTTTTAAAAAAGAATCAATACCCAAAATTAGATCCAAAAGCAAAACAAATTCAATCCTGCCTTAACTGTTTTCAATACGTCTTATTATACCTTGGTACAATTGAAGCATTCTTGTATATCCTTAAAATAGTATCTTAAACATATATAAATACGACGGAAGAATAATGTTAGTTGAAAAAGAATTAACGAATATAAGTTTACTTGCTGGAAAGCCACCAAATTCAGGGATGTTAGTTAATATCCCTAAATTGATTACATCCTATTATTCCGATGTGCCTGACCCTAGTGTGAAGGCGCAGAGGGTATTATTTGGTACCTCCGGGCATCGTGGTTGTGCATTTAAAAAATCATTTAATGAATGGCATATACTTGCCATTACACAGGCGATTTGCCTATTTCGTAAGCAGCAGGGTATTAATGGCCCTTTGTTTCTTGGAATGGATACACATGCATTATCCCAACCGGCACGTGCAAGTGCACTCGAGGTGCTGGCAGCTAATGGGGTTGACGTTATGCTTTCAGAGAATGATGAATATACGCCGACCCCAGTAATCTCTCACGCAATTCTTTCCTATAACCGTAGTCGTAAAAGTGGTCTTGCCGACGGTATTGTTATTACCCCTTCCCACAATCCACCCCACGATGGGGGATTCAAATATAATCCGCCCAATGGGGGGCCTGCGGACTTAAAGATCACCGATTGGATTGGAATGATAGCGAACACATTTCTCGAATCAAAGCTGAATGGTATTAAACGAATACTTTATGAAAAAGCATTAAGTGCTTCCAGCACACATCGCCATGATTATCTGAATACCTACATTGATGATTTAGAAAACGTGATCGATATGGGTGTTATTAAAGGATCAAATCTTAAGCTCGGAGTAGATCCGCTTGGTGGGGCCGGAGTCCATTATTGGAAACCCATTGCCGAGCGTTACAAGTTGAATCTTGAAGTGATTAGCGAGAAAGTTGATCCGACCTTTAGTTTTATGACAGTGGATTGGGATGGGCAGATCCGAATGGATCCGTCTTCTCCTTACGCTATGCAGCGATTGATCAGAATAAAGGATCAATTTGATATTGCTTTTGCTTGTGATACTGACCATGACCGTCATGGGATAGTTACTAAAGTTGTAGGCTTATTGCCACCCAATCACTACCTTTCAGTTGCTTGTTTTTATCTTTTTCAACATCGGCCAAGGTGGAATCCTAAAGCCGCCGTTGGCAAGACCTTGGTCAGTAGCCAGATGATTGATCGGATTACTGCCAAACTTGGCCGTAAGCTTTACGAGGTGCCTGTTGGTTTCAAATGGTTTGTTGAAGGTTTGATGGATGAATCTCTTGGGTTTGCATGCGAAGAAAGCGCGGGTGCTTCATTCTCACGTTTAGATGGAAGCGTTTGGACAACAGATAAAGACGGAATAGTTCCAGCATTGCTGTCGGCAGAGATCACTGCACGAGTAGGAAAAGATCCGGCCGTAATTTACCACGATTTGACAGAAGAGTTAGGAGAGTCCTTTAGTGAACGCATTCAAGCACCTGCCACTCCAGAACAAAAGAAAATTTTAGAGAATCTTGACGCATCACATGTGAAGACGACAGATTTGGCTGGTGAGAAGATTAAGGCTATCTTGACTAATGCTCCGGGTAATGGCGCTGCTATAGGCGGTTTGAAAGTAGAAGCAAAAAACGGGTGGTTTGCACTTCGCCCATCAGGGACTGAGGATATTTATAAGATTTATGCGGAAAGTTTTTTGGGACAAGATCATCTGAAATCTATTTTAGAGGAAGCGCAGACAATAGTGAGAGATGCAATATGAAAATGATGAAAATAGTGTTTACTGCGGCTATCTTAGGGCTTTGTTTGGTGTCATGTACAAACAATATACAAACTATCTCGAAGGCGGATTATCCTACGAAAATTGTAGGAACCTGGAAAGGTACAGTTGGCAATTTGAAAGAAACGATGTCAATTAAAGGTGATGGTACCTTTGTCTGCCGGCTGCATCCAGGAGGATTCATTGCTAATATGATTTATCCAACTGTCCCAGGGATGATTTATGGAACATGGAAAATAAATGATGCAATTATTGCTTTGAGTATTACTGGTGCCCAAAACGAGAATCTGAGAAGTAGTGTTGCTTTAAGTACGATCGTTTCATTTAAAGAGGGCGAGCTTGAATTGAAATCTGATCGAGGTGAGACCTCGTTATTTCAGAGGGTATTTGTTCTTTAACTTAATGTTTATGAAGGAGAATGCATGAAAAACAAGATACCTATTAATGCTACAGTAAATAGCTTACGACCTAAAGATATCGATGGGTTTGATTCCTTAAGACAAATTGCCCTGGATTTACATTGGTCATGGAACCATAGTACTGACCAAATTTGGCGGCAACTGGATCCTGTATTATGGGAACTAACACATAATCCTTGGATTGTTCTTCAGACAGTGGCGCGAGAAAAGCTAGGGGACCTTTTGGCTGATCCTGCCTTTCGTGGACAAGTTGATGCTCTATTGCAATCCAGGAAAAAACAAGCTGAGACCCCTGCATGGTTTCAACAAAATCATCCAAAATCGCCATTAACCTGCATTGCGTATTTCAGCATGGAATACATGTTAAGCGAAGCTCTCCCAATTTATTCGGGTGGACTTGGAAATGTGGCTGGTGACCAACTTAAAGCCGCAAGTGATCTTGGAATACCAGTGGTTGGTATTGGTCTTTTATACCAGCAAGGTTATTTTCGTCAAGTGATTGACAAAGATGGGGTTCAAGAAGCTCTTTATCCTTATAACGATCCTGGACAATTACCGATTACACCGTTACGGCAGGAGAATGGAGAATGGCTGCGTTTAGAAATAGCTTTGCCTGGATATTCAGTGTGGCTGCGTGCCTGGCAGGTTCAAGTTGGTCGTGTGAAACTATATTTGCTTGATAGCAATGACGCAGCGAATTTTCCGGCACACAGAGGCATTACCAATCAACTTTATGGCGGTGGTCCAGAACTGCGTTTGAAACAAGAAATGCTTTTAGGGATCGGCGGTTGGCGACTGCTTGAAGCACTTAAGATTAGGCCAGAAGTATGCCATCTTAATGAAGGGCATGCGGCTTTTGTTGTATTAGAGCGTGCTAGATCTTATATGAAAGAGAGTGGTAAACCCTTTAATGTTGCGCTGGATGTCACTCGTGCAGGAAATTTATTTACGACACATACGGCTGTTGAAGCAGGATTTGATCATTTCCTGCCGGAACTTATTGAACAATATCTTGGGGCTTATGCTAAAGAAAAATTAGGTATTTCCCTTCAAGATTTATTAGCTTTAGGACGACAGAATAGCTCAGACGTTTCTGAACCTTTCAATATGGCTTATCTGGCCATCCGAGGCAGTGGAGCAGTTAATGGAGTCAGCCGTTTACATGGTGATGTCAGTCGTCATTTATTCTCATCTCTTTTTCCTGGCTGGCCTGTTAACGAAGTTCCTATTGGATATGTGACTAATGGAGTTCATGTGCCAAGCTGGGACTCTGCAGCTTCTGATGATCTTTGGACAAAAGCTTGCGGGAAAGATCGCTGGATGGGAACTACAGAAACTCTAGAACAGAATATTCGTGGTGTATCTGATGAAAAATTGTGGGAAATGCGATCTAAAAATCGTCAAGGTTTGGTTGAGTATGCCCGTGAAAGATTGCCTAGAGAATTAGCTATTAGTGGTGTATGTCTTGAAATGATTGATCGTGCTAAGAATATTTTTGATCCCAATGCATTAACTCTAGGATTTTCCCGACGTTTTGCTGCTTACAAGAGACCCAATCTTTTACTGCATGATACTGCGCGATTACTTCGCATTTTGAGCGATCAAAAATGTCCAGTACAACTGATTATGGCAGGTAAGGCGCATCCAGCAGATAAAGCTGGACAGGTCTTGATCCAGGAATGGATCCATTTTATCAGAACTACCCCAGCCCGTGATCACGTCATATTCCTCAGCGATTATGATATGCACATGGCAGCTCATTTAGTGCGTGGAGTAGATGTCTGGATTAATACTCCACGACGACCATGGGAAGCCTGCGGTACTAGCGGAATGAAAGTTCTTGTTAATGGAGGTATTAATCTTTCAGAGTTGGATGGATGGTGGGCTGAAGCATACACTCCAAAGGTAGGTTGGGCAATAGGTGACGGTCAGGAACATGGCGAAGATCCAGCTTGGGATGCCATCGAAGCCGGAGTTCTTTACGAAATTCTTGAACGTGAAGTAATACCTGAATTTTATAAAAGAAATGATAAGGGTTTACCAATTGCTTGGCTTTCACGCATGCGTGAAAGCATGAGCTCTCTGACCCCTCAATTCTCAACCAATCGTACAGTACGTGAATATATCGATAAATATTATCTTCCTTCTGCAATTGCCTTTCGTCAGCGCTCTGCTGATAAAAGCAAGGTAGGTACAAGCATTATTAATTCAGAAAATACTCTCAAAGAAAAATGGGGCAAATTGCATTTTGGCAACATGAAGTCACAGACAAAAGCGGATCAAAATATCTTTGAGGTAGATGTCTATCTTGATGATATCGATGTGAACCTAGTCAAAGTTGAGCTTTATGCTAATGGTATCAACGGTGGTGATTCAATTCGTCAGGAAATGAATCGCATTGGTCCGCTGAACGGTGCGTCGGGTGGCTATGTTTACAGTACTTCTGTGTCTGCGGCCCGTTCAAAAACAGATTATACGGCACGCATTATACCGTTCTGTGATGGGGTTACAGTGCCTTTGGAAATTGGTGGTATTCTTTGGCAAAAGTGAAAGAAAATTTATGCAAGAGTTAAAAGAGAAAATAAATTTAAAGATTCACCTTCGGGATGGAACATCATTACCACTTGGCCCTAGTCAATGTGGTACTGGTGTCAATTTTGCGATTTTTAGTCAATACGCAACCCATGTAAGGCTTGAGTTATTTAACCATCATGAAGATGCTAAAGCGGCAAGCGTGATTAATTTGGATCCTATTCACAATCGGACAAGTAATATTTGGCATGTTTGGGTCGAAGGGATTGAACCTGGTCAACTCTACGCTTATCGGGTGGATGGCCCCTATAACCCTAAGGATGGTCATCGGTTTAATTTTAACAAACTTCTTTTGGATCCCTGTACTAAAGAAATTTCGAGATTGCCTACTTGGGATTTCGGGGTAGCTCGTGGGTATGATGTGTCGGTTCCTGATGTGGATGCGGTACGTTCGATGGTCGATGATGCAGGAAGCATGCCTAAATGCGTTTTCACGGACGAGCAATTTGAATGGTATGAGGATCATTCTCCAAAGCTTCCCTGGTCCAAAGTTGTCATCTATGAATTGCATGTCCGTGGCTTTACAAATCATCCAAGTTCCGGTGTGAAAAATCCTGGAACCTATAGGGGTCTAATGGAAAAGATTCCCTATCTTAAAAACTTAGGTGTGACAGCGGTTGAACTTATGCCGGTACAAGAGTTCAATGAAAATCAGCCAACAGGCAAATATTCACCTAACGGTCAACCTCTCAAGAATTATTGGGGTTATGACCCAGTAGCCTTTTTTGCGCCTAAGGCTTCCTATAGTAGTTTGGAAGGTATTGGGCATCAAAAACAAGAATTTAAGGAAATGGTCCAAGCTTTACATAAAGCAGGGATTGAGGTGATTTTAGACGTAGTTTTTAATCATACTTCTGAAGGGAACGAACGTGGGCCGACACTTAGTTTTCGTGGAATTGATAACAGGATTTTTTATATGTTAGCAGACGATAAACGTTTTTATAAGGACTACTCAGGTACAGGCAATACTATTAACGCCAATCATCCTGTTGTGAGGGACCACATTTTGACAGCGTTACGATATTGGGTTGAAGAAATGCATGTTGATGGATTCCGTTTTGATCTTGCCACAGTGCTTGATCGTGATTGCGAAGGAAAATTGTTGTCCAATGCTCCAGTTCTCGAGCTTATTGCTGATGACAGGGTATTAAGGGATGTGCGGATAATTGCTGAACCGTGGGATGCTGCCGGAGCGTATGAGGTTGGGAACTTTTCAAAACGCCGTTGGGCAGAATGGAACGGTCGATACAGGGATGTTATCCGAAGGTTTTGGCGTGGTGATGATGGGGTTCTTGGTCTATTTGCAGAACGTATCTGTGGCAGTGCTGACATTTATTCTAAATCTGGCAAAGGACCGGAGAGTAGTATCAATTTTATTACCTGTCATGATGGTTTTACTCTCAATGATTTGGTGAGTTATAGCGCCAAGCATAATGAAAGCAATGGAGAAAATAACAAGGATGGGACTAACGAAAATTTAAGTGCCAATTATGGTATTGAAGGCAAGACAGATGATAGTCAGATTGAGGATACTAGAAAGCGCCAGATCAAGAATTTTCTTTTAACGCTTTTGATATCGCGTGGTGTCCCGATGTTATCTGGTGGAGATGAATTTCGCCGCACGCAAGAGGGTAATAATAATGCATATTGTCAAGATAATGAAATAAGTTGGTTTAACTGGAGTCATTTGACGGAACATCAGGAAATTTATAATTTCACCCGTGGTTTGGTAGCTATTCGTCGCGATCATCCCATCTTAAGCAAGGAACAATTTTATACAGATGCTGAAATCCAGTGGTTTAGTCCTCATGGAGAATTACCTAATTGGAATGATTCAAAGAATAAGCAGTTAGCATGTTTGATTCATGAAAATGCTCAATCAAAGATCTACATATTGTTTAATGCTGGTACACAAGGGTTTGATTTTATTCTGCCAACAATATCTTTTGGTCATAGTTGGCATTTGGCTGTAGATACGTCGCATTTATTTTCACAAGAGATCCAAATTAAGGACACAAAGGCGTATTACCTTCAAGCCCGGAGTTGCGCGATACTTTTGATACGTAAGAAAGATAATTCATAATGGAGAAACGATCCTCCGGAGTGCTGCTGCATCCAAGTTCACTTTTCAATCAATATCCTATTGGTGATATTGGTCCCATTGCTGCCTGTTTTGTAGATTTTCTGGGAACGAGTGGGCTTTTGTTTTGGCAAATGCTTCCTATAGGTCCAACTGGAGAAGGGAATTGTCCTTATCAATCGATGTCTGCCTTTGGAGGTAATCCGTTACTAATGAGTCCTGATCGTCTGGTTGCCCAAGGATTTTTGGAAAGTTCTGATATAGAACATTACAGACAATCTAATGAGGGACAAGTAAATTATGCTGGGACGGAAGAATTAAAGACAAGGTTGCTAAGACGTGCTTTTGAAAATTTTGAGAATAAACCCCAAGATAAACGCAAAATTGATTTTGATGCATTTAAAAAAGTAGAAAAATATTGGCTTGATGATTTTTCATTATTCTTGGCGATTCAAGAAAAACAAGGCACTTCAAATTGGACCTTATGGAACCAAGAGCTGAAAACACGCCAGCTAGATGCAATTACCGGTGTACAGAAAGATTTGGCTCATGAGATACGTTACCATGAATTTGTCCAATGGCAGTTTGCAGTTCAGTGGAATGAATTAAAAGTTCATTGCAAATCCAAGGGAATCCGATTGATTGGCGATATTCCTATGTTTGTAGCCCATCAAAGCGCTGATGTTTGGGCGCATCCCGAACTTTTTAAACTTGATGCTGATGGAAATCCTTCTGTAGTCGCAGGCGTTCCTCCTGATTATTTTTCTAAAACGGGACAGCTTTGGGGTTTACCGGTTTATCGCTGGGATGTTTTAGCACAACAGAAATATAGCTGGTGGATTGAGCGTATACGCATTGCTTTAAGACGTTTTGATCTTGTTCGGCTGGATCATTTTATTGGTTTTGTTCGTACTTTTGAAGTTTCTGCGAATGCGAAGACAGCTGAGTATGGGCAGTACACAGCTGGAGGAGGGTCTTCTTTTTTCCAAGCAGTACGAGAGGCTCTTGGTGTATTACCTTTTATCGCTGATAATCTCGGGGTCGTAACACCAGAAGTGACTTCTTTAATGCAACAGTTTCAAATTCCAGGAACGCAGGTTCTGCAGTTTGAGTATAGCACTCAACTAAAGAATAATTTAAACCTATCAGATGATCATCTGGAAAATTCAGTGCTTTATACAGGGACGCATGACAACAACACAACAGTAGGTTGGTATGAACAATTGCCAAATGAACTACGCAACAGTTTGCAAAAACAGTTGGGCGTAAATGCTTCGGATATTGATTGGGCCATGATCCGCAAGGCTTTTGGCTCTCAGGCCAAGACAGTCATTATTCCCATGCAAGATTTTCTGAATTTGGGGGCAGAAGCCAGGATGAATTTTCCAGGCGTTGCTGATGGAAATTGGCAGTGGCGGCTTCAGGATGGGGTTTTGAACCAAGATCTCAGTGAGAAAATTAAGAATTTAAATAAAACGAATGGCCGCTTAAGTGAGGGTATATCTAAATGAAAAAGGATCTTCCTATTACGACGTTATTTGTAGATATTGGCGGTGTCTTGCTCACCGATGGATGGGTTCAAAAATATCGATCCTTAGCGGCTAAGACTTTTGATTTGAATTTTAAAGAAATGGAAATTCGGCATTATCTGAATTTTAACACCTACGAGTCAGGTAAACTTAGTATTGATGAATATTTGAGACGTGTGGTGTTCTATGAGGGGCGTAGATTTTCTCTTAATGTTTTCAAGAAGTTTATGTTTTCACAATCCAAGCCTTATCCTCAGATGATCAATCTCATAGCCCAGCTAAAAGCTAAGTATGGATTAAAGATAGTCGTGGTTAGTAATGAAGCGCGGGAATTAAACGCTTATCGTATTCATACCTTTAAGCTTGATGTGTTCGTGGATTCTTTTATTTCCTCTTGCTATGTTCATCTTCGTAAACCAGATGAGGATATCTTCCGGCTAGCTTTAGATATCTCCCAAGTAAACCACAAGCAAATTGTTTATATCGATAATACATTTTTATTTGTTCAAGTGGCGGAAAGTTTGGGTATAAAGAGTATTTTTCATAGAGATTATAAAACTACGCAAGCGAAATTAGCTT
>Ga0302140_10008081_pt1 | contig 13127 bp, 9 predicted proteins | sample I_Bog_E1_1_FD_202095 | JGI IMG/M metagenome (GOLD analysis project Ga0302140, IMG submission 202095) | Peat permafrost microbial communities from Stordalen Mire near Abisko, Sweden - I_Bog_E1_1 | ecosystem: Environmental > Terrestrial > Soil > Wetlands > Peat | place: Sweden: Abisko, Stordalen...
CCCCGGAACGATCTTGTTTTCGCCACTAGAATCCGCCCTTCTCTTCCCGTAGGTCATTGAAATCAGAGCCTCGGAGAGTAATTTCCCGGAGTAGCCTGGCTTGGCAACAGCCATGCTTGCGGCTTAGCTGGGTATTTGGGACGTCTCCGTCTCACAGGCGCTTCCAATCTGAAGCCGGTTAGGATATTTCGACTTTCCTGGGCCTGACGTTATCCACTGCTAGCGATTTAGCGTTGTGCCTTGGGAACCAAGCAGGGCTGGATCACAACGGGTTTGAGGACGCGGTTAGGCCCACGAAATCAGACCCGGATCCAGTCCTGTCTCGTTGTACAGAGATATCTCCCACGAAGTGCATCGACGGAATAAGGAGCACAGCTAGAGCGTTGTACGCCGCGTGCAATCGCAAGAGGAGACGCGCGCTTCCGTGCAACAGAGTAATGAGGCAACGCGCTGCGACGGGCGGACTACTGCAGCGGCTTTGCCGGTGTTCCGGGCTTCACGCCTGAGTGCTTTTTCGCCTGCGCCATCAATTCCAGGACTTTGTCTTTCGCTTCATAGTTCGGATTCGTGTCGAGCAGTTTCTGCCACGTGGCGGTGGCTTTCTCGATGTCCATCTTGCCCTGCCATTGGACGATGCCGAGATTGAAGAGAGTGTTCGGCTTCGTCGGTTCGTAGGCAAGCGATTTCTGGAATTCCGCGATCGCGGTGTCCGCGTCTCCCGAGTACCAATATGCGGTCGCCATGTCAGTACGAACGCCCGTGTTCTTGGGATCAGACTTCAGAGCGCGCTGATAGTACTCAATCGCCGTGGGGAAAATCTGGGCGTCGTAGTATACGTTCCCAACATCTCGCAGAAGTCCGGAATTGTCTGGATCGGCTTTGAGCTTCTCGATCAGAGGGCCAGCTTGCGTGTCGGCCATTTTTTGCATTTCGGCGGCAGTGGGCCTTTGGGTTGCTGCGCCTGCGTCGCCCATGGCTGGCGCCGAGGCGCTCGCCGTCTCGATCGGTGTCGACGGACTTGCAGAGCCGCGAATGAACCAACCGCCGGCGATTCCAACCAGCAGGCAGATCACAGCCAATGTATAGGCCTGGACGCTCGTCCATTGCTCAATTGTGGAAGTCGGTCGATTCGTTTCCGTCATTGCTCGATACTCCTTATGGATCTCGCGGGCGCTGCAGCTAGCTCTTGCCTTGCATTTGGACGTCGGCGATTAACTTCTGCACTGTGGCTTTGTGGGCAGCGTCGATCTGCGGATTGGATTTGAGAAGTAACTGCCACGCCGCTAGCGCGCCTTTGCTGTCTTGCTTACCTTGCCACTTCATCATGCCGAGGTTAAACAGCGAATTGATGTCTTTTGGATCATGCTGCAAACTTGTTTGCAGTTGCGCGATCGCACCGTCCACATCGCCGGTGTAGTAGAGGCACGAGGCAAGTTCGGTGCGGGTCGAGACATTCTTCGGATCGAACTGAAGGGCCTTGTCGTAATAGGAAGCCGCTTCCTTGAACTGATGGGTCGACTTGTAGATATTCCCTACCTGGCTCAGCAAGTCCGTGTTGGTGGGATCGCTCTTCAGTTTCTCGAGCAACGGAGCGGCTTTTTTGTCGGCCATCGACTTCATCTCTTCGAGGCTGGGCATGTGGCCGGTGCCCATGGCTCCGGTTGGAGCGGACGCTGGAGGGCTGCCCGGGGCGCCGTTTGGCATACCGTTTGTCATACCGGCGACGGGGGTTACGGGGTGCAACGAAGGAGCGGTGGACTGTGATCCGCGGAATAGATATCCGATTGCCAGTCCGACGACCAGGCAGATTAGCGCCATCCCAAAAACCTGCTTTACCTGCCAGGTTGAGGCCGCGGAGGTGTCGGTTATCGTTTCATTCGCCATTCCCAGTTCCCTTCCGAACTTGCTTACGGTGAGGCGTGTCGCCTCGTCCGATCCTCTCTATTCGCTTCTCTCTCTACGCACCCTAACATTAAGGGCGGAGAGATAACCGGGCAGCACTCCACGTCACTCAGGAATGTGATGACGGTCACAGGGGGAATCGTTTCCGCCTAAACCGGTGTCCCTCACCCCAAAAACTTGGCGTCCCGTTTACAATCAGTAGTTCACGAATCTTAAACAACGACAGCGACAACTATGACGCCCTCCATTCGACTGCGCACGGTAAGATTAAAGATGAAATCTATGCTTTTCGCTATGAGTACCCTCATCGTTCCGGGAGCCCTCGCAATGGGCTCGGTGGTTATCGGCTCTGTGGTGATTGCCTCCCTCAACCCTGCGCTTGCCGCAGCCGCCGATTTTGGCCCATCCAACCCGTTTTACGCGCCGAGCACGCTTCCTTTTGAGGCTCCGCCCTTCGACAAAATCAAGGACGAAGACTACCAGCCGGCGATCGAGGCGGGCATGGCGCAGCAGCAGGCGGAAATCCAGGCCATCGCCGATAATCCCGAGGCCCCGACTTTCGAAAACACGATCGTCGCCATGGAGAAGAGCGGCCGGTTACTCGAGCGTGCGGCTTCTGCGTTCTTTGGAGTTACGGGAGCGAATACCAACGACACCCTGCAAAATGTGAGGACGATCGAGGCGCCGAAGTTTGCCGCGCAGGAAGACTTCATTTATCTCAACACGAAGCTCTTCGCCCGCGTGGCCGCCATTTACAAACAGCGCGCCAAGCTCAAGCTCGACTCCGAATCGCTGCGTCTGTTGGATTACACCTACGACCAGTTCGTTCATGCCGGGGCCAATCTCTCGGAAGCGGACAAGACTGAACTGAAGAAGCTCAACGAAGAGATTTCGTCGCTCTCGAACACCTTCGGCAATAAGCTTCTTGCTGCAACTAAAGACGGCGCTTTCGTGACCACGAGCAAAGCGGCGCTCGCGGGAATGTCCGAAGCCCGGATCGCTGCCACGGAGCAGGCGGCTAAGGGGCGGAAGTTGGACGGATTTGTCGTTCCGCTCCAGAACACGACCCAGCAGCCCGATCTCGTTTCTCTAAGCGATCGTGGCACTCGTCAGGCGATCTTCGAGCGCTCCTGGAACCGCGCTGAACGCGGAGATGCCAATGACACGCGCGACACGATTTCGCGGTTGGCGCAGATTCGCGCACAGAAGGCGAAGCTGCTCGGATTTTCCAGCTTTGCCGCTTGGAAACTGGAAGATCAGATGGCCAAGACTCCCGAGGCCGCTCTCAAATTTATGGATGCCATCGTTCCTGCCGCAACCGGCAAAGCTGCTCAGGAAGCAAAAGACATCCAGGCCGTGATCGACGCTCAGAAGGGTGGATTCCAGGTCGCTCCCTACGATTGGAACTATTACTCCGAGCAGGTTCGTAAGGCGAAGTACGATCTCGATGACGCGCAGGTTAAGCCCTATTTCGAACTGAACAATGTTCTGGAGAATGGCGTCTTCTACGCCGCCAACCAGCTGTATGGGATTACCTTCAAAGAGCGCCACGACATTCCCGTCTACCAGAAAGATGTTCGTGTCTTTGAGGTTTTCGACGCGGACGGCAAGCACCTTGCGGTCTTTTATTGCGATTACTTCAAGCGCGACAACAAGAACGGCGGGGCGTGGATGTCGGAGTTTGTGGGCCAGTCGCATCTGCTCGGCAACCGGCAGCCCGTCGTCTACAACGTCGCCAACCTGCCGAAGCCCGCCGAAGGCGAGCCGGCGTTGATCAGCTTCAGCGACGTGGTCACGATGTTCCACGAATTTGGACACGCCCTCCACGGCATGTTCTCGAATGCGCAATATCCCACGCTGGCGGGAACTTCGACCGCGCGGGACTTCGTCGAATTTCCGTCGCAGTTCAACGAGCACTGGGCCCTGTATCCTTCGATCTTCGCGCATTACGCGAAGCACTACAAAACGGGCGAACTGATGCCCGAGGAACTCGCCGCAAAAATCAGGAAGGCTGCCACGTTCAACAAGGGCTACGACATGACCGAACTGCTGGCGGCGGCGGAACTCGATATGCAATGGCACGCCCTGCCCGCCAACGCGCCGCTGCAAAATCCGGACGAATTCGAAAAGCAGGCGCTTGATCGCACGCATCTGAACGTTAGCTATGTTCCTCCGCGCTATCGAACCTCTTACTTTGCTCACATCTGGGGAGGCGGCTATAGCGCCAGCTACTACGCCTATCTCTGGACTGAAATGCTGGCTGACGACGCCTACGAAGGGTTCATCGAAAAGGGCGGACTGAGCCGAGCGAACGGCGATCGTTTCCGCCACATGGTACTTTCTCGCGGCAACACGGAAGATCTCGCTAAGATGTACGATGCCTGGCGCGGAGCTCCTCCGAATTCAAAGGCCATGCTGAAGTACAGAGGGCTTGAGGATTCGACTCCGGCAAAATAGCGGACGAAGCTTGCGTTTAGTGTTTTTGCGGCAATCTTTATTGCGGCGGCGGGCTGTGCTGATTGAGTACCCGCTGCTGTAGCTGCAACGCTGCGTTGTTGGTAGGGTCGATCTGCAGGGCGGTCGCGATTTTCATCTCCGCGGTTGCGCTGTCGCCTAGGTCCAGCAATATCTCACCAGAATTGATCAGAGACGAAACTTCCATACCTCGGTCGGAGGTGAGGCTTGCCGCCAGTTGATACTGATCGAGAGCGTCCCGAAGTTGATGCCGGCTAAACAGAATTTCCGCCACGTTGTAATGGCAGGTCGCGAAATTCGGCAGCAAGACGCAGGCTTCTCCGTAGTGCCGATAGGCCTCGTCAACCTGTCCGGTCGAAGCCAGGTCGTCCGCAAGAAACTCTTCGAGGCCGGGGTCGGGATGTCCAGCGACGACGGCTGCGTGCGTCAGCAACTTCACTCCGGTTTCCCAATAGGGCAGGTAGCGGGCTGTGGCGACTGCGAATGCGACCAACACACATAGCGCAGCTACCGCGGGCACAAAGCGAGAGACTCCGGTCGCCTCGACTACGTCGTTCAGTCCCCAGGCGAGAATGATGAAAAGACCGATGCACGGAACGTACGCATAACGGTCGGCCATGGCTTGACGGCCTACCTGAATAACGCCGATCACGGGGATCAGCGTAATCAGGAAGAAGAACCAGCCCATCGCGAGGTAGCGGGCGCGGTGGAAGAAGAGCACAGCCGCCGTGATCGCTGCCAGAATCACGGCCGCTGCGGCTACATCGGACCACGGCAGGGAATTCAGCGGATGCGGATAGAAGACGGCCAAGTTCGCGGGCCACACAGTCTTCCCGATGTAGGCCACATACGAAACGATTGCGTTTCCCAGTCGAACCGGAAGCGGCAATACGGACGAGTCGGCGACCGCTCCGCCAGCACGCTGCGCAAGCATGGTCACGACTGAACTGGCCGCACTCATCAGCAGTAATGGCAACTTCTCCGCCGACAAGCGCAGCAATCTCTGTCGCCAGGGACGGCCCTCGTAGCGTTGTAACGGCCAGTAGTCGAGAAGCAGCAATACCAGCGGAAGGCTCACTGCCATGGGCTTAGACAGAAGCGCGAGCGCGAAGGTGGCAACGACAACGAGGTATTTCTTCCAGTTGGGCTGACTAACGTACCTGCCGTAGGCCGCAATCACCAGCAGTGAAAAGAGAGTGCAGAGCAGGCTTTTTCTTTGCGCCACCCAGGCGACGGTTTCCACGTTCAACGGATGCACGGCGAAGAGTGCGGCCACGAAGAAGCTACGCCACACCGCTCCCGTCGCGCTTTGTAGCAGCCAGAAGAGAAGCAGAACATTAGCGGCGTGCAGCGCGATATTAATGAGATGAGGAGGGCCGGGGTTCAATCCAAAGAGTTGGCAATCCGCCATGTGCGAGAGCCAGGTGAGCGGATGCCAGTTTGATTCATGGAATCCCGCGAAAGCCCAAATCAAATTGCTTCGATTCAAGCCGCTGTTGACGTGGGCATTTCGCGTTACATAAACACTGTCATCAAAGGCGAGAAAAGCGTGATGCCGGACTCCGCTGTAGAGAAGTAGCGTGGCCAGCACCAGAAGCGTTGCGAGCGCGGGGAGCGCACCGGGTCGAGCAAGCACGCCCGAAGTTTCGTCGCGCGGAGTCGGCGGAACGGTACGGAGGGGTGGAGCGGTCGTTGAGCCTTCAACGCGTTCCCGCGGGTTGGGATCTGCCAATGTCGGCTGGATCACGATCGCTCGCGTGCGGACAGATTATGATCTTCGATCATGAACTTCGAGCCCCACAAACTCGCGCTTTCCCAGTTTCCTCGGAACATCGCCAAGCCGTCAAACTCGCAGTCGTCAGACCGCGAGCGCGTCGACGAAGCGATCACAGAGCGTGGTCTCGAGATTCCAGTGGCTCACTACCGCAGGCGCAAGTAGGTATGGTTTCAGAACAGCGATGACCTCGGGATAAACGTGTTTCTCGTAGTTCTCGGCATCCTGCTGGGTTGTCCAAAGGCTGACCGTGAACACCTTCTCCTCTTTCGACTTTTGGAGGAATGGCAGGAACTCGAGGAAGCCAATCTGCTTCTTGAGGATCGGCAAGAGCCGGTCTCGAACTGCGTTTACAAACTCATCTTTCTTGTCGAGCTTCACTTCAAAAACGAGGATGCGGGCAAACATGGATGTGCTCCTTTTTCGCTTCCCGTTCGAACGACGCCACCGATAAAAGGGCCGCGTCGCCAGGGGATGGAAACTCCTCTACCTTTACAGCGAGAGCCCGCGAGGCACAGTGACAAATGACTGTCGCGGCAGTGCGCAGCATCACAAAATATCGCTCACCGGATCGTAGGTGTTTGATCCGCATAGAGTTACAAGAGAAGATGAAGTTCGCTGTGACAGTGCATATTGATTTGTGCTGCGCTTCACGCATCACTTTGGGAAAAAGGACAAACTCCTTTGGCGCTGCGCCTTTACACCATACACTCTTATAATTAGATTGAGCCTGACGGAGTTCTGATGTCGCAATCCTTGTCCGATTTCGAGGAGTCGCTGCCTGTCTCATCCGAGATGAAGATGGAGGCGTTGCTGTCCAGCAATTTGCTGGAGGCACTCCCCGACGCGATCGTGGCAGTCAATCCAGAGGGGACGATTCTTCAGGTCAATACGCAGGCCCTCGAACTCTTTGGCTATAGCCGTCAAGAACTGATTGGCCAAAAGGTTGAGATCCTGGTTCCAGATTCCTATCGCGGCCAGCATAACCATCACCGCGAGACATTCGCTAAGAATCCGAAAACCAGACGAATGGGGGCGAATCTCGATCTCTACGGTAGACGGCGCAACGGTTCGGAGTTTCCCGTGGAAATCAGCCTCAGCCCGGTTTCGACAACGACCGGAATGTTCGTACTGAGCGCGATTCGGGACATCAGCGACCGCAAACGGATCTCGGAGGAGTTGCGAAGAGCGAACGAAGAACTGCATCAAAGAACGACGGAACAACTGGGTGCCTACCGCTCTCGCTTGGCCTCCATTGTCGATTCATCGGAGGACGCAATCATCGGCAAAGACCTGAAGGGCACGATCACGAGTTGGAACAAGGGGGCAGAGAAAATCTATGGCTATACGCCGGAAGAGGTCGTAGGAAAAAATATATCCCTCCTCGCCCCGCCGGATCGTCCGGACGAGATTCCCGGCATTCTGAAAAAAATTGCGCGCGGTGAAATGGTGGACCATCACGAATCGCTACGCGTGACGAAAGATGGACGCCAATTGAACGTCTCCATTACCGTCTCGCCTTTGCGCGATGCCGCGGGTGAGATTGTCGGAGCCTCCGCGATTGCTCGCGATATCACGGGGCAGAAACGCGCTGAGCGCCAACTTCATCAGTCCCAAAAGATGGAGGCGATTGGCCGCCTGGCGGGCGGGGTGGCACACGACTTTAACAATATCCTCGGCATTATTAACGCCTGTTCGGAGTTTCTGCGCGACCGCATCGATCCCGCAGCGGATGCGGCGCAGTATGTCGACAACATTAAGAGCGCAATCGAACGCGGTTCTTCGTTGACCCGCCAACTGCTCGCTTTCAGCCGCTCTTCGACAGTACAACCGCAGCTTCTCGATTTGAACGCGCGTTTAAAGGACGTTGGGAAACTGCTTCGTCCGCTCATGGGCGATGACGTCGAGATATTGATTGTTTCGAAGTCGCCGACAGCAGTTGTCGAGGCCGATCCCGGGCAACTCGACCAGATCGTGGTCAATCTCGCGGTGAATGCGCGCGATGCCATGCCGCGCGGCGGCAAGCTCATTCTAGAGACCGGTTCGGCCAAGTTTGACGAGGGTTTCACCGAAAAAAATCAGCATATGCCGCCGGGAGAGTACATTCTGCTCGCTGTGAGTGATACCGGAAGCGGCATGGATGAGGCCACGGTTGCCCGCGCCTTTGAGCCGTTCTTCACCACCAAAGAGATAGGCAAAGGAACCGGATTAGGATTGGCTACGGTGTACGGCATAGTGAAACAAAGCGCAGGTCACATCCTCGTTTACAGCGAGCCGGGTCACGGAACGACTTTCAAGATCTATCTTCCGAATGCGGATCACAAGATTGGACTCTCCTCCACAACTGTGTCGGAGACGGTCAGTCCCACCGGCCGGGGCGCGAGAATCCTGCTAGTGGAAGACGATGAGATCATGCGCAGCCTGACGCGGAAGCTTTTGGAAGAGCATGGGTACGCCGTGGTAGAGGCGAACGACGGAAAAGCGGCGCTGCAGTGGGTTGAGTCGCATCCCGGCGAAACCGACTTGCTGCTCACCGACGTCATTATGCGCAACATGAGCGGACCTGAATTAGTGGCGCATTTGACCACCTCCCTACCCAACCTGAAGGTCGTATTCATGTCGGGTTATACCGGCGAGGTGATTGCCGAGCGAGAGGTGTTGAAGCGCGGGATCACTCTTCTGGAAAAGCCGTTCAGTCGAACCGCTCTGCTGAACACCATCCACAAAACGCTTGGATAAAAGCCGGCTTCCCGCAGGTTGTGAAAATCAAGATATTGGTGGAACACGACCGGAAGTTGGGCGGTGACCTGGAGGCGTCAATCCTTGGTCATATAACCACCGTACTGGTGATTGGGATCACACATCGCTGTGGGAAAGCACGCAGTTCCTCTTAGCTTTCAGCTGCTGGAAAAGCTGGCTCACCGCTGCTAAAAAATGGATTCCGTTTATTTTGTTCTACTTGGAAGCGCACGCCTGCGACTCTAGGAGAGTCAGGAGAATGGCGACGCGCTTGCCAAAGTAAGAGTCGAGCGGAGGCACCAAATGGCCACACAAGTCGTAAATCACGCGCAGAGAATGGCGACACCAGACAAAACGTTTTGCGACCTTCCCCCCGCGGTGGCGGAGGCCCTAGAGCAGGCGGCCCTCACCACCAGCTATCCGACAGGAGCCGTACTATTCGCCGAGGCACAATCTCCACGCGGAATTTACATCGTACGGCGCGGACGCGTGAAGCTCTCTATCTGCGGTAGCGACGGCAGAACGCTGATTCTGCGCATCGTCGGCTCTGGATGCCCACTGGGCGTGGCCTCGGTCGTCTCCGGCCGTCCCTACGAAGCCACTGCCGAGACGCAGGAACCGTCGGAGATCAGCTTTCTTCGGCAGAGCGACCTGCTGCGGCTGATGCGGCTTCATGGCGATCTCGCCCTGTGGGTTACCCAGCACATCAGCCAGGATTACGCGTCCACCTGCCGCGAAATTCGCGACCTGATTCTCTCTGACTCGGCCAGTGAAAAGCTGGCTCGGCTGCTGATGGGATGGCTTGACGAGAACACGCAATCCAAGACGCCGTGCCAGGTCAAGATGGCTTTGACGCACGAAGAAATTGGTCAGATGATTGGCTCGTCGCGCGAGACAGTAAGCCGCCTTCTTGCCGGTTTCAAGAAGCAACGGATCATCCAACAGACGGGATCGACGATCATGATTCCGAGCCGCACCGCGCTGGAATCGCTCATCACTGCATAGATTTCACCGCAGTAGAAGCGTTGCACGACAGGGCCGGATTCCTCCACCGGCCCTTTTCTTTTTGGAGAATTTCAGGCTTCCCTGAAAACCAGAAACTGGACGAATGGTCCGGATCATCCGCGGCACAAATACATCGTGTAGGAGCCGCTAGCGAACGCTACCAGTCGAGGGAACGTCGACAAGGGCGGATCAAGAGCCAGGAGGCAAGCGGCGCCCCATTTCATGGTCATCGTGATATCAAGAGGCAGCATGGGTCGCGGCATCCATGGCGCCATACCCAGAGTAGGAAGGACGACCAGAAGCAAGAGGAAGGCCAGGTCTGCGCTGCCAGTCTTGCGTGAAAATAGTCGAATCGCGAAGACAGCGGCGCAGAACGGCAGGGCGGGCAATTGCCATGGGAGGGAGTAGAGATGGAGCGGAGCGGGATCGAAGCGGGCGGCATCGATGGTCCAGTCGAGGCGCGCCAAGCCTTCGACTGCGAGCGCGCGCAAAGCGAGGATGCCGATGGTGCACAGAAAGACGGGCGTGAGTAGTAGAAGCGCCGAGTATAGAAGTCCGCCTTGCTGCCGGCGCTCGTCGAAGAAAACGGCAAGTGTGAGCAAGGCGCAACAGATCAGCAAGGGTGGCTTGGCGAGGATTCCGATGGAAAGCAAGAGCGCGGCAGTGGCCAGGGAACGCAATCCAGTCTCGCTTTCGTGTACCTCGAAGACCCAGAGCATGGCGTAGGCAAAGAAGGCGCAGCCCAAGGCACGTTGCCACGCTCCAATCTCCGCAACGGGATGGCAGAAGAGCCAAACTACGGATTGGCCGGCCAGGAGTGTAGAGAACAGGAGGTTCCACGACTCCGGCATTCCAACGGACCGCAAATGGAGGTACCAGAGGCTGGAAGAAACCAGGATCAAAACAGCGGTCATTACAGGCGCGAAATATGGTCCCATGGCGTGACGGCCCGACAACACCGCCACGAACAGCATCAGGATCGCGACCACGACGACGATCTGACGGCGGTAGATTCGGCTAGTCGATCGCGGCCGAATGGATGAGTTCGGCCTTGGTGTACTTACTGATGCCATGAGCAGTTTTCTCCCAATAAAACGGATTGGTGATGAGCTGCCAGAGTCCCTTATAGGCAGCGACGGACTGCAACGCCCAGTAACCGGGCACAGTCAGCGCATAGGGCAGAAGCGCAGCATGGCGGCGCTTGGCCACCGCCAGCATCGAGATGTAAATCAAACAGCTGTTCCCAATGATCAGGTTTGCCATGCTGATCATGAGGACAGGGGCGGGAAATAAGGCTTGCATCATGTTCTTTCCGGCCAACAGCCAGACGACAAACGGAAAAACCAGGAAGGGATAAATCAAGCCGGAAAGAATGCAGCCTCCGACAAACAACTGGAACGAAAAAAAACCCTTCCACCCAACGCTGCGGAACAAGTTGACGGGATGCCGCATGTTGACGAGCCAGGTCTGGATGTAGCCCTTGAGCCAGCGCGACCGTTGGCGAATCCAGTTTCCCAAGTGCGCGTTCGCTTCTTCGTAAGTAACCGAATTGACAACGCCAACGTGATATCCCATGGCGGCAAATCGCAGGCCAAGATCGGCGTCTTCGGTGACATTAAAAGGATCCCAGGCGCCGACCTGGCGTAGTTTCGCGAGATCGAAATGGTTCGAGGTTCCGCCGAGCGGGATGGGTACGCGAAGCTCATCGAGCGCAGGTAGAAACATATCGAACCAGAGGGAGTATTCGAGCGTGAACATGCGGGTGAGCCAGTTCTCCTCCACGTTGAAGTAATTCAAGTGTGCTTGAATGCAGGCGGCGTCATCGCCCAACTTGCGAAAGGCCACAACGACTTTCTTGAGTTGGTCGGGCTCAGGCTTATCCTCCGCATCGTAGATGGTGAGATATTCGCCGCGAGCAAAACGAAGAGCGTAGTTGCAAGCCTTGGGTTTGGTTCGGGGCAGCGATTGCGGCACCCGCACAATCTCGAAGTTGGCGGGCAGTCCAAGCAACTTCGCGGCATCTATCGTTTCATGATCGTCTTCTTCGAGGACCAGCTTAATGTCGAGCTTCGACTTGGGATAGTCCATGCGGCGAAGAGCGGCTACCAGGATGGGAAGGACAGTCGGCTCTTTATACATGGGAACGAGCACGGTATAGAGCGGAAGATCGGCGTCGTGAAGAGCGGCGACTTCTTCTGGCTGAATGGCAATGCCGATGTTCTCTTCGCAACTCATCCAGCAAAGACAGGTGCGGAAGACAAATGAGCAGAAGAGGAGTCCGTTGATGAGAGTGTTCAGTACGATCAGCGTCGTCAAAGGAAACATACAAGTGGAGATGAGCAAAAGCAGAGGAAAGCCGACCAACCACCATTTTTGATTTTGCGTGACCACGGTGCGTGCGGAATGTTCGGGATCAAGTTCGGCCAGACTGAGGACGGCCTCTTCGCTGAATTGCGCGCCCGCCACGCGCTGCAGATCCCATATGATGTCGAACTTGGAGGTCACGGCAAACCGAACGTCAGCCCGTCCGGCCCAGCGCCTGGCAAGTGCGGGAGAAAGCGGATCAGCGGTTGCGACCCACAGAATGCCGTCGACGCGGCGCCACGGAAGATAGAGATGCTGCGCATAGTCGGCATATTCTCGTTTGTCGAATAGAGACTCATCTGCGGGATGTTGCAGAAGGTTGACAAAATCAAGCGCCAATTGGCGGGCGAGCAACTGGTAGAAATCCAGCGGCTTGACCCAGCCCAATCCGAGGATTGTGTCGCCGAGTTTTGATCCCCATTCGACCTGTTTGCGCAGCGCTTCCGCCAGCTGCGTTTCCGTGATAAGGCCGGCGTCCACCAGCAGACGTCCGATTTGCAGACGAGGGTGCGGCTGCCGATTTTGCGCGAGAGCGTCATCGACTGGAGACGGTTTCCCGATCTGGACGATGTGCGCTGGTGAGGGGGCACTCATCGCGCGACCTAGAACGTCTTCCACAGCGCGAGCAATGCGGCGTGGCCCATCCCAGTGTTACGGCCGGAAAACGCGCTGTTCATGCCGAATTGCAAGCGAGTTCCGCGACCCAGATTGAAAACCAGCGAAGGCTGGTACTTGTAGAGATCGAAATCGGATTGCGCGTTGGGATTGGAGTTGGCAGAGATTGGCTCGCCGTTACGCATGCCCTTGATGGTGAAGAATTGTCCCATCAGGGTAAGCCAATGGGCGGCATCGAACCCGAGCGTAGCAT
>Ga0302140_10008082_pt1 | contig 13127 bp, 7 predicted proteins | sample I_Bog_E1_1_FD_202095 | JGI IMG/M metagenome (GOLD analysis project Ga0302140, IMG submission 202095) | Peat permafrost microbial communities from Stordalen Mire near Abisko, Sweden - I_Bog_E1_1 | ecosystem: Environmental > Terrestrial > Soil > Wetlands > Peat | place: Sweden: Abisko, Stordalen...
CAACGCCCCTTACACTCGCGAACGCCGTCGCTGAGACCTCGGGCCTCACTGGCAGCTCCAAAACTGCCTTTTCCCTCACGGCGAACACGGGGCTGTCTTACGCTAGCTTCCTCATCGGCCAAGTCGACAAAGGCAGCCTCACGGATTATTCTCTGCATCCTGAGTACGGCGCGCGCTTCCGTGCCATCTCGCCGTATTTCGCTGACAACTGGAAGGTGAGCCCGAAACTGACTCTCGACCTCGGTCTGCGCTACGACTACTTCCCCAGCGTTCGGGAAGTGCATGACCTTGCCAGCTACTACGATCCCAATCTTACCAACCCGCTGACCGGTCTGCCGGGCGCGCTGAACTTCACCGGGAAAGGCACAGGCACCTGCAACTGCGACTCGCCGGTAAGCAACTACACGAAGAACTTTGGACCTCGTCTCGGCCTCGCGTATCAGGTCGGGTCCAAAAACGTGATTCGCGCCAGCTACGGCATCATGTTTACGCATGGCGATGCCGTGGGTGGTCTTACATCCACCATGGGAACGCTGGGCTTCTCCTCCGCTCTCTCTGCCTCGTCATCCAACAGTGTAACCACGATGACCAATCTTCTGGCAGGCGGTTCAGGTGCGGTGCCTTCCTACACGCGAGCGTCCGGCGTGAGCTCCGGTAACTATTACGGGGCCGGCTACACCACCAATACCGTCAGCGGGGTTTCGGCCAGCTTTACAGGAAGCCCCACTTCAGGCGTGACCTATGACGACCCGTACCTAGGCGGCCGCGCGCCGGAATACGTTAACTGGAGCATCGGCTTCCAGCGTCAGGTGACCAATGCGCTGGCGGTTACCGCCACCTATGTAGGCTCGGAGGGCCACTTCCTCCAGCTCGATAGCTACAATGGCCGCGGAATCCAGGCCGATCAGCTTGATCCAAAGTATCTGTATCTTGCGGCGAAACTGAACGACAAGGGCGCCGCAGTCGCCACGGACTGCAATACCTCAACCAATAACCTGACGTGCAACGCGGTATCTTTGGCTCAGTTTGCCAATGCGTCGGTAAATCAGGCCTTGAGCACTTACCTGAAGCCCAATCCGTTCGTATCGTACAACGACTCGTTTGGGTACATCGGCAATGCCAACTACCACGGCGTGCAACTGATGGCGAACATGCGCGCCTGGCATGGGTTGACTTTCAATGCAAATTATTCCTATTCGCGCGCCATTGACGATGCCGGCACGTTCCGCTCCGGCTACGCCATCCCGGCGGGCACCATCGCCAATCACCCCACCGAGTCCTTTCCGGCGGATCTGATGGAGCGCAGCGTGTCCACCTCCAATCAGCCGCAGCACTTTGTCCTCACAAGTGTTTACGCACTGCCATTCGGCAAGTCCATCCTCAATACGCAGCCGGTGGAACGCGCGATCCTCGGTGGTTTCAAGCTCTCCGGCATTTACCAGGCTTACTCCGGCTCACCGCTGGCTCTTACCGCATCGACTTGCCAGACTAATCCCGCAGCCATCACCTGCGAGCCTACGCTTAACCCGAACTTCTCCGGATCGGCACGCCAACCCGGAAAATGGGGTAAGGGAGTCAACTATAACACTTACACCTCCACCTCCTTCATCGTTCCCAGCGTCGGCAGCACCACAGTCGCTCCTACTGGGCCATTCATCAGCCCCACAGTTCCTTCTGGGCAAACGACGCTGCTCAATACGGCGACCGTGCCGGCCTACACCTTTGGCGACTCGCCGCGGACAGCGCCGTACGGCCTGTATGGCCCTGGCAACTACCAGTTGGATCTCGCTCTGGTTCGCAGCTTCCCGCTGCACATCACAGAGGCGTCCAAGCTGAACTTCCGGGCCGAGTGGTACAACGTCACCAACCACACCCTGTTCGGTGTTGCCAGCACTCAGCTTGGCAACGCAAACTTCGGACAGGTCACACAAAGTTCGATTGCGAACCGCAAGGCTGCACAGTTCTCGGCGCGCATCGAGTTCTAATCAGGTCCATGCGACGAACGAAGGAGGCTGCCGTTATCATGCGGCAGCCTCTTTTTTCTATGCAGTGATTTCAACACCGTTGCCTTCTCGATGGTTCACGATATGACTCAAAATAGGACCAAGGGTTTGCGTATATCTGCCATTGCGGCGGCTCTGCTTGCAGGAGCGATTGCAGCAACCGCTTCCACCATTGGAACCAACCCTCCCGTTGAGCCTCTGACGCGGGCTCGTATCGCGCTCTTGCCCAAGAAAGAGCAGAGAGCATGGCTTGAATACATCGAGCGTTCCCAGCGTCAACGCCAGGCGGATAAGGATTTCTTGCAGGCGGAGTTGAAACGCGCTGGAATCGAGAAGCCCATTGAGCCGCCCCACGGCTACTCGGCCCGCAGCATTCCGCTTGACCGTGAGCCGGCCTGGTATGCAAGCGGGGAAGCGCGGCACATCGCGGATGTGATTGTCTCGTTCCAAACGCCGGCTGGTGGCTGGGGAAAGAATCTGGATATGAGTAAGGAGGCGCGCCGCCCCGGTGAAGCGTTCACTCCGAACAATCTGTCCAAGTTTCTTTCTCCTGGCGATTTCGATGTTCCGTCGGAGCCGGACTGGAATTATGTTGGCACCATTGACAACGACGCAACAACCACCCAGATGAATTTCCTGGCGAAAGTCATCTCGGCCCCGGCAGGCGGGGGCGTTGCGCCCTACCGCGCCGCCTATTTGCGCGGGATGGACTACCTGTTTGCTGCGCAGTTTCCCAACGGTGGATGGCCGCAGGTGTGGCCGCTGGAGGGCGGCTATCACGATGCGATCACTTATAACGACGACGCGATGACTCAGGTAGAGGAATTGATGGGTCATGCGGCAGATGGCAGCGATGAGTTTGAGTTTGTGCCCGAGGATGTTCGCGATCGTGCCGCGCACAGTTTCGAGCGCGGAATTGACTGCATTCTGGCTACGCAGATTGTTGCGAATGGAACGCTCACCGTATGGCCGCAGCAGGACGATGCGTTGTCGCTCAAGCCCGTGTCTGGCCGCAACTTTGAGCCTCCGGCTCAAAGCGCAAGCGAGAGCGCCAGCCTGCTCTTGCTGCTAATGAACGATCTTCCCCATCCCACCGCAAACGAACAGCGGTCCATCCGCGCCGCGGCTGCGTGGCTCAAGAGGACAGCGATCTACAACCATCGCTATGAGCGTGGCCCAAATGGCCGCGAGCTGGTTCCAAGCCAGGGCGCTGGGCCTATCTGGGCGCGCTATGATCAGATCGGCAAAGACATCCCAATTTTTGCCGACCGTGATAAGTCGCTTCACGACCATGTAAGTGAGCTGTCTATGGAGCGCCGGAACGGCTACGCCTGGTACAGCGCCGAAGCCCAGCGCGCGCTGGATCGGTTTGAAAAGTGGAGCGCGGAATTCCCGGAGAGAAAATGAAGAGTTACCGCAATCTTGTTTGGCTGGTATTGCTTGCCGCAATAGCGAGTAAGTGCCTGTGCGCCGCGCCTGCGGCAGAGCAGCCATGGTCGGAACGCACGGCCAACGCGGCAATCGAGCGCTGGCCCGATGGCCGCTTTGCGCCACCCAGCGCGCGCTGGGCTTGGAACTATGAGTTGGGCACGCTGCTTGAGGGCGTAGATGCCGTATGGCTGAACACGGCAGATCCGCGCTACTACAACTACATCAAGAGTTCCGTGAATCAGTTTGTAACTCCCGATGGCTCCATCCCCACCTGGAAGGTGGAAGAGAACCAGCTCGATAACATTTTGCTCGGCCGCCAGCTTCTGCTGTTATATGGAGTTACACAGGATCCGCGCTATGCAAAGGCCGCTACGCTGCTTTACCAGCAGCTTCTGCATCAGCCGCGCACGGCTTCCGGAGGATTCTGGCACAAGCAGAGATATCCGAATCAGATGTGGCTCGATGGGCTTTATATGGCCGAGCCTTTTTATGCCGAGTATGCCGCAACATTTCATCATCCCGATGCGTTTGAGGACATCACCCATCAGTTTGTGCTGATGGACGAGCACGCGCGCGATGCAAAGACGGGCCTTCTTTACCACGGATGGGACGAGTCGAAGCAGGAGCTCTGGGCTGACAAGAAGACTGGCCTATCTTCCCAGTTCTGGGCCAGGGCCATGGGCTGGCACATGATGGCCCTGGTGGACACGCTCTCCTATTATCCAGAAGGCGATCCTGGTCGGAAGCACCTCATCGAGCAACTCGACCGTGACACAACTGCTGTGGCTCGTTACCAGGATAAGACGACTGGCCTTTGGTATCAAGTACTCGATAAAGGCGCGGCGAAGGGAAACTATATCGAGTCTTCTGCCTCGTGCATGTTTGTCTATGCGCTAGCTAAAGGAGTACGCAGCGGCTATCTTCCTCAAAGTTATCTTGCCAATGCAGAGCGCGGTTACAAGGGGATTCTCAGCCACTTCATCGAGACGGGCGCCGACGGCTCAGTGTCACTTACGGGAACCGTAAAGGCTGTGGGCCTGGGCGGCGATCCCTATCGGGACGGAAGCTATGAATATTACATCGGAGAGAAGAGAGCCACGAACGATCCCAAGGGGGTGGGCGCATTTCTGCTGGCAAGCACAGAGATGGAGAACGTGGCGAATGCAAAGCTGGGGCGCGGCAAAACTGTACTGCTGGACGGCTGGTTCAACAGCCAGAAGCGTCCCGACGCATTCAACCAGCAGGTCTACTTTCACTACAAATGGGATGACCAGAACGAGAGCGGCTACTCACTGCTCGGCCACATCTTCCGAAACTACGGCGCGGAAACCAAAACTCGTTATTCAGCGCCCACGCTCGCAAGCCTTCATGAGGCGCAGGTTTACATCGTAGTCTCTCCCGATATTCCGATCAAGAACCCAAATCCGAATTATGTGCAACCCCAGGATGCCGCGCAAATTGCCGAGTGGGTTAAGGCAGGCGGCGTGCTCATGATTTTCGCCAACGATCCGGCGAATACCGATTTGGAACACTTGAATCTAATTACCCAGCGGTTCGGCATTCATCTCAACAGCGTCCTCCATAAACATGTGCTCGGACACTCGTGGGAGATGGGGAAGATCGCGATTCCAGGCAGCGGTTCCATCTTTCGGGATCCGCATACTTTGTTCATGAAAGATGTTTGCAATCTTTCGGTTCAGCCGCCTGCCGTCTCCGCGTTTCAGGATGACGAGGGAATTCTGATGGCTACGGCAAAGTACGGCAAAGGAACTGTATTCGTAACAGTCGATCCGTGGCTTTACAACGAATACACCGACGGACGCAAGCTGCCCGCCGAGTATGACAACTACGCTGCGGGCAAGGAACTAGCCCGCTGGATTCTAGGGCAAGTTCCGCCGCTATCCTCCGCTAAGCCTAAGTCGGCGAGCAGTGAAGCCGGTATTCTTTCAAAGTAATTGAACCATGTTTGCGATTTAGATCGGAGATTTATGCGTTTACTCTCAATTTCAACGTCTGTTGCGGTACTGCTGATCTGTTTTGAACTAACTCTGTCTGCCCAGGACACCCGTAAGGTCACGGAACCGCATGTTCCGGCGGCGTGCGTAACGCTAGAAGCGAATATCGCGGCTGACCGCGGAGTGATTGCGCCCGAAGATGAGCGGCGCCTGGATACGGATCGTATCCAGCACGCGATTGATAACTGTGATGCGGGCAAGGCAGTTGTATTGCGCGCGCATGGGAAAAAGAATGTATTCCTGACCGGCCCAATCGCGCTGCGCACCGGTGTAACTCTGGTGGTGGACGCAAATACCGCGCTGGTAGCTTCGCGCGATCCCCGAATCTACGACCTGACTCCAGGCAGTTGTGGGATTTTGAGCGAACGAGGCCACGGATGCAAGCCGTTGATTGTGGGCGACGGCGTCCAGCACAGCGGCGTCATGGGCGAAGGCTCCATCGATGGCCGGGGCGGTGCCAAACTTCTCGGCCAGGATGTGACCTGGTGGGATCTGGCACATGAGGCGAAGATTACCGACAAACAGCAGAGCGTTCCCGTACTCATTCATTTGCGCCACGCAAATGACTTCACAATGTACAAGATCACGTTGCGCAACTCGCCCAACTTCCATGTCGGCGTGAATGAGTCAGATGGCTTTACCGCATGGGGCGTCAAGATTATGACCCCGAAGACGGCCCGCAATACAGACGGCATCGATCCCGGCTCCTCGCGCAATGTCACTATCGCCTATTGCTCGATTCATACCGGAGACGACGACGTTGCGGTCAAGTCCAGCAAGGCTGGGCCGTCGTCGAACCTCTCCATTCTGCACAATCACTTTTATACCGGCCATGGCATGTCCATCGGCAGCGGAACCAATGGCGGCGTGGATCACATGCTGGTCGAGGACCTGACCATTGACGGCGCCTACAACGGGATACGCATCAAGTCGGACCGCAGCCGCGGCGGCCTGGTGCATGACCTCCTCTATCGGGACGTTTGCATTCGCGACACTAAGAATCCGCTGGTGTTCACGCCGCTCTACACCACATTCGGTGGAGATCAGCTTCCCATCTATAAAGATATAACTCTCGATAACATTCACATCCTTACAGCAGGGAGTTATACATTTCTTGGATTGGATTCCGATCATAGGTTAGGCTTGACCCTCAACAATGTCTTCGCGGACGACCAGGAGCACTCCACATGGCTGGTCAAAGATGCGGACATCGCCATAGGCGGCATCCGCGGCAACCTCGAGCCCAAGGGTGAGGATGCAACTGTGCGGCAGACGCCCGATTCCGCAATAGGAAAACCTCTGCCCTGCGAGGCGCGGTTCGTTCCGTTCCCTGCGCTGCCCACGGCGCCGGAGATGGCGGGAACGGTTCCGCCGGAGGACGAAACGCTGTATGTGGCTGCCGATGGCACGGGGGACTTCTACTCGATCCAGCGCGCACTCGACGCGGCTCCCAACAGTGGTGCGCTTGTCCTGGTTGCTCCTGGAACGTATCGTGAAGTGCTGACCGTGAGCAAGCCGAATATCCGCATGCGCAGCGCCAACAGCGATCCTGCAAAAACCATCGTTGTGATGGACAAGAGTTCGGGCACGGCGGGCGGAACTCTTCACTCAGCCACGGTGAATGTAACCGCGGATAACTTTTTTGCCGAGAACATCACCTTCCAGAATGACTTCAATGCAACCCACCCGCAGCTTCCGGCAGGTTCGCAGGCGCTGGCCCTGCTGGTTACAGGCGACCGCGCCATTTTTCATCATGTGCGGTTGCTGGGCAATCAGGACACCGTCTATGCCGGCAGCCGCAACTGCTCGCCGGACGGCGCTAACTGCACGCCAGCGCGGCAGTATTTCTCCGACTGTTATGTCGAGGGCAACGTCGATTTCATCTTTGGCGATGGCAAAGCGGTCTTCGACCACTGCGAGATTCACAGCACGGCCCACGAAGGGGGATACATTACCGCGCAGTCAAAGCATTATCCCGAGGAAGACTCCGGCTTCGTTCTCAACCGGTGCAAGCTCACGGCGGGCGCGGATGTAACCAAGCCCGTCTATCTGGGCCGTCCGTGGCGGCCTTACGCCACGGTGATCTATCTCAATACCGAGATGGGCGCGCATATCGATCCGGCAGGCTGGCGGGAGTGGCATCCCGGCGAAACGCATTCCATCGAGACAGTGTTTTATGCCGAACATAATTCCACGGGGCCGGGCGCGCAGCACGACCAGCGCGATCTGCACACGCATTTTCTCTCGGATGAACAGGCTCGGCAGTTTGAACCGTCCATTTTCCTGCGGGGCAGCGACAATTGGAATCCGGTGCAGGATGGGCACAAGTAGATTTCCGCTGCTGTGCTGGCGGCGTTTTGGCCCCGGCGGGAGTAATCTAGTGTAACCATGAGTCCATCTGAGAAACAGCCCCAATTGAATCTTGCCCAGACCGCAGACTACCGTGAGTCCTATGCCAACAGCGTGCAGGTTCGCGTCAGCGTGTGGGACTTCCAGCTTGTCTTCGGCCTGGCATCGAGCGCCAGCCCCGATCAGGTAACCATTCGCAACCACCAAGCCATCTTCCTCAGTCCGCAACAGGCCAAAGCCCTGTGGAACGTGCTGGGGCAGAATCTGTCGCAGTACGAGCAGGCTTTCGGCGAGTTGCACCTTGAGCCCCAGAGCCATAATTTTTCGCAAGGGCCGGTTAACTAAGGCCTGATATCGGGCCTTGGGGCTGAAGTTTCCTGAATCTCTTCCGGGAGTGATCGCTTGCGCTGGAAAAGACTGTTGCAGCCGCGGCTGGACGCGCCCCTGCCTCTCTGGATGATCTATCCGGTGATCTTTGCGGCGCTCTACCTGAGCCACTTCATGCTGCTGCGCCTGCCCTACTACTGGGACGAGGCGGGCTACTATATTCCCGCGGCCTGGGACTTTTTTCGCACCGGTTCGCTGATCCCCATCACCACGCTGACCAACGCGCATCCGCCGCTGCCCAGCATCTACCTGGCGCTGTGGTGGAAGCTCTCTGGCTATTCTCCTGAAGTGACGCGCGAAGCGGTGCTGATGGTAACCGGGCTCGGATTGCTGGCGGTTTGGCGGCTGGCCATGCGCCTGGTGGGCGTGGGCTGGGTGGCATTCTGGACCGTGGTTCTGACCGGGCTTTACCCCATCTGGTTTGCGCAGAGCACGCTGGCCCATGCTGATATCTTTGCCGCCGCCTGCACGTTGTGGGGGCTGGTGTATGCGCTTCCTGGCCGGGATCGAGACGAAGCAAGCAAGCCCTGGGCTGCCGCGTTATGGTTTGCCGCCGCTGCGTTGTCGAAAGAGACGGCCATCGTGATTCCGCTGACGCTGGCCGTAGTGAGCCTGGTGGAGAGTCTTCGGGCGCGCCCGCCACTGCGTTCTCGTTTATGGCTGGAGGCGGCCTGGCTGGCAAGCTGCGCGCTGCCGCTGGCCGGCTGGTACAGCTGGCACTATGCAAAAACAGGCTTCCTATTTGGGAATCCGGAATTTTTGCGGTACAACGCGCAGGCCAATCTTGATCCGCTGCGGATGCTGGCCGCCTTTGGGCATCGGGTGCTGCATCTCACAGCGCACATGAACCTGTTTGTTCCGGTGCTGATGGCGGTGGCAGCCCTGCTGCTCGATCCACGCCGTGACGCGGCAGGAAATGAACGGGAGGGCATCGGCCTGCCGGCGCAGCGGAAGATCTTTCTGCTGCTTTTGGCGAACGCGCTGCTTTTCAGCGTATTGGGCGGCGCGCTGCTCACTCGCTACCTGCTGCCCATGTACCCACTGGTGCTGCTGTTGGCGGTGGCGACGCTGTATTGGCGCGTTCCCTATTGGCAGGGGCTGGCCGTGTTTTCCGCGGCGGCCTTTGTATTGGGGCTGTTCATCAATCCACCCTATGGTTTTGCGCCGGAAGACAACCTGGCCTACGCCCATGTGGTCCGTCTGCACGCGGCCGGCATTGCCCAGCTCAACCAGCGTTATCGAGGCGCTACGGTGCTCACTGCCTGGCCGGTGAGCGACGAGTTGACCCGGCCCGAGCTTGGTTATCTGAGGCAGCCCTGGCAGGTCTACCGGCTCGAAGACTTTACCGCAGCGCAGATTGGCCGCGCCGCCGCAGAGCCGGAAAAGTATTCGGTGGCGCTGGTCTTTTCCACCAAGTACGACCCGTCTGCGCCGCTACTAAGCCTGGGGCCAATGAGTGCTGCCATAGACGAGCGCTATTTTGGCTTGCACCACGATCTGCCGCCAGAGGAGATTGCAAAAGAACTAGGCGGAACGCTGGTATGGAAGCAGGACGATCAGGGCCAGTGGGTGGCGTTGATCCGGTTTGACCGGCAGCTTGAGGCGCGGTCTGAGTGGCGGGGAAGTACACCAGCAGCCCAGAGCAGCGCCAGGTAGGCGGAGATGCTTCAAAAGACGCGCCGCGCCAATGATCGCGAATGCACTAAAAGATACAATCGGCGTTGCTTGACAGACCGAAGGTCTGCGCTATCCTAGGGTTCTGGAAGACGATGAATATGGAGGTTCCCGTGTCCGATTCAGTAGCTGATTATCCCTATGAAACTCGCCTCAACATTCTGCATCAGCCGCTCGATATGATCGACGTGAAATCGCTCGCTGAGGCGTGCGAATTCAAGTGGTTTAACCAGACGTTGTGCAAGGTGAACGAATCTGTGGTGCGCGTAGGAGTACTCGAAGGCGAATACCACTGGCACAAGCACGACGAGGACGACGAATTCTTTTACGTGGTGGAGGGCAAGTTTTTCATTGACTTGCAAGACCGGACAGTGGAACTAAATCCGTGGCAGGGATTCGTTGTGCCCCGCGGTGTCGTCCACCGTCCCCGCGCCCCGCAGCGAACTGTGGTCCTGATGGTGGAAAATGCTGGAATCATTCCGACCGGCAACTAGGCCTATCCTATGGCGGCGGCATTCAAGCCGGGCAAACGATATCGAGACGAATTGGTATGGGCTGCGCCCGCAAGCCCCAACGCCTATAATCAGCCTGTTGTGACTTCTTCTTTTTCATCTCGTTTAAAAGGCGTAGGGCCGTTAACCGGTGGGACGGCGCTCTGGCTTGTCATGGTCTTAGTCATGGTGGTTCACGCCGCCCCGGCTCACGCCCAGGCAACTGCCGGGACTGGCACTGACGAGGCAGCTACTGGTTCTGGCGAAGGCCATGGGCGGATTCTGCTGGTGCTGCCCTTTGACAACCGCAGCGGGCAGCCGAGCCTGGAGTGGGTTCGCGAGGCTGCGCCGCAGATTCTCGGCAGCCGGTTTGTGTCGGCGGGCTTTGCGCCCATGAGCCGCGAGGACCGGCGCTATGCTCTGGATCATCTGGGCCTGCCGCAGGGGTTTCATCCGTCGCGGGCCAGTTCGCTCAAGCTGGCAGAAACGCTGGACGCCGATTCGATCATCGTGGGCAGCTTTCAGACCGACAGCGCCGGCATCTTGGCCCAGGCCCAGGTGGTGGATGTGGCACGACTGCGGATGAGCGAGCCCGTGATTGCGCGTGGCGCCATGCGTGATCTGGTTGCTGTCTTCGACTCGCTGGCGTGGAAGCTGACGCGCCAACTCGATCCCGGCTTCAGCGGCACCGAGGAGACGTTTCTTGCCGCTGGCGGCGGGCTGCGCCTGGATGCCTTCGAGCAGTACATCCGCGGCATTACGGAGCCCGACCAGGCGGAGCGGCTGCGTCATCTGAACCAATCTGTTCTGCTGAGCCCTGAGTTCTCGCCGGCATGGATGGCGCTGGGCCGCGAGGACTACAACGGCCAGCAGTATGAGGAGGCCGCGGCGGCCTTCGCCAAGGTGGGGCGCGGCGATCCCGAAGCGCAGGGTCCGGACGCGCTTGAGGCGGATTTTTATCGCGGGCTTTCGCTGTTGTTTTCAGGCGACTACCGAACGGCCGAACAAGCATTTGGCAGCGTGGCTCGCATCTTGCCGCTTGCCGAGGTTGTGAATAACGAAGGGGTTGCTGTGAGCCGGCAGGGTCACGATGGCATTGGTCTATTCAGCGAGGCCGAGGCCGCCGACCCCAATGCGGCTGACTACCACTTCAATCTGGCGGTCAGCCTGAAGCGGCAGGGAAAGACCGCCGAGGCCTTGACCGAGCTGTCCCAGTGCCTGCGCCTGAAACCAAATGACGCCGAGGCCGAGGACCTGCTGGCGGCCTGGAAGAATCCAAAGGCGGCTACCGCAGCGGTCGCGGCTTCGAGTCCGGATGCAAATGGAGAGGTGGAGCTGAAAGCCGATCCGCTGGAGCGCATTGCGCGCACCTTTGACGCAGTTGCCTTTCGCCAGGCGGCGCTGATGCTGGACCAGATGGACGCCGCGCGGCTGGCGCAGCTCACGCCGCTCAAGCGGGCGCAGAAGCTGGCTGGCCAGGCAAAGGATTATCTCAATCGGGGGCTGTTACTTGAGGCCGAGCGGCTTTATCAGTCCGCAGTGGCAGCCGACGGCAGCGTGGCCGAGGCGCATGCGGGTCTGGCCGTGGTACGTGAGCGGACGGGCAATGCGGAGGCCGCGCGCAAAGAAGCTCTCGAAGCCCTTAAACTTGCGCCGGCGGCCGATGCGTATCTGGTGCTGGCGCGGCAAGATTTTGCAGGCGGCCACCTGACAGAGGCCGACAAAGAGGCCGGCGATGCCATCGCGCTGGACCCGACGAACAGCGTGGCGCTGGAACTGCGCCGGGAGATCGAGGCGCGGCAAGAGCTGAAGAAGTAGAGTTGCTTTCTAACACTGCCACGGAAAGGCATCTTTGACTGGGCTTTGAATAACTGTCTAAAAATCACTGAGCAAGCTCTTCTGGTAGCGCCGAAATTCCCTCAAGGGCTTCTAAAGCCCCGTTGCTTTTACGGTACTTGCGGCACGGCTGAAGTCGTGCCCTGACATTGAGCAGTTCGATTCAGTATTCAGCAAACAATGTCTAATAGGCACCCCAATGAACTACCCCGCCGCAAGCAGCGCAGCGGGGAATTGGACCCGAACGAGATTCAAAGCGCAGACACATTCAGAAGTTATCTAAGAATTTGCGTCCCGCCCTTCTCCAAGGATCAATTTGAGAGTGATCTGCTTTTTCCCGCGATAGAGCGTGACGCTGATGGTGTCTCCAGCCTGGTGCTTATAAATGAGGTTGTTGATGTCTTGAGGATCGGTGACTTGCTGGCCGTCGACGGCCACAATCAAATCGCCACCGAGCAGGATCGGCGTGTTGCCGACGTAAGCCTGCTGGTTGCCGCCGTGAATGCCGGCGCGCTCGGCCGCTCCGCCACGGATGACCGTTTGTACGAGGACACCGGATACGGCGGCAAGTCCCATCTGCTCAGCTAGATCGGGACCAATGGCATACGATTGGATGCCCAGCTCGGGCCGCTTGACGCGCCCGTAACGGGTGAGGTCGGCCAGCACGGCCTTGGCGGTGTTGATGGGAATGGCAAAGCCGATGCCGGAGCTTTGGTCGGCGCCATTGGAGGCGATCATGGTGTTGATGCCGATGACCTCGCCACGGGAGTTGAGCAGCGGGCCGCCGGAGTTGCCGGGATTAATGGCGGCATCGGTCTGGATGGCGTCCTCGATGGACGCATTCTCGGAACCTCTCGCGGCGGGCAGCGTGCGGATGGAGCTGATAATACCGCGGGTCATGGTGCCGTTGAGACCGAAGGGATTGCCGATGGCATAGACCT
>Ga0302140_10008083_pt1 | contig 13126 bp, 10 predicted proteins | sample I_Bog_E1_1_FD_202095 | JGI IMG/M metagenome (GOLD analysis project Ga0302140, IMG submission 202095) | Peat permafrost microbial communities from Stordalen Mire near Abisko, Sweden - I_Bog_E1_1 | ecosystem: Environmental > Terrestrial > Soil > Wetlands > Peat | place: Sweden: Abisko, Stordalen...
ACACGCTTTTTTCCGGTCTGATATTTTGGTGAACTTGGAGCCAACCATGGTCAAACTCGGCGATTCGCGGCTGCAGGCTCTCCTCGAGTCCGCCAAACTGCTCGGTTCCTCGCTCGCCCTCCCGGATCTGCTCGCCCATTTGCTGCGCACTGTCATGGGCCGCCTGCTCGTCAGCAAGGCCGTCCTCGCCGTAGATCTCGATGGCAGCATGCGCATTGCCCTTGCCCGCGGCGTGCCGTCTCTCTCGCAAAACGCCCTCTTCACCGAAGAAATCGGCCGCGCCGCTAAACTCGAACAGTTTTTCCCCATCGAGCAAACCGGCCAAGCCATCGGCATCCTCGCCATCGGTCATCCCGCCCGCGGCTTTCTCGAACCCGAGGAAGAAGATTTCGTCAAAGCCCTGCTCGGTCTCGCCGCCAGTTCCATCGCCAACGCGCAGGCGCACGAAGCCACCCTGCGCAGCAACGAAAAACTCGAGCAAAAAGTGCAGGAACTGCGCGCTCTCATCGACCTCGGCCGCGGCGTCTCGGCTTCCCTCGAACCCGACGACATCGCGCAAATGCTCACCCTGACGCTTGCTGGCCGCTGGATCATTTCCAAGCACGGCCTCGTCACCTGGAAAACCGGCCATCCCGAAATCCTCCGCCAAAAAGGTCTCGACTTAAACTTCATCCTCGCTGACAAAGACCGCTGGACCCAGCTGCTCGAGCCCACCTTGGCGTCCGACGATACCCCTTTGCCCGCCGGCTCTTTGCTCCTGCCCTTGCGCAGTTCCGCCGAAACCTTCGGCCTCGTCGTCTGCGGCCCGCGCCTGAACAAGCAGCCCTACACCGAAGCCGATATCGAATTCGGCGCTGGCCTCGCCGCGCAAGCCGCCGTTTCCTTCGATAACGCCTGGCATTTTCGCGACACGCTCGTCCGCCAGCAGATGGAAAAGGAAGTCGCTCTCGCCGCCAACATCCAGCGCGACCTCTTTCCCTCCGCGCTGCCCCATCTTATGGGCAGCGACGTTGCCGCGCGCAACCGCCAGGCCAAATTGGTCGGCGGCGATTATTACGACGTCCTCCCCATTCAAGGAAGCGGCCCCGATCTGCCTCATCTGCTCTGCGTCGTCGATATCTCCGGCAAAGGAATGTTCGCCGCCCTGCTTATGAGCAACATTCAGGCCACCCTGCGCGCTCTGCTCAGCCGCGGCCAGTCGCTTTCCGAAGTCGCCCAGCAAGCCAACAACCTGCTGCACGCCACCACTCCCGCCAATCGCTATGCCACCGCGTTTCTCAATCAATACGATCCCGTAACCGGCGCTTGCCAGTGGGTCAATTGCGGCCACAACGATGGCGTTGTGCTTCGTCAATCCGGCGTCGTAGAAATGATGCCCTGCAGCGGCATCGCCCTCGGCCTGTTTCCGCACATGACGTACGAAGCGCAAACCTTCAATCTCCATCCCGGCGATTTGCTGGCCATCTATTCCGACGGCGTCACCGAAGCCAACGACGCTGCCGAACAGGAATTCAGTCTCGAACGTTTCGTCGCGGTTCTCCAGGCCAACAAAAACCGCCCGGCCTCGGAAATCGTCGACACCGTGATTCAGGAGATCGATTCCTTCGTCGGCGAAGCGCCGCAATTTGACGACATTACGCTCATGGTGATGAAACGACTATGAGCACCAACTGGTTGACCAACTGGCTAGAAGATCTGCTGCCCTTTGGCATGGTGTCGCCGCGCACCCGCATCTGGTGGCTGCTGTTCTTCGCCGCTTTCCCGCTCGCCTATCTCGGCGGCGTCTGGCTGGAAGTTGACGAGGAAAGCTCCGCCCGCATGGCCGGCGCGGAAGATCGCGCCTCGTCCATCCAAACCGCGCAAACGTTCGCCGCCTCGCAGGGTATTGTCGTTCACGGCTGGCATCAATACGTCGCCGTCGAGACCCATGACGATCTGCTCGCCTACTACGGCGATGCCAAACGTCCCGATCTTGCCGCCGATCGCACCCTCGCCCCGGCGCGCGTCGTCACCGTTTTGTTTCGCGCGCCCAATAAAAAAGGCGAATTCCGCGCTTACCTTTCCCTCACCGGCCAAGTCACCGGCTTCGATATGGGCAAGTTTCCAGCCGCGCAGGATGCGCATATCGTCCTAAACGGCGTAAACTTCAACTCCACCGCCAGCGAATCCTCCAAGGAAAACGCCAAAGACAATGCCGCCTTAAAAGCTAATCCGGCCGTGGAAGCCATCGCGCGGCGCTTCCTGGAATCCGACGCGCCGCTGGTAAGCTTCCTCAAAGTCGGAGCGCCGAGTTCGATAAAGACCAATGAAGACGATCCTCAGCGCACCGATGTCGCCTGGGATGCCAGCCCGGCCGATCACAAAGAAATCACCTTCCACATCACCGTCTCGGTTCGCGATTCCCAGGTGATGGCGCAGCATGTCGCCGCCGGCATCGATCAGGACTTCATCAAATCCGCGCTTCCCAAGAAGTCGCGCTTTTCTGAAACTCTCATCGGCCTGTACAGCCTGTTCATCACCCTGAGCGCACTTTATGCCATGTTTCGCTACGCCAAGCGCACCCTGCAGAAAGAAGTCTCTCATGCCCGAACGCTCGTGGTCGCGGGCCTCTTCTGCGTCTCCTACACGGTCTATATCTATTCGCTTTTTGTCGATCGGATCGCCACGGGCGTCAGCGCGCAGCGCTTCGAGTCTTTCGAACTTCCCTTAGGCATTAGCGCAGTCATCAGCTTTGCCCTCATGGGCCTCTTGGTCGGCATCGCCTACGGTAGCGGCGAGGGCGAAGTGCGCGAAGCCTATCCCGGCAAGCTGACTTCGCTCGACGCGCTCTTAGCGGGCCGGCTTCTTTCCCGTGGCGTCGCTTCGTCAATCTTGTTCGGCGTTGCCGTCGCCGGTTGGCTGCTGCTTTGCCAGCATGGGCTCGGTGTTTTTCTGCGAACCGACATTCTCGGTGCGCGCGACGAGGGCCTCCGTTATACCTTTGCGCGCCTGCCTGGGCTCACTCTGCTGGTTGGCCGTGGATATGACTCCCTTCTCATCGCGATCGCAGGCTTGCTCCTCCCGGCTTCCTTCCTGCTCCGAACCTCTGCGCCCAAAAAACGCCGCTTCTTCTCGCTCTTTTTGTTCGCGCTCCTCTCCGTCTCGCTCGACGCTTCCGCTTATCCAACCGTCGCCTCGTCCCTGCTGGCAATGGCGATTTTTGTCACGGCACTGCTCGCACCATTCTTCGCCTTTGATCTGCTGGCCGCCATGGTGAGTTCGTACGTGCTAGCCCTGGTGAACGAACTGGCTCGCCTCAGTGCGGTGTTCCCGTCCTGGATTGGCTTCGCCCTCTGGCTCGCCGTCGTGGTGGCGGCCGTAGTGGCTGTCGCCGTTTACTTGGCGCTGCGTGGCGAACGCGTGCGCGAGGAGGACGTACGCCCGCAATACGCCAAAAATCTTGCCGAAAGAATGGGCATGCAAGCGGAAGTGCTGGCGGCTCGCGAGGCGCAGCTCCGCTTGTTGCCGCAAGCCGCTCCCGAAATGCCGGGTATCCAATTCGCCGCCTGCTGCCTGCCTGCCAAAGGCGTGGGTGGAGATTTCTATGATTTCTTCCGCCTGGATAATAACCGCGTAGGTATCTTCGTGGCTCAGGGCGGCGAGCGCGGCTTGGCCTCGGCCCTGTGCATTGCGCTCGCCAAAGGCGTTCTCATGCATGCCTCCCAACAGCCTCACTCCGCCGCGCAAATCGTCATCGAACTGGAAACCAGTATGGCGGAGCTGCTTGAAAGCGGCGGCGACGCCAACATCAGCTTCGCTTACGGCGTGCTCGATACGCGCCGCAACGTGTTGAACTATGCCCGCGTCGGCACATCTCCGCGCTTATTGGTTCACCGCCTGGGGGAGGGACTCACCAAGTCCGCGCAATTTGAACGCTCGGCCACCGTGCCGGGCCGCCTCGCCGGCGCTCCCGAGGTCCACGAAGGCGCAGCCCATCTCCATGCCGGCGACTACCTCATCTTCTTCACCGATGGCGTTACCTCACTGCGTTCGCGCCGCTTCGGAAAAAACGAATATCAGTGGCTCGACCTCCTCATGAAAGAGTTAGGCCGGCAGGACGAGCCGCTCCAGCAGTCGCTTCTTTCCGCTCTGGCCAAATATCAAAATAGGGCGTCTGAGGATCTAACCGCCGTCGTGTTGCGCGTCGAGCAGATTCAAGCTGTCGCGCAGGAGGTGGTCGCTTGAGTGCCAAATGGCCTTTGTGGGCATCTCTCGCGGCCGGCTGTGTGGGCCTCGCTATCCTCGCCGCCTGGTTCAGTAAATATTGGCCCGCTTCCTCCTGGCAAGTCTTGCCCCGTACTGAACTGATCGCTAGGGCGCGCGCCGTATCTGAGCATTTTGGCGTGAACCCCGGCAATTCAAAACCATCGCTGGTTGTTTCACTGTCGAAACCGTTGGCTAATGCCGGTGTGTCCACCATATCTCCTCTCAGCGTGCGTCTCTCCTGGCCAAACGCGGAAGTGGGCCTCGATTCCGCTGGCATACCACTCTATTGGAAGGCTTCCGATGAGGCCAAACCACCCAAGACTGATCCCTCCGAGGTTTTCGCATTCCTCGCCGGAGATCAGGCATCTTCCTTTTCCGGACCTGCCAAGTCGATGGGAGATGAGGCATCCGAGGACCAGTATGTCTGGAAGAAGACGCCTCCGCCACATTCAGACGTGCGCGAACGCATTACCGTCTCGACCAAAGACGGCGCAATTCAGAAAGCGGAGCGCAAGGTTTATCTCTTCTCCGAAGACGAGGACGATGATGACTCGGACTCCGTCGGCAAGCAGGCATATTGGGGCGTTTTCAGCGCCATCTTCTGGACCTGTTTCACCGCAGCCATCGTGACTATCTTCAGCATGTATCTCTTATGGAGCATGCGCAAAGCGTTGAGTCATCGTTTTCAAGGCCGCATGGCAATCGCTGCCGCCGTGATCATCGCCGCCGCTTTACTCGCTGGGGCGAACGCGGACAAGGGCTCGGACTGGGCCGAACTATGGGCTGCTTTGGAAGTCCTTTGCGTTGTTGGCGTAGGCCGCGCGATTTCGACCAGCGCCCGGCCGAAGTGGTTCTCACTCGAACAACTCTGTAGGCTTGCGCCGCTGAGCAAAGCTGCCGGAGAGTCGCTGGCGGCGGGAGTGCTTGCGAGTCCTCTTCTGGCAGCAATCCCTTACCTGATTGCGGGATGCGGTTTGTTCCCGCATAGCACCGTGGTTCCTCAGAACCTGGGTGTTCTCTACAGTCCCGTTCCCCTGCTCGATACCGGTAACCTTCCGGCTGTTTTATTCCTGTTGGGCTTCTGGGGCTTTGGCATGCCGGTTTTAGCGCGCATCATTCGTTTCCGCTGGCTGCGCTGGATGGTTGCCCTGCCGCTCGGAACGGTTTTTTTCGCCTATCAAACGCGGTTGGTGACTGGCCCGCTTGCTGCTCCCTTGACGGCGGGATTTTGCACTTTGGCGCTCTTCTGGTTCTTATACAGTCGTTTCGACATCCTGGCCGTGCTTACGCTTCAGTTGGCCGGTGGCGTGGTGTTGGCCATGTTCATGCTGGCGCATAAAGGACTGGAGATTGGGCTGCCGGCGGCGGCCCTTCTGGCCGTGCTTGCCACGGCATTTCGGATCAACACGCGCGGGGCGAGTGTTTCCGAAGGCGATCCATCGGCGACCAATCCAGCGCTGAGCGGCTTTCGCGCCGAACGTGAAAAATTGCAGGCGGAATTTTCCGTCGCTCGCCGCGCGCAGCAAGGCATGTTGCCCCAGTCGGCGCCCGAAATCCCTGGCTATTCCATCGCCGCCTCCTGCACACCCTCTCTCGATGTCGGAGGCGATCTGTACGACTTCCTCAAGTTGCCGGATGGCCGCATCGGCATCGGCGTGGCGGATGTCAGTGGCAAGGGAGTTCCCGCCGCTCTTTATATGACACTCACCAAAGGCCTCCTGGCGTCAGTCAGCAAGGATAACTCGGAGTTAGCGGGCGTGGTGGAAGAAGTGAACCGTCATCTCCATGGCGTGACTCGCAAGAAAGTGTTTGTCACCATGGCGCTGGGTTTCCTCGATGCCGAAAAGCGCGTGCTGCAGTGCGTGCGCGCCGGCCACAACCCGGTCGTGTGGCGGCAGGCGTCCCGGGATCTGACAACCCTGGTCGCGCCTGGAGGTCTAGGTTTGGGAATCACCGCGAGCAGGGTCTTCGCCAACCAGCTAAAAATGGTAGAGCTGGAGTTGTCGGAAGGTGACTCGGTCGTGTTCTACTCCGATGGCATTACCGAAGCCATGAACAGCAGCTTGGAACAATTCGGCGAGCAACGCTTAATGGAAGCAGTGGAAAAGACGGATCGGCTGGATGCCGCGGCCGCCCACGATTCCATTCTAAGTACCGTGCGCGAGTTTTTGAGCGGCGTCCATCCGCAGGACGATATGACCTTAGTGGTGCTGCGTGTTGGCGCGAGATGAGAGGATGATGATAAGTGGCTAACCCTTTTTCAATTCATAAATCGACCGAGCAGGGACTCTCCGTCCTATCGCTCGAAGGCTATCTTGACGCCCACACCGCGCCAGAATTTGAAAAAACCGTGCAAGCCGAATTCGAAGCCGGCCGCGTGCAGCAGGTGGTCGAGTGTTCGCGGCTGAGTTATATATCGAGCGCCGGCTTGGGGGTCTTCATGAGTTTTATCGAGGAGATCCGTGCGGCGGGCGGAGACATCAAGATTTGCGGTCTGGCGCCCAAGGTATTTCAAGTCTTCGACATCTTGGGATTCTCGGCGCTCTTCGATATTGTGCCCGATTTGCCGGCCGCGATTCAGCGCTTTCAGCAAGCACCGGTTAAGGAGACCTAGCCATGGCTTGGGAACGGACGTTTTCTTTGCATGTTCCTTCATCAACCGAGAATCTGTCTATGATTCGCGATTTTGTGAAGAGCATTGGCTTGCAATCCGGCATGGGAGATATGGATGTGGCTCGGTTGGAACTGGCCGTCGACGAAGCATGCGCAAACGTGATGGAGCATGCCTACGATGCCGACGACACCAAAGAGGTTTCGATTCGTGCCATTGTGGACGACGCGTCTGTTCAGATTGAAGTGATCGATAGCGGCAAGGGCTTTGACCCGGCCGCCGTGGAGCAGTTAAAGCTGGAGGAGCTTGTTTCCGCCAAGCGGACCGGCGGCCTCGGCATGCGGCTCATGAAGTCCTTCATGGACGAGGTCCATTATGAGATGAAGCCCGGCGTAAAGAACGAATTGAAAATGGTGAAGTGGCTGCACAAGACTCCATGACCTCCGCGTTTACCCGCCGTGCCGCGCTGATCTCCAGCCTGGGTCTGTTCCGGTCGCCCGCCATCCGAAGGTTCAAAGTCGCGATCTTTTCCAAGCACTTGCAGTTTCTTGAAGGCGCGGCGCTGGCCGGCGCCGCCGCCGACATGGGTTTTGACGGCATCGATATTACTGTTCGTTCCGGCGGCCACGTCCAACCGGAGCGCGTGTCCGAGGATCTTCCGCCGCTCGTCGCCATCATTCGCGAGCATGGCTTGGATGTGCCGATGGTGACCACGGACATAGTGGATGCCGGCACTCCTCACCTGCGAGGAGTGCTCAAGACTCTCGCGGAGTTAGGCATTCATTACTATCGTTGGGGTGGTTTCAAATACACAGCGAGTGAGCCGATCAGTACGCAAATCGCCGCGTTTCACCAGCGTGCCGCCAAGCTTGCAGTCATTAACGCTGAGTATAAAGTGTGCGCTATGTATCACACTCATTCCGGCGTCAATCTGGTGGGTGCTCCGGTGTGGGACATTGTCGAGATCCTCAAGTCGCTCGATCCGTCGTTCGTCGGCATCAACTTCGACATTGGCCACGCCACAGTGGAGGGCGGTTTGGGAGGTTGGATCGATAGCTTCCGAGTGGCGCAACCTTATATTCGCGGTGTCGCCGTCAAGGATTTCGTTTGGCAAAATCAAGGCGGCGATTTTCAACCGGCCTGGGTTCCACTTGGACAAGGCATGGTGCGTTTTCCGGCATTCTTCGCGATGCTTTGCCAAACACCTTTCGACGGTCCACTGCAGTTGCATTTTGAATATCCGCTGTTCGGCGTCGAGGATGGAAAACGCCAGCTCAGCGGCGACCCGGCGCAGGTCTTCGCTGCCATGCACCGCGACCTGAGTCAACTGCGCGTATATCTGAAACAGGCATCATGATTACTCTTGCTTTGGCGTTTTTCTTAGCTCCCGATTTGTTTCAGAAACACTGCGCCGGCTGTCACGGCAGCGATGCGCAAGGCTTGCGGGCAAACACCCATCTGGCAGGGCAAACCGCCGAACAACTGCAATCCTATCTGCGACGCGGCAACCCGGGTGCGGGCATGCCGGCCTTTGGCGACTTGCCTCCAGCTGATTTGACTCTGCTGGTCAACTACCTGCGTTCTCTGAATCCCAGTGGCGCGGCCGCTCCGGCAGCAAAGTCCTCAATACTCACCTGGCATGCGCCTCAGCCGGGCGATTGGCTGAGCTATAACGGCAACTTCTCCGCCAACCGCTACAGCGAACTCAAGCAGATCACCGCCGCCAACGTTGCCAACCTGAAGCTGCAGTGGATCTTTCCCACTGAATATTTCGGCCTGGAAACCACGCCTCTGGCCGCCGATGGCATTCTCTATTTCACCGCTCCCAATCAGGTATTGGCGATTGACGCACTCACCGGCGCTCTGCTCTGGAAGTATGCACGGCCGCAGACTGCCGGCTTGACTGGTGACGCCAAGCTCGGAACAAACAGAGGCGTGGCCATTCTCGACGACAAAGTATTTTTTGTCACTGACAATGCTCACCTACTCGCACTGAGCCGCGCCACCGGCGAGTTGCTTTGGGAGGTTCCCATCGCGGAGGAGCGTCAGGAATATGGAGGCACGATTGCTCCGTTGGTCGTCGATGACAAAGTGATTGTGGGAGTTGCTGGCGCGGACGAAGGCATCCGCGGTTTCGTCGCCGCTTTTCAAGCGAGCGACGGAACGCTGCTGTGGCGTCACTGGACTGTTCCTGCGCAGCCTTTGTTGGGAGGCGGTTCTACCTGGCTTACAGGCTCTTATGATCCTTCGACCGGCACGCTCTATTGGCCGACTGGAAATCCTTACCCGGATGACGAAGACAAAGACCGTCCCGGCGATAATCTCTACACAGACTCGATACTCGCACTGAACGCCAAAACAGGCGAGCTCAAGTGGCATTACCAATTCACGCCTCACGACTTGCTGGATAGAGATGCCACCGAGCCACCAGTGCTAGTCGATACCGAATACCGGGGAAAGCCCCGCAAGCTTCTGCTGCATGCCGACCGCAATGGATTCTTCTACGTTCTGGATCGAACCAACGGCGAACTCTTGTTAGCCAAGCCATTTGTGAAACGAGCTGATTGGGCGTCGGGAATTGGTGCGGATGGGCGGCCGGTTGTTACCGATCCGCGCGGTTGTCCCTCGGACGCGGCTAACTGGAGTCCAACCGCTTTTAGTCCACTCACCCACCTCTATTACTTCCTGGCGCTCGAAGAGTGCGTTGGTAAACCTGTCGGCTACCCTGATGAGACGGGGCAACGTTTTCTGCGGGCAGTCAACATCGAGACAGGGGAAATCGTTTGGGAGATCGCCCAACCGGGTCCAGCGCGCGCCAAGACCTGGACGGGAGTGCTGGCCACTGTGGGCGGTGTGATTTTTTATGGCAAGCCAAACGGCGGCTTCGATGCCGCCGACCAGCGGACGGGCGAGACACTCTGGCATTTTCCGACGAATGTGCGGATGAAGGCGCCGCCGATTACCTTTACGGTGAGTGAGAAGCAATACGTTGTGGTGGCGGCCGGTCCGAATATTCTATGCTTCGCGTTGTAACTCCGGAAGCGATCAAACAGACGCATGCAGTAATTGAAGGTCATATCCGCAGGACACCTGTTATCCAGATTGATCCAGCCGATTTCGGTTTTACCTGCGGCGCTGTGACTTTCAAGCTAGAACTGCTGCAACATGCCGGATCTTTCAAAGCGCGTGGGGCTTTTACGAATCTCTTAACACGGCAGATTCCGGCCGCCGGCGTGGTGGCGGCGTCGGGCGGCAATCACGGCGTGGCGGTTGCCTACGCCGCGCATAAGCTGGGGATTCCAGCGAAAATCTTTGTGCCAACCGTTACGTCGGCGGCCAAGTTGGCGCGCTTGAGGGAGTGTGAGGCGGATATTGAAATTGGCGGCGACCGCTACGATGACGCGCTGACTGCGAGCAGACAGTGGGCTGCGGAATCTGGCGCGCTCGAAATTCATGCCTACGATCAAGTGGAAACGTTGTTGGGGCAGGGAACGGTGGGCAAGGAACTCAGTGAGCAGGCCCCTGATATTGACACTCTCTTGGTAGCAGTGGGCGGCGGCGGTCTGATTGGCGGGATAGCTGCCTGGTACCGCGGCGCGGTGAAGATTGTGGCGGTTGAACCGATGGCGTCGCCTACGCTGCATAAGGCGCTGGCGGCGGGTAGGCCGGTGGACGCGGAAGCGGGAGGAATTGCGGTAGATTCGCTAGCGCCACGGCGGGTCGGCGAATTGATGTTCCCTTTCGCCCAGCGGTTTGTCGATCGCGTGGTTTTAGTAACGGATGAGGAAATTCAGGCGGCTCAATACCGGCTTTGGCAGACTCTGAGAATCGCCGCAGAACCGGGAGGGGCAGCGGCTTTTGCCGCAGTGCTATCCGGGCGCTATCGGCCCGAACCTAGCGAACGCATTGGCGTGTTGGTGTGCGGCGGGAATACGTCGGCTGTTAGTCTGCCGTAATGTTCAGATGCCGACTAAGAGCTAAGAAATCGGGTTCCGAGTGCAGGAGAGCGAAGCGCGGATCGACGGTGACCCACAGCAGTTGAGGGTCGCGTTGCGTGCAAGCGGTTTGTAACGCTGCTATCGCCAAATGGAGTTGACCGAGGCCAGCGTGGACGAGCGCGAAACAGTAAGCCGAAACGTGGCGGCGTTGAGATTCGGCTGCCAGATCGCCGAGAACAGCGCGCGCCTTATCCGGAAGCCCAGCCGTAGCATACGCGTGGCCGAGCGAGGCCAGCGCCGAAGGTTGCCGCTGGGAGCAAGTACAAGCGTTTTCGAGTTCGGTAATGGCTTCGTCGAATGAGCCGAGTTGTTGATAAGCGAGCCCCAGAGTAGTTTGCGCCGGAGCGAAGGCCGGCTCCAGGGAGAGTACTTTCCAGGATTGCGCCGCGGCTTCCTGGAAATTGCCCGCCAGATAAAGGAGCCAAGCGTGATCAAAGCCGATGGGCAGCGAAAGAGGAGCGAGTTCCTGCGCCCGGCTTATTTCGCGTAAGGCATCCGCATGACAGTTGCGAGCCGCCAGCAAGCGCGCCCAAGCGCGATGCGATTCGGGTTGAGCCGGATCGAGACGGCTGGCGTGGTTCCAATCCTCAGTTGCTCTGCTCCAATCCCAATCGAAAAGCATGCGCACCTGACCCATTGAGATATGCGCCTCAGGCAGGCTAGGCTGTGTTCGGATGGCGTCGGAGGCAAACTCGCGGGCCGGGGGTGAAACCTCCGACGTGCAGGCCGTTCCACTGAGGGCAAGCTGGCAGTAGGCGTCGGCCAAACCGGTTTTGACCAAGGCAGAAGAAGGATCTTGGAGGAGAGCGGATTGAAAGCAGCCGATGGCCCGCTGAATGCCCTCATTCGTCATCTTGTTGAGAAAAAAACGCCCTTGGAGATAGTCGTTACTAGAAGCGGGTTTGCAAATGGCAGCATCTTGAATGGGCGCGATGAAACGGTAACCGAGGCCGGAGCGTGTTTCGATAAAAAGACATTGACGCGGGGAATCGCCGAGCGCTTGGCGGAGGGTATTGACGGCGGAATTGAGACTGTGTTCGAAATCGACATGCAGGCCGGGCCAGAGTTCTTTGGCGAGTTCGTGGCGCGTGACGAGAGCGCCAGGTTGGCGCAAAAGGAGCTCAAGGATGCGAAAAGGCTTGTGTTGAAGAGGAACGCGGACGCCGGACTGACGCAGTTCGCGCAGTTCCAAATCAAACTCGAACGAGGAGAAATGAATTACTTTGGGGGGCATACTTTTTCGGGAAGCCAGCCGCCAGGCCTAGGCGGCGCCGGCAGGGGCTTGAGAAACTCTTGACTCTTTCTTGACCTATCGTTGACGCGGATCGTTCGTAAAAAGGGTATACGGACCTCGGAATCGAGTGGTTCCGTGAAAGAGGAGATGAGTCATGAGTATGAATCGCATGTTAAGTTTTGGTTTGTTGGCCATGATGGCCGCCGTTGGGGCAGCGCAAGCGGGAGAGCAAGCGAGGTTCCATTTGCCTGTTGAGGCGCGCTGGGGGAACGTAGTACTGACGCCTGGCGACTATAAGTTGTCACTGCCGGAGACCAGCCTCGGTGTTCCACAATTCATTCTGAAAGGCACTGATAGGGACAAATACATCCAGCCTTTGGTGACGGACTACGACGGCGGTTTTCAGAGGGATGCGAGCCACAGCTATTTGCAGCTGGTGAAGGTGAATGGCAGCTATTTTGTTGCCAAATACCGGTCAGGGCCGACTGGTAAGACATTCAATTTTGCGGTCCCGAAACAGAAGCACCAAGTGCAGATGGCGGATCAGGATGTGGTGGAAGTAGGCGTTTCCGGTAACTGATGGCCGGCCCGCTCTTGTTAGGGCTGCCCGATTGCGCAATTGGGCAGTCCCAGTAGTGAGACTTTTATTTACCTTCGCCAGTGGCGATAGCGTTATCTAGGAGATGCACGAAATCGCGCGTCTTGCCATCGATGGAATGGCGTAAGGCACCCAGTTGGCGTTCGGCGGTGCGCAGGCGATCGGCGAGGTGGAGGCAAGCGAGAACCGCCGTGCGGGCGGAATCGAGGTTGCCGGCGCGGCGAGCGATATTGGACATGAGCTCGTCAATTTCGTGGGCCAGGGCCACCGTTTCTTCAGGGTCGCCAGAGGTGCTCAACGAGTATGTCTGGTTGAAGATCGTCACACGGACGACTTGTTTGGCAGCATCCGGCGTGTCCATGTGAAGTTCCTCAACTGGCGCTTAGGAGATCGAGTTGGTTGAGCAGTTTCTCGATGCGAGTGCGGACTTGTTTGCGTTC
>Ga0302140_10008087_pt1 | contig 13124 bp, 11 predicted proteins | sample I_Bog_E1_1_FD_202095 | JGI IMG/M metagenome (GOLD analysis project Ga0302140, IMG submission 202095) | Peat permafrost microbial communities from Stordalen Mire near Abisko, Sweden - I_Bog_E1_1 | ecosystem: Environmental > Terrestrial > Soil > Wetlands > Peat | place: Sweden: Abisko, Stordalen...
TGACCCGACATTTCCGCGCAGAGACCAAGCGCCAGTTTGGGCACCAGCTCGCCCGGCAAATCGAAGTAAACCTGATCGAACAGCGGCAACGCTTCTTTGGCCCGGTTCTGGTGCAGCCGGAGCCGCCCCCGATACCACAGAATCCGCCAATCCCAGGGATCTTCCTGTTCCAGCGCCGCGAGGATCTTCTCCGCCTCAGGCTCGTTTCCGGTATCGGCCAGAGTATTGGCGAGCCGGAGCTTGGCCAATCGCGACTTGGGAATTTTCTCGACCACCGACCGGAGCGCCATGATGCGGCGATTTATATTCGTAAGCCCGCCCGCATTGCCGACTAGTTGGTATCCAGGGTCGGCCGGATCGGGCAGGGGCTGCGGCAGATGATGATAATCGGGTCCAATCGGCTCCATGTCGTGGCCCGATTCGAAGGCCAGCGCATCCGGCCCGAAGAACGAACTGACACCCGCGCGCGCCTCGCCCGTTTGCATGGAAACGACTTCGCGCAGCACACCGAGTAGCTGGTCGGCCATCTCGTCGGCCGATTCGAAGCGGTCGTCCGGTTTCTCAGCAGTCGACCGGAGCAGAGCACGATAGAGCGATTCTTGAGCCGTGAATAACGGTTCCTCTTCGGTCGACGGCAGCGTAAAGCGATGCTGCGTGGTGAAGCCCTTGATCTCCGTCAAAAGCACGCCCAACGTGCGCCCGATCGTAAACAGGTCCGAAGCCACGGTGGGGCCCGAAGCCGCTTCTGGAGCGCTGTAGCCAACGGTGCCGTAGATGTCGCCTTCGGTGTCTTCAATGCGCCGGACGCCACCCATATCGATCAGCTTGACGTCGTCCTTCTCCAGCATCACGTTATCGGGTTTGAAGTCGCAGTACACCAGCCCCTGTTGGTGCAGATATGCGAATGCTGGAAGGATGCGATGAATATAGGCGATCGCCTCGGCGGCAGGCAATGGACCGCGCTCCTGGCGGATCTGCTTCAGAGTCTTACCGCCGACGTATTCCATAACAATGAAGCCTTCGGCGCCCTGCTGCACGAAATTGTAAATGCCTACTATGTTCGGATGCTTCACCGCGGCCAGAAACTGCCGTTCCGCCAACGCAGCTGCGGCGCTAACAGGATCCAGAGCATTCAGCAATCCCTTCAACACCACATAGCGCTTGAGAACCTGGTCGAACCCCAGATAAATCCAACCCAAGCCGCCATACGCGATCACGCCTTTCACTTCGTACTGGCCGCCGACCACGTCGCCGTGCTTTAGCGTGGGAATGAACGAGTAGCGCTGCCCGCACTTCCCGCAGAATCCGCTCTCGCGCTTCAACGCCGAATCGCATTTCGGACAGAAGCGCTTGCGCTCGGGGACGGTGGGGTGTTCGAGGACCGCCTTTTCAGGATCGGTGGAGGGCAGGTCCGGCAGCGTGATCAAGCCCGCGCCGAGTTGTTTGCGGGTGCTGCGCGACGAGGAATGGGAGGTGCGCCGCGATCCTTTGGCGCTCCGGCTAACCGGCGACGATCCTGTGCCAGTGGTAATAGCGGACCCTGTCGTCATGGCCGAGCTTCGGTTCGCGATGCCCGCGGTCGCTGTCGGAGCGGTGCCCGCGCTCGCCAAGGCTGGTCCTGTGACTGCTACCGGCCGCGGCTCGGCATGCCCGCAAACGTCGCAGTATCCGTCTTGAATTTGCCCGGTACACCCTTTTTGCTGGCATCGAATTGCGGTCATTTCTTCATTTCCGTCCGCAGGCGGGTTTCATACGCTTGGACCAGGTTGGCGGCCCGGCCCAGCGGAACCGGTTTCGACTGGAGACAGGTCGCCGCCTCTCGCGCAATACCCACCAACTCCGGACCTTCATTGATCCCGGAGGCCCGCGCCTTCGCTTTCAAAGCGTCCAGGCGTCCGCGAAGTTCATTGCGCATATCGAGCATGGCCCGGTTCTTTGCGGTAGCTTCCCGCTCACTATTTACGCAAGTTTCGACGGCTTTGTTCCAATTCTGTAAACCGATGGAAACGGCGGTGAACTGCCCGTCGCCCGACCGCTGCTCCAGTCGTTCCAGCCATTGCCGGAGAGCGTCGATCTTTTCTTCCGCCGCAGGTTCGGCAGGTTTGGCGTGATCTGTGATCTGCTCTTCGCACTGCTGATGCACGGCGCGCGATTCGGAGTGAAGCCGCCGCAACTCCGATAGCTTCAACCATGCTGAATCGATGGCGAAGACGGAATCCCTTGCGGCGGCGAAACCTTGGACCAGGGAGTTCATCAGGTCGTCAAGGGTGACGTACTCCTGGCGTTCCACGGCGCTGAGAAGAGTACGCTGTTCGATGGGAACCGGAACGGCGGGCAGTTCGATCGATTTCCCATGCAGCAGGCGTTCGATGTCGCGCATGCGTTCTTCGGCCCCGAACATCGGCCAATCCTTGCGCAGGTCCGATGCCTGGTCGACAACTTGTTGAATCTGCGCGAGCTTCTGAAATAGCGGGCCGACCTGCTGGCCGGCGGGTCCTTGATAGCGGGGATGGCCGCGCAAATCTACCAGGTTCTGGGCCGCGGTGCTGAGGCGGGCTTTCCAGCTTGCCAGGAGAGAGTCGATGTCTTTTAACGTCAACAAATCAGACCTTACCACGAAGAGCCGGGTTAGTTTAAGGACCGACGCCGACGGCCGCCGCGGAGGGGTCTGGACTACGCTCGCGGGTCCAGCGGATACCGTTCGCTGACGGTTTGGGACGGGCTTATCCGAGGGTGCCGGTTTACGGGCCAAGTGACCTCGCGGTGTTCCCTGGTCAAACAGAATGCACAAGAGGCGTCATAGCTGTGCAAGCGGGAAGGGGAGGCGCGTCGCGTCGAGGCTTCTGGCGGCAAATTCAAGGACGGCCTGAATCTGCTCCCGAGTAACATCGTATCGCTGGATGATCTCCTCGACGCTCGAACCAAACCGAAGCCTTTCGAAAACCGTTGCTACCGGCATTCGGGTGTCCTTGAAGACCCAGGCGCCGCTACGTCGATCCGGCACGCTTTCCACCGCCGGACATTGGGACCAGTCGAGTATCGCTGTCGCCATGATCTGCTCTCCTTCTTCCAGGGAACGCCAAAGCGATCATTTCACGGCATGATTCCCTTGTCCATTGGTATCTGGTCGCCGGGAACGACGCTGAGAAGAAGACAGCAGTGGCCGACGTTCAAAACGTTTTTTCCCGTGACGCTAACCCGTCAACTGACGTGCAACTCTTGCGGGACGTGCTGACGACGTACCTTGATTTTGCTTTCGTTCTTGCGGGCTTGTGCAAGATCGTAACTCGCCTGCATGCGGACCCACACCTCCGCCGTACTGCCGAACGCCTTGGCAAGCCGAATAGCCATTTCGGCGCTGATGCCGGACTTGCCGTTAACGCATTTCGTAAGGGTCTGACGGCTGACGCCGAGAATTTTTGCGCCTTCGGTAACCGACAATCCTAACGGCTCAAGGCAGGCGCTTCTTACGATGCGTCCTGGATGGGCTGGGGTTTTCATGGGCAATGGCGGTTCCTCCTTTTCCTAGCGGTAGTCGATCAATTCAACGTCGCAGGCGTCCGTTCCTTCAAAACGGAAAATCATGCGCCAGTTGGCCCGCACGGTCACCGACCAAAGGCCTTTCAGGTCACCTTTGAGCGGATGCAGACGATAACCGGGAAGGTCTAGTTCCCGCGGGGTAGCTGCATCATCAAGAACGGTCAATACCTCCTGAACCGTGTCCACCAGATCAGGCCGTATCCCGCTGCGGTCGTCGCGTTCAAAGAGGCGTTTAAGGCCGCGATGCTTGAAGCTCCTAATCATCAGCATACACCGTAAACCGAATGTTGTCGGTTGTCAAATGCAATAAACAGCTAGAATCCGCCTCATCACGCCGGAACGGATAACGTGGCGGCAAGGGCTCGCGGAGCCTTGGTACATCCACGCTCCATCTCCCAACCTTTGAGAGCGTAGGCAGGCTTGACTCGCCGGTCTCGTTTCGTCGAAACCGGGATGTTTGCGGATGGTCTTCTCCATGGTTGATTGTAGAGTAGCTGCCGCACTGAGCAAGAACATGGAATGATGGTAGCCTGAGGGCCACGATGACAGAAGGAGACAGAATCGACCGGTCGGATTGCCCGCTCGTTGAGGTTAAACAAGAGGTGCAAAGTGGCGCGCCGGTGCTGCGCGACACACGGATGCCGGTCGCCACATTGTCGATAACTTCGACTTTGGTGTGAGCGTTTCCGAAATCGCCGAACAGTTTGAACTGCCGCCCCATCGCGTCCAGGCGATTGTGGCTTACGCACAGAGCCATCGCGTTGCGCATCCTGTTTGATAAGAACGTTCCTGTCGTTGTTGCGCCGGTTCGCGTCCACAATAGGAGGTGCCCACATGCGCCAGGATGCAAGAGCATTTCCAATTGGAGAAACGGAAAACTGCTTCAGGCCGGTGAAGATTGTGCCGATGGATTGAAATCGGATACGCTGAAATCAATGGCACAATCAACTACCACGAACGCGAAAACGCGTATGGCTAAATTCTGTCGATTTTCGTCGATCTCCTTTTTAGGGCTTGCCGCCGCGTTGTATCCCGCCGCAGCCCAAGTCAAACCAGGCGGCGCGGCGAGTGTCCGTACCGACGCCGGCGTTCAATCTCTCGTCGAACGGGGGAAATACATTGTGGAAAGCGTGGCGATGTGCGAACAATGTCACACTCCGCTCGATGGAAATGGCAATCCCGACCGATCGCGCTGGCTGGCAGGCGGTCCGCTCACGTACAAACCTGCCCAGCAAGGAACTAGCTGGCCGTTAACCGAGCCTCGCATCGCTCGACGGCCTCCCGGCACCGACGCCGAGTTCATCCGCTTGCTGACCACCGGAATCTCCCGTACCGGCAGCCCTCCCAGCGCTCCCATGCCTCAATTTCGGATGACGCGGGCGGACGCCGAAGCTGTGCTGGCCTACCTCAAATCGCTGCAGTAATACAAACCACATTCGTGGTTCTTTATAGTTTCTTTATGTTTTACCTATCACTTCCTTAGCGTATAAATCCTAAGCTGAAGTTGTGCTGGACCTTTTCTTCATCGTCGTAGCCACTTTGTTCTTCGTGGCCTGCTGGGCTTTTACTCGAGCGTGCGACCGCCTCTAGCGAGGTTTCTCCAATATGGACTACATGATTGCGGGTATTGCTGCGCTTTTCCTCTTTGTGTACCTGATCTACGCCCTGCTCCGGCCGGAGCGGTTCTGAGTACCCTATGACTCCCAACGGAATTCTCCAGATTTCAATCTATTTCCTTATCCTGCTGGCTATTACTAAGCCAGTAGGAGTATTCATGGCCCGTCTATTTAATGGCGAGCGCACTTTCCTCCACCCGGTCCTACGCTGGCTCGAAGTCCTGATTTACCGGCTGGGCGGCGTTCGCGAAGACGTCGAGCAGCGTTGGACGCAATATGCCGGATCGCTGCTGGCCTTCAGTTTGATGAGCTTCCTGTTGGCGTACTTCATTCAGCGCGCGCAAGCCTATCTGCCCTTCAATCCGCAGAACTTCGGTACGCCCAACGTCACGCCGGATCTCGCGTTCAACACAGCGCTTAGTTTCGTGACGAACACAAACTGGCAATCCTACAGCGGCGAATCCACCTTCAGTTATTTCGTGCAGATGGCCGCGCTGACCGTGCAGAATTTCGCTTCCGGCGCGGCGGGCGTGGCCATCGCCATCGCGCTGGTACGCGGCTTCGCCCGGCAGCAGGTGAAGACCATCGGCAACTTCTGGGTGGATCTGACCCGCGCCGCAGTCTATCTCTTTCTGCCTTTGTCGCTGCTTGGCGCGCTGTTCCTGTGCTCGCAGGGCGTAGTGCAGAACCTGCATCCCTACACCAAGGTCACGACAGTGGAAGGCGCCACGCAGACCATCGCCCAAGGTCCGGTAGCTTCGCAGGAAGCGATCAAGATGGTGGGCACCAATGGCGGCGGATTCTTCAACGCCAATTCCTCCCATCCTTTTGAGAACCCAACTCCGCTGACGAACTTCGTGCAGATGCTGATGATCTTCATGATCCCCGCCGGACTCACCTACACGTTCGGAAAGATGGTCGGGGATACGCGGCAGGGTTGGGCGCTGTTTGCCGCTGCCAGTATCATGTTCCTGGCCGGAGTCGCAATTGCCTACCCAGCGGAACAGTCGGGCAATCCGAACTTGGCGAAACTCGGCATCCAGGCGAATGCAACAGATACGCAGCCGGGTGGAAATATGGAAGGCAAGGAAACGCGATTCGGCATTGCCGATTCGGCCCTGTTCGCCACTATCACCACCGACGCCAGTTGCGGAGCCATCAACGGCGTGCATGACAGCTTTACTCCACTGGGCGGCTTGGTTCCGCTGTTCAATATCATGACCGGCGAGGTGATCTTCGGCGGTGTGGGAGCCGGCCTGTACGGGATCCTTTTATACGCGATCCTGGCGGTATTTATCGCCGGGCTGATGGTAGGCCGCACGCCTGAATACGTGGGAAAAAAGATCGAGCAGAAAGAGGTCAAGATGGCGATGCTGGCGATCATCGCCACCGCGGCCAGTATTCTCGTCTTCGCGGCTATCACCGATGTCATCCCGTTCGCGAAGGGCAGTTACTGGAACCCGGGCGGAGCCGCTACCACCAACCTGAGCAATGGCGGGCCGCACGGTTTTGTCGAGATCTTGTATGCGTTCGTCAGCGCCACAGGCAACAATGGCAGCGCATTCGCCGGACTCAGCGCGAACACGCCATGGTTCAACATGACGTTGGGACTGGCGATGGGCATCGGCCGATTCCTGTTCCTGCTACCGCTGCTGGCCGCTGCCGGTAGTTTGGCCGCAAAGAAACGAGTCCCCGCTACCAGTGGAACATTTCCCACTCATGGCGCACTCTTTGTCGGACTGCTGGTGGGCACGATCGTCATTGTAGGAGCCCTGACGTTCTTCCCCGCTCTTTCGCTCGGGCCGATTGTAGAGCACTTTCTGATGCGCGACGGCAAGTTGTTTTCGTTGTTGATGGTTTGGAGCTAACCTGAAAATGGCTACGACTTTACCTCCTCCGCCTAAAATGACGCCACGGTCTTCCTCTCCGGAAGACCTCACTTCGCTGCTCCCCAAGAAGCTGGCCCATTCCCGTCCGCTGTTCGATCCCGAGATCGTTATGCGGGCGCTAAAGGAATCGTTCGTTAAACTGAACCCCGTCACATTGGCGAAGAACCCGGTGATCTTCGTGGTGGAAGCCGGCGCCGCCCTGACCACCATCTTCCTGTTTCGCGATATCTTCACCGGCGCACACGGACTCGGGTTTGAGATTCAGATCGCTCTCTGGCTTTGGTTCACCGTCTTGTTTGCGAACTTTGCCGAAGCGATGGCGGAAGCCCGCGGCAAGGCGCAAGCGGACACGCTCCGCAAAACCAAGACCGACGCCAACGCCAAGCGGTTGACCGCTAAAGGCGCCATTGAGAACGTTTCCGCTTCTCAATTGCGTTCGGGCGACTTGGTGGTGTGCGACGCCGGAGACCTGATCCCTGGCGATGGCGATGTGGTGGAAGGCATCGCCACCGTCGATGAATCGGTCATCACGGGTGAGAGCGCTCCCGTGATCCGCGAATCGGGGGGCGACCGCAGCGCGGTCACCGGCGGCACGCGCGTCCTTTCTGATCACATCAAGATCAAGATCACGTCCAATCCGGGCGAGACTTTTCTCGATCGCATGATCGCGCTAGTAGAGGGCGCGGAACGCCAGAAGACACCCAACGAGATCGCCCTGAACATCTTAATCGCTGGATTGACACTGATTTTCCTGCTGGCAGTGATAACGCTGCAGCCGTTCTCAGCCTATAGTGTTGCCTCCTCGGGTTTGGGATCCATCCCTAGCGTTCCGGTGCTGGTCTCTTTACTCGTATGCCTGATTCCAACCACCATCGGCGGCTTGCTGTCAGCCATCGGAATCGCCGGCATGGACCGAGTGATGCAACACAATGTCCTGGCGATGAGCGGTAAAGCAGTCGAAGCATCGGGCGACGTCAACACGCTGCTGCTCGATAAGACCGGAACCATCACGCTCGGCAATCGGCAGGCCGTCGAATTCATCGTGGCGCAGGGTATCACCGAAGAAGAAGTAGCGGACGCGGCGCAGCTCTCGAGCCTGGCCGACGAGACTCCCGAAGGGCGATCGATTGTAGTTCTGGCGAAGGAAAAATACGGCCTGCGCGGCCGGGAAGTCGCCCAGCACGAAGCTACGTTCATTCCCTTTTCTGCCTACACGCGCATGAGCGGAGTGGACATCGACGGCCGCCGGCTCCGTAAAGGCGCCAGCGAGGCTATCGCGAACTTCGTCCGCCAGGAAGGCGGGGCCATCCCTGCGGACTTCATGGAAATGGCGGATCGCATCTCGCGCACGGGCGGTACGCCCCTGGCGGTTGCGGATGGCCGCCGCATTCTGGGCATCATCCACTTGAAAGATGTCGTCAAGGGCGGGATGAAGGAGCGCATTGGACAACTGCGCGCCATGGGCATTCGTTCAGTGATGATCACCGGCGATAATCCCTTAACCGCCGCTGCCATCGCCGCCGAAGCGGGCGTGGACGATTTCCTGGCCCAGGCGACTCCCAAGGACAAGCTCGAATACATCAAGCGGGAACAGGCCGAAGGACGCCTGGTCGCGATGACTGGCGACGGCACCAACGACGCCCCGGCGCTGGCGCAAGCCGACGTGGGGCTCGCCATGAACACCGGGACCATGGCCGCCAAAGAAGCCGGCAACATGGTGGATCTCGACAGCAATCCCACCAAGCTGATTGAAGTGGTCGCGATCGGCAAACAGCTTCTGATCACCCGCGGCGCGCTGACTACCTTCTCCATCGCCAACGATGTAGCCAAATACTTCGCTATCATCCCCGCCATGTTTATGACCACCTATCCGGCTTTGGGTCATCTGAACATCATGGGCTTGCACACGCCCCAGAGCGCTGTGCTGGCAGCGGTGATTTTTAATGCGCTGATTATCATTGTGCTGGTGCCGCTCGCCTTACGCGGCGTTAAGTATCGCGCGGTCGGCGCGGCTGCTTTGTTGCGGCGCAATCTCCTGATCTACGGAGTCGGCGGCCTTCTCGCGCCTTTCCCGGGAATCTGGCTCATCGACCAATTATTGGTGCTGCTGCATCTCGCCTAAAAGGAATATTCATGTTGCAACAACTATTACCCGGCCTTCGATTGACGCTCGTATTCACGCTGTTGACTGGCATCATTTATCCACTCGCAGTGACGGGCATCTGTCAGGCGCTCTTCCACAGACAGGCCAACGGCAGCCTGATCACTCGCAACGGAACAGTAATCGGCTCCGAACTGATTGGGCAGAATTTCAGCAAGCCGCGGTACTTCCAGCCGCGTCCGTCAGCAGCGGGGAACGATGGCTACGATGCCACGTCCTCAGGCGGATCGAACTGGGGCGCGACCAGCCAAAAGTTAAGCGACCGAGTGAAGGCTTCAGTGGATAAATTCCACAAGGACAACCCGGACTTCACTGGACCGCTTCCCGCGGATTTGCTGACCGCTTCCGGCAGCGGCTTGGATCCCGAGATTAGTCCAGCCAGTGCCGAGGCGCAAGTAGCGCGTGTCGCTAAGGCTCGCGGTTTAAACCAAGACGACATTCGCAGGCTGGTCGCCATGCAGACCAAAGGGCGAGAGCTTGGCTTCCTTGGCGAACCTCGCGTGAACGTACTGAAATTGAACCTCGCGCTCGACGGCAAACTGTAAACCCAAGTTTCTGCCGCGCCCAGCCGCGTGAGATATAAATAGTGCTATGTCTTCCGTGCTGAAGTTCGTTTTACCCAGTCTTCTCGCCGCGGTCCCCGTTTTGGCCCAGCCTTCCATCGGCGGCATCGTCAACGGGGCCAGTTACACCAGCGCCCCGCTTGATGCCAAGAGTAATCCTATTGGGAATAATCTGGTGGCGCAAGGCGCGATTTTTGTAATCTTCGGAAAGAATATGGGACCAACTTCGCTTGTTGGTTCCAGCAGTCTGCCCTTAACCACCACACTTCCGGCTTCTACTGGTACGTCGGTCTCCATCACCGGTGGCGGCAAAACCGTCAGCGCCTACATGGTTTACACGTCTGCCGGACAGGTGGCGGCAATTCTTCCTTCGGACACCCCCATTGGCGCCGCGACCGTAACCGTCAGCTATAACGGCCAGACCAGCGCGGCAGCCAGCATCAATGTAGTTCAGTCCGGTTTAGGCGTATTTACCGACAATAGCCAAGGCAACGGACCCGCCATCGCGCAGGTTTATCATGTCGGCAGTACCACCCCCGGATTGGTGGCATTGACCAACAGCGCCGAACCGGGAGACACGCTGATCGTGTACGGCACCGGTCTCGGCGCGATCACAGGAGCCGACAACGAACCTCCCGGAGCCGTTTCCGTTGGTACGAACGTGACGGTGAACATCGCCGGTACCCAAATTCCCGTACTGTACGCCGGGCGATCCCCCAATTTCCCCGGCCTGGATCAAATTAATTTCAAGCTTCCGTCGAATGTATCCACCGGCTGCTACATTCCTGCTGAGATTACAGCTACGGGCCAACCGGGCAACCTGTTTTATCTGTCGATCGCTTCCGGATCCACAACGTGTACTCATCCCTTTGGACTCGATGCTGCCTCCATGTCGACGCTCGACAAGGGCGGCACGATCAATATCGGGCTTTTCCTATTGCTGGCCGCGGTGGAACTGGGGGCACCCGCGGAAGGAGCCGGTGGCTTGTTCGATAACGCCGGCGCCGACACCATTTTTCAAATGTATTCGCGTATTGTATTCGCTTTCGGAGGGATCAATTTCCCTGTAGCGGCAGGCTCATGTGCGGTCTTGCAAACGACCGATCCTTATGTAGCGCCCTCTGTGCCGAATCTCGCTGCCTTGGGCGGGACCGAATTGAATGCCGGTGGCGCCGTAACCGTCACCAGTACCGGGCTCGTGGGTGTGGGCGGTTACGGTATCCCCCGGCTCAGCACGGGCGGTTATGAGACGGTGTTCTTTGACGTCTTGGGACAAGGGACCGCAACCGTTGTTGGAACCGGTGGACCCGCTGTGGGCGCGTTTACGGCGACAACCACTTTACCTGCGAATCTGGTGTGGTCGAACGTCGGCAACTTGGCCTCACCACCGCGCACAGGCATTACGGTCACCTGGACTGGCGGTAGCGTAAACGCCCAGTCGCTGGTTACTGTATTCGGATCCTCGGTGGTAATTAATCCCACGGATCCATCGAAGAATCGCGGCGCCGAGTTCTTTTGCAATGCGCCGGCTTCCGCGGGCATGTTTACGATTCCGGCCAGTACACTCCAGCAGCTTCCATCCGGCGCTACTTTGGCCTCCGGCGAGGTGGCTTCCGGAGCGTTGGGGATCAATGCGGGCGGTGGGTCCAGTTTCACCGCGCCGCTCACCATGGGTACGCTAAACGCGGGCTACCTCGCCTTTGGCGAGGCCCAGTCCATACCGGTCACCTATCAGTAGACAAATTCCGGCCCCGCGCAGGCCTCTTTCACGCGGGGCCGGTTCCGGAAAGGAATTTGGGAGGAAGGTATCGGTTTTAGTAAAGTGATTGCTAATGCAGAAACATGAGCCGGAAATCCCCGGCGATTAACGCTAAGAATGCCGCTAAGGCCAGTGCTACCCAGCCATTCTTCGTCTTAATCGTCTTCATCTCAAAAGTTATGTGAGATTCGGTAGAGAATCGTTACAAGGCTGGTGTAGAAAGCCTGTCGCTTAGGACGGACTTGCTATAATCGGCGTTCCGATATCAAAAAGAGCGGTGAGTCACTTGGACTTTAACGAAGAATACGTGCGCAAACTGGCCGAAGGTGATCGTGAAGTGCAACACCACTTCACCACTTACTTTACCCCGATCCTCCGTATTAAGTTGCGGTCGAAACTCCGCTCTCCCCAACTAATTGAGGACATTCGGCAGGAAACCTTTATGCGGGTCTTGCAAGCGATTCGCAAACACAACGGCGTGCAAAGTCCGGAACGCTTAGGGGCATACGTGAACTCCGTATGCCATAACGTTATGATGGAGGGCATTCGCAGCAATCAGCGCCACCGCCAGATGCCGGAAGACGACCCCGGCATCGTCGATGAGGCCGCCGACCCTACCAAGACGATAATTGACCAGGAGCGCCGCAAAATGGTTGCATCCGCGCTGGCGGAACTGACGCCCAAGGACCGCACCCTGCTAATGCAACTCTATTTTGAAGATCGCGATAAGGACGAGATCTGCCGTGACATGGATGTCAATACCGATTACCTGAGAGTACTAATCCACCGGGCTAAGGGACGCTTTAAAAGCAAATTGAATCGATCCTCCGAAGAAAAGCATTGAAGAAGATGCACCAGAGTGAAACGGAATTGCGTTGGAAAACACAGATAACTACGAGGCGATGAAAATGGACCATGAAGATGCGACTCGAATGCAGGCTTGCACCCGGTATCTGATGGGCAGCCTGTCCGGCGCGGAAGCGGCGGCTTTTGAGGAGCATTTTTTCACCTGTCCTGACTGCGCGGAGGAGCTGAAGGCGGAGTCCATTTTCGGCGAGGATGTTCGTGCCGTGTTCCACGAACAGGCTCAGCGCCTCCTCCCTGCCGGCCCGGCGGTTCTTCCCCAAACCGCTCCGGGCTGGCTTGAACGGATGCGCATGGCGTTCGCCCTCCCCATCGCGAGTGCTTTCGCCATGGCGCTGGCGCTAGTGTCGTTAGGCATTGTCATCTATCAGAACGCCATCTTCATACCGGGTTTGCGGTCCGAGGTTGCCGAATTGAGCGCTCCGCAATCTTTACCGTGGGTTCCGCTAAAGATAGCCCGCGGTGATCGGCCCGTGACTATCCTGAAAGCCCGGCCCTTCTGGATGGCCTACTTTTACCTTCCCGATAAAGTCAAATTTCCGGCCTCCTGCAATATAGAATCCAGCCGCGGAACGAAGCTCAAGACCGTAGCTTTAGGCGCCCCTGCGCTCGGTCAGCCGTCGTCGATACTTTTGCGAAGTTCGGACTTTCCGGCCGGTACTTATAAATTCAACATCCGCGGCTCCAATTCAGATGAAATCCTTGCGACCTATGTACTCGATCTAAGCCAGG
>Ga0302140_10008088_pt1 | contig 13123 bp, 12 predicted proteins | sample I_Bog_E1_1_FD_202095 | JGI IMG/M metagenome (GOLD analysis project Ga0302140, IMG submission 202095) | Peat permafrost microbial communities from Stordalen Mire near Abisko, Sweden - I_Bog_E1_1 | ecosystem: Environmental > Terrestrial > Soil > Wetlands > Peat | place: Sweden: Abisko, Stordalen...
GTATATGGCGGAGAGAGGGGGATTCGAACCCCCGGTAGAGCTTTTGACCCTACAACGGTTTAGCAAACCGCCGCCTTCAGCCACTCGGCCATCTCTCCGCGTCTCTCACGGATTATACCGGAACCTAAGCTCTCCAAACGGAATTGTTCCGATCGCTGGCTTTGAGCCGTCCTTGACAAGATTGGGGGTCTCGACCCATTTTTCGCTTTCTTCAATCGGCGCAGGTTGTTAGATTCGCAAGTGTGAATCTGGTTCTCCAGCCCGCTCGCCACAAGATGCGATTCCTGCCTCTCATTGCGGCTACGTATTTCATGGTTTCTGGGGGTCCGTATGGAATCGAGGACATTCTTGGGGGCGCCGGATTCGCGAAGGGCATTCTGATTCTGCTGGTCCTGCCCTTTCTTTGGTGTCTTCCGACCGCGTTGATGATTGGCGAGTTGGCCAGCGCGATCCCGGCGGAAGGTGGTTTCTACATCTGGGTTCGCCGCGCGCTGGGCCCTTTCTGGGGCTACCAGGAGGGTTGGCTCTCCCTTTCTGCCAGCATCTTCGACATGGCGATTTATCCGGCCATCTTCGTCTTGTACCTCAGCAAGTTCAGCCCCGTGCTTACCCAGGGTTGGCGCGGATACGCGTGGTCGCTGGCTGTGGTCACGCTTTGCTGCTTGTGGAATCTCCGCGGCGCGCCGGCCGTCGGGGAGGGTTCCGTTTGGATGTTCGTCCTTCTCCTGGCTCCGTTTGCTGTCTTCATAGTGCTCGCCTTTTGCCAGGCCTGGCGGCACCATCCTGCGGTGCAATGGACGCAGCCGGCTTCTGAAGATGCACTCTCCACCGCCATCCTGGTGGCCATGTGGAACTACATGGGATGGGACAATGCATCCACGGTCGCTCAGGAAGTGGAGAATCCGCAGCGCAATTATCCTCGCGCGATGATTGCCGCCACGGCGCTTGTGGCGATTACCTATATCCTTCCGCTGGCCGCAATGGCCATGGCCGGCCTCTCTCCCAGTAGTTTTGCGACGGGCGATTGGACAACGGCCGCCAGAGCGGTGGGGGGACCTTTGCTCGGCGTTGCCATCGTAGCGGGCGGGGCAATTACGGGCGTCGGCATGTTCAATGCGCTGGTGATGAGCTACTCGCGGCTGCCCATGGCCATGGCCGAAGAGGGCATGCTGCCCCTGGTTGTGGCCAAGCGCAACCGTCGTGGAGTGCCCTGGGTGAGCGTGGTGTTGTGTGGACTGGCATGGGCTCTGGCGCTCAAGCTCCCTTTTGAGCGGCTTATTTCCATCGACCTGATTCTCTATGGATCCAGCCTGCTGCTGGAATTCGTCGCCCTGGTGGTTCTGCGCATCCGTGAGCCGCGCATGGAACGGCCCTTCAAGGCTGGGAGTCTGGCGGTTGCATGCCTGCTGGGCACGGGACCGGCAGCCCTGATTGCGTATGCAATCTATGCTTCGCGCGACGAGAGAATCCTTGGTTCGAATTCGGCTTTGTTGTTTGCTGTAGGAGTGAGCTTGTTGGGGCCGCTCCTCTACTGGGCAACGGCACTTCCAATTGCTCGACGCCGCCTGGCGGACGCAATCGCCGAGGGCGATTGATTCATTCCCGTTCCGACGCCCAATGCGAACCGGAGGGGACCGAACAAGCCCCCCTTGTAGCTCTTCTACTCCGCGGCGCTAGAGGCCAACTTCGCCTTGTTCTCATCGAACTGCTTGGTCGCCTTGATGACTTGATCGCGGGCATAGGCCGCATCGTGCCAACCCTTGATTTCCACGCGCTTGCCTTCGAGATCCTTGTAAATCGAGAAAAAGTGCGTGATTTCCTTCAGCATGTGGGGATAAATGTCGGTGTAGTTCCAAACATTGGTGTAGCGAGGATTGTTTTTCCCGACGGCCAGCACTTTTTCATCGAGAACACCCTGGTCGAGCATCTCCAAAAGGCCAATCGGCCGAACTTCCTGCACGCAGCCCGGAAAACTCGGCCCGGGTACAAGTACGAGCACATCGAGCGGGTCGCCGTCATCGCTGAGGGTGGAAGGGATGAACCCATAGTCGCCGGGGTAATGCACAGGCGAATGGAGGTTACGGTCCAGCTTGAAGACATGCAACTGCTTGTCGTACTCAAACTTGTTGGTCCCGTCCTTGGGGATTTCGATAACGCAACGAAAAACCTCGGGGGAACGGTCGCCGATGGGCAGTTCCAAATAGTTAACCATTTTTTACGAACTCTCCTTAGTCCTGTGAGGGAGGGTAGGCCCGGCGAGTCGAAACGTGCCAGGTCGTTAGAAATATCCGGCGGGTTACCGGTCATACTATAATCGAGGAAAATGAAGGCCCATGTCTATGTCACTTTAAAGTCATCGGTGCTGGACCCTCAGGGCCAGACGATTCACAACGCCCTGCGCAAGATCGGATTTGCCGATGTGAAGGCCGTGCGGCAAGGCAAGTATTTCGAGCTTTCCCTTGCAGATGGCTTGTCCCCAGACGCCGCCAAGGCTCAAGTTCAGCGGATCGCGCAAGAGGTCCTGACCAACCCGGTGATCGAAGAGTACACATACCGCATAGAGGAATAGCGCGGCCTGCCTGGTACGATTTTTCACCCGATCGGCGATCCGCGCACGCCTCGACGTCCCAAGCACCCACGAAATCGCCTGCAATCCAATGCGATAACCCCAAGGCTCCCCCGGCGTTTATGCTGGAGAGTCGGGTTGGCCATGCTTCACGCCAACCCAATGAGGGCTTTTTGTCATGACAGAACCTGTTGAAACCACCCCTGCGGCAGCGGAAGGGACGTCTCCTCATCCCGTTGCCACCATCGCCACGCTTGGCCAGCATGAGGGCCAGTCTGTCACCCTGAAGGGCTGGCTGTATAACTCGCGCGAGAGCGGAAAGCTGATCTTCCCCATCTTTCGCGATGGGACAGGGACGGTGCAGGGCGTGGCCCACGTGAAGAGCGTGGCGCCCGCGGTATTCGATGCCCTCAAGGGACTGACGCAGGAGTCGTCGGTGATTGTGACCGGCAAGGTGCGCGCCGACAAGCGCGCCCCGGGTGGCTTTGAGCTCGATGTGGAGAACGTCGAGGTCGTGCAGCGGGTTCCCGAGTCGTCCCCGTATCCCATCACGCTGAAGGAGCACGGCGTCGACTTCCTTATGGAGCATCGCCACCTGTGGGTTCGCTCGCCGCGCCAGTCGGCCATCTTGCGGATTCGCGCCGAGATCATGCGCGCCGCAGCAGAATACTTCGACCAGAACGGGTTTATCCGCACCGATCCGCCCATTCTGACCCCGGCGGCCTGCGAAGGCACTTCGACCCTGTTTCCTGTCGACTACTTCGGCGACCCGGCCTTCCTGACGCAATCCGGCCAGCTCTATATCGAGTCGACGGCGCTGGCGCTGGGGAAGGTCTACAGCTTTGGGCCGACGTTTCGCGCCGAAAAATCGAAGACACGCCGCCATTTGACCGAGTTCTGGATGATCGAGCCCGAAGTAGCTTATTGCGACCTGGATGGCCTGTTGGAACTGGCGGAGAACTTTCTCTCGCACATTGTGCAGAACGTGCTGAAGAACCGTGGGCCTGAGCTGACCGTGATCGGCCGCGACCGGGCCAAGCTGGAAGCCATCTTGCCGCCCTTTCCGCGCCTGCGCTACGACGACGCCGTGGAGATGCTGAACCAGGCGCACAAAGACGGGCACCTGGAAGCTCCGTTTGAGTACGGCAACGACTTTGGCTCGCCGGACGAGACGTGGCTCAGCTCGCAGTTCGACCGGCCGGTGATGGTGAACCGGTATCCGGCCGATGTGAAGGCGTTTTACATGGAGCCCGACCCGTTGGACCCGCGGCTGGCGTTGTGCGTGGACGTGCTGGCGCCGGAAGGCTACGGCGAAATCATCGGCGGCTCGCAGCGCGTGTCTTCGTACGAGCTGCTGTCCAAGCGCATCGACGATCACAAGCTGCCGCGCGAGGCGTTCGAGTGGTATCTCGACCTGCGGCGCTATGGCAGCGTGCCGCATTCCGGCTTTGGCATGGGCATTGAGCGCGCCGTGGCGTGGATCTGCGGGCTGGATCACGTGCGGGAGACGATTCCGTTTGCCCGGACGCTGCACCGGATTTACCCGTAACGGCTTGCTTCGGTCGGGCGGCAAGGGTTGTGGTCCCACCCGTTCCGCGGAAAGAACTGGAATGGATGGGGCACGGAGGGTACGGCAGAAGCAAAATGTGCCCCCGCGTGAGCGGCATCAGATTTGCATGACTTCGGCTTCTTTCTTGCGGGTGAGCTCTTCCATGCGGCGAATTTCTTCGTCGGTCATCTTCTGGACTTCTTCCTGGGAGCGCTTCTCTTCGTCTTCGCTGATCTTCTTGTCTTTGGCCAGCTTCTTGAGGGCGTCGTTGCCGTCGCGGCGGACGTTGCGCACGGCGGTGCGTTGCTCCTCAAGCACGCGGCTGAGATGCTTGCAGACGTCGCGGCGGCGCTCCTCGGTCATGGGCGGAACAGGGATGCGAACCACCTTGCCATCGGACTGGGGATTGAAGCCCAGATCGGCGACGGTGATGGCCTTTTCAATGTCCTTGAGGACGGTCGGGTCCCAGGGTGAAATCAAGATGAGTTGCGGCTCGGGAGTGGACACCTGGCCCAACTGGCTGATGGGCGTCGGGGTGCCGTAATAGTCCACCTTGACCTGGTCAAGCATATGTACGCTGGCGCGGCCTGTCCGGGTAGAAGCCAGGGTGGATTGCAAGCTGGCGACTGCCTGGTCCATGCGGCGCTTGAGATCGCCGGAGAGTTCTTTGAGGGCCGGGTGACCGGCCATGACTGAGACTGCCATTGTTCTCCTCGTTCCTTCCCAATGAGTATATTAGCCGACTCCGCGGGGAGCGAAGCGGCGCTGGGGTTCACCGGCGATCCGGGCCATGGCGAAGAGTGTGACCAAGAAAGAGAACACGCTCTTGCGCAGGTTCGCGCCCGACGCGTATCCACGACTGCGCCAAAGCGTCAGGGCCAAAGCCCAGAAAGACGATTGCGTAAGGCACAGGAGCGATCGGATTCAAAATTGGATGCGTCTGCTCCATGGGTCGCCTCTGCGAGGTTAGACCCGCACGGTCAGCCCGGTTGAAGTTGCTTGCTCGTGGGCGTGATAGCTGGAGCGCACCAATGGACCGGATTCGACGTGGCGAAATCCCATTTTGAGGGCTTCGGTCTTGAGCTCGGCGAACTCGCGCGGGGTGTAGAGGCGCGCCATGGGCAGGTGGTCTCGGGAGGGGCGCAGGTATTGGCCGATGGTGAGAATGTCGCAGTGTACGGCGGCGAGATCGCGGAAGACCTGGAGCAACTCGAAGGTCTCTTCGCCGAGGCCGACCATGACGCCGGACTTCGTGATGCCTGCCGGGTTGAGCTCCTTGGCGTAACGCAACAGCTCAAGCGTGCGCTCATAGCGGGCGCCGGAGCGGACCACCCGATAAAGGCGCGGGACGGATTCGGTATTGTGGTTAAGCACCTGCGGACGGGCTTCAACGACGACGCGGATGGCTTCCCGGTTGCCCTGGAAGTCGGGGATGAGCACCTCGACGCGGCAGCCGGGCGCCTGGCGGCGAATCTCTTCGATGACGAGGGTGAAGGCGCGGGCGCCGCCGATGAGATCGTCGTCGCGATTGACGCTGGTCACGACTGCGTGGAGCAGCCCTAACTGGGCGACCGCTTCGGCGACGCGGCGCGGTTCGTCGAAATCGATCGCCTCGGGACGTCCCTTGGGCACGGCGCAAAAGCCGCAGCGGCGGGTGCACAGGTTGCCGAGCATCATGAAGGTTGCGGTTTTATGATGCCAGCACTCGCCGATGTTGGGGCAATGCGCGCTCTCGCAGACGGTGTGCAGGTTCAGGGAGCGAGCCAGGCGCTTGAGGTCGTGGTAGTTCTCGCCCATGGGCGCGCGGGCTTTGAGCCATTCCGGTTTAGGAGCGGGAAGCCTTTGAGCGGGAGCAATCTGAACCAAATCCATCACGCTGTTATTGTAACGGGAGCATCTCGGCGAAGGTTTTGGCAGGGATGGACCGACGAAGGCTTCACGGTTAGGACCACGGAGGATGCAGCATGCGAGGTTGGTTGGCATTGGGACTGGCCGGAGCGATGGCGACTTGCGTGCCGGCGCAGTCTTCGCACTCGCCGGACGGACCCCCCGCGCAAGCCACCGACGCATTCGCCCGCTTGCGCGAGGATTGGGCGCGCAACCTGCACGACAAGCGGGTGGAAGCATCGGTGACGGAGTACACAGCCGATGCGGAGTTCATCGACCCCTCGGGAAGCCGGTTTGCGGGGAGCGATGCTTTGCGCAGTCTCTTCACAACGGTCATGAAGACTTTCGATAGCGATCTGACCTTTACATCGAAACGAGTGGAAGGTTCCGGCGACCTTTCTTACGATTCGGGGACCTACGCCGAGACGCTGGTGGTGCGCGCCACGGGAAAAGTGCAGCAGGCGAAGGGAAGCTATTTGACGGTGTATCGGCGCTCAGGCTCCGGAACGTGGCTGATTGCGGAGCAGGTTTGGACAGGCTCGGTGAGCGACGCCGTGGATGTTACGCAGCTCGAGGCGCATCCGGTGATCGCCCTGACCTTTGACGATCTCCCGGCGGCGGGCAGCCTGCCGCCGGGCGAGAACCGGACCAAGATTGCAACCAAGCTGGCGGGAGAACTGAAAGCCGACCACCTGGAGGGCACTTACGGATTTGTAAATGCGGCGAAGCTGGTGAACGATGTGGATGCGCAGCAGGCTTTGCGGATCTGGGTGGATGCAGGGATGAGTATTGGCAGCCATACCTGGTCGCATCTTTCCCTGAGCGACAACACGGCCGAGGCGTTCGAGAACGAAATCGCGCTGAACGAACCGACGCTCGCGGAATACGCGGGCGCACGCGACTGGCATTGGTTCCGCTATCCGTTCTTGTGGGAGGGCGACACGTTGGAGAAACGGCATGCCGTTCGAGCGTACCTGAGGGATCGCGGATATCGCGTGGCGCAGGTATCTCTCGATTTCGAAGACTACGCCTGGAACGATGCGTACGGCCACTGCTCTGCGAAGAAGGATGAAGCGGGGATTGACTGGCTGAAGAAGAGCTACCTGGAGACGGCCACCGAATACATCAAGCTGGGACGCGAAGAACAGAGAATTGCATTCGGACACGAGATCCCGAATGTGATGTTGCTGCACGCAACGGCCTTCACGACCTTGATGCTGCCGGAATTGATCAACCTGCTGCGGTCGGAGGGCTTCACCTTTAAGACGCTGCCGGAGGTGGAGAGCGACGAAGCCTACACGCTGGACCCGGACGCCGCGTTGAAATACGGCGGAACGCTGCCGGATCAGTTCATGGACTCACGGCACCTGAAGTATCCACCGTTTCAACCAAAGCCGGTTGCCACGTTGAAGACGCTTTGCCAGTGAGCATTCGCTTCCTGTGAAACTACTTCACCGGCATCAGATTCAGCTCGCGGGCAATTTGCAAGGCGACGCGGGGTGGCTGATCGACGGATGTGCAGATGGACATTCTCGGCTTGGGCATATAGCTGACGTCGAAGGTGCCTTCGCTGTGCAACTCCTCGAACAACGCGGCGGAGGTGAGCTTCTTGAATTGCAGCCGGGTGAGGCTGCCCATGCGACGCTTCAACTCCGGAAGCGGACAGGTGAGCTCAATGAAGTCGACGTCGCCCCCCGACGCAGCAATTGTCACCAGGGTGTTGCTGATAAAGACTGGACGGACCGTCGATTCAGGATTGAAGGTAAAGATCATGCCCGGCAGGCCGGAGCGCGCCGCTTGGTCGAAGATGGAGAGCCAATATTGCTCGCGCAGCTCGACGAATTGCGGGCTCCCGAACTCGAAGACGTTGAGGAGCAGGTCTACAACCAGGTGATTGTGGAAGAGCTTATAGCCGGTGATAGCCGCAAGCTCCTGGCCGATGGTCATTTTGCCGACCGCGGGCATGCCATACAAGAAAATGAGCTTCATGGTTTTTCGCTCCCCTGCGACGCACTGCGTGCTGCGCTGGAACTTCTACTTTTTCCCGTCCGGTGAAGGGGCCGGGGCGGTTTTTAAATACTTGTCCCACCAGGCGAGCCATCGCTCATAACGATCGCGAATGTAGCTCGGCCGCGTGAATCCATGGAACTGTCCAGGATAGACCACCAGCTCGGTGGGCCTGCCTAAGGACCGCAACGCTTCATACATTTGCTCGCCGCCCAGCAGGGGTACGTTCATGTCGGACGTGCCTCCCATAAACAACATCGGCGTGTGAATGCGCTTATCGATCTCCAGGAACGGATAGCTCATCTTCAGATAGAGGGGAAGGTTCTTCCAGGGAGGGCCAAGTTCATTGTCGTACTGCAGGATATACTGGTCCACGCCGTAGAAGGACATGGGCGCGGCTACGCCCGCGCCGCTGATGGCCGCCTTGAAGCGATCGGTGCTGGCCACGGTGTAATCCGTGAGGATGCCGCCGTAGCTCCAGCCGGTGACGGCGAGCTTGTCAGGATCCGCAACGCCCATGGCAACAAGCTTGTCGACCCCGGCGAGCAGGTCCTGCACTTCCTTGTCGCCCCAGTCGGCGGCGATGGCTTTGGAATAATCCTCGCCGCGCCCGGAACCGCCGCGGTAATTCACGTTCAGTTCCGCGTAGCCTTTGGCAGCTGCAAACTGGCGGAGGAAGTCGAAGCCGTGTTCGTCCTGGCCGTTGGGACCGCCGTGAATGTACAAGATCATGGGAACCGGTGAACCAGCCTTGAACCCAGCTGGACGGGTGAGAAGGCCATGCACATCGGTGCCGTCCTTGCTCTTGAACTCGACGTCTTCCGTGGGGACGAGATTCAATTCGGCAAGCAAGGCATCGTTGTGGGCGGTGAGTTTGCGAAGCTGGCCACCCTCCAATGCGTAGATCTCCGCTGGCGCATTGTCGTTGGTGTAGCTGACGGCAATATGACCGCCTGCCGCATCCCAGCTCATGACGGTTCCCTGCTGGGTGACGAGCCGCTTCTCTCCATCCCCGGCAAGCTCGACTTCCGCCGGGTACTGGTTGCGGTCGTCGCCGACGAGGTAGCTGAGGTGGCCGTTGGGTGAATAGATCGGCGCATGCACGCCGCGGTCGAGTTTGGCGGCGGGGTAGCTCACTTGGCCTTCAAGGGTGACCACAGCAGGTCGCGGCTGCGAGTACTCCAGCAGCTTGAGCTCGCTGCCCTGGGTGTAGGCAACGGATTTTGAATCGGGCGACCAGGCGAGGCGGCCGTTGTCCGATCCAGCCCAGGTAGTGAGCTTGCGCGGCGCGGAGCCGGCCTTTGATGCAACCACGAAGACGTCGGTGTTGTTGCTGCGATCGGGGTCGGGGTCCTGATTGCTCACATAGGCGACCCATGTGCCGTCGGGCGACCAGTCTGCATCCTCTTCTTCCACGCCTTTGGACGTTGTGAGCTTCTCGGGCTTCTTGGTGGCAAGATCGTAGAGATAGAGCGAGTCGAAGGCATCGTTGCGCAGGTAGCCCTGGATGTCCTGCTTGAAGTGGTAGCGGTCGACAACAATGGGTTTGGGCGGAGCGGGTGGCTTGCCTTCCTCGGCATCGGGCTCCGCCTTGGGATGGAGCGTGATCAGGAGTTTCTTGGAGTCCGGCGACCAGGCGTAGTCCTCGATCTCCTGATCGGTGATGGCGGTCAACTGCTCGGCTTCTCCTCCGCGCCGGTCGAGAACCCAGATCTGCGTGCCTTTGGCGGGCCCCGGCCGCGACGACAAAAAGCTGATGTACTGGCCATCGGGGCTGAAGTGGGGAGCGGAGGCGCCCTCCTTGCCATAGGTGAGTTGAACGTGCGCAGAGCCATCCCACTTCACCATCCACAGGTGGGTCTGGCTCTTGTCTTCCTTGGTGTCGATCTGGCTAACGGTGTAGACAACCCAATCCCCTTCCGGCGAGACGACGGGGCTGCCGACACGCTGCAGGCGGGCGAGATCGTCGAGGGTGATGTCGCGTTTCTTCGAGGGGTCGGCAGCGTGCGCCGGCGCCACTGCTAGGGCGAACGCAAGACAGGAAAGCAAAGCCAGGGATTTGCGCAGCATGGGCAGAGATTATCACCTTGCGCCGCGGGAACAAACGGATAGAGCCATATTGGAAACGGCGCAGACCTGAATCTTTTTGGCATCCCGCCCTTTCCGCAAAAACAGCCGAGAGGATGGGGCGCGGGAGTCTACTGCAAAGGCAAGAAGGCTCGAGTTGAACGCGGTCAGCGCAGTTTTTCGCGCACTTCGGGCCGGACAAGATAGAGGAAAAACACCAGATTGAGCAGCCCCTGCACAATGGCCGCACCCTGATGCTGGGTGGAGAAGATCCATGTGTTGTAGGAAACGAGCAGGAAGACCGCAGCCAACGCCAGCGACCATGCCCAGCGAAAGAGCATGAGGAGTCCCGCGCTGGCGGTGATGAAGACGGCGGAAAAGACGAGAAAGACCGGCGGATAGTGACGGCCGCCAACAACGCCGAGAATGATCACGCCGGACAAGACCAGCAGGTAAAGGCTGATGGCCGCAAGGCCGGGGAGTGGGAAGAGTTCGCGGCGAGGCGGCCGCACGGTTTGGTTCTCGATTTCGCTGCTCATAAGGTATGCAGATAGGCCAGCAAATCGCTCATCTGATCGTCGGTGAGGCGAGTAGCGGGCATCTGGTTGCGGCCATGGAGGATCACGTAGGTAAGGCGCTCATCGGTGGGCGGCGCACCGGAGGGCATGGCCTTGACTTTGGTGAGAGCCTGCAAGCCGGGGCCGTTCAGCGGCCGCGTGGTGGTGGGGTGGTGGCACTTGGCGCACTTCTGACTAAAGACGATGGCGCCTCTACCCTCTTCGACAGTCCATAAGGCCTCCGGCTTGGACGCGGGCAGCGATTTGCAACCCCACCATATCATGGCGCAAGGCAGGACGAGAAGGATGGCCGCATGGTATGGAGTGCGCATTCTGGTTTGATGATACAGGCCTCACTCAGCGGCAGCGATCGTCTCCGCGATGCGGTCGATGGCCTGGATCTCGGCGCTGCTCCCTGGCCGATGCCCGTTGACCATGATGGAGAAAGCCAGCACTTTGCCGCTCGCCGCAGTGAGATAGCCGCTCAGAGCGTTGCTTTCGTTCATGGTGCCCGTTTTGGCCCACAGGCGGCCTTTGAGCGGCGAGTTCTTGAAGCGGTTGACAAGCGTGCCATCGACGCCGGCAATTGGGAATGTGTCGCGCCACGCCGTACCCCAGCCGGTGCGCGAGGCATAGCTGAGCAGTTGCGCATACGCGCGCGGTGCGACCTGATCGTCGGGACTCATGCCGGACCCATCGTAGAGAAAGAAATCGGCGTCATTGACACCGGCTTCCAGCATGAATTGGCGGGCCACGCGCGATCCCTGGGCAAAGCTTCCGTCGCTTCCGAAGACTTTGCCGAGCAGACGCAGGGTGAGCTCCGCATGCAGGTTCTGGCTGATCTTGTTGGTGAGCATGAGGTCCTGCACGAGCGGGATCGAGACGTGAGTAGCCAGCACACGGCGGTCTTGGACCGGCGCGACGATGATGGTTTGTTGCGAAGGGCCGATGTGAACCGTCTGCGCGCGCTGATCTTGAAACTCACCGGTCGTCTGGGACGACTTGTGCAGCGAAGTGGGCGAACCGGTGACCGCGACGCCGCGGGACATCAAGGCGACTTTGAAGCAGGCGGCGGTGTATTCCGCGGGGTCGTCCACAGCCAGGCCGGAATGGAGGCCATTGGGCGGCGAGGTGCCCCAGGCGCGGACCAGCGGTGAGCCTGGGCGGCGATCCAGGCCCGGATGAGCAACCTGGCCGGCGGGTGCGGGCGCCATGGTGTTTTCCAGTGTGAAGTAGTCCACGTTGGGCTCCCATGTGGCCAAGGTTGTCGTGGGCGAGGCGGGATCGACGACGACATTCAGCTCGATGGTGTTTTCCGCAAAGGTGAGAGCGGAGACCGGAGCGCCATAGCTCCATTGCAGGTCGTCCCAGGACCAGGATTGTCCGTAGGGCTCGTCGACATAGAAGCTGTCGTCGCCGACGATATTGCCATCGACCGTGCGAATGCCTGCTTGCTCCACCTGCTGCGCCAGCAGATTGAGAACATCCATGTCTTTGGGCGGAGCTTGCGGTTCGGCGGGTTCGGAGGTGGACGCGGCAGGAGTGGCGGTTGCGAGTGGAGGCGGACGATACGGGTAGTGGCGGCGGCTGAGTGTGGGATCGCCGGAGCCTAGCAAAGCAATGTCCCCGTGCAGCACGCCCTGGCTATCGACCACGCCGCTGGTCACTACGTTGGTGGTGAAGGCCAGGTCGTTCACCGGCAGCAAGGCGAAAGCGGCGGCCGTGGTGACGAGCTTCACGTTCGAAGCCGGGGTAAAGAGCAATCCGTCATTCAGACCAAAGAGAGCCTGCCCGTCGAGGGTCTTCACACTGATGCCGAATTGAGCGTGGCTGAGCGCGGGATCGGCCAACAGGGTATGGAGCCGGTCCGCCAAGACATTCGCGGCAACCGGTGCGGACTTGCGGGGCCCGGGGCGGGACTGCGACAGAAGTCCGCCGGGAACCAGCGCAACGGCCAAAAAGAGCGCAAGGGGTCGCTGAAAGCCAGGCATGGAGGGAGTTTAGCAGGGGAGCAGAGCGGCGGGGTACCATTCATGCTGAGAGCTTCCCTGCCGATGTGCAGAGAAGAGGCGGGTTAGCGATCCTGGCGACAACGGGCAGCAACGTGAACCGATCCGGACGAACATTGAAAACGTGGAAGCTCCGCGGCCGATCCATTGACCTCGGCCAGCGCACGCTGGTGATGGGCGTGGTGAATATTACGCCGGATTCGTTCAGCGACGGAGGAGCATTTCTCGCACCAGACGCGGCCGTAGCGCATGGGCTGCGCTTGCTGGACGAGGGCGCGGACCTGCTGGACCTGGGCGCGGAGAGCTCGCGGCCGGGATCGAATGCAGGGCGGTCGGAGGAGGAAGGTGCCGCGGGGATCTCTGCGGACGAGGAGCAAGCGCGGCTGCTTCCGGTGCTCGAGGGCCTTTTGAAGGCACGCCCGGGTGCGCTGATTTCCGTGGACACTTACAAGGCCACCACGGCACGCATGGCGGTTGCGGC
>Ga0302140_10008095_pt1 | contig 13116 bp, 7 predicted proteins | sample I_Bog_E1_1_FD_202095 | JGI IMG/M metagenome (GOLD analysis project Ga0302140, IMG submission 202095) | Peat permafrost microbial communities from Stordalen Mire near Abisko, Sweden - I_Bog_E1_1 | ecosystem: Environmental > Terrestrial > Soil > Wetlands > Peat | place: Sweden: Abisko, Stordalen...
CAGCCAGGAGGAAACAGAGTACGAAGGACTTGCCAGTTCTCAAGCTCAGCCATGTGAAAAGACTAGATCAACTTCGAAAAATCGTCAACCTTTATCTTAGCGCTTATGCCCCCTCCCCCCCCCTTTATCTTTTCAAAATCTTGCAGGTAATTATTTCGTCAACACCGCTCATTGACTCGCGCCAGCCGCCGCGCGCACCAGCACCGCAAAGCGCGGAAAGGCAAAGCTGCCCGCCGCGTCGTCAATCACATTCAACTGGCAGATGTACGCACCCGGCTTGAGCGCGCTGAGCGGTACGTCCAGCTCAATCGCCACCGCGTCGCGCCCTTCAACGTTTACGGCGCGCGCCTGCACTTGCGGCGTCTCATACACTTTTGTTGAGCCTTGAATCAGCTCCAAACTGCTCAGCAGATTCACGCCCGGCTTGCTTCCTTTGGGTGCACCAGCAGAGGCTTTTTCGCGCGCCGGAGAATAAATTTCATAGAGCAGATAAAGGTGCTGATCCTGGCGGAAGACGTGGCTGATGTTGGGCACGTACTCAAGGCCGTTGCGAATCAGCGGACTCTGCTGCTTGCTCGGCTGGCGCATGGATGAAAGCAGAATCGAACTGATTTTCAGCGGTGTTTTCTTCATCTCCGGCAGCGTGATCTCCGCCTCGAACGATCCCATTTGGCCGGTCTGATTTTCACGCACCACAAACTTCAAACGATACTTTCCCGGCGGTAGATTGAAGCTCGTCGTGTACTGAATGTTTTTCTGCCGCGCCTGCGAGCTGGGATCAAGATTCAGCTTCACCGTCTCGCGCGCGTGGCCAATCGGTCGCTTGGCTTCGTCGGTCACGCTGCCGATAATATCCAGCGTGGCCTTGTCTTTATCGCCGCCTTTGATGAAGGGAATCTGCGAGCCGGGAACAATCAGCGAGACCGGCACAAAGAAGCGATTCTCATCCAGCCGGAAGTACAACGCGTCCAGATAGAGAGCCATGTCCGTGGCTGGCAGATCGCTGGTCAGTTGCTCTTCCAGATCGCGCTCGCGGTCTTCCTTGCCGCTGTGCTTGAAGTCTGCTGGCGCATAATAGCCAGGCCTGTATTCCAGCTTTACACCGGGCCGGTTAATCTTGATGGTGAGCTTACGATAGCGCCCGTCGCGCGCTGAGTCAGAGGAGTGAAAGCCAATCGCATAGTAGGCAGAGGTATCGCGCTGCACCTGCGCAAAGGCGGGCGCAAAATCATTCGAATCGAAGAATGCCTTGCCACCCGTATCCGAGCTGAGCGTGCCCATCACCTCTTGCGTGGCAAAGTTCGCGCTCATGTTATTGGTCAGCGCTGCGCCGCTGAATGCACCGCTGCCGCGCAGGCTTCCCGTCGATGCATCGCCCAGCGGCGAGACGGCCTGCAAGCCGCGCGTGTCTACGCTGTAGATCGCCAGATTCGCGCGCACCGCCGCGTTGATGGCCGCGCGCAGTGAAGCCTGATTCTCGATTCCATCGCGCTCAATGCCGCCGGAAAAATAGAGCAGAGATTTCTTCTCGGTAATCTTCTCCAGCGACTTGGCAATGGCGTGCAACGCGAACAATTCGCGGTCGGTATTCAGATCGTTGTACTCACTTTCGTCAGGCATGTAGCCGGTCGCATCTTCCACCTGATTTGAATTTGCCGTCGTACCCTGCTGAAAGCCCTCGCCTTCCGTGCCGTTGTAAACAGCGACTTTATGCATGAGGATATTTTTGTCGGCAGTAAAATCCTGATCCACCTTGAGCGTATCGCCCAGAGAGATCAGCACGATCAGATCGGCGGGCTGCATCTTCGTGCGCAGAAAATCCTGCGCCGCCGCCACGCTGCGATCCAAGTCCTCCGGCTGCATCGAGGTCAGATCGAAGAACATCACAATCAAGCGGTGATTGCGCAACTCTTCTGGGCGCGTTACAACTGCGGCCTTCACTCCGCTGCCACTCACGCCCGCAGCCAGTCCGCTGATCGTCACTTCCTTCAGCGGCGCGGCCATCTCCACGCTCTCAAAATCAAACGATGCAATCCTCTGCGGCTTGCCATTTTCGTAGACGGTGAAGTCGCTTTGCTTGAGTCCGTGCACCAACTCATTGGTCTTCGCGTCACTCGCCACAACGTTGGTCAGCACCAGTTCGCTGTTCGCCTTGAGCACAAAGCTGCCGTCAGCCAACGGCGCGGATTGTGTCTGCTGCGCAAAGCTCTGTGCGCCCAGCAGCGCCAGCGCCGCAACCACCGCTCCAATCTTGTGCGCCCATTTGTTCATCAAATGCCTCGACTGCAATCTGTCATCCTAATCAACACCACTCTGTCATCCTGAGCGGAGTTTGGCGCGTTCTTTGCGACAAACGCAGTCGAAGGACCTGCGTTTGTTCTTCGCTCGAATTGCATAAAACTAAAACCTGAATCTCCCCGTAAACTGAAACGCCCGCATCTCGCCCGCCGAAGTTACCTGCCCAAAGGTCGGCGAAGCGGCGTTCGTATCCACGCCCGCATACTGCACCGTGTTGAAGACGTTGTTCGCCATGGCCCGCAACTCCATGCTGCGCGTCCCACCCAACTGCATCGTCTTCGAGAGCGCCATGTTGTTCTGCACCGTTCCCGGCCCGGCAATCGAGTTGCGCGAAACACTGCCGTAAGGATAATTCGCGTCGCCCACCGCAGGCTGCTTGAATGCCGCGGGATTGAACCACTCCTTCAGCGAACCCGCGCCCGCGGCGACCGAAACGCCTGTGAAATTTGGCCGCTGCGTTCCTGCTATTCCGTTCGCCACGTCATTCACCGCTGCCTGATAGCTGGGCGTAAGCGGCGTGCCAGTCGCAAAGGTAAAACTTCCGGAAATAGAAAAACCCTCAAGAATATGCGCGCTAACTCCGCTGGTGATCCAGAATTTATCCTTGCCGAAAGGCAATTCGTAAAGATAATTTCCGCTCACTCTATGGCGCTGATCGGTGCTGGAGTTACCTTCTTCAGCGCACAGATTCTGCCAGTCCTGCGCCACCACTGTCGATGTGCTGCCCAGCGCGCCCGCATCGTCAATCGAATGCGAGTACTGATAACTTGCGCCGAGAGAGATGCCGCTGCTGAGCCTCTTGTTCACGCGCAGCGTTCCCGCGTTGAACTTCGAGAATGCCGCAGATTGCTCGTAGTCGAAGATAGCACTGGCCGATGTCGCACGTGGCGCGCTCTTGATATCCAAGTGATTGCCGCGCGATCCGTTGTAACCCACATTCAGCACCACGCCCCAGGGCAGCGACTTCTGCACATCCAGATTCCATGCCTGCACATAGGGCAATCGATAATGCGGATCAATCTCGTAGTTGCCGACGGTGTTTGCCGCACTGAATCCATGCGCCAGCGAAAGCTCTCCCGCAGCAGCCGCAACATTCGTCTGTTCATTCACAAAGGACGGCTGCCCGGCAATCGGCTGCCGCGCCAGCGTCGATGCAAATGATGCGTAGGCTCCAACCGTGTAATTGACGCCGTAGCCTGCGCGCACCACGGTCTGCCTAGGCAGCCGCAGCGCCGCTCCCACGCGTGGCGCAAAGGCCGTGCGGTATGGAAACACAAGCGACTCCGGCAGCTTGCCGCTCGACGAACTTCCTCCCGGCGCAACCTCGATGGGAGTGCCGGTAAATCCCGCTCCAGGGTTTGTATCCACCATGCCGAGGCGGTTGTATTTTTCCGTGTATGGCGCGTAGAACTCATAGCGCAGGCCGTAGTTCAGCGTAAGTTTGTTGGACGCTCTCCAGTCGTCAGTGGCGTATACGTCCCACACATTGTCGCGCAGATAGCTCTTGCCTGCCGAGGCGTCAATCGCCGTCTCCTGCGGCAGGCCGAGCAGAAAATCCGCCAGCGATGAGCCGGTCGTCGCATCGTGCGCTGCATCTTCTGTAAACAAGCCGGAGAAAGTAAATGTTCCGGTTGCATTCGATCCACCCAGAAAGTCGCGGTGCACGCGGCGATAGTCTCCGCCGAAGCGTAGGTTGTGTTTGGCGTGCATCCAACTCAACGTCTCGCTGAGCGCGATCGTTTGCGAGAGTGAAAAGCTGGGCTGTTGTTCATTCAGCCCGGTGATACTGCTCAGCGTAATGTTTGGCAGGCCGTAGTTGAGCTTCAAACCGTCCGTGCCCGCGATGCCAAGCTCGTTCGCAATATCACTTCCATTGGTGAAAAAATTCGTCGCCTGGCTGGTGCTGCGATTCCAGTTGGCGTTGAAGATGCTTGTGACTTTGTGATAACCCACGGTGTAGCCAGCTTGAAAGCTGTTCGCGTTCGAGGCGCTCTTGCCGCCCAGTTGCGGGAAGATGTTTACGCTGTCCGACGCCGAACCGCTCCAGTTGTAATTGAAGTTGATGCTCTGGCGCAGCCCTTGACTCTGCTGCGTCCGCCGTCCGCCGCCCAAGCCGCCGCGGCTGCCTCCAGGCTGCGTCGCATTCGCGCCCAAGCTGCGCATATAACGCACGCCGGCCTGCGTCGAGTTCGATTGCTGTGTCGCAAGCAGTTCATAGTTTCGTGAGTAGCCGGGAAGGTTGGGCAAAGGAAAGTAATTCAGCAGTGCGGCACTCACCGTCGAAACAGGTATCTGGTTATTCGAATACGGAGCAAGCGTGACGGGGTTATATAGAGTAGGCTGTACGCTCAAATCACCCGTTCGTTCATCGACTGTCCCAAAGGCGGGATTGCCGTCCGTGGGTACATTCGCAAATTGCGTCAAAGGACTCGAAGTACGCGTGCCGCTCAGCGTCAGAAACACCATATCCTTGCCGCTGGGCTTGGTGAGTCCCGGCAGATAAGGCGCGCTCATGAAGGTAATGCCAAAACGATTGCTGCCAGAGGATGGCTGCTGCGGCTGAACTCCACCGCCAATATTGAATGGCTCCGCGTTGAGCGCCGAGTTGCTGCCCATCCAGAAGATGGCTCCATGCGGCTGGCCGGGGTTGAAGCCGCGAAAGTTGCCGCGCCCGCCGCCGCCAAAACCGCCCGGCCCTCCAAAGCCCAATCCGCCAAAGCTGCCGTTCAATACACCGTCCGGAATCACACCCTGCGCGCGCAGCGTCTCCACCGCATCGCGAACGCGGTCCATATCCAACCCGGCCAGCGGACTCACCGCTCCCGACTGTCCGCTGATAGCCACCGAATCGCTGCTGAAATCCGTGTTCCCGGCAATCGACGGTAGCGCCGCGCCCGCTGGGCTGGACGGTCCGGCCTGGCTTTCCGTCTCGCTGGTGAGCGTGCTCGTCAGGCTCAGGTTCTGCGCGCCGTTGGCCATCAGTTGCCGGATCGCCGTCGCGCTTGCTTGCTGCGTGGCTGCCTCGCTCTCCTGCTGCGCGGCTGCACGCGAGGCCAGCATCAGATCAAAGCTCACCGTCTGATCGTGGCTCGTTGCGTTGAGCAGCGCCTCCTGCGCCCCCGGCGCAAAGCCAGCAAACTGCGTGCGCAGAACGTAGCGCCCATTCTGCGGAATCAGGAGCGTCCACGCGCCGCTGATGTCGGTGGTGGTGGAATAGCGCTTGCCGGTCAGTGTGTTTTGCGCGGTTACCGTCACGCCGGGCAGTGGAATCACACCGCTCTTGACCACGCCATGCAGCCGTCCGCCGCTCTGCGCTTCTGCGACAAGTTGGGCCGTGGGCAGCGCGGACGTTTGGGCCAGCGCGCCTAAGCCGCAGACCGCAAACATCCCTGCCACAATAACCCGCCGCATGGTCATTCGCCTTTTCACTGCTCTCCGGCCTTTCGCATCCGTACTCATTCAGACGGCCAACTGCCTCTGGAGGTTACCTCAGCCGTCGATCCACTGAAGATAGCCGACGCACTTCAACGGCTCTTGATTCTAGAGCGTTTTAGCTTTTTCTATAGACTTCTGTGCCCCATTCATTCCGCGTTTTTCAGCGGAATGAGTGGGAATCCGATGAATTTTCGGAATACATAATTTCCTAAAATGCTCCAAAAGCGATAGAAACACCCTTGCATTCCCTTCCGGATCATGTTAACTATAAAGCTAATAATTGATTGATTGCTAGCTAGCGAGTAAACCCCGGCAGCAATGCAAAGGACTCATTCATGCTGAAGATCGGCACCGCCATTCGTACTCATCGTTTGCAAAAAGGGCTTTCTCAGGGAGACATCGAAAAGAAGACCGGCCTCTTGCGCTGCTATCTTTCGCGCGTGGAGAACGGCCACACCATTCCATCGCTGGACACGCTCTCCAAGATCGCCAACGCGCTTGATCTGCCTATCACCGTCTTTTTCTCGGAAGATCCCGTGGGCAAGCAGGCCAATCTGCAAAAGCTTTCCGACGAGGAACTGCGCTTTCTCACGCAGATCCGCCGCTATTCGACGAACCTCAACGAAAGCGACCGCAAGCTGCTGTTGCTCATGGTGAAAAAATTCGCCGCCACGGCGACGAAGTAGAATTTCATCGCTTATCGAGGCAGTTGCGCCAGGAAGAATCCGAAGAGCACCAGGATTCCCACCACCATCCCCACGGCCACGCGGAGCTTCTGCGCAAAGATCGGTCGCTCCGAGCCAATCCGCGGCACCATTGGCGCGGCAAAGAGCAGTCCGCAGAGAACGCCGCCAACGTGAGCGGAGTTGTCGATGCTCACGCCCGTATGCCGCTCCACCACGCCCAGGCTGATGGTTAAGCCGATCCCCAGATTGATCGCGGCAAAGTACATGACAGACCGGCGCAGCTTGCGCAACTCGAGTGGCGGCACCGGCAGACGGTGCGACTTGAGCAGGACAATCAACGCTCCGGCAATGCCGAAGACCGCGCCCGATGCGCCCACGCCGGCCGGAAAGCTGTTCCGAACCAGATCCATGGGAAGCAAACCATGAATCTTCTTCGCCGACTCCATCAACTCTGGATAGAACTTCCACCAGTTGCGAAAGGTGGACAGCAGATTCCCCGCTGCGCCGGTCAGGATGTACACCGCAACCATGCCCGCCGAACCCATCAGCGGCTCTGCCAGCAGCCCCAGGTTCCACAAGCACCACATATTCGTGGCCAAGTGCAGAATCCCCACATGGACGAACATCGCGGTGACAATCCGCCACCATTCGCCTTGGATCAGCACAGCCCCGGCGTTGTCCGCGCCCCAGAACATCAGTTGGTCGGAGGTGGGATTCCACACGCTGACCCCGCGCGCCGCCATCACCAGAAAAACCAGGCAGTTGATCCCCACCAGCGCGTACGTCGCCGGCGCATACGACCACGACGGCCTGGGCCGTTGAACCGGCTCGGGCGTCGGAGTGAAATCTGTCTCCGGATTCCGAAACTCAGGTTGAATCGAGGGGGAGGAGCTTCCCATTCTTCAACTTTAATGCATTTCTAGCCTCCATGCAGCCCGAACCCCGTCTCGCTGGTAATCAAAGCTCTCTATACCACGATGTGGTCCACCGCCGTCTTCTTTGGGCCGATGATCCCCCGGAATTGCCCTCCAAAAGTTGGTTTCCACCCCCCGGAATCCCGTATCCTTGTATATAGACAAACCATTGGTTGAATCGAGGAGCAAAAGATGAGTGCGGAAAAGAAGATTCGGCGGGCGTTGCTGAGTGTGACCGACAAGAGCGGCTTGGTGGAGTTCGCCCAGGCGCTGGCTGGCTATGGCGTTGAACTGGTCTCGACCGGCGGCACGGCGAAGGCACTGCGTGCAGCGGGCCTCACCGTCAAGGACATCAGTGAGTTGACAGGCTTTCCGGAGATGCTCGACGGTCGCGTCAAGACCCTCCACCCCAAGGTCCACGGAGGCCTGCTCTTTATCCGCGACAACCCCGAGCATCAGGCTGCCGTCGCCGCCCATTGCATCGAGCCAATCGACATGGTCGTCGTCAACCTCTATGCCTTCGAAAAGACCGCCGCGCAGCCCGGCGTCGCCTTTGGACATTTGATTGAAAACATCGACATCGGCGGTCCGTCGATGGTGCGCTCGGCCGCCAAGAACTTCGAGGACGTGGCCATTGTCACCCTCGTCTCGGATTATCCGGCTCTCACCGAAGAGCTCAAGGCTAACGACGGCGCATTGTCCCGCGAGACCCGTTGGAAGCTGGCGCGTCAAGCCTTCTCGACCACCGCCGCGTACGACACGGCCATCGCCAATACCCTCGACCGCATTAACGAAGCTCCCGCGCCACAAGCTCCCGCCGCGCCGGACGCGACGATACTACCCACAACTTTGCGCATCAACCTCCCGCTGGCTCAATCCCTCCGCTACGGCGAAAACCCTCATCAGCGCGCTGCCCTCTACGCGGACGGCACGGGCCTGGGAATCGCCGGCGCTCACCAGCTTCAAGGCAAGGAACTCAGCTACAACAACATCGTCGATCTGGACGCCTGTTGGGAGCTGGCCAAGGAGTTTGACGAACCAGCGGCGATCATCATGAAGCACACCAACCCCTGCGGCGCTGCCACCGGCGCAACCATTCTGGAGGCCTACACCAAGGCTCTGGCCTGCGATCCCGTCTCGGCCTACGGCGGAGTTCTGGGCATTAACCGCGAAGTGGATCTGGCCGCTGCCGAGGAGATCGCCAAGCTCTTTGTCGAGGCCATCGCTGCTCCCGGCTTCTCGCCCGAGGCCCGTGCGCGCTTCAGCTCCAGGAAGAATCTGCGCTTGGTCGAAGTGCATTCCGCGCCGCCGCGCCCGGTCGTGAAAAACGTCTCCGGCGGACTCTTGCTGCAAGACGCCGACACGGGTCGCGTCACCGCAACCTCCCTTGATCCCGGCTTGAAGGTCGTCACCTGGCGTCCGCCCACGGCTGAAGAGTTGCGCAGCCTGCTCTTCGCATGGCGCGTTTGCAAGCACGTAAAATCGAACGCCATCGTCTATGCGCGCGACGGCCAGACCCTCGGCGTCGGCGCGGGCCAGATGAGCCGCGTGGATGCGGCCAAGTTCGGCGCAATGAAGGCCATTCTGCCGCTGAAGGGCTGCGTCGCCGCCTCGGACGCTTACTTCCCCTTTGCCGACGGGCTGGAAGCCATCGCCGCCGCCGGAGCCACCGCCGTCATCCAGCCCGGAGGCTCGGTCCGCGATGAGGAAGTGATCGCCGCCGCCGACCGCCTTGGCATGGCCATGGTCTTCACCGGAATGCGCCACTTCCGCCACTAAATCTTGCTATTGTTGCATTTTCGCGGGGTGCTCCATCCTTGGCGCGCTCTATGCGGCAAGGGTGGGATACCTGGAACTTCAACCCGATCTCGATCCAAGCTGCTGACTTCAGCAGCCGAAATTAAAGAGAACAAGAACCCGCTGATCGAAGTTCATCGTCTCCCACATCTCAACTTCGAGATGTGGAGTACCCAGCTTTATCGGACAGAAGATGCCCCAGTTCTGACCAACCATAAAGCTGGGTGCCTCAGGTCTCACCTCTGAGACCTGAGAGAGGACGAACCTCGACCACCTGGCTATCTAAGTCCCAAGCTCTGGAATTGATCCTTGTGGTGTGCCGGTATATTTACGTCCTTCTGTGGAGGGCGGAAAGTCCTCTCACACGCATCCAGGAGGGCCAGCCGCACTGAATTGGCCTTTGAAACAGCATCGCTAGCCCAGCTCCGGTCATCCTTTTGATACCTCGGCCAGTCCACCTCGTTCGATTCAGGCTTCTCGTTCGATTCACACGCCTGAACCGGCTGCTGATGCCATTGGCCATCCCAACCTCTCACGTAGGTTGCGCCCTGGTAGACGCGGGATTCGGTAAACGTGTTGCGCAGGATGGTATCCCAGGCTCCTTTGCTTTCAAGGTGGCGGCGAATCTGTTCCTGCACCGCCTCAATTGTCTTGTCCAGCAGAGCCGTTTCAGAATGGGCAAGCACCAGACAAACGGACTGCAATTCGCTCCCTGTTTCGCGCAAGATCGTCTCCCAGGCATCCTTGGTTTGGTTGTGAAGGCGAATCTCCCCTTGCAGCGCTTCAATCTCCATCTCCAGTCGCTGCAAGTGCCATTGGACATCCTCACCCTTCACATATTCCGCGCCCTGGCCCATGCGCGGTTGCCTCCCTGCGTTCTGCGTGACCGTCTCCCAAGCCTCCTTGGTTTGGATGTGGCGGCAAATCTCATCCTGCACTGCCTGAATCTCGCCGTTCAACCGCTCCGCCTCGGAATTGGCAAACTCCATATAAGCGGCGTGCGATTCGTTTCCCGCATTGTGCAAGATCGTATCCCAGGCATCCTTGGTTTGGTTGTGGAGACGAATCTTTCCTAGCAGTGCTTCAATCTCCATTTCCAACCGGTCTGTCTCTTGTTTGGCAAGGTCCAAGCTACTTTCAGCCATTTTAGAGCACCTCTTTGCGCGAAATTACCGGCGCAAACCTTTGTAACATAGACGCGAACCAAAGTGCAACAACAATCATTCGCGGTCACCTGCGGTGCGGAGACCTAGGTCCGCGACCAAGTGGAGATGTTCTATCGAATGAGCAAACGTGGGCCAGGAGGCCCACATTACAGCCGACCGGGAGGTCGGCGCTACGTTTGCAATTGGATCATCTTCATGCGGTCACGGTACTAGTTCCACCGACCCCCTGCCGTCACCCGCCCACCCAAGGCATCAAGCTCTCTGTGCTATTCTTCCTTCATCCATTTTTTTGAAATTGCTGGCAACTATCTTCCTTTTTTATAGAGATGTTCAGGCCGCCAGCGAAGGCCGATTGCTTCCATGCTCTTTCCCACGGTCGAGTACGCAGTCTTTTTTCTGGCGGTGCTGGCCGTTGCCTGGAGTCTATACCGCTACCCGGCTGCGCATAAGGGCTTTCTTCTGCTGGCCAGCTATCTTTTTTATGGCTTTTGGAATTGGAGTTATCTTCCGCTGCTGATCGGCATTTCACTCTTCAGCGGTCTGTTTGCGCAGCGCATCCAGAAGAGCGGGACGGCAATCGAGAAAAAGCGCTGGCTGACGGTGGGCGTGATCGTGTGTCTGGCTACGCTGGCCTTTTTCAAATACACCAGCTTTCTGATGACCACGCTGCTTGAGGCCTGGGGCCGCTTTGCACCGCCGCCGCGCATTCCGATCTATTCGCCACTGTTGCCGCTGGGCATCTCATTTTTCGTTTTTCATGCCATTTCCCTGATGATGGATTGCTATCGCGGCAAGGTGCGGGAGCCGGTCAAACTGGGCGACGCGCTGCTTTATGTCGCCTTTTTTCCTCAGCTCATTGCTGGCCCCATCCTGCGCGCCTCGCGCTTTCTGCCACAACTGGCGGTGCGACGCAATCCACGCTCGATCCGCGTCAACCGCGCCTTTCTGCTTATTATCAGCGGTCTCTTCAAGAAAGTGGTCATCTCCAATATGCTGGCCACGCGGCTGGTCGAGCCGGTCTTCGCGGTGCCGCAGTCCTACGGCGCATGGGATACGCTGCTGGCGGTCTACGGCTACGCGGCGCAGATCTACTGCGACTTCTCCGGCTACACCGATATAGCCATCGGCTGCGCGCTGCTGCTTGGCTACCGCTTTCCGCGCAACTTCAATGCGCCTTACACCGCCGCTGATCCGCAGGAGTTCTGGCGTCGCTGGCACATCTCGCTCTCCACTTGGCTGCGCGACTATCTTTACTTTCCGCTAGGTGGCTCGCGCAAGGGCAGTCTGCGGACGTATCTGAATCTGATGCTGACGATGCTGCTCGGTGGCTTGTGGCATGGCACGGCGTGGACCTTTGTGGCCTGGGGCGGCTTGCATGGAAGCTATCTCGTGATTCACCGTCTCTGGTCGCGCATTGGCTGGCAGCCGCTGGTCCGCTGGCGCGCAACAACAGCGTGGCGATGGACGGCGCGCATTCTTCTCTTCCACGCCGTTTGCGCAGGATGGGTTTTCTTCCGTGCCTCCTCGTTTGCGTTGGCCTTTTCCGTCTTCGGTCGGCTGGCAGTTCCCGGCGCGGCGATACTGGCCACCGGACCAGTGCTGATTGTGTTGTTTCTTGGGTTGGCCAGCCAATACATGCCGCAACGCTGGCGCAACGGCTTGGAGATTGAGTTGAGCCGCTGGCCAGGGTTGGCGCGTGGCGCAGCCTTTGGCGTGGCCATTGTCATCATCGAAATTTTAGGGCCTACGGGAGTTGCCCCGTTCATCTACTTCCAGTTCTAGCGAGCCATGAGAAAGAATTTCCTGACCCATCCAATCCGGCAACTTGCCTTGGTCGTCACGGGCTTCCTTGTGGCCATTGTGCTGCTGGAATCCGATGGGCTAGTTCATTGGGCTGATCACCTGGAGATCGGTCCGCTGCGCACGGTCGCGGTTCCGGTAACCTCGGCAGTTGAGAAGGCTCTGCGACCGCTGGGCGTCGCCGCGATTCGCGACCATGCGCTCCTGAGCCTAGCGCGGGTTGGCTGGACCGATGACGCGGCCTTGCTGGCAGAAGCGGCGAAAAATCCCAGCGTGCAGACTACGCCCCAAGCAAACAGCTGCGCAACTTCGACCAACAACACCAACCCGGCTGCGGCTCCCGGCGCAAGCAGTTCTTTGCAATCCGGCGCGCACAATCTTTACCTGAACGCACCCGGCGCGCAGACGCCGCTGATCTCGGATCTGCCGCGAAACACGGTTTTTGCGCCGCTGCCGCCGGTTGAACCGGGCAAGCAGCGCGTGGTGGGGCTGGCCGGCGACTCGATGATGGCGGTTGGCTTGAGCGCCCAACTCATGCGCGAGGCTGCCGGCGACAAAAATCTGCGCATCCTCAAGCTTTTTCGCTCCGGCACTGGCTTGGCGCGGCCGGAGGTCTTCAACTGGATGGATGAGTATCCGGCAATGCTGGGCACGGAAAAGCCCGACGTAGTGATAGTGGCCATCGGCGCCAACGACGGCCAGGGCTTCGTCGTGGACGGCAAGGTGTACGCCTACGGCAGCGCCGATTGGATCAGGGTCTATCAAGAGCGGCTGGCCGAGTATCTGGCGATGGTGGAGGCGGGCGGAGCGCGCGTGATTTGGGTGGGGCTGCCGCCGATGCGTGTACCGGTCTATGACGAGAAGATCGCCGTCATCAACCGCATTGCTTATACGGTGGTGAGCCAGTCGCCGTCGGCCGTCTGGTGGAATTCAGGCTCCTATGTCGGCGACGAAGCAGGTAAGTACCGCGAGTTCCTTACGTTGGCGAATGGGAAGACGATGCGGATTCGAGCCAGTGAC
>Ga0302140_10008103_pt1 | contig 13111 bp, 15 predicted proteins | sample I_Bog_E1_1_FD_202095 | JGI IMG/M metagenome (GOLD analysis project Ga0302140, IMG submission 202095) | Peat permafrost microbial communities from Stordalen Mire near Abisko, Sweden - I_Bog_E1_1 | ecosystem: Environmental > Terrestrial > Soil > Wetlands > Peat | place: Sweden: Abisko, Stordalen...
AATGGTACGACCTTCTAAGAGCTTCTAAGGAGCACCAAACTAAGACCCTGAATAGTTCTTGCGACTCAAGCCATTGCAAATGTTGTTAAGAGCTCGTTCGGTCCGAGCGGCCTGGACAAAATGATGGTGGACGATATAGGAGTGAGTTTCGCCGTCGCTCATGGCTCTGGTTAGGTTTCTAATCTTCGGCAGGATGTCACAGTCACAAATGATGGAGCAACTATCCTGAGCTTACTCGATGTCGAGCACCCTGCAGGAAAGATTCTGGTCGATTTGGCACAACAGCAAGACAAGGAGGTTGGTGACGGAACGACATCGGTGGTCATCATTGCTGCAGAGCTTCTCCGAAGAGCAAACGAGCTTATGAAGAACCGAATACACCCTACTACGATCATTACTGGCTACCGTTTGGCCCTCCGCGAAGCTGTCAAGTACATGCACGAGAATATCAGCGTCAAGGTTGACCACCTTGGTCGAGAATCCCTGATCAACATCGCCAAAACTTCCATGTCCAGCAAAATCATCGGTTCCGACTCGGATTTCTTTGCAAATATGGTTGTGGATGCTATGCAGGCTGTGAAATCGACGAACAACAGACAAGAGGTGAAGTACCCTGTCAAGGCTGTCAATATCCTCAAGGCGCACGGGAAGGGAGCTCTCGAGTCTATTCTAGTCAAGGGTTACGCATTAAACTGCACAGTCGCCTCGCAGGCTATGAAGACGAGAATCACCGATGCAAAAATTGCTGTCCTCGATATGAACTTACAGAAGGAGAGAATGAAGCTTGGTGTAAACATCACCATTGACGACCCACAACAACTGGAACAAATCAGACAGAGGGAAGCCGGTATTGTGATGGACCGAGTGGAGATGATCCTCAAGGCTGGTGCAAATGTTGTCTTAACGACGAAGGGTATTGATGACCTCTGCCTCAAGCTGTTCATCGAGAAGGGAGCCATGGCTGTGCGACGATGCAAAAAGGAGGATCTTCGAAGAATAGCAAAGGCGACTGGTGCCACTCTGATCAGCTCACTGTCAGATCTCAACGGTGACGAGAAGTTTGACGCTTCATCGTTAGGACACGCCGAGGAGGTTGCTCAGGAGAGAATATCGGATGATGAGTGTATCTTGGTTAAGGGCACCAAAGTACACACCTCAGCGTCTATCATTCTTCGGGGACCTAATGATTATCAACTTGACGAGATGGAGAGATCAGTCCACGACTCTCTCTGTGCTGTAAAGCGAACACTTGAGAGTGGTAGTATTGTCCCAGGCGGCGGTGCTGTCGAGACAGCTCTGCACATCTACTTGGAGGAATTCGCTGGTACTGTCGGGTCAAGAGAGCAACTTGCTATTGGCGAATTTGCTCAAGCACTTCTTGTCATCCCAAAGACCCTCGCCGTCAACGCAGCAAAGGACTCTTCCGAACTCGTTGCCCAACTTCGTTCCAGACACGCTCTTTCTCAGCGAATCCAGGAAGGAGATGCCAATGAAGATGAAAAGACGATTGCAAAGAAGAAGAACTACAAGAACTATGGTCTTGACCTGACGAAAGGAAAGGTAGTGGATGAGATCAAGGCTGGTGTTTTGGAGCCAAGTATGAGCAAGATTCGTCAGTTGAAGTCGGCTGTAGAGGCGTGCATTTCGATCATGAGGATAGATACGCTAATAAAACTTGATCCGGAGCAGCGAGGCGAACAAGATGATGGACATGGACATTGATGAGCGACGGCAAGCGATGCTGTAATATTACGGAATAGATATGTAAAGCATTGACTGCTGTTCCATGAAATTGCGAAGCATCTTACTTGCTCATCGTGAACTCGTAGCACGAACACTGATCCCCCTAAGGATCTTAGGCCACCAGTGGTTGTCTGATCTCGTGATGCAACGTTGGCTTTCAATGTACTGTAAGTCGAGGGACATTCAGAGCGTAACTGCCATTTTCCTTTAGCGGATGTCCCCTAATTTGAGGAACAATCTGAAGGTTATTGGCTCATTGCTTTTGCGAATGTTCCATGAGTTTATGGGGTGTTGAAAGCCAGCCCTGCGTCACGAATTTTGACAACCACTGGTGGGTGGAAAGTCTTAAACTTACCTGATTTGGCATTTAACATTCACTCAGTCCCACGTTTATTCAATATTTCGGAATGCTTTGGACTCTCTTTTGTACAAACGGCATCTCAGCTCCCGTCCCCTTCTACAAAGCCACAGATCCCACATCTAATCCTCTTCCCCTCCAAAAAAGAAACTCCCAGCTTTATACACAAATTACCCTCTCTAACCGATAACCAATGCCCCGTCTTCCGGGAAGTCGTATTCTGGAATCTCGAGGTTCAGAGGAGCAGGGCCCTTTCGTACACGGCCGGAAATATCGTAATGGGAGCCGTGGCAGGGACAGAACCATCCTCCGAAATCACCAGCTTCACCGATGGGTACACAGCCTAGATGTGTGCAGACACCTGATTTCCCAATTAGTGACTGCTGAAAGCTGGAAGAGATAAAGGCAGATACATACCAACCATAATCAACCACTCGGGCTTCTTCACACGATCCTCGTCCCTTTGAGGATCTCGCAATATCGAAACGTTGACGCTCTCAGCTTCCTTGATCTCATCTGCTGTTCGGTGGCGGATGAAGACGGGCTTGCCTCGCCATTTAACAAGGACCTAATCATGTCAATATTTTTCTCTTTATTCCCGACCAATTGTGACATACGTTCTTGCCTTCCGGAATCGTGGAGAGGTCGACCTCGACTTTGGCCATCGCGAGGACGTCTGCGGATGCGGACATATTGACTAGGAAGTCTGCGGAACATCGAACGTCAGCTATATGTACTAATTGAATTCCCGGTTCGATATCCCATCAATTGGCGTCTTCCTGCTCCTCCCAGAAGCGTATCCGCCATTGCGCAAATTCCACATACCTTGCACCGTAGCCTTTGCCCCCGCTGCCGTCAACGCACCCATCGTCCCGACCATGAAGTACTGGAAGACGAGATTGCTGTTCGAGCCCTGCTTACTCCTGTAGTGGGAGAAATCGGGGATCTTGGATGCGGCGTCGCCGCCCATGCCCTTGAATGGCGAGTCGAAAGAGCTTGTGGTGGTTGCATCGCGCTTGGTGGATGAGGTGGAGAGCGCGCGGATGGGGAGGGGAGCGATTGAAGACCGTGGGAGCGTCCGCAGGAGGGTGCGGGAGCTGCGGGTTAGGGAGGCCATTGTGAAGAGGGTCGTGGTGGTGGGCAATGGGGAGGAGGAGAATGTGAGCTGAGTTTTGAAGTCGTCGGCTTGAAGGATTTAGTAATGGATCTCAGGTGAGCTCTGATTGGCCAGGGAGTCTGAAGCTTGTTCGCGGGAACTTCACCCGACTCGATCGAGCTTCCTCCCTTTCTTTCCTCACTTCACCTGCTCAAATTCCAAATTCAATCAAATTCTCGAAGCAACATATGAAAATCCAGACAGAAGTCACTGCCAGTCTACCAAAAACGAAATCCTCTCTACCAGGGAACAAGTGAGGATCACGAGTCTAACGATTTTGAGCCCGCAGCATGATTCACGTGAACAGAGAGCAGGAACTGAGGTGAGGAGCCGACGACAGAGATGAGCAGGCCTCGTCCACCGAGAGCACTCTTCCAGTCATGAAACAATCAGCAGGCGGTCTATGGGCGGGGAAACGGTTGCTGCATGCTCAGGTGAAAGGGTTCCCCCAAGCCTGGAACGCAACCCCTTGTTATCTCTGCCGCTCCTGGGAGTTGATAATTTTACTTTTTCTGCGGTCTGCCACACTTTTTCTGGGCTTTGACTGCGTTCATCTTGTTTTTATTGGTGTGGTAATAACGCGTAAAGCTACGCGATCTGCTTTCCTAGTGGTCCGGCCTGCAATAATTTGAGACATCGAGAGTCATAGCCAATATTCTTGGTTGGCGAATTTGTCAACTTTACCACATAGTGGCGCTGAGAATAAAGCCATGTCTCGCGGAAGAAGCGGCTGGTCAGGCAAGGTTACACAGAGCCTTGCTGGTGAGTCTTTAAGAAGTTGCTATGTCCTGCCTTTCGTCCTAACCTCGCTTTTATTAAGTAGTCGTTTTTGTTATTTTTTCTTGTCGAACTCCTGTGTCCATCGCCCTCAATATGATTCTAACCATACTATCCGCGAGCCATGTCCGCCTGGTATTGCGAGTGTACTTTATTGTCATAATGGCCTTGATCGCGTGGTTAGCCGAGAAGGTTTTACAAGCTCGAGCGAAGCTTCAAGTCATAAAGACACGAAAAGTCCCCGTTAATCGTGTTCTTGGATGGATTCAAGGCTTTGACTTACTAAAGGCCTTTTTCAGTCTGCGTCAATCTCCTGGCGGCAAAGTGGGGTACCTTGCAATGTTACTTGTTTTCTTACTCTCTAAAGGCGCCGATCTAATGACAACAACATTCGTCCAAAATGTCCCAATCCAGTCAAGATGTGCGTTTGGAGACGGATTAGTCTTCAACGAGACTGGGCCGGCATTTTTCACGTTCCCACCAGTCAACGGTGCTCCGTACATCGGTACGTAGAGGGATTGTACTCTTGTTCTCTCATAATTTCCTGTTTAGCACTTTCTTTAATGAACTCTGAACAAACAATTGCTGACTACCCCACCGTTGTCCACAACTCACAGTATTTTAGCACCAACAATTCTTGCCAATACGGCATTTACACTAAGGTCAACCGAGACATCAATTTCTGTCCTCAGGACCAAGACATTCTCGGTACATGGTCATGCACCAGCGGCAATCCTCTTACGTATGACGCTGGCTACCCCATTGAGGATATTGCGGCGGATTTCGAGAATCGAGGTCTCATGTACCCAAATGCTACTTCAGGGAGAACCCTTTTTGGCAACGTTTACTATGGCCATTTCGCCATGTGGAGTAGTTCCGCTGCGTCCGACAGCTCCAATGCAGTATGGGATGTCCGAGCAGCGATACAAGAGAACGCGTTGCCTAAAGATCCTGTTGCAATGCTACCGCTTGCATGCTCCATGTATGCGCCAAGTGCAGAGACGATTCAAAGCCAGTAGGTGCTGGGGGAGAATCCCTTTTCCTATTCCAGCCTGTCCCATGATTTCCTCCCAAGAAAATACGTCTTTCCCCCGAGACAACTCCATTTAAGTATTGCTGACTCCCCCGTTACCCCAGGATGGAGTCCTTGACGTCTCTGAGTGTTTGGACGTTAGCTTTTCAAGGTCTCATGTATTACGGTACAGGAACACCTGCTGTCGACGACCCCGGAGCAGAATTGGCAATGTTGCTGAATACAATGGTGATGGTTTATGGTGGTAATAATATGCTGCTCTCCGTCCCAGCACCTGACGCAGATCAGACCCAGGGGTGCATAGTTATGGCAGCTCACGTACCACTTGCGGTGGAAATCCTGGTGTTCTTTGTAGCGGGCTTTGCAGTTGGGTTGATCTTACTATTGATCGTTTATGCCCTGATATTATGGACGAAAGAAAGCGTGCTGAGAGAGGCAGTCGGTCGTTTGCCAGACACGGTTGTGGCGTGGGCTGCTTTGGCAGCAAAAGAACATCGAATCTCAAAGCAAGGAACCTTTGCTGGGCGAGTCAGACAGAGAGAGCTCAAAGATTGGGTCGTTGGACTCGAGTCAGTGAATGGTGAACGAAAGTTGAGAATCATGCCAGCAGATTTTATCCCAGAGGAGAGGCCTTTTCAAGACAATTGGTCACAGCGAAGGCTTTTGGCATAGATAAGCAAGATGTGCTCAACACGGGTAATATCAACGGTCTATGGTCTATATCTATAAGCAATATATCGCCGTTTCTATTTTTGAACCTCAACTGCTTTCTTGAAGTCTTCAGCTCCTTGAGCAGAAACCTGCTTCACGGTATTCTTCCCTGCAACAATCTCCTTAATAGTAGCCAAAATCGAGGACCAGCTCTCGAATTCTGTGAATGGGACATTTTCACGCACACAATATGTGACGAGATCTATCATGTTGTTAGAATGGATGTTCTCTTTCTCGTCTCAAAGCAAGCCTACCATGTCCCTTCTTAGCAAACAACAGATCTGTCTCCTTGGCAGCAGAAAGATCCGAGACGCCATCTCCAGCGTAGAACATAGTTGGCCGTACATCTTCAGGGAGTTTGGCGTATTGCCGGATCTCAAGTGACTTGTCATGGCCAAAGTGGCTACTTTTATCAGTCCTTTCGTCTAAACTTGAGTTCAGATGAAAACCACCCACCTGTCGTCATGGAACACAATCTGCCAGCCTCCTTCCTCATTGATATTCTTTCCATCTCTCGGCGCAACATCATTCGCAACAATCTGAATATCATCCGCCTCCTTCCCAACAAGATGAACCAACAACGCCCGAATAATCGGCACCATCCCGCTGCTTAGCACCACAACAGGGACATTGTTCTGCTTGCACCAATCATGAAACTCCTTGAAATGTGGATCGAGCTTGATGTTCTCCAGCAACGTCTTTATACATTGATCATATGGAGTTTTGACAGAGTCCATCATTCCCTGGAACGACTCCCGGAAGGACATTTTGTCCATCAGGACATCTTCGTTCCCTTGCTTCCGCAGCTTTTCACCGTAGCCTAGAGTGTCGGTCAAGAAATCGTTGGAATCACTTAGAGTGATGGTGCCGTCGAAGTCGGTGAAGAAGATGAATTTCGGGTTGGTTTGCATGGCGGGGAGAGTGTAGGAACCCATTTTGGAGGACGTGGATGTTTCTGGAGTCAAAGTTTAGCTTTAGTTCCGAAGAATCTCCAAAAAGAAGAGGAGCCTTCTTTTATAGAAAGCGTTTTTGGAATTCCGGGCGTCGTCTGCCTCGTCTTTTGCCTCGCGGGGCGTTTCTGTACGTAGGGCTTTCCAGCGAAGAACATTGTAAAGAAATTGATAGACGGGATACGTACTCGGAATAAAGGAAAGAATACAGGAAAAATAAAGTCTAGCAAGTCTATGAACTAGCAGGACTATCTATTTTAACAAAGGGAGGAAGAAATTGATGTATATAGATGGTTGAGAAAATGATGGAGGGGTTGAACTGGATCCTTTTGGGCCCCACGCAAAGCGGTCAGTGGCTCTGCCGTCATTTCGGGACTTTTCCGTCCGAGCTTCGTCTTCAACCTCGAAAAAGCTTCATCCCAACCAGAGAAACTGCACGACCGTTGATCAAGGAAGGGCGGCCATGCAGCCACTGGCCCGGTTTGTCCCAAGGCTCTTCTTTGACTCAATTGCCTCTTCTCCAGGCCCACGGTCTCTACGAATATCTAATCGACCCTCTGCGAGAGCATCGACCTGTCTATCATGTAGGAGTCGCATCCAGACACGGCACTTCGCCGACTCTCCCAAACCGCCTGCTTCCCCTACCTATCCTTCAGAGACCGCATCTTCGAGTTCCCAGAAAGCAGAACCTTCCATTCCAGATGAGGTCTCGCAAGACCTGCCCCTCCCCTCTGCAGAGGAGGGGCGCCGACTCGCAGTCACCAAACGCTTCTCGTCCCTCATGGACCACCTGCAAGGCAACATCTTCATAGCCTCGCAACGCATCAACGACCTGACCGGCTATTCCGGCATTGAAGCCCTAAAAGCACGCATCAACGTTCTCGAATCGCGCGTCCAAGCCGCTCAAGAAGCAGTTCGTTCTTCTCGAATTACATACAAAACTACTGTTGCGGACCGAGCTTCTACACAGCGCGAAGTCACGACGCTGTTGGCGAGGAAAGATAGCTGGATGCCGAGTGATTTGGAGCGCTTTACGGCGCTGTACCGTATGGATCATAGTAATGAACAGGCGGTGCAGGAGGCGGCTACCAGATTGGCGGATGCGGAGAGGGAGGCGGAACATGCGGCTAGTAAACTGAGTAGTAGTATTTTGAGCAGGTATCATGAGGAGCAGATTTGGAGTGACAAGATTCGGAGGATGAGCACGTGGGGGACTTGGGGATTGATGGGGGTCAATGTGCTTTTGTTCTTGGTGTTCCAGTTTGGGTTTGAGCCGTGGAGGAGGAGGCGGTTGGTGCACGGGTTTGAGGAGAAAGTCAGGGAGGCGCTTGAGAAAGAGAAGCTTGCGTCGAGGGGCACGGGAACGACTGATGTTGAGGAGATCCCGCTGGATGGGGTCATTGCTGCAGGGATTCAGGAGTTGGAAGAAGAGATGGACGGTGGGAAGGGTGGTGCAGAGCCAGCTGTTGAAGCGGTTGTGGCCTGCATAAAGGGCGAAGGGGACGGGACTGTGGACGGCCAACAGGATGAGGCTGCCTCACTGGACACAGCGCAGATGCACATACCCACAGAGCTCATGAAGCTCAGAAGACCAGCAACTTGGATGGCTGCTGCCCAGGATCTTTTCAGCGATAAAGTCATGGAATTGCGGAAGAAAGATGTTACGATTATTGCATTAGAAGGAGCTGCCTCGGGGGCGGCCATAGTTGCCATCATCGCCACTCTGGTATTTCGCCATTGATAGGCAGAAGAATATACTGTAGACTAGTAGAATAAGAGAATACCCAATTGACCAATCTCCTTCAGTAAGCTCCTGGCCTTTGGGTGTAGCTTGGCATTGGAACCAATGAAGGTCGTGGCATTGAAGTCCAGGCTACAGTCCCAGTCTGGAGAGTGAGATTTGTCAAGTGAGCTCCAGTAGCTTGCTGAGCCCAGACCTCTATAGCAAGCCAGTTCTGGCCGTGGTAGTCGAGAATGCCTATCACGTCAGTTAAGCCAGGATGAGGAGCTGGTGACTTGCCTTGTGGGACCGGGAACGAAGATTGGGGTCCTATATTGTTTACGTACTTGCCACTATAACATGTTAGCATCGGTGGTGCTTTGCATCTTGGAAGTATCAGATGAAAGAACAATCAGACGAAACACGTACAATTGATACCCATTGACCCACAGCTGAGCTCTATAATCAGCAACAGCACCATTGATCGTGGTATTTCCAAAAGTGAATGACAATGGAATGTCATAATCGTCCGGTAAGTTCAGATGAAAATCAGCTTGATAGAAGGCGACTCCCGCAGTGGTAACGCCCGTCCCTGGGTTCCCAGCAGCCCATTTCTCATTCGGAGGAAAAGGTTGCGTGAACCCCTGACGTTCAGCATAAAGGCCGCCTTCGTTCAAAGGTCCTCGAGTTTTGTCGATATACTCTTCCCCACCTAGGTTTCCGGTCAGTTTCCAGGTAACATCTGATTGAGCGTGTCCGCTGAGCACGTAGTTGAGGATTCCGCGAGGATCTTTCATCTCATCTGAACCCACAATCCAGTTTTCGTCCAGTCCGTTGTTGTCAACAACGATTGTGATTACGTACGTTTTACCGGAAACGAGATTGGGGAGGGTGTAAGTGTCGTTGTGCGAAGATGAACGGTCGATCCCGGGCCAAGAGCCTACGTAGGTTGAGTTGAGCCAGACTGAGGATCCATAGGCACTTCCTCCTTGAGTATCGATCTGGAAGGTTGATTCTTTCCCGTTGGCGACGAAATATCCTCGATAAATTAGCACGCCGGTGTTGTAGCCGTAGTCGCTTGCTAATAGAGACGTTGGGGTGCGTAGCTGGTATGGATTGGTCGATGTCGTGTGGTTCGCCTTGGTCCAAGCTGAATCATCGTAGGAGGATTGGATTTCTGGTAGGTCATCAAGGTATTTCCAGTCCAGGGACGATAGATCGGGAAGGTTTATGGTTGGTGCGGTGTACTCCAGAGTGGAAGACCAATCTCCGGTGACAGAATCGATGGTAAAGTCTAACTTTTTGCCATTAAAATTGAGATCCTTAGTGCTTGACGGTGCTCCAATGACTTTGATAGGTACTGTAGCGTTGAGATCACCTTCAATATGTAACGATGCCCCTTCAATGTATACTGAACGAACAAGATATCCAGCATCAACTATCACAGAGGTTGTGTTGCCAACATTTGTGGAACTATTGACATTAGTGAGAACATATCAAAGGTCTCGGATACTTACTATGCTCCCCACTTGTCATCTCGTACGAAGTCTGGAACCCAATAGTTGTAGGCAGAATTTCGGTCCAAGATGTAAACGAATAGACTTCCAATTTGAACAATTCGTCGAGTGGATGATGTCTGCCAGTTCAGAATGGCGGTGCCGTTGGTGTTTTGGGTCGTCACGTTGGCGCCTTCTACAATGTTTGCTGAGTTCGTCGAAGTAACAGCCAGCTCATGAACTTCTCCAGGGCCACCATAAACCACCAGAACAGTTTTGTTGTCAAACTTCTTCCAAGTGAACACTTCTGCTGTCGAGTAAAGGAGATTGGTCCCACCAAGATCATAATCAGTAACGTGCCATTTTGAGTCTCTAGCGCTCAATGTCAAGCTGCCGCCTAATTGTGGTACTGTAAATGTTCCTTTACTAGTTGCGATGCTCAGCTTGTAGGTGACTGATGTCTCCTCAGCGAAGCTGGAGTGTCTCACAATGTAGAAGTTCGTTGCCGATCCGTTGCCAAAGAGAGGTGTGGTGAAAACAGAAGTCGATGTCGTATACTGGCCAGTGGATCCAGTGCCAACTGATGCCGTGAGATAAGCTGGTGATACCTTGAGGAAGTTTGCTTCAAGCTTCAACTCGCTATACTTCTCCCTGTACAGCTCTCGGCTCTCTGTTATGGAAGAACCATAGTCGTATGAAGTGTAGCCACCAGAGTGGCCTAGATTTCCCCAGTTTGTTCCTCCATCTTCTTAATTAGCACTTCTACACTGACAGGTTTATTTTCAATGGACTTACAAATCATATAGATGTTCAGTAATGAAGCCCCAGCGGCGAAATCGTTCTTGTAGAAAACTCTTTCGAATTCCATATTAAGCAGAATTGAACATTGAGCAAATCCCTATGACCTGTCAATATTGTGCAATCCAGAGTCGTTCAGTACTCACCAAGCCTCCCCAGGGGTCGAAAGAGCCACCTTGAAATTCATCTAGCGAGTAGAATGTCGAAGGACTTTCCGTCTCGTGTGTGGCATGGAAAGTAGTTGGCAGACTTCCGGAGGGCCAGGTATATGGGTGAGCACAATCAAAGCCAAGAGGATACGAATCGTGCCCGTAGATGTCAACATCACCCTCAGTTGTCCCCTCGGCGACGTATCCAGGAGCAAAATATCCCTGCGGTGCTACAGCTGTTAGCATGTTCACAGAATGTTGAAAGATACTTACAAGCATCGTTGCTAATGAATGGGACGACGATTCCAGCGTCTCTGAACTGCTTTTTCACATAGGCGAAGTACACTGGATCGGGAAATCCACCAGTCACGTTCCCGCTTGACCCAGTATATTCGTTTTCTGGCTGAAGAAGAATGACTGGGCCACCATTGGTAATTTGTGCTTTGGCAATGGTTGCACCGATGTTGGCAGCATAATTATCTGTTGCAGCAAGATAATCCGGCGCTCTTGTACGGAGCTGTCCCTTGACACGTTGAAGCCATCCGGGAAATCCTCCTCCACTGGATTCCGCATTGATATACTATAACAATTTAGTTGCAATTCGATCAACGAACGATTTACTTACAGGTCCTGGACGGGCTATGAGGTATATACCTGCTTTCTGAGCTGCATCAAAGAATGGCTCAAAAGCAAAGACCCCGTCCGCGGTGTAGTGACCTGGTTGTCCTTCAACCAGCGCCCAATGTACGTAAAAGGATACGGCATTGAAGCCCAATGCCTTGACTTTCTGAAAGACGTCGAGCCAGAGATCTGGGACTGGCAAACGATATGGATGAAATTCGCCACTGAAGACCATGATACGCTCGCCGTAGATCATCAGAGAATGCTCATCGTAGGTGACCTGTCCAAATTTAATATGTCTTTCTACATATTACACATAAGAGAACTCACGATATTCTGGAGGCCATCACTATCTCTTTCGACATGCATCTGCTTGCCTCCAATTGATAAAGCGACAGCCTCAGCTGCCAGGGCGAGGACGGCCAGAACGTTTTGAAGCTTCATTGTTCTAGATGGCAAGGAACAACAGACCAGCATGCAGTAAGTGAACGGAGAAACGGGATGGACATTATATACCACTCCGTACTCGTATGAAATTACAATAATAAGACGATTGGTGGATGTATTTTAATAACCTGCCAAAGGCAGTCTGCGCCGTTCCGGGGAAGACGGGGATCCATCTGAAAACTATGATGGAAATAAGAGACCGAGAAAATCCTTACCGTTACCAGCAGCCTCTTCAGGTACAACTCTATGCGAGATGATACAAAGTGCCGGACCGACGCGGGGTAAGAGGAAGCTGACCTACCAGTTCCCTGCCTTCGGACGTCTTTGCCGGAGCCTTGCTCGGCACAATGATATGGAGAAGTCAGGAATAAATGTCAAGCATGACGCTATTTGTGCAAGGGTGACATGGCTGGTCTTTTGCATTTGCGCGCCTATCAGGAGCGTGAGAGATGTTTAGTTTCGCGATGTAGAGAGGGGTTTAGCAAGAGGCAATCTCGTCCACAAGGCAAACCTTGGTATCTCCCCTCACTTAATGGGAAAATCTTGAGACGGAAATGATGATTAATTTCAAAGCTCCGGAGCGCCGGAAAATGTGGCCGTAGTATTGTGAAGTTTCGAACCTGAAGCGATCATTTGAAGATGCCACGCCGTCACGTGTTCAGCCGCGCCAAAATTTTGGAGCGTCAACCTCATCACTGAACCCTCTGAATGAGCAGACAACCACACTTCACAATGGCCGTCTCATTGCTCCGCAAGTTCTTAATGCCATCCTTTCGGATGCCAATCTCCATATCCGCGCCAAAAGCAGCTTCAAACCCTTCTCTAACCCGCCAATTCTCCTCAACACCCTCGCCCTTTGCAACATACAACCAAGTCTTAAAGGTACCTCCTACTTTCCCCCTTCTCTGTCCACACTCTATGTCAACACCTCACTCAGGGCTGCCGCAAACAGCAACGCGCCCGCCACGCCGTCTCTCCCGCACTCCGCGACGTCCTAGCCCCAGAACTTAAAGGCGTGTGCCTCAAAGTCGGCACGACGAAACCCAAGAAGCCCAATTCCGCAGAAAGAAAAGTGGCAAGAGTGAGGCTGAGCACGGGGCGAGTGATTACGGCGTATATTCCCGGGGAAGGACATAATGTGCAGCAGCATAG
>Ga0302140_10008105_pt1 | contig 13108 bp, 17 predicted proteins | sample I_Bog_E1_1_FD_202095 | JGI IMG/M metagenome (GOLD analysis project Ga0302140, IMG submission 202095) | Peat permafrost microbial communities from Stordalen Mire near Abisko, Sweden - I_Bog_E1_1 | ecosystem: Environmental > Terrestrial > Soil > Wetlands > Peat | place: Sweden: Abisko, Stordalen...
TTTTAAGCCCCCTAAAGCGTAGCAGACTGTAACAAATTGCAAGGAGGTCACAGAAGGCAATGACAGGACATTTCGAGCTTCCGCTTGGTCGTTTCACGATGAATTTCGGGGCACTTGAGTGGGCCCTGATTCAAGGGATCCGCATGATGGCTGAAAACGAGGCGGCGAGGTACGAAAATACGACGCTGCCGACGATGTTCGGAGATCGCTTGAAGCTCTTCGACAAAATGGTTCGAGGCGCCGTGAATGATGCGGCCTGTCTTGAGGCTCACGCCGCCGTTGTTACTGAGCTCGAAAGAATCGCAAACGATCGAAACGATCTCATTCATGGGGCATGGTTCGATGTTCCTGGAACGAATATCGACGAGGTGAAATACAAGCTTCCGAAGAAAAAATTGAAGCTCGGTGAATTGAAAGTGTCGGTACTCGCTAGAGGTGTGACGCCCGCCGAAGTTGGCGGCGCCGTTGGGGCGTGTCACGAGGCGCTAAAATCCTTCAACGACCATCTAGTCAGAATAAACAAGGCGTTGCCCAAAGATTGCTAGACGCCCGCCGCCTGCGTCGCGGCCTCTAGCTGGCATTCGATCGCCTCTTTGACGGCCTCTCGCCGGGCCCATTGGATTTGCTGAAGCGGAGCCAAGCCGCACCTGGGCGCGGTGTCCGGCCGGCGCCAGCGCATCACAAGTTCGGTGTAGGCGATCTCGAGCATGGCGACGTCGTAGGAGTTGCCGTGTGGCTCGGGCCCGCGCGCGGCCGTCAGAAGGTCGATCCCGCGGCAGGGTTCGGCGCCGGCGTGATTCGTGAGCAAAGCGGCCTCGATTGCAGAAAGGAGCACGTCTAGCTCCCGCACTGTCAGGTTGAGTTCGATTTTCATGGGTATGCCGACCGATTGAATCGGCCCGACTCCCCTTGCAAGCGAATTTCTCCTAAATCGCTCCCTTGGTGTATCTTATCGCTATTCCGTGCGCACTATTTGCGCACGCTCGCTCAAACGTGCCGCGCCGCCATGCGGTGCGTGTCGAGAATCGTTTTCTTGTTTGACGGGTCGCGCATTGCTGCCCTGAACGCAGAATTGTAGTCGGCGTGCATGTGGAACGACTGCGTCATGCCTGGGCTGCTTGACGGCGCCTGAGCGCCGCTGCCTCCGCCCTTTGCCATCTGATGCGCTGATTCCAGGTTCGCCACGCCGATGTTCTGCACGGCCGGGGCGCTGAATACGTACTCCTTGGGATGCACGATTCCGCCGTCCTCGCCGGTGTAGCCGCCTTGGGAGAATCCGGCGAGGGCTTGCGTTCCAGCCATCGCTGCAAGGATTTCCATCGGAGCGCCCGCGGCTGCCCCACCCCATGACGCTATCGTCGCCAGGGTTGCCGGTGCGGCCCAGATGGCAGACTCTGCGGTCGCAATCGGGATCATGGCGGCCGCGCTCGCCGCTGCGATAGCCTTGCCCTCGACGGCCATCATTATCTGGGTCGCGACCCACTTGACCCCCATCTGAACGAACGTCGACACGACCGATCCTTCGATCGTCGCGACAATGTTGCCGAGCGCCTTGCGCCAGGTCTCGGTTCCCATGATCAGCTTGTCGATATTCGATGACACGCTGGTCATCGCAGACCCGATGACGCCGGTCAGACCGCTCGCCATGTTCTGCTGCAGGGTACCCCATTGATTCTGCAGGGCCGTCAGATCCTTGGAAAAATTCTGTGTAAACGACGTCGGGTCGGGCCCCAGGGCGCCGAGCTGGCCTTCGGCGCCGGCCATGGTGCTGCCTGCCCTACCTGCAGCGTTTCGTGCCTTGTCCTGAACGGCGCCGGGCTGGCGCGGGTCGTTTGCGATCGCATTTTGCTCGTCGATGTACCTTTGCAGCGCGGCTATGTTGGATTCGAGCAGCGCCTTCTTTTCTTCCCATTTCTGGTTGTCTGTCGCATTCCAATCACGCTCGATCGATACCATCGCAACGGCGTTCAGCTTCTCGCGGCCCTGTTCCTGACGCTCGAGATTCGACACGGCTTGATCGCCTTCCTTGACCTTGGCCTTGTAGAGCTCTTCAGACTCTTTGATCAGTTCCTGCTGATCTTTCTTTTCCTGTTCGGCGTCTACTTTGTTGGCCTGCGCTCGCAGCTTCGATGCCTCGGCAAGTAGCTTTTCGGCTTCAACCTGGGACGCGAAGTCGGCGACATTGCCGGCCTTCAGCTTGGCTGACTCGGCTTCGTCCTGGGCCGCTTCCTGCCGCAGTGTGAAGGCTTTCTCGGCAGATGACTGATAGGCCCCGGCTTCGTCTTGCAGGGCCTTGGCGAGCTCACGGTGGGCCGCCTGCATGGCAGGCAATGCCTCAAGGGTCGCGGCCATCTCGGCACGAATGTCGTCGGCGGTCGGCTTCGACGGCGCCGCCGGTGCATCGCTCGACTTGTAGTGCCCGGCGCCGCCTGTCCATTCCTGATTTTCAGTCAGGCCGGCTGCGTGCATATAGCCTTCGGCCGGGTTGAACCCGGTGCCCATGTGGGCACGGCCTATTTGCCAAATGCCTGTAATCTTGGCGCCAAGCCTATCCAGCCAATCGCTCTGCTCACGAAGCTTTTGAAGGTCAGCGTCTGTCGGCATCCACCATAAGTGAGCCGGTGCCCCATTGCTCCCGACCTGCGTGATGATCTGCTGCATTCCCGCGGCCCCGCGGCCGAGCAAAACGATTACGTCAGCCCATGCTCTGCCTTTGTCGGCGGCGTCAACGTAGCCCTTGGCGATCGTGGCAAGCTGCTGCTCGACCGGCATGGCAAGCAGCTCGGCGGTGTTCAGGCCAAGGTCGGCGATTGCTAGATTCTGCTTCGACGACCCTTCGGCCGCCAAACCCATCGACTTGTTCAGGAACTCGAGTTTCGACGCCAGATCCTGCTGATTCATTCCGGCGTCTATCGCGACGTAGGACAGCGCCTGAAATGCCTCGGTGCTGATGTGCGCCTGCTCGGCAAGCCGAACGGTCGCCGCGCCGGCCTCATTCATGCCCCGAATATATTCCGCAAAGAAGGCGGCGCCAAAGCCGACGCCGAACGCAGACAAGGTTGTTCGCACAGCCTCGAGCGAATTCCTCAGCTCTTCCACATTGGCACGGGCTTGCTTCAGAGCTTCCCAGTCGCCTGCGGAGTTCAGGCGAAGGGTCAGAGTGGATGTGGCGTCGGACATAATTTTTGTGCGGCTGCGGCGAAGCAGATGAACGTCGCCATGGCCTTTATCTCGGCGGCGTGCTTGGGGTCCTTGGCGAGCGTTTCAAGCGCGCGCGCAAGCGTGAGCGTGTCGGCATCGATCAGCTCGACCCTTCCGTCGTCATGGGCGATTGCTACTGTTTTTTTCATTTTTAGATACCCGCCCCGGCAGGTAAGCACCAACAAACCTGCCGGAGCTGGATCCTTTGATCGCTTTACGTAATCGGCTAACCCGCAATGGTGCGCCGAAATTGAATTAGTTGATCAGCCCAGGAGGCAGGAAATTGATCACCAGCGAACGGGTGGGATTGCCCGGAGGCGCCTTGTCAAATCCTTCTAGGCAGGCGTTCAGAGCTTTCTCGACGCTCACAATCACGAGCAGCGGATGGCTCGCAAGGAAGGGAACCCCCCATGAGTCGGCCTCGTCTAGCTCAGCCTTCTCGCGGGCGGCCCGCGCCTCGGAAACGGAATCCCTTATCGACGTCAATAGGCGCCGAGCAACAGACCTGTTTTCGGCGATCCGCTTTTCGAGAACCAATTGAAGCGCGCCGTATTTGGCGCGAATGTCATGCTCGACAGAACTACGCGACTCATTGAACGGCGTGTCGGCCGCAATTTCGCAGGAGGCAACATCGGCGACATGCTTTTGCAGCCGCTTGTTATACTCCTCGCCTGCCAGGCTCGGGTTGAATTGCTCCATCAGCGTGATTGTGCGCTGCTCTTCGCGGATGCCGGCGATGACTGATTCGAGCGCGGCGGGGTCGGGATTCAGCGCGACCTTGCTGACGATGCGGGGCCAGAACAGACGCCAGTCCTGCACTGGAATCTGATCCTTACGGAGAGGGCTACCGTCGGGCGCCCGGTTGTAGATCATGGCAAAAGGTTTCATGGGATGCGTCTTTCCTTAGGAAGTTGTGATAAGCTGAACGCGCGGCGTGTCACCGACCGCGGAACCAACCATGACGGCCACCCTATAGCGGCTGACGCCGGCATCGTGGTTCACGTACTGGGTCAGCATGACCGACAGGCCCGAGTCGGCATCGGTGACCTGGGAGACGGCGCCGTAGTTGCTGCCGACCTGAGCGTCGACGTAGTCGTAGGGCAGGCGAGCGGCAATGATTGCGCAGTCTGGGGCGCCGACGATCGCCGCGAGGTTTATGCCGTTGGCCGGGAAGTCGGCATACTCGATCGGCCGAATTCCGGAGATGCGCGGCAGCGTGCCTTCGGTAATGATATCGGGCTCTTGGAACGTGGCCAGGGACACGATTGCAGGATCCTGCGACAGCGCGCCGAAGTACGTCGGATTCTGAAGAGCAAAGCCCTTCAGGACGCTAACGTGGCGGGTGACGAGGGCTGCGCGGGCATTGAGCAGGGCAACCCGGTTCCAGTTACCCGCCGTGACGACGGTTTTTTGCGCGCCGTTCGAAAAATTGGCCGTCGTGAAGAGCGCCAGGACAGAATCGACGAGGCTCTTGGCGAGCGAATAGAGCGCGCCCTCGGACTGCTCCGCGAAGAGATTGCGGCCGGTGCTCGCGAGTTCGTTCGCGTTGTAGTCGAACTGACAGTAGCCGTGCGACGTGATCGTCACAGGTATGTCGGTGTCGGTAACGGGCGCCGCCGCGTAGCCGGTATTTGCGCTGTACTGCTGAACCGCGGGGATCCCCCTGGTTCGGCCGATGATCGTCTGATTCAGCTTTGCGCTGTCCGAGGAAAAATCCGTGCTGAAGGACGAAAGCGATGGCAGCTTGGCCTTGAGGAGAGAGAGATAGTTCTGCGTGATCAGCGAACCGTTCAGGGTGCCGAGAGCATTCGCGGCCTGAACGCCAACCGTGCAGTTGCGCGCGGAGATTTTAGCGATTTCGTCTGAACCTTCCCGAACAAGCAGCATGAGTTCGCGAAGGCTGTGCTTCTTAACGAAGGGGGCGAGGTCGCGGGCCCAGATGCGGGCGCGCTCGGCGGCCGCGATTTCGCGGTTGAATGCGTTCTTGGCGTTTGCGGAGAAATGGCACGGATCTTTGGCGGCGTAGGCGCCAAGGACGGCCACGATGTCAGGTGAAATTGAAGTAACCATGGCTAGAGTTTCTGTGCTGCCTGCGCTTCCGGCAATTGCGGCACGTCGAACGTCGGGACACGTTGGGACACGTTCAAATGGTTGATTGCCCACGCTCGGATGTCTGATCGCTCGAGCAGGATCATTCGCGGGTTTGGCTTCCATGCAGGCAGCTCGCGCCGGCGGATCGCTCGCTTGATCGTCTTTTCGCAACACCCGACAAGCGCCGCCGCATCGCGCACCGATAGTTTTTTGGGACTGGCTAGTTCTGCCCGCCTGGCGGCCTCGTCTCGCTCGGAAACAATCGCCATTGCCCGTTTCTCCGCAGCGACATCCAACGCACGCCCCCAAAGGCTCAGAACAGAATCCACCGCCTTGAGCGGTACGCCCAAGAAAAGCAGGTTCGTTCTGAACTCGTGGCGGGTCATCGAGAATCAAGGCGTCGATGCGCTCTGTTTCAACTCCACATCGATTTCTAGAATTAAGCGGCGCCACTCCTCGAGCAGTTGGCCTTCGCGCGCTCTTAGCCTGCGAAGGCGCGCCTCGCGCTCGGATCGTATTGGACCCAAGTTTCTAAACGCGTCGCACGCTTCGACCGAATCAAGCGGCATACCTGCGGACACGAGTTGACTTACACGGCCTTTGCTGAGCCCGCTGTGCGCGACGTATTGAGACTGGGTTATCATGTTTATGGGCTATTGGTTTACTTCACCTAAACGTTTACTTTCCCGTGACCCGCTAAACACACAGGCAAGGAGTGCGGCTTCGCGGACCCTACTGGGCATGGGGCGGCGAAGAGATTCCTTACCCACCCCCCCACCCAGGGGGTATGTTCCACCTGTCTTTGCTCTGCACAAAGCTGCCCGCGACGTCGGCTGAGAAAGAGCATCATAGCTGCGAGGGACTTGGCTCACGATTTGAATTCAAAGGCTCGGATTTCATCCCCTCGGTGATCATCGTTCGGGACTCGGGGCCGAGTTGCGCCCAATCGTTAGCCTCGCGGTCGCCACCTTTTGCGAGCGGACTGCTCGGACGCTTGGCATTCAGCCACTCTTTCCAGCGGATCGGTTCTGGGATCGATGCCTTTGGGTCGAGATTGTGCCTTCTAAGAACTGCCTTTCCAGCTGTAGATGATCGAAGCCATCCTTTGAATGCCTCGGGCGTAATCGGATCCTTGGGATAGTTCGCCTTGATCTCGTTGAACGTCGTCAGTGCCTCAGTAATCGCCTTAGTCGAAGTCGCCAGAACCGCAGAAATATCGATGATGGCGGTTTCGGAGAGCATCAATGGTTCACGCCGAGCCCGGCTCACACTTCTTTCAGATTGTTCTTTAGATCCTTCTTCTACCCTGTCGGCCAAGTGACCCCCGCCAGCGGCTGGGCCTATCGTAGAGCCATTATGGCTAGTCGATAAGACTTCCTGTCCTATCTCTATTGAAACCGCCAGGAGCGTATAGGTGGAGGCGGTCTTGATTCCGCTATCGGCTCGCTCAACTCGCAAGACTCCTGCCTTTTCGAGATCAGGCAATACCCTCTGAACAGTTCGAATTGAGACGCCCGCCCGATACGCCAATAATCCCTTGGTCACGCTGAACGTGTTGGAGCCCGCATCGCTAGCCAACTCAGAGAATGCCAATAGCACGCTGCGAGCCCGGCAGGCTGCGTCCGGTGTTTCAGACAGGGTCACTGTAAGACGGCGCAGTGATGCTTTGCTTAGCCAAACCCACGGGCCGTCTCTGGTTGAGCGAGCTTGAGACCCAGAGCTCACTCTCCACCTACATTCGGCTTGGCCTGGGGGTGTCCAATGGAAGTTAGATCCCGCCTTTGCTGAGCAAACGCAGCGTCACGCTGATCTCGATCGGCCCTATCAGCTTCGTTTTGAACCACCGCTGCGTTTAGGTTTTTCAATAAATCGAACTGCGCCGTGAGAGTCTTCTGATGGTGTCCCAAGGGGTTCATTGCGGAAAAATCCTTCCCCACCGAGTGCGCTTTGGCTTTGCGCCGCGATGGATTTTTAGGTGCCGTGCGAACGTCGATGCGTTTACGCCCTTCGGCTTGGAATATGGCCAGCATTTCATTTTGTCGCCTTTAGTTGGGAGTTAAGAAACTGAATCATCCGGGCCGCCTGGGTTGCGATTTCAGGGGCGGCTGCGTCGACGAGAATATGGCGCTGGGCCTTTATCTCTGCCCGGATGCGGTCGCGCGCGGGATTTCGGGGCCGTTTCATGGGTGTGCCTCCTGCTCTGATTCGCACTTTGCAAGAAACGTGAGAACAGAATCGAGCCGCACCAGGCGTACGCCTCGAGTGGCATTGCGCGCTCGTACTGCAAAGGTCCGAATCTTCCCCTCTTTGGCGAGGTTGTAGAGATGGGCCTTGCTAAGACCGGTCCAAGGGCAAACCGACCCTTGCCGCGGCATCCTAATAAATTCCGGCTTACCGGCCGGAACGCCTATCGAGATTGATTCGGAAGTCATGGGAGTCATTGAACTCCCAGAAGCTAGCCGACTTTCTAAAACAATTTAATCGGCATCAAAAAAACTCAATTGCCCGACTTCTTAGGCGCACCGGTGCGGCCCGGCTGTCGACCGAGTTTCTTCAAGATTCGTCCGATGCGCTTTGGATCCTCGGCACGGCCGTCGTGAACGAATTCAGATGCATTGATCTTTTTCCCGTCGCGAGTCGCTCGGTCGACTTCAAGCGCCAGTATGTCGACGCCGTGCTCCCGATGATCCTGCCTAGAAATTACGCCGGCCAGCCGCTTAAAGAACGCCGCGGCCGCGGCATCGTCCATTTTTGCAATCCTTTCGAGCGCCTCGAGGAGCGCCTTGGGTCGAAGGTTTTGATAATCTAGGCGAAGCCCGTTTACCCGTCCTCCTTGGGGAAGCGGTGAAGGCTTGGAGAAAATCAGCTTAGCCAAGGCGATTGCTTCAGAATCGGCCTTCCTTCCTCGTTTTGCGTTTGTCCTACGCTTCATTTGACACCCCCGAATCCCGCGTTCACGGCGGCCCGCCGGGTTTCCATTTCAAGGTGCGAGTAACGTGCCGTTTCTTTCGGGTCTGCATGGCCGGCGAGGGACGCACGTACGTCCTCACTGACGCCAGCATTAGCCATCCGGCTGACAAATGCATGCCGAAGCGAATGGAACGTTTTTCGGCTGAACTTACGGGTTCGACCGTCCTTCGCGTTCACTGACTCGGCGCCGACGTTTGCCTTGTCCATAAGGGCCACAAACTCGGCAGACAGGCCCGCGCGCCCGCCTATCTCCTTTCCTGCCAGCCTGGGGCAAAGGAATGGCTGCCTTTGGGCGCCGGCGGTGCTAGCCAATGCCTCTAGGTGCTTCTGTAGGCGGCCCGAAATCGGCATTTTGAGCTCTTTACCCTTTCGGCTCGTTTTCTCCGGTACGAATTTAATGACGCCGGCCGCAAGGTCGACCGACTCCCATTTCAGGTTCACAGCGTCGCCAAGGCGAAGGCCAGCGAAGGCCGCCAACATGATCGCGGTGTGCCAGTCGCTCTTTTTGGTCGCCGCTAGCAAGGTCTCGACTTCGGCAGGCGTGAACGGCTCGCGCTCTTCGGCAATTGCGTCGGGTAGGTGCACGGCCCCGGCCGGGTTTGTCTCTAGGAAGCCGGCGCGAATCGCCGCATTGAATGCCGCCCGAAGAATCTTCGCATTGAGAACAACTGTCGTACCAGACCGGCCTAGTTTCACGTCGCGGTTCACGAATGCCTGAACGTGCGACGGCTCAATCGCCTTCAGGTCGAAGGCAGCGCGTTCGCCGAGCGTCTTTAGAAACTCCTCGGTGATCTGCTTGTAACGCTCGATTGTGCCCGGCTTGCGCTTCATGTCGGCTATCCACGAACGGAAGAATTCGTCTGCGCGGTTCAGCGAAACTTTTTTGCCTGTGTGTCTCTCCCAAATCGACCGCACCACCCTGTCGAGCTGCGCTGCAGTTGGGTTGTCGGTGCGAAGGGTACCACCCGCGCCTTCGAGTTCAAACGCGAGCCGAAGCGCCTTCGCCCGGTTGGTTTCCTTAGTCGAACGGGCAGTCCATTCGCCGCTCGGCGTTTTGAATCGAGCCATCCAGAACCCGCTGCCTGGTCGTTGATATACCGTAGCCATGTCACAAACTGTAACAAGTCACCGACGTTATCAAGGTCAATAATGTCTCCTTTTAGCAGTGCGCTAGCTACTTAGGAGAGCGCTGGCGGGAAGCGTCGGTTCGATTCCGACCCGCGCCTCCAATTCTAAGCCATTATAAATTAGATTCTTATAGACTGAACCGGGCCGAGTGTAGCAGAAGTGTAGCAAAATTCACGGCACGGGAATCGTTAACTCGCCTCGAATGGGCGCAAGACCTTCCGGGCTCAATTCGTTCGCGTGAACGAGCATGGGATGCCTTAGAGGCCTACGGCTACTTCCCAAATGAGCCTAGGCGCCTCGCCGAGGATTTCACCCCGCTTAGAATTGCTTCCTGCAACTGGTTTGGAAACGAACTTGGAATTCGCTGCCCAACGCGCTCCAAAACACCACCAGTGCTCTCACCGATTTCGTTCATCAGGCCCCTAGTCGTTTCTTCTGCGATGCCACATCTGCGACCCGTCTCCACCCAGTGCCTTGGTTCCATGCGACTCCATTCGTAGTGCCGGTTCGCGCCGTAAACGGCCATTGCCATTTTGATCCTCTGCATCGGCAACTGCCCCTGCTCTCTTCCCATCAAGGGGTAGGCCGAAAGAATGTCGTAGAGCGGGGCCAGGCGATAGCTGCCCCCCGCCTCCAGAAAAATGCTGAAGTTCTTTGCGTGGCCATCAATGGCTCCCAAGACCCAGAAGAGCATCTGCGTCCGGAAAAAAGTGAGGCGATCTTTCTCCGCGTTGGTTGAGCCAAGTAGAACATCCATTATTCGTCGTATCCCAGGTCCTCCGTCAGATTCATATTTTAATCCCGGCGGAGTTCCCGTCGCCTGGCAAAAATCCTCCTGAGGAAGTCTTAGCCACCAAGTGCCTGCGGCCGAAAGGCGCCTATCAAACCGTTCAACGACGAGAACCCGATGACTTCCAAACGAATCCATGCGGCATTGGGCAACATCAACGCCAAATTCCCGGATAATTTCAGAACATAACCATTCGTTCTCGACCGAGGTGCTCAAGTCGATCCCGTCCATCCTGATACCCATGGGAAGCTTGAAAATGTGGGTTGTGGGAGTCGTGCCATGGGGAACCATCCATTTGTCGCCGTTCCTAAGAAACGCGGTCTTCTCCTGGGCGCCAGCTAGCGAGATCCTAAAGGCGTCATCGTCCCGTGCATCTTGGTGCCCAAACGTGGAGCCAAGCATTTCGGATAGAAGCAGTCCGATTTCGTCAGCAGTAACCGCTCTTCCTTGGATGCGTTGAAGACCCTCAGGCACTGCGCCCTCGGGTAAGATTTGGATGGCTCCGACACAATCCCTTCCAACCTCAGAAAGGAGATCGAAGGCCTCTGTCGATCCGGCATGAAAACGTCGCTGCATCCGCTCGCGAATGGCTCTGTTATCTGGAAGAAGATTGTCGAAATACGCATTAACAGGATCCCGGTATGGCTCATTTGATGGCCTTAGCGGCATCGATAGCGAGATCGCCCGTGCCGAAGGTGACTCTAGCCAACTTGAGTCGTAGGCGAATTCCATCGGACCGTTGCCCGACGGTAGACTCCAATGGCCGGTGAGCTCGCCGTTCATCCATATGGCTAGGCGGCGTGTGTGTGATCGGCGGCCCATTTCGATTACCAACCTTCGCCGACGCCTCTGCGTTGACCTTTGTCGCGCACTACGAGTTCCAGATCCAAGGCGGATAGCAGCTTAAACAGCCTTCCAACGGAGGAGCGTCCCGGGTCGGCCTCGATAGTGGACACCGCGTTCTGCCTCAACCCGACGTTGGTTCCAGCATCCGCTTGGGTTAGCTTCTTTTTTTTGCGTTGCCCGCGGAGTACAGCTCCAAGCTGGTTAGGGGTTCGTATTGGGAATTCCATAATTTACTACCTACAGGGGATAAATTCATTTTATCTCTTTTTCAAGATATTTTCATTTTATCTCTTTTACAGATATAATGCTTTGAATGTTCGCGTCGGTTCGATTCCGACCCGCGCCTCCAATTATAACTGACTCTTTTGTACCGATTTAAACTAGCCGAAGCACCCGACTGGAACAGAACTGCAACACTTTCTGGGTGGACGTGAGTGCCTCGGCTTCCTCCGATCAAGTCATAGAGGATAGCACCTTGGCAGCTAGCTAGTGACTCCGTTGAAGGCTAAGTTCCTCCAACGGGATACCCGAATGGTGTACCGTTGAAGTCAGGGCTACGCCGCCATCCTAAATCGTCCCCCTTTCGCCGACCCGATTATCGGTTACGGCAGGAAATAGACCTCGATCAGTGCATTCCCTCCCGCCGCGGAAGTTGCAAGAGCGGTATAAGCCCCCGGCGGGAGTTCTATCACCAGACATGCGTCGCCTTGTTCGGGCACCAAGGGGAAGGCCCCTGCTATCGCGAAGAGATTCTGGTACATCGAGGTGGTGAGGGAAGTTGCCGACCAATCGACGGAGGTGCCAACCTGGCCGGCCGAGTTGAATACCGTTACCCCCATTTTGGTCGCCGTATTGCTCACGCCAAAACTCGATAACCCCGGACCAACCGCCCTGAATAGCACAAAGCGGTTCTCAGCCCCTCCAATTACAAATCCCGCTATTGTCGATGCTCCCAGCGTGAGGAATGTTCGGGTTGAAATATTGGTCGGACCTACCCCGAACTGCGACGGACGCACTTTAAACGTACCTGATGCGAGGAGTTGCCCTTGAACGTTGTTTAAAAACCCCGAATTCGATGTTGCGAATGTTAGTGCGTAGACAATCGAATCCGGACTGGCGGATGAGTCGGAAAAGGTAATTTGCGCCGTCGTCGGGGAATCTTGGAGGTAAGTCCAGTTTCCAGAACCTGGAGCCAACGGACCTAAATCGTCTTCGACGTCACTAACGTCGTCGGTTATCGTTACGTAAGTCCCATCTGCCTTCAACCAACGGCTATAGGTAAACGTGTAGTGGCCGGCCATTGGCGAATAGACTGTGAACTCGAATACAACCTCGGAAAGAGCCGTGGGTGCCTGCGCGATGCACGATCGGTAAACGCCCAACGAAATAAGGGGAAGCAGCACGAAGACTCGTGCCAATCCACCCAAGGATGTAGCGCATCGAGCGAGCTTGGTTTTCATCGGATTATTGTCTTGGGCCAGATAACAACGACACCCGAGTCCTGCAAATCTGCTACTCTGGACCAAGATCGAACGGACATCGGGGGAGGCAGATTGCCGGATATCCTGAGTGGTTCGCGCAGATGGCTCTTGGCCACAATAGCATACCCGTGCGCCGCGCGTACTCAAAATGCGCCAAGGTCACTTTGCCGCCCCTGGAAGATTTAGAGAGAGCCCAGTAATCCGCATCAGTCATACCCTTCCCTTACCCGCCAATGGCTAAATCGATGGCATCTACCTCGACGCCAATGGATTGACCACGATGTTCAGATTTCGTGGTGCAAGATCTGCATAGTTTTTGACGAAACCCGAGCAAGTGAATGGAGGCCAAGCCGTGTATCACCTTCTGACAACACGAACAGCAACTTCACGCCGTTCAAACTCTCAACTCCCATGAATACAACGAATCAAACCCTAAGATTTCTCGGGCTCGGATCCATCCTGGCTCTCGCCCTTAGTATTGCTCCCTCTGCTGCCCGCGCAGGTGGCAATCTTCCCCCGGATGCATGGCGTCGCGCCACTCCCGTCACGAATTCGACCGACATAAAACCGGGCGACACGGTCATTATGGCGTGTCCAGGAT
>Ga0302140_10008106_pt1 | contig 13108 bp, 7 predicted proteins | sample I_Bog_E1_1_FD_202095 | JGI IMG/M metagenome (GOLD analysis project Ga0302140, IMG submission 202095) | Peat permafrost microbial communities from Stordalen Mire near Abisko, Sweden - I_Bog_E1_1 | ecosystem: Environmental > Terrestrial > Soil > Wetlands > Peat | place: Sweden: Abisko, Stordalen...
GCCCCAGGCGCCCTTCCGGAACACCGCCAGGTAGGCCATCACAAAGTAAGCTTTCAGAAAGTTGAGCTTCAGCAAGCCCGAGGGCCACGCCACCAGAACGGTCGCAAAGAACAACCCCGCCGCATTTCGCGCCATACGCCAGTCCGAGGCGAGCAGCCCGCGTCTCCACCAGCCAAACACGGCCACTACAAGAATCGGAACAAAAGCCACTTCCATCGTTGAGAACGCCAGCCCCGTACTCACCACCGCAGCGTAGTAATAACGCCTGCCACCGCCCGCTTCCACCTTAGCCAAAGCGAGCAGCAGGCAAACGTAACAAAGCTGGAATACCATGTGCGGCGCGAGTTCGCTCGTCTTGAGCGTGACGGGACTCCAGAGGAAAAGCGCGGCAGCGAGAATCCCTGCCACCTGCCCTTCCATCCCGCCCAGAATCAGCAGGCTCCCAAAGTACAGGGCGACGCCAGTCACGGCGGGAATAATCATGCCCAACGCTCGTGTCGTGTGCTCATTGAGTCCGAGAGACGACACCATCGCCAGCCAGTAATAATAAAGCGGCCCGTGCCAGTGCCGATAGACGACAGGATCGCGGGAATCCCGCGCAATCGTCGAGAGGGCCGATTGTTGTCCCTTGTCGCTTCCCCGCTGCAAGCCGATCTTAACGAAGTCAGTGATCGGAATAGTTCCGACATCAACCCAGTTGGCGGCCACACCCATCGACGCCGCGAACATATAGTCCGCTTCGTCGTAGCCGTAAATGCCCGACGGAATCTTGTTGCGAACCGCCAGCAATGCCACTGTCAACACCAATCCCAGCAGGACCAGATGTTTCATCGCCGAGCTTCCCTCGCTGCCCCTCGGGCTCCGATAAACCGCAACCCACATTATGCACCTGTAGACTGAAACGACAAGGGGATGACCGCATGAGCCGCGTCGGCGCGGCACAGAACAGTAGTGGAACCACCCGCTCAGCCACCCGGAGCGGCCCAGTTATGCGTCGCAAATCCGTAAAGAGAGGTGGATCGTGTTGCCGCTCCAGGGTCGCTGTTCGGTGAAGAAGCCTACCGCGTCCGGACCCGCTGTCGTCTTCGTCTTTGGCATGCACGCGCGCCGCATCGGCGGCATAGAAGTTCATACCCGTGAGGTAGCTGCGCAGTTGGCGGCCCGCGGTTGGCGGACCGTGCTCTGTTTTGAGCGCCCGCCAATCCCCGAAGTCCGCGCCTACCTGTCGCTGCCGAACGTAAGCTGGGACACGCTGCCCGATGCATCCCGCAATTCCTGGCAGTCCGCCACGGATCTCCTTCGAGTCCTGAGGCGTCATCGCCCGGGGATCGTGCACTTCCAGTTCACTCCGTTCCTCAGTCTCAACGCATGGATCGCGCGCCTTGCAGGGGTCCGCACGATCGTCGTTACGGACCACACCTCGGATCCGGAATGCTATTCTCCCCGACGCGCGTCGCTCGCCATGCGGGCCGTCGGAAGGCTTTTGACTTCGCCGGTAACAGCCGCAGTTGCTGTCAGCGATCATCGCAGCGAGACTATCGTCACGCTCGGTACGTTCTCTCCTCAGCGCCTGCGCAGAATCTACAACGGCGTGGATCTGGAGCGCCCGGACTCCGCCGGCCCCGCTTTTCGCGCACTCCACAACATTCCTCCCGAACGCGTCCTCATCGTGCAGGTCTCACAACTCAGGCCCGAAAAAGGCATACCCGACGTGCTGGGCGCCGCGCGACTCGCGCAGTTGCGCCATCCCGGCCTGCACTTCGCTTTCGTCGGAGACGGAACACATCTTGAGGAGTACAAGCGCCTCGCCGCCGAATTGGGCATAACGAACCGCGTCACGTGGGCCGGCCTCGTGTGCGATCCCGTCGCCGAAGGTGTCTTCGCCGCCGCCGACATCTGTTGTCTCGCATCGCGCTGGCAGGAGGCATTTGGCTTCGTGATTGCCGAGGCCATGTCGTCTGCGAAACCGGTCGTGGGCACGTCCGTTGGCGGCATTCCCGAACTAATCCTTCACGGAGAAACCGGCCTCCTCGTGCCCCGAGGCGATATTGCCGCAATGGCGGGCGCATTCGTGCAACTGGCCTGCGATTCGGGACTGCGGCTCGGGCTCGGCCTTGCCGGAAAGGATCGGGCGCACCAGTATTTCGACGTTCGCAAAAATGTTGCCAGCCTCCTCGACCTCTACGGTATTTCCTATCCATCCATCCGATAGCGCGTCTCAGCCAAACGATACAGCGGCCTCCATACCAGACGGTTCACGCACACCACCATCCCAGCCATCACGATCGTCGACAACAGCAGGACATCGAACTGCCCCGCATCGCTCGCGCTGGATATCCGCGCCCCCAGGCCGGAAGTCATATAAATTCGCCCGTTGAGATGGAAGTATTCCGCCACAATACTCGCGTTCCACGCGCCGCCCGACGCTGTCACAAGGCCTGTTACCAGATACGGGAAAATCCCCGGCAAGATCACCACGCGCCAGCGTGAGACACGACCGAACCGGAACACCCGGCCCACTTCCTTCAACTCCGACGGAATCGCAAGTGCGCCCGCAATCACGTTAAACAGGATGTACCACTGCGTGCCGAGGAGCATCAGGAGAATCGACGCGATTCCCAGCCCGCCGCCGGCCTGAATCAGTGCCAGTAGGATGATCGGAAACAGGGCGGTAGCTGGCACCGAAGCCGCTATCTGCGCGAGCGGCTGAGCAATTTTCGCGAGCCGCCTGTTGGACGCGATCGCTACACCGGCCGGAATCGTCCAGAGGCAAGCGATCGCAAGCGCTGCGTTGACGCGAAGGAACGTAATCAAGGCATCGTGGAGCGTCGAAAGCCACTGTGCCCCCGTCACGTCGGAAACCAGCGAGGTTGCGCGGAACAAACCATAAACGGTGGCGGCAAGGAGCGCGGCCATGAGTATCGCACCCACCGCGCGCGACCCTTGCTTCGCAGTCACCACGGGCTGAGATTTTCGGATAAGCCGCCGCTCGAGCGACTCGGCAACCGGGCGCAGCTTTTCCCCAAGCATCCCAATGAAGCGCGACCTCCGCAACATATTCAGCACAGCCGATTCGTTAACCGCGCCGCTTTCCACCTGTTCGAACTTGAACTTCTCCGACCATGCGACCAAGGGACGCCACAGCAAAAAATCGGTCAGAACAATCACGGCGATCATGGCGGCCAGGCCCCGAATCATAGCCGGAATGTCGCCATCGCTCGCGGCGGTCTGCAGATAAGATCCGAGTCCCGGCAGCCGGAAATCGCGCTTGCCGAGAACGAACATCTCACACGCCATCAGGAAGAACCACCCGCCTGCCACTGAAACCATTGAATTCCATATCAGCCCAATGACGCCATAAGGAAGTTCGAGCTGCCGGAATCGCTGCCAGCGGCTGAAACCGTAAACGCTCGACGCCTCGCGCAGTTCCGGCGGAATCGCCTTCAGCGAGGAATAAAAGCTGAACGCCATGTTCCAGACCTGGCCCGTGAAGATCAGCAGGATCGAACCCAGCTCAACGCCCAGTTGGCGTGAAGGGAACAGCGAGATCATCGCCAGCATCACACCGGGCAGAAAGCTCAGTACAGGTATCGACTGCAGGATATCGAGGATCGCCAGAAGCACGCGTTCGATGCGGGGCGAATACGCAGCCGCATATCCATACCCAACCGCGAAGATCAGGCTGAGAACGTAAGCCGAAAACAACCGCACAACGGAATAAAAGGCATAGCCCGGCAGCGCCCACGCGGAGTGCGAGATGTTGACGCTCGGTACAGCCGCGCCCCACCAGTAATGAGCCAACTGGACAAAGCCGTAGAAGGAAGCAATCACCACCGCGAAGATGGCAAGGTCCACCGCGGCGGGCCAGTTACGTCGGTCGGAGAAGGATCGCCCGAATGCGGGAAACGGCAGCTTCATTCCGCCGCAGCCTCGCCATGTTTCGGCTCACGAAGATAGAAGCGCTTCTCGCCCGCTTCGTAATCGAACAACTCGGCGTAGCGTCCCCACGTGACGATCGTGTCGAGCTGACGCTGCACTTCGTCTTCACTGAAATGCTCGTCGAGCAGATCGCGGAAGAACTCATCGCTTACCGCGTGATCCTTGTGGGTGCGGAGCGCCCGGCTGATCTGATCGAGGATTGGCACGTGCCGCAGCGCGGCTTCGCGGAAATATTCCTTCTGCCGCAGGATACCTGCGTTCATGAAACGGCGGCCGGCGAGGTTCATGGTGACATCGCCTTCATGCACCTCCAGAAAGCCCATCAGAGAACCTGCTTCGATCAGCGGTAGCAGGTCGTCGATTTCGAGCCCCAGATCTTCCGCGAGCCGGTAGATATCGACGTGTTCATCGTTCTCCGGCAGCATCTCAAGCAGACCGGTAAGTCCGCCAGGGCGCACGTGTGGCAGCATCTGATACCGGGACTTCTTCGGTTCCGCGACCGGTCCGGGGCCGTGGGCTGGCAGTTCGACGTTGGGCTGAGTCAGCACCTTGTAGATGTAATCGACGATGCGGAGGAAGGCTGGTGCCTTGCGGTCGCGCGGTTGCGGCAGGTCCACATGAAAGTCGCTGCGGATGCGCCCGGGATTTTTGCCGAGCACGATGATACGGTCCGCCAGCAGAACGGCTTCCTCGATGTTGTGCGTCACGATGAAGATGGCCTTGGTGGGGAGCTTACGATCGCCCCAGAGTTCGATGACCTGGTTGCGAAGGTTCTCGGCCGTGAGGACGTCGAGCGCGGAGAAAGGCTCGTCCATGAAGAGCACTTCGGGTTCGACCACGAGTGCGCGCGCGAAACCGACGCGCTGCTTCATGCCGCCGGAAAGCTCCTTGGGATAGGCGGATTCAAAGCCGTCCAGACCGACGACGTCGAGTGCCTTGTGGCTGCGGATTTCACGTTCCGCGGCGGGGATGCCACGCGCCTGAAGCGGCGCTTCTACGTTAGCCTGCACGGTGAGCCAGGGGAAGAGCGCAAAGCTCTGGAAGACGATAGCGAGATTTCCCGGATTGCTGTCCTGTCCGCTCCAGAGCACGCTACCAGCTGAAGGCCGCGAAAGGCCGCTCAGCATACGGAGTAGCGTCGACTTGCCCGACCCGGAAGGCCCCAGCAGCGCTACGATCTGACCGGAGTTTATGGCGAGGTCTAGCGGGGCGATCACCTGGATTCGGCTGCTGTCCGGCGCCTGATAAAACTTCTCGACCGCGCGGGCTTCAATGAGCACCTCCATCGCCGGGATGGCTGTGGGAATATCCGCGTTAAGTTCTTGATTTCTCATGGTCTTATTACAAATTGGTTCCGAGCGGAATTCGACACTCGAAGGGACAGGATAGCTGATTCGGAGCCGCGGGGCACCGTCAATCAAAAGCGCAAGGGCCGCCGGAAGCGTCGCAAGGAACGGAGCCCCGCCCAGTCGCGATTCGGCGGCCATGACTTGCGCGTGTTCCTAAAGAAGCCCTCGGAACCCCAAGCCGGTCGGAAGGAGTCTCACCGACATGCGCGCTCTTATCCCGGCGGTACTGGCATTCACGACGCCTGCGCTCGCCTGCTCAATAGCCGAGCCTATATCCAACGTTCGAATGGTGAAGTTGGCCGACGCAATTGTGCGCGCCACTGCCTCGGAGTACGCTTTCCCTCCGGCCAATCCCAACATCTGGACGACCGGCGTTCCCGACTCCCGCGTCCGCTTCAAAATCGCCGAGACAATTCGCGGCTCTCCGCCGGCGGAATTGACGCTACCCGGCTACCTCGTCGACCGCGACGACTCCAACGACCAAGCGTCGCCCTGCAATTTCGTACGGCCGGGAGGGCGTGCGGGAAGCTGCTTCGTCAATTCCCACCGTTCCGGAGCCCAGTTTCTTCTGTTCCTGAAGAAAACCGGCAGCGGCGAATTCACGGTGAACTGGTACGCGCTCGGCCCGGTAAACGAGCAACTGCACTCTGCAAACGATCCGTGGCTGCTTTGGGCGCGTGGGCGCGCGCCTCAGGACTCCACGAAACCCAACTGAAAACGCGCCGGGACGATGCTCTCGTTACGCGTTCACCACCCCGCGTTCATAAAGACAAGCGAGGTACCCGGCTCCGCCGAAATACTCCACGGAATTTCGCTCTGCGAGCGACTGCCTCGGACGCCAGGCCAGCGGCGAACGAGCGTCGTGTCACAACGCGATGCACTCTTTCCCGAGTTTATTTAAGTTACTAACCGGTTTCGATGTAAAGCGCCATGATTCAGCGAGATGCGGAAAGTCCAGACCTCAAACGAAACAAGGAGTACACATCATATGGAAAAATCTCTTGACTGAACACTACATATAGGGGCATCATTGCAATTGCGCGTACCAACGCGCCCAAAAGCAGGAGTCACCGATGTCAGTAGTTGTACGTGCGAAAATGAGGGAAGAGCAGTCTGTGCAGACCTCTTCCCAGCCGACCCGGACCGGAGTCGAATTCCCCAAATACTTTACTGCCCGCCTGGAGGCGGGTAAGTCCCCGTACGACGATGTTCAGTGGGAAACCCGCAACGCGACCATCGGCAACGATAAGGGCTCGGTCATCTTCGAGCAGCGCGATGTTGAAGTTCCGGCAGACTGGTCTCAAACCGCGACGAACATCGTCGCCAGCAAGTATTTCCACGGCAAGATGGGTTCGCCCGAGCGTGAACGCAGCGTAGCCGAACTGGTGCATCGCGTCGTCGACACCATAGCTGACTGGGGTATCAAAGACGAGTACTTCGCCAGCCCGGAACATGGCGAAAACTTCCGCAACGAACTGGCGCACCTGATGCTGCACCAGAAGGCGGCGTTCAATTCGCCGGTGTGGTTCAACGTCGGCGTAAAGGAATCGCGCGGGTACGGATGGTTCTACGAAACCTCCGAAGACCGCATCCGCAAGATGACCAACGAAGCGCGGCCCCAGTGTTCGGCCTGCTTCATCGTTTCGGTGAAAGATTCGCTCGAATCGATTCTGGATCTTGCCAAGACTGAGGGCATGCTCTTCAAGTGGGGTTCCGGCACCGGTTCGAACCTCTCCGCCCTCCGCGAGGAAGACGCCATTCTCTCAGGCGGCGGGCGCGCTTCCGGCCCTCTTTCGTTCATGAAGGGCTTCGACGCCTTCGCGGGCGTGATCAAGTCGGGCGGCAAGACGCGCCGCGCGGCGAAGATGGTCATCCTGAATGCCGAACATCCCGATATCCAGCGCTTCATCTGGTGTAAAGCGAAGGAAGAGAAGAAAGCGCACACGCTGATTGAGGCGGGTTACGATTCCTCGCTGGATGGCGACGCCTACAGTTCGATCTTCTTCCAGAACGCCAATAACTCGGTGCGCGCCACCGACGACTTCATGGAAGCCGTAGTCGAAGACCGCGACTGGTGGACGAAATCGGTAAGCGATGGCAAGCCGAAGGACCGCGTTCGTGCGCGGGATCTGATGCGCCAGATCGCCGAAGCAACCTGGCAGTGCGGCGATCCCGGCATGCAGTTCGACACCACCATCAACCGCTGGCATCCCTGCAAGAATACGTCGCGCATCAACGCGTCGAATCCGTGCTCGGAATACATGTTCCTCGATGATTCCGCCTGCAACCTCTCGTCGCTGAACCTGATGAAGTTCGTCGGCCCCAGCGGCCAGTTCGATGTGCCGGCGTTCCGCCATGCGGTGGACACGCTCATCATGGCTCAGGAAATTCTGGTCGATAACGCGGCGTATCCCACCGAAAAGATCGCGCAGAACTCGCACGACTACCGCCCGCTGGGTCTGGGTTTCGCGAATCTGGGCGCGTTACTAATGTCGATGGGAGTGCCGTACGACAGCGACCGCGGCCGCGACACGGCGGGTGCCATCAGCGCCATTATGTGCGGTCAGGCGTATCTGACGAGCGCGCGCATTTCGGAATCCACCGGTCCGTTCCCGGGCTACGAGAAGAACGCCGAGCCGTTCCTCGACGTGATCCGGATGCACCGCGATTCCGTTCACGGCATCAACCATCGCAACGTGCCAAGCGACATGTACCATTCGGCGAAGCGGGTCTGGGAAGACGCGTATGAAACGGGCAGGCGCGCCGGTTATCGCAACGCCCAGATGTCCGTCATCGCGCCCACCGGGACCATCGGCTTCATGATGGATTGCGACACCACCGGCATCGAGCCCGATCTGGCGCTCGTGAAGTACAAGAAACTGGTCGGCGGTGGCGTAATCAAAATCGTCAACAACACCGTGCCGCAGGCGCTGATCAAGCTGGGCTATTCGCCGGAGCAGGTGGAAATCATCGTAAGCCATATCGATTCGACGGGCACTATCGAAGGCGCGCCGGGTCTGAAGCCGGAGCATCTGCCCGTCTTCGATTGCAGCTTCCGCCCGATGAATGGCGTTCGCTCGATCCACTACATGGGCCACCTGAAGATGATGGCGGCAGTGCAGCCGTTCGTTTCGGGTGCCATTTCGAAGACCATCAACATGCCGGAAGAGTGCTCGGTCGAAGACGTTATGGACGCCTATATCGAGAGCTGGCGGCTGGGTCTGAAGGCGGTTGCCATCTATCGGGACAACTCGAAAAAGGTGCAGCCGATGAGTTCGGGCGCGGGTTCGAAGAAGGCTGCCGCAGTGGTCAAGGAAGTGGCTGCAGTCGTGACCGAGAAGGTGGTTTACCGGCCCGTTCGCCGTAAGCTGCCGGATGAGCGCCAGTCGATTACGCATAAGTTCTCGATCGGCGGCCACGAGGGCTACATCACGGTCGGAATGTTCGAGGACGGGACACCTGGCGAAATCTTCATCACGATGGCGAAAGAAGGCTCGACAATTTCGGGTCTGATGGACAGCTTCGCCACGTCGGTGAGCTATTGCCTGCAGTACGGCGTACCGCTGAAGTTCCTGGTGGATAAATTCGGGCACGTGCGCTTCGAGCCGAGCGGCTGGACGGGGAATCAGCAGATTCCCTACGCGAAGTCGATTCCGGATTATATTTTCCGATGGCTGGCGGCGAAATTCCTCGGCGCGGATTATGTAACCAACGAAGCGGGTTCACCGGCGGTGATTCGTCCGACCGAGCCGAATCCGCAGGAATCGCTGCCGTTTCCGGCGGTCGCAACGGATGCGCCCATGTGCGCGGAATGCGGCGGAATGATGACGCGGAATGGCAGTTGTTATAAGTGCGAGAACTGCGGCGGGACCAGCGGTTGCAGTTAGCTGAGGGTCGATTCGCTCCTTGTTGATTCGATTTGGCCGCCCGGAATTTTGGGCGGCCTTTTTTCTGGCGGCGCTCCGCAGCGGGAAATTGAGGCATCCTTACGAAACCCGCGCAAAAGTTTACCACTTGGTACCACCTGGCTTATTTTTCTTTGCCGGATTTTTGCCGGGTACCCCCTCTGAAACGGGCGAAAAGGCGTGAACTTCCGTGAACTCAGATTTTTTTGGAAAGGAGTCTAAATGAACGCAGAATCAACGAGATGTATGGAGGTGCGGGTCGGGATCGAACCGACGAATAAAGGTTTTGCAGACCTTGGCCTTACCACTTGGCTACCGCACCCGAAAACAGAAGGATAGCATAGCTCTTTCCCGATCCCCGGTTGACCAACCCGCCCAACACCTCCCCCTGTCTGGAGCACAGCCAGTCGCATCCGTCAATCAGTAACTGTAACTGATGCTATCCTTGACGTCGTGCCAGCCTCACCGGCGGACGAAGAACTCGACTCACTGATTCGTAGTCTCACAAAAGACACCCGGAACTCATCGGGCGACATCGATCCCCGGCTTCTCGAACTTGTCTACAACCATCTGCGTACCATCGCCCGCCGCATCATGCGTTCTGAGCGCAGCGATCACACCCTGCAACCCACCGCGCTCGTCAACGAAGCCTGGCTCAGACTGACGGCCGGACAGGAACGCTCCTACGCCGACCGTGAGCATTTTTTCTGCGCCGCCGCTCTTGCCATGAAGCGAATCCTGCTCGACCATGCGCGCGGACGCCTCGCGCACCGCAGAAAGGCCGACCCCGTTGTTTTACGTCAACTCGAGCAGGCTTCCATTGTGCGCGACGAAGCCGAGGAAATCCTGGCTCTCGACCAGGCTCTGGAACGCCTCGGAGCACAGGATCCCCGGCTCGCACGCATCGTGGAACTCCGGTGTTTTTGCGATCTGAGCGTGGTCGAAACCAGCGCGGTACTCGGGCTCTCGCCGACGACCGTCAAACGAGAATGGCAGATCGCAAAAACGCTGCTCCTGCAGGAGCTCGGCGGCTAGCAAACCCACCCGAGCGGCGGCGCGCTTGAATTATGAAGTCCGCCTTCCGTGTTATGGTTAAGTCTCGTGGTTCTGCGCACATTCGCGTCGCGCCGCAGGCTTGGTGGCCTGTTCCGGACCGGTAGCGGATCCGGCTCCGAAACCTCGGAGTTCCCGGTTGCGGGCGCCACTCGATCGCCTCCCTCCTTCCATCCTCTGAAACCCGGGCAAATGTTGGCCGGGCGGTTTCGTATCGTCTCGCTCCTGGGAGCGGGTGGCATGGGCACTGTCTATACGGCGGAAGATACGCTCCTTCACACAGCGATCGCTCTGAAAGTGATCCACCCCCGCTCGGCAGCAGTGCCTGAGGCGCGGGCTCTGATGCGGAGCGAATTACTCATGGGACGCCTGGTGACCGACCCCGGCGTGTGCCGCCTGTATGACGCCGCCGAATGCGAACTGGACGGAGAAACAATTCTCTTCCTGACGATGGAACTGTTGCGCGGGGAGACAATGTCCGAGAGGCTGTCCCGAAAACCGCGCCTCACACTTTCTGAAGCGCAGCCGATGGCGCACCAGTTGGCGAAAGGTCTGAGCACGCTGCATCGGAGCAACGTTGTCCACGGCGACCTGAAGCCGGCGAACATCATGCTGACCCTGCGGGACGGGAATCCGCAGGCAGTCCTGATGGATTTCGGTCTCGCTCACAACTTCCCGCCGCAGCCTGAAGGCGATACAGAGGCGCGCTCCGGCTCCGCAGGCGGAACACCCGAATACATGGCTCCGGAACTGTCTGCGGGGGGCGTCGCATCCCGTGAGGGCGACATCTTCGCGCTCGGACTCGTTCTGGCCCAGTTGCTCACGTACCTTCCTGTAGGATCGATTATCGAGGATTCGACCGCACCGAAAGCAAAGCGCTCGGGTCCGAGCGTCGCGGCGCGCGCCACTCTGCGGCAAGCGGGGGGACCGTGGTTACGAGCGGTGGAACGGTGCCTCGATGCGGATCCAGCGAAAAGATACGCTTCCGCTATCGCGTTATCGGACGCTCTCGCCGGAGTTCCAAGAACAGTGTCTCCGTGGCGGATCGCGGCAGCGGCGACCGTCTGTTTGACCGCAGTCCTGATGGGTTTCGCGTGGTGGGTCCTGCACATTCCGACAAGCGACGTAGCGGTTCTCCCGTTTTCGAATGCCACGGGAGACCCGGCGCTCAACTATGCGGCGGAAGGCATCTCGGGGTCGCTGCAACAGAACCTGGTCCGCGTGGGAGGCTTGACCGTGGCGTCGTGGTCGGCGGACCTCGGTGCTCACCCGGCGCGGGACGATGCGGCGGCGACGGGAAAACGGCTGCGCGCGCGCGGCCTCATCAGCGGAAAGCTGACCAGAGAAGGAAGAGATCTGGTTCTGGACGTGGAACTGATGAACGCCTCGAATGGTAAACGGCTCTGGAGCAGGCGTTACCGGCGTCCCGACACCGCGCTGATCGACATGGAAGAGTCGGTTCTGGCGGACGTGAGCCCCCGGCTGCTGCGCCATCCTTCGGCGAACGGCTGGGTACGGACTCCGGACCCGGCTGCCTACGATCTCTACCTCCGAGGGTTCTACCTCATGAACAGGCGCAGCCCTACGGACTTTGAAGCCGCGGCGGAGCTCTTCAATGAATCCATCCGGAAAGATCCGGCGTTCGCGCTGCCGCACGCGGGGCTCACGGCCGTGTACTGGATGTTCGTGATGAATGGCATGCAGGCGAATGCCGTGCTCGCTCCTCAGATGAAGGCCCATGCGCTGCGGGCGCTGGAACTCGATCCCGCTCTGCCGGAAGCGCATTATGCCTATGCGATGGCGCTGACCGTGGAATACGACTGGAAGGGCGCCGAAAGGGAGTTTCGGCGCGCCATCCGGCTGAACCCTCAGTTCGCGGAGTCTCACAGCAAACTGGCCGTGGCGGTGCTGGCGCCGACGAAGCGGTTCGAAGAGGCCATCCTCGAAGCGAAGCGCGCCGTCGATCTCGCGCCCAACGATCCGTTTCAGCGATGGACCTTCGCCTATGTGCTCTATCAGTCACGGCACTTCGACATCATCCTCTCCCAACTGGGGCAGTACGCTCATGAGCCGATGCCGAACGACAGCATGGTCCGGCTGATGACGGGAGCCGTGAAGGGTATGGCGCTGATTGGAGCGGGAAGGCCGGCCGAAGCGGTCGCAGCCACGCAGGAGGCCTCCTACTCCACGCCGCCGCCCAATGCTCTGGCCGCTTATTTCTATGCAACGCGGGGCGTTCGGGGTAATGCGCTGGCTCTGCTGGGCCGGCGCCGGGAGGCGGAACAGATCGTGCGGGAGATGCTGGAAGCCAACGGCTCCGGCGCCCAGCCGTGCAACGTAGCGACCGTCTACGCGGCGCTGGGCAATCGGGAAGCAGCCATCGGCCAGTTGAACCGCTGCTACGAGATCAAGGCGCCCGGCCTTCCTTTTATAACGACCGATGTCCGCTACGACAGCTTGCGCTCAGACCCTCGATTTCGGGCGCTGCTGACCAAAATCGGATTGCAGTAAGTTTTTTGGTCCCTGTTTCCTCCGGAGTCCGCTTCCCAGACAGGAAGACTTACGAACCGTATGCGGTTCCGGACTCCTCCAAAGGAAAAACCATGAAAAATTCTTCGCTCTTACCATCACTCCCCGACTTGTCCCCTAAATTGAGACAACCGGCTAAGACTATTCCCGGTGGCTTGTTTGCAGTCCTGCTTGGACTGCTCTCCACTGGTGCGGCGAATGGGGATTCAATCTTCGTCGGGAGCTACAACTCTGAAACGATAGGCGAATACACCACCTCGGGCGCTACGGTGAACGCATCGCTGATCACGGGTTTATTCCGGCCCGAGGGCATTGCGTTGTCCGGGTCGGATC
>Ga0302140_10008107_pt1 | contig 13106 bp, 12 predicted proteins | sample I_Bog_E1_1_FD_202095 | JGI IMG/M metagenome (GOLD analysis project Ga0302140, IMG submission 202095) | Peat permafrost microbial communities from Stordalen Mire near Abisko, Sweden - I_Bog_E1_1 | ecosystem: Environmental > Terrestrial > Soil > Wetlands > Peat | place: Sweden: Abisko, Stordalen...
TATCAACAACTCTGAAAATATCTTGGTTTATTCAATTGTTATTTCTGTCCTATTGCTATTTATTGGATTAATCATTTTGATCTATTTTTATGTTCGTATCAGCCAGCATGAAAATCATATATTGTCGATTTTTCTCGAAATTCCAATCCATAAGGCCAAGCTTCTATTTCTGAAATGCGAGGCATTTTTGACACAAATACAACAAGGCAATGAAGATGATGATTTAATGGAAAGTGAACAAATGAGCGATGGAAGCTCAGATAATGAAAATTTATTGGATACTACAAATAAAAAATCAAATAAGAAACGCAAAAAGGTTAAGATAAGTTATGTTGGTTTGAAAGGTTTTATCTTGAAAGTGTTGATTTTGGTCGGGGCTGCAGAGGGTTTTTTCATAATGAAATTCTACTTTTATAAGGATATTTTTGATAATCAACTGAGTATTCAGAGTGAAGTAAATAGTACTTTGTTTGCGAATGCAATGTGCGGAATTTTAGTGAACGCAATGAGACAAGAATTATTCGATTCAAGCGTATTGATAGAAAATCAGACATCTTCACAATCTATTAGTATTGAATTGGATCAATTGACTGAAGTGTTTTCTAATTTGAAAAGGGTTTGATTTGTTTTTTCATTTATTAATTTTTTGTTGTTGTTGAAATTTTTATGAAATAATGGATGATTTTAGGAACATTCACTTAATTTGAATATCCATACAACTGAATATATTGATATGTTCAATTCAGTGATGTTGCAAAACTCTTGCCTTTTAATAGACGCTTCAGGACAAGTTCCTTATTATCCGTGCGAAACAACAGTTTTAGGTGGATTGCAGCAAGTATAATATTATTTTTCTTAATAAAAACATATAAATTCATTAAATTAAAAGGGAATGGAACTTGTCATCACGTATTATAATGATCAGTCTCAAAAGATTTATTATGCAAGCCAAATGATTTCAAATAATTCTAATCCGCAAGATAGTGATTTAGCGCAATATGATATAACAATAGTAGATCAAACGACTGTGGGTAATGATCCCCAACAATTATTGAGCAATAATATCATAAATTCACAAACCATGAAAGAACTCAATGATTTGTTTGACACTCATTTCAGCGTTTTAATTGATGATCTATCGAATGCTTTCGTTGATGGTATTACAAATTTAGTGGATACGCAATCGTCACTTTTTATTATCATTCTGATAATTTTCCTGATTCTGGTTGTGGTGGTTTATATTTTGTTTTATTTCAAATTAGTTAATTATATGGGCAACAAGGTAATTTTTTCCATTTAATAAAGATATTAATTTATTTGTAGATCTCAAAAACCAGAACTTTCCTATTGATAATTCCCATAGAAACAGTGCAAAGTTCAAAAAGGATCATGGACTTATTAATCAAACTGTTAAAGAAATAAATAACGAAATTTAAATTTCAATGAATTTCTAGAGATAATTAAAAAAAAAATGTTATAAAATTACCTTAAAAAAATTTATTGAACTAATAAATATAAAAAGAAGTGTCATTTTTATTTGTATTGATGTCTAAACTTCATCTACCGAAAAAAAAATTTAAGAACATGTGATTTTTTTATCAAATATTCTTGCTAATACTATAAAAAAAGATTTCTTTATTAATTAATATAAAAAATTCAATAAATCGCTTTAATTTTAAATTTGAGTCGTTTTTTTCAAGACCTCTTCAAATTTTCTTTGAAACTATAACAATCCCTCAAATGCATACATTCACTCGATCCTACGAAAACTCCGATAGCAAAAAGCTCTATTCTTTCGAGGATCAGGATTTCCGGCTTACCGAGAATCAAGAAAGCATCAACTTCGGTCTGATTAAGGAAGATAATACACTTAACGTGCCAAGTCCGATTCAAAATAATACAATGCAAGAAATGGATAGTGAATTCCTAAAAGAATATGAAGATGCTATTTCTGATCGTGATAAGAAAATAGCGGAACTTATGCACGAAATAGAAAAGCTGAAATTGGAAAAAAAAGGCAATTCTTTGCAATCGAATGAAATTGCAATCAAGGAAGCCCGACAAAAAATAAAAACGAATTTTGATTTATTGACAAAACTTATCAAGGAAATAGAGAAAATTTTGCTTTTGAAGAATTCCTCTGTCGAGTCGCCTAAATTCAACGCTGGTGAGAAAAATTATGAAAGGAATGAAATCGTTAATGTTTTGATTGAGGCGTTGGGTTCTTTTGAGCAGGAATTTACGGCTTTTTTTGATAATTTGCAGACCAAGGATCATATGAATTTGAATGAAATGGAGCCGAATTTTGCTAAAAAGGATAATGGAGAAAAGGAGGAACTTGAAAGTCAGGTGGATAATATAAAAAAGGAAAACATAGAAATGAAATATGAATTGCAGAATTCAATCCAACAAATCCAGGAGCTGGAGATAGAAAATATCGGTTTGAATGACCAGATATCAACCTTGAAGAAACAAATGGATAATTTAAAAGCAATGCAAGATAACATTAGTGAAAAGGAAGAAATTTTAACAGAAAAAAATGAGAAATTAGAAAATGAACTCAAAGATAAGGAAGAAGCGCATTTAGTGGCAATTGGTAGTTTAAAGGAAAAATATAATGTGCTTTTGGAAAAGAAACAAAATGAAATAGCTGATCTTAATAAATCGAGACAAACTCTTTTACAATTTGAGATGAAAATTCAGGATTTGCTCAAAGAAATTAATAATAAAACAGCGATAATTGGACAATTGAACCTGAAAAATCAGCAAATTAACGGCAAAATACAAAGCATCAAGCGAAATGTCTATAGATTTTACTTCGAAAAAACGGCCAACTTGAAAATCGAGCTCAATTATATGAAGAAGAATTTCCAAGAATTCAAATTCCAAACTTTGGATTCTTTGAAACATAATTTTTCCATGTTGGTCTTGAAATGTTTAGAGGAAAAGAAAAAAACAAAATTGGAATTGGAAGGTTCTTTTAATGAGCAAATCAATGATTATGAAAGGAAGTTGAAAAAAAACAAAGCCACGATTAAAGGCTTGAAAAAAGAATTGAATATCGCCAATGAATTCAAATATCAGTCGCCACCTGAGGAGACATTGAATTTGATGCAATCGAAGATGATATCAGAAATTGAAGAGAGGAAATCATTTTATCCAAAGGATTTCATGAAGGATACAAGTAAGTAAACAAGAGAAAAAATAGTTAAAAAGATATTATTTGGTTTAGACTTTTTCAAAAAGGCATTTATACTTCAAGACAAAGGCACACAAACTGAAGAAACTGAAAAGCCATCGTTTTATTTGAACGAAAGTATTTAAATCTTATAATTTAAGCAATAATTCGGTTCTTGATTTGGGAAATTTTCAGGTTTGAACAAATTCGAAGAGCAAAATTTATATGTCAATAAGGAAATAGCCCTAATCAATAATAACATGACTTCCTTGGAACAAGATTATAAGACTTTTCTCAATCTCTATGCCCAAACCCTAAAGGAAAGCAGCTCAAAAAATGTCTTGAAAGAGTCGAGAATGTTGAGCTGTATAGAGAAAATCTATTTGAAGATAGAAGAAACTACAAAAAAAGATGAAAAAATTCATAATATTATCACCAAACTTAACGATAGAACCTTCCGACTGGATGAAGAAAAATTCTCAAGATTGAACAGAACAGAATTCGAAAAAGAAAACAGTTATACGGAAATTCAAAAATACGAGCAAGAAAATGTGTTTTTAGTTAAGGAATTGGAAAAACTTCGGAAAAAACTTGCGATAAAAGAAAATGAACTTAAAGACAAAAACGAAAATATTAATAGATTAGAAAAAGAAAAGAAGCAAAGTATGAATGAAAATAAAGATCTTCAAGTGGCCTTGCATTTGAAAAATACCCAATTTCAAATGGTTGTAAATAAAACAAATAACTATAGTTTGCATATGAAAACAGAGAACACTCCGAGAATAAATAGAGAGATTTTCTCAAAAAAGATGAGCCTATTTCCAGCAATGCAATTTGAAGAAAAGGATATGATTCATACCCCGAAAAATGTCGTAAGTAATAAAGAGACTTTGAACTCGATTAAGAGAATCTTTCAAAATAACAAAATTTAAAAATTGTTTGATAATTAAAAATTAATATTTTGTAAAACAAAGTTCAGATATTTATAAATTCAGCAAATATTCATTTAATTTAATTTTAATAACATTGGAAGAAAAAGGATATATAACTTTTTCAATAATGAAGATTGGTAAATTTTAATTTTTTTTAAATTTCAAAATAAGCCGAATATATAAAACCTCTTTTTTAAATTAATTAAAAAAAATTGAATTTTTCAAGGGCATAAAAATTATTTGAAAAAAAAAAGCTTGTCGCTCAAAGCACCCTCTTTGATTAACAATAACAAAAACCAATTGGCACAAAAGATCATTGATTAACACTTTAATGAAAACATCATTAAAATTTATCAAATTTATAAATCCGAGAAGAATTCCATTTTTTTTTCATTTATTATTTCTTTATTTCTGGATTTGGGGTTCTTATTCCTATTATTTCTTTTCTTTCTTTCCTGTTTCTCTTCTTCGTCTTCTTCATCTTCATCCTCTTCACTTTCTTCATCCCCTAAATCTTCAAAATCCTCATCTTTTCCTTCTTCTTCTTCTTCTTCTTCTTCTTCTTCTTCAATATCCATATTTTTGATTTTTTTGCTTTTCCTTGAGTTCTTTATGTTTTCTTCCTCTTCAAATGTTAGATTATCCAAATCCATCAAATCATCTTTGTTGAGATGTTCTCTTTTTCTTACAAAGCTGGAAATCTCATAGAATTTTATTGAGTTGTCATGAGAGCAGCTCGCCACGAAATTTCTGCAATTAGACAATGCGATCTTTTGGATGGGGAAATGCTCATCATCTTCGGAGTGGTTTCCTAAAACGCTCACGATTTTATTCGGATAAACACTGACTCCACGCAGAAAACCGTCTTCAGAACCTGTTAAAATCGTGTTTTCATCCAATTTTATTATGGAATCTATAGAGTTCGGATGACCTAGCAGACGATCTTTACAGTCTCCGAACCAGTCCCATTTGAATATATAAATGCATCCTAAGAATTAATATGAAAAAGAATTATATCGAATTATAGAAACCCTCATTTGAACTACATAACACAAATCTTCCATTTTTCAAGAGAGTTATTGATAATAAATCCTCCTCCAAACAATCAGATAAAGCATAAAGCTTTTCTTTGGAAGTGTCACCCTTACGTAGGTCGTAAACTCCCAAAGTACCATCCACTGATGTCGCAAGCAAAAGAGTCAACTCGGAATTGATGGCAAAATCAGTGATTGTTTCGCTTTGCTCTGAATAGTTCAAAACACTTTCCTTAGCTCTCAAATCCCAAAGTTTTATTTCCCCTTCATCATCTCCTGAAGCTAAAGCTCCATTAGGCAAAAATTTCAACACATTTATGGGGTTTCTTTAATTTTGAAGAAGTTCATAAAAAAATTATTTAATTTATTATTACGAATGACATTTTTTATAATGGGTCACGAGGGCCCCATTATTGTCAATGATTCCAATTGATTTATCTTTAGATCCGGAGGATAAGACTAAACAATAAATTTAAGGAATGAGAATTTTTAAAAAGAGAAAAAAAAACATTGTCCATCTTCTGAAAAAGAAATTGAACGACAGGATTTTTTATGATGGTTATATTTCCCAACCAAAGTCACATCATCCTCATTATAAGATAAACTAAAGCAAAAGGGTGAACAAATGTTTTATTTATTTTGAAGATGGAATTACATTTCAACCTGACCTGAAATCAAACAACAAGCGAGCAAATTAGTTTTCGGGTGAAACGCCAGATCAAATATATGTTCAGATGAAAAATATAAAGGCGGCTCGACTAAAATATTTTGGGCCTTCAACATTTTTTCTTTTGGAATTGATTTTTATTTTCGCGAAAATGGATAGATATTTTATTATAAGTATATATATACATATATATAGGTATGCACATAATATTTTGAATTTTTAAATTGTTTTCAATAGTCAAAGAATTAAATAATCAAAAATATTGAGACAAAAACATTTATTGTCTTTATTAATTTCAGGTTCCCACAAACTTAAATTAAAATATGAAATTTCTTTTATTTTATAAAAGGAATATTATCATAAGTTGAAAGGAAGAGATTTCTTTAAGAAGTCCAACCTTTTTTTAATTCTATCCACTCCTTTATATCTTAAGAGAAGAGAGAATGATTTATCAGTGATCGTCCGACATTCATCCAATACTTGGTCATCTTCTGGCGCCCATTTTATAATATCATTTGATGGGTTATCGAGCAATTCTGTTAAAGCGGCAATATCGCCACTAACTGAATATAAAGCCTCCACCAAGGTGCTCTTATCAACCCCAAATTGTTTACGAAGTCTTTCCAAAGAAATATCTAAATGCCTTACATAATTATCATCCTCCGAATCCACCACCCATCGTTGTACATAATCGCTTTTGATAACGAAACGATGACTTTTTAACTCCTCTTCTTCAGTTATCTCCTCTATTGGCTCATAACCTTTGATTTTCCAGACATTTTTCAATGGAATGTTATTGTTCTTTAGGATGTCCTGATATTTCAAGATATGAACTATCCATTGGCTTTCTTTCTTTGAAGGTTTCAAAATTTCATCGTTAACTTCATCTTTTTTCTTTTCTTCGAAAAAAGCATGGGCTTTCTTTTCTTCCTTTTGATTAGTGGAACTTGTTGCTTTCATTTTTTCATCGACCGCTATTTCAATTAATTTGCGTTTCCTGGTGTCTTCCAATTGACCGAACTTCAACATATATCCATGAACACCGCTCGTTTTCAAATGTTCCAAAATTTTATCAAAATCCTCCTTTTCTAAATATTTCAAATAACTCTTATACCTGCTTCTTATAGATTCGACATTCCTCTTCAGGACCCCGTTCGTCAAATTTTTCCAAAAAACCGATAGATGAGAACTCTCCTGATCGTCTTTCGCCATCTCATAAATTATCTTCATATCTTCAATGAGAGTGAAATTTCCTGTTTTCTCTTGAGTTTCTTGAGTTGAATAAACAGAATCATAATTATCGATGTATTCTTTGATGATTTCTAAGTAACTTTTCTTCTTCAGAATATTTTTTGGTTGAGGTAAATTGGATTCTTGTTCGAAGATAATGGTTTTTTCAGGGGAAAGTTCAGGATCCTTGTTTGTAAGGAGGGCTTTTGTTTTGGAAGGAGATTTTTTTGGATTATCTACCGTCTTTTTAAATGGGGTGCGACTTCGAGATCGAGATCTGGTAACACGAGTTTGCATTTTTGAAATTTTGATTTAAAAGCCGAATGTTAAATTTGTTTATATTAAGAAATTTGGGTTAATCTGAAATAAAAGTGATCATTTAATTAATTGGAGTATTTCATTCGAGAAAAAATTGGAAATTCGCGGATTTTTTTTTTCAAGTTTTTTTTTTTTTATATTAGATTTTTATTTTAAATTAAATTAATGTTTTTTTTCTTTAAATTTAGAAAAATATTTTACAAATTTATAATTTTACAAATTTTTTAATGAAATTAATTTTTTTCCGCTATAAATTTAACTGCTAAGAATTTACTTTTGAATGGAGTAGGATTAGAAATAAATCACAAATTGATTTTAAAATATTTTTTAATATTTTTCTCTTTTCTTCAATATTTTATTTAGTTCTTCTTCTTCTTTAACAACATCGGCTTGGAGAAAACGTTGCTTTTTGAAAAATCATATAAAAAAGGAAAAAAAAATTAAAAAAATTAGGAATACACTGCAGGTTGATTGTCTGATTCTTGATTTTTCTCGCCTTCTTTTTCTTCGACTTTTTTCTGTTCGAAGCTATTTTGCACAAGTTCTTTTTTCTCGCTTTTTTCATCACCATATCTTTCATTTTTTATTGGTGTGGACTTCTTTATGTCTGCCCTCTTCTCGGGAACATCTTGATCATCGAAATTTTCCAAATATTCATTATCTATCATTTCAGCAGGCTGATTTTCAACTACTTTTTCTTTGGGAATTTTCTCCAGCTCACTTTTTTTCTCTTTGACATCATGTTTCTTCTCTTTATTGGAGACACCCACAGGTTTTGGCTTATAAGCTATTTTATTTTTTTCTTCAGGTGCATCATCTTTTTTATGAGTGGTTTCTTTTGGAGTTTTCTAATAATGAATCAAATTTAAAAAAAAATGATTATAAATACAAAATTCGATGCATTATTTGTATTTGTATTGTTGGGATTGACATCTCGACTTACATCATTGGTATTTGGGTCTAAAATTAAAAATGATATATCATATAAATATATTTTTATTATGATAATAATTAAAAAATGAATACATTTTGATGTTTGTAATGGTTGAACAGCATTATGTCTAATGAGTTTGCTGATCTCTTTAATTTTGATTTGATTTAATTTATACTCCTAAAAGACATTTTAAAGAAATTATCTAATTTTTTCAAAACCTTTTCCTTCTCCTTCAAAATCAAAAGCTTTTTATCCGCTTCAGTCATCAATTCCCGTTTTTCTCTTTCCAAAACCTTCATTTTTTCAGTAAAATGCTTCTCCAGATCTTGTTTTTCCTTTTCTAATTCCTGCAATTTATCCTCCAGATTCTTTATCAGTTCCTCAGTGATCTTTTAGCTAATAATTAACAAATCAAAATATTAGGAAATGAGGACTTCTGGTTCTTCTTCTTCATTTTTCTGTTGATTTGCCTTTTTTTCTTTAATTTTGATTTGAATCTCCTTAATTTTTTCTTGTTTTTTAATGAGTTTTTCATGTGCGGCTCTTAGACTTTTTTCATTTTCCTGCAGTTTTTCGCTTAACACCCTGTTTTCTTCTTTAACTTTCCTCAATTGCTCTTGCAAATTTTTAAGCTTTTGTAATTTTTCAAACAAACTCAAAACAACTAAAAAAAAATTAAAAGACTTTAGTGGAATATTCCTCTTCATTTCTTAAAAAATCCAAAGCCTTCATTTGTTCTCCTTTAATCTTCATTAATGAATCTTTTTCTTCCACCAAAGCATTCAGCTCTTTCTTCAGATGTTTCAACTCATCTTCTTTAGCAACAATCCTATTTTTTTATTAGTTTTTTTATAATCATTCATACTTAAATGAACCTATTGATATCGTAGGTGTTTTCCAATTGTCGTTTCAAAGCCGCTATTTTATTTTTTGTCTGAATTATCTCTATTTGTTGGGTCTTCAATTCATTCATTTTATCCTTTAAATTTTCATCGACCTCGGTTTTTTTGTATTTATTCAGCCGTTTTTGCTTTTCCTTTTGCACGACTTCATCCATGGCTTTAGCCAATTCTCTCAATTGCGATTTCAACTTGATATTTTGCTCCTTGATTTTCTCGATGTTGTGGCTTGGAGCCTCATTTTTCGATTGATCTTCCATTTTTTAAAACTGCCTTATAAAATTAACAAATTATATAAATTTACCACTATAATTTCCTAACTTCATAGGTCTTTCTTTCAAAAAATTAAATATTTAATGCATATCCCCAAAAACTTCTCAAAATTTTAAAATTCACAATAAAATGAATGAGTCACCATTAAAAGGCTTGCTGAACAAGGCCTTTGATAAGCGATTTTCTGAAGAATTCGAGCTTTCAAATGAATTTTTCCGCAATTTTCTTTCCTCTGAATCAGAACTAAGCAAATTAGATCAAGCGTTGGCTTATGAAGGCCTTTGTTTAAATTATGAGGATATGGGAGATTTGGAAAAAGCTTTAGAAAATGCCATAAAATGTTATGAGTTACGGGTGAATACAGTGGGTGTGGAGAGTAATTTGATTGTGGATTCTTTTAATAACCTGGGTAAAATTTATTTTAAAAAGGCTGATATGCAGACGGCTTTGGGTTATTTCGAGTCCTCTTTGAATTTATGCAATATGTTATTCCAGGCTAATGCAAATAACAAATATTGCATGGATACATATTATAATTTAGGCCTGATTTATCAGAAATTAGCTAAGAACATCTTATCTGAAGAGTCTTTAAGAAAAGCTTTAAACATAGCATCCTCAATGAATTCCAAAGAAAGCTTGGAGACTACTGCGAATATTTATTCAGCTCTTGGAAACCAACAATTGCAAATGGGCAATCTTAAAGAAGCTTTCGATTTACATCAAAAAGCTTTATCTTTAAGACTGGAGCTTTTTGGAGAAAAAAGCACGAAGATCGCTTCTTCATATCAACAAATTGCCTTGGTCTATCAAAATGAAGGCAATCTTGAAAAGGCCATGGAATTATTTGAGAAAAGCCTTGATATCAGATTGAAAGTCTTTGGGATGAAACATCCCACCACTGCGACTGTGATGAATCTTTTGGGCACTGTTTATGAGGAAAAAGGCTTATTGGATTTGGCTTATGATAAGAAGAAGAAGGCTTTGGAAATTCGACAGGAAACTATAGGTGAAGAACATCCGGATTTTGCCATCTCGTTAGTGCATTTCGCGAATTTATTAGAAAAAATGTGCAATTATCCAACGGCACTCGATTATCTCAAGAAGGCAGTTGTTATTTTGACGAAGCATTACGGGAGTTTCAATAAAGCTTTGATTATGCCATATTTTTCATTATCCAAAATTTACAAAGAACTCGGTGAAATTGAAAAAGCCGAAGAAATAGCGGAAATTCTAATGAAATTGGCACAGGAGTTCTTCGGAGAAATTCATCCTCAAACAGCACAAATTATTGGATTATTGGGTTCATTAAATGAGGAGAAAGGGAATTTTTCGCAAGCGATAAATTTTTACCGAAAAAGTTTGAAAATACAATTGAAATTTTTCGAGGAAAACCATTCTTCGGTTTTGAACGTTTACGAGAGTTTGGCTGGATGTCTTCGCAAGACTTCAGAACTGGAGAAGGCGTTAGAAATTTATGAGAAAATCTTGATCATCAAGAAAAAGAAAAAAGGGGATACTGATGAAGAATTGGGCATAATTTATTTGGAGATAGCATCGATCAATTTTGAACTAAAGGGATCTGAGGATTTGAAATATACGAAGGAGAATTTAGAAGCGGCTTATACTTTAACTGTAGGAAAGCAGAAATCTTCTGAGAATCTCGAAGAAGATGAGAAATTTAATTTGATGTATGTGAATTTCATCAATAATATGGGTGTCTTGATGGAAAGAATCGATATGTGTCAAAAGGCCTTAAAAGCTTATCAAGGGGCATTGGAGTTGATGCAGAGCAATGGATTCACAGAACATGTGTTAACGGCTTCTATATTGAATAATTTGGCTTTATGTTCGTTTAAACTTTTAAAAAATAATGAAATTGCTTTGGATTATTTGTTGAAAGCATTGAAGATTAGAATAAATTTAGGGGAGGAAAATGACATAGAAGCGGCTAATGTTCATCATAATATAGCGATGATCTATAAAAATCAGAAGAAATGGAATGAATGTATTTCTCATCATAACAAAGCGTTGATTTTACGGGAGAACATTTTAGGAGAAGGACATCCAGATGTTATCTTTTCTCTGAGATGTCTGGAAGAGATGTATAAAGAAACTAATAACTTCGAAATGAGGAATAAAGTTTTTGAAAGGTTGGAACAATTTAATAAGTAATATTATATCAAGAGTCATTTCTTTTCTTTATTAAAACCTTGTTTATATTGGAACAATATTTTGAAACATATTATTTTATGGATTTCTAAAAAAATAAAATAAATTGGATCGAATCCATTTTTTTAATGATTTTTATTAGTTAGTTTAACAGAATTTCCTTTCGTAAAAAAATTTGAACTTGATAAATATTTGCATAAAATAACCAAATTAGCATTTTAAAATGAAACTTTCTTTTCAAACAAAAATTTTCTTCATAGATTTCAGTCGAAAGAAAATATTCAATAAAACTTATTTTTATTCTGTTTTTAAAAGCTTTTTGTAATCAAAATTTTTAAAATTCTTATTTCTTTTCAAGTTCTTCTCCCCCCTCCTCCTTTCGTTCCTCTTTCTCATTTTTATGGTTCATTATCATTATTTTCTCTTTTTTCACCTCTATGCCATCAATATTTGTGATCTTTGGCAATTTGGCATTAATTCTATTGCGATATTTCTCATAATCCTCTTCCGAAGTAAAAAAGGGACATAATGGGTTTTTTAAGAGACTTATATGAAGTGCATTAGGGAATTTTTTCGAAAAAATCTCCAAAAATATGTTTAAATTGGAAAATTGGTTTTTGTTTGCACTGAATGTCTCCAATTGGGTGAGTTTGGGAAACTCTTCCAGAGAATAGAAGTAATTATTGTCTATTATGAGGGTTTTTAAATTTGAGAAAGGCTTCAAATCATCCGCGAATTTTAAGTTGTTATTGGAAAGGTCCAAATGTTGGATGTCAGAGAAATCTTTTTTGAGTTTCTTGAGTTCCAATAAGACTTTCTCTTCATTCAGAGCGTTCAACTCTTTATCGGCCAAGGATAAACTCATTAATTATTTATAATATTTGGTTTGTGGTTTTTTGTTTTCAATTTTGAATTAGGGAATTAATTTTTGTTTTTCAAAAGAATAATTTTTGCTAAGGTCTTGGAGAAAACATTTGTTTTTGAAAATATTTATACTAAAAATTTCATTTTCGTTAAAAACTTCACTCTAATAAAATTAAAAAAAAAATTTATAAGTTAAATGTTGTTTTTCAATAAAAATTTGGCTATTATACAAATGAAAAGGCAATTTTGTATATATTTTTTTTGTGTTTGCGTGTCTCACAAGGGAGGTGGGTCACCACAGCCATCAGGGAGGCCTAGGAGAGAGGCTTTGAGTCTTGAAATAAGAGGGGTTTAGTTTCGAACTCCCCAATTCAAATTTTTTTTCTTGAGACCCTATTCGACCTAAAAGAAAGCTCGAAAAGTTGCAAAGGAGCTCGAAAAGTCATTGAAAAGCACGAAAAGTCACATAAAGAGTTTGAAATGCCCCATTTAATTTATTATTTTTTATCAAATTAAGAAATAAATTTTTACCAAATTAAATTTTGCAATTTTTCGCCTTTCTTTAATAGTTAAAAAAAAAAAATATGATAAATTCCAAAAATAGAAAA
>Ga0302140_10008112_pt1 | contig 13100 bp, 13 predicted proteins | sample I_Bog_E1_1_FD_202095 | JGI IMG/M metagenome (GOLD analysis project Ga0302140, IMG submission 202095) | Peat permafrost microbial communities from Stordalen Mire near Abisko, Sweden - I_Bog_E1_1 | ecosystem: Environmental > Terrestrial > Soil > Wetlands > Peat | place: Sweden: Abisko, Stordalen...
GTCGGTTATTCAATGGGTCGAGACGGCGTCATCTGGCGGTCGTTCGCCAAAGTTTCGGACCGCACGCAAATGCCGTGGCTGGCCATAAGCGTGCTTACGTTCCCTTGTTTTATAATTTTTCTCATCCAAATTTGGACGGGCGGCACCTTGGCGTCGATCCTCGGTGACCTCGCGACGAGCTTGGGCCTCATGTTCGCGCTGTACTACGCCCTCACGGGGATTGCGTCCGCGTGGATGCTTCGGAAAATTGCACGAACCAGCACATCGACGGCATTCCTCGGCGTCCTTCTCCCGTTGGTGGGTGCGGGCGTACTGATTTGGATAGGAGTGAAATCCTGGGGTGGGGACAACTCGAGTGTCCGTTGGACTTGGATTGTCGCGATGTTAATTTCTGGTCTCGTGGTTGCCATTTCTCGCTACGTGGGTAAGGCACCCTTCTACTCTGAGCGTCAGAAGGCCGCCGTCGAAGAGGCCGACCTCGGAAGTATGGGTTGAGAGAGCCGTCGAAACCCGCACTCCGATAACGGAGCGATGAACTCTGGGTCGTAGTGAACGTAATTCAATACGTCAGGTCACGACGGGCGAAAGAAGTTTCAGTCGAAGAAAATGTCGCCCCTCTTCAGTGCCACGTAGCGTCTTGAGCCCACCGGCCACGATCGTCTTTCATTCTTTTTAGTATCCCGCACGGTACATTGAAGTCAAGATCATCTCTTCTCATAAGGAGAAAACTCATGGATACCCGTGGATTCGCGGCGACGGTCGCAAAGGCCAACCTCACGCCTTTCAAGTTCTCGCGCCGCGAACTGAGACCCCACGACGTTGCCTTTGACGTTGCCTTTAGTGGCATCTGCCATTCGGACATCCATCAAGTGAACGAAGATTGGGGACCATCAATTTTTCCGATGGTGCCCGGTCACGAGATCGTCGGAGTCGTCACAGCGATTGGGCCCGACGTCACCAAATTCAAGGTCGGTGAGCGAATCGGTGTCGGTACGTTCGTCGATTCTTGTCGTTCGTGCGAATATTGCCTCGCGGGCAACGAGCAATATTGCGCCAATGGCCAAACTGGCACCTATAACGATTACGAGCGCGACGGAGCTACACCCACTTACGGTGGTTACTCCAATAATTTCGTGGTTGACGAAAACTACGCCGTGCACGTATCCGAGACACTGAACTTCGAAGGAACGGCACCACTCCTCTGCGCGGGCATCACCCTTTACTCTCCCCTTCGCCACTGGGGAGCGACAACGGGAAAACGGGTGGGGATTATTGGTCTCGGCGGACTCGGGCACATGGGGGTGAAATTTTCACACGCGCTCGGGGCCGAGACGACCGTGTTCTCCCATTCGCCGGGAAAAGAAGGTGACGCGCTTCGACTCGGCGCCGAACACTTCGTCGTTTCGAGCGACCTCGACGAAATGAACGCTCTCGAGAACTCCTTCGATCTCATCATCAACACCGTTTCCGCGGACATCGATCTCACCCCCTACGTGAAACTGCTGAAGGTGGACGGAGCGCTGGTTCTCGTAGGTATTCCGGGTAAATCCTTCAAGCTCAACGCAGGACTGATCGTGCCAAAACGACGATCGATTGCTGGCTCGAATACGGGCGGTATGGCGGAACTGCAAGAGATGATGGACTTTTGCGCGGATCACAACATTACGAGCGACGTCGAGGTGATCGCCTCGGACTACATTGGCGCTGCCTACGAACGCACTATCGCGAGCGACGTCAAGTACCGCTTCGTCATTGACGCCAGCACCTTGTAAATGGTTAACCGACCCATTCTCGACGCCTCAATACTTGCGCAGCTCGATCCGCGTGTACGCGCGGTATTGACGCATTGGCCAATGGACCCCGCGACCAGCGTGAAGGATCGAGAAGAGATTTTGGCAGAAAGGGCGTCACCCGAAGGCCAAGCCGCGTCGGCACTCGAGAAGAAATTCATGGACCTCGCGGACCGAGAAGACGTCGCGTCCTCCAAGGGGCTCACCGCGACAACGGTCCAATTCACGTCGTCGCCCGATGGCAACCCGATAAAGATGCATGTCACACGCCGCGTCGACATCGCCAGTACGGCCGGCGTCTATTACATCCACGGAGGCGCGATGTCGAGTTTGTCGTGCTTTTACGGCAATTATCTCGCGTGGGCGCGAGTCGTGGCTTCGTTTGGCGTCACCGTTGTCATGGTCGACTTTCGTAACGCGGTGAGTCCTTCGTCGTCGCTCGAGGTCGCGCCATTCCCCGCTGGTCTCCACGACTGCATCTCTGGTCTCGAATGGACGAGTGCCCACGCACACGACCTCGGCATCGACCCGAATCGTATTGTGATCGCGGGTGAAAGTGGCGGCGGTAACCTCACGATCGCCACTGCATTACTTCTCAAACAGCGAGACAAGCTCCATCTCGTCAAGGGTCTCTACGCGTTGTGTCCGTATCTCAACGGACACTGGCCCGACGATCGCTATCCATCAGCGTCAATGTACGACGGCGTCGCTCTCGAACTGCATTCGAATCGCGGTGCAATGGCCTACGGGATAGACGCCTTTCTCGCTCGTAATCCACTTGCGTGGCCCGGCTTTGCGACAGTTGACGACGTTCGAGGCCTCCCGCCAGTCGTGATCAGCGTCAACGAATGTGATCCTCTACGTGACGAAGGTATTGCGTTCTATCGTCTTTTGCTCGCCGCCGGTGTCAAGGCCAAAGGCCGGATCGTGCTTGGCACTTCACACGCGACAGAACTGTACCCGGTGACCTGTCCCGAGATAACTCGTGACACCGCGCGCGATCTCGCAAACTTCGCGTTGGCGTGACAAGCCGTTTCATTGCAATTTCTTACTCATCGTGCAACGGTTGACGGGCCAAAAGTTGCGCCTTCGGGCTAACTCAGGTATCCCTGTTGTTTGAGGAATTTCTGGAGAAGCAGAACGAACTTCTCGCCACTCCCTGCCTTGGGATTCAACAGACTGTTGAGACGACCCAATTTCACTTGCTTCATAAGAAAAGTTGTCACCTCACTCGAGTGGCCGAGGAGGTCCTCGTCCGCCGCCCACGCGGCGACCACGCCTACCGTGTCGCTGTAGTGACTGCTTGACGCTTCCTCATAAGCCTTAAGCCACTGGCTGGCGTCGGTAGAAATCAACGTGGGAAAGGAACGCGTGACGTTCTGAAACGAATGATTCGTAAATTTCAAGATCTCAATCGGTAAGCCCGACGCCGCAAAGTCCGTGAATTCGTACGCGAAGGCGTCATTGGCGGTTACGAAATCGTCGCTCCCACCCGCTCCCAATTTCTCCAGTCGCGCGCCGGGATCTCCGAAATCTCTCTCCACCTTTACGTACTTCTTGGTGCTTGCGTCAAAGTAGAACACCTGCTCAACCGCACAACAATGCGCACCACCGGTATAGAGATCCAGGACCACGTTTGGCAAACCTCGTGCTCGCAACCGAACGACGTGGACGACACGTGCGGACGGCGAGATGCTGTTTGGCCAACACCCGGTACCGCACCACTTCGAGGAAACGGGTTGATCGTAGACGACAACACCCGAACGCTCAATCTCCAGCCGAGAATCGAGCGACTGAGGATAGGTTCCGGCGTAGCTGTACGTCGCCACGACGTTGCTCAACGAAGCCGACTCGGACCTCGTACTCGCGCTCGCGTTCGCTCCAATGAGCAAACTGAGCACGAGCGAAGCAAGTGCGAACGGCGTTACGAATCTTCTGATTTTTTCACTTTTCGTCAATCGAATCTGTGATCGTCGCACGAGAACACAGTACGTGTTCGTGCACCCTTACGCCTTCGAAGTACCTCCAAAACAGTCGTCACGTAAGGTCGTGACACGATGTTCACCACGCTGTCGAAGTTCTGGCACCGTCCGGCCAGCTCAGTCCTCGTAAAACCGATTGACGAGTCCGACAAAATCAGAAATGGCAGAGATCTTGGGCGTCACACCTACGATTTTCGGAAGAGGAAACGACGACTTGACCACTCGAGTCACTTCGTTCAGCACATGGTCCGTAGCGAGCGAGTCTCGACCAAAGATGCTCTCGCAATGATTAAGCAATCCAAAAATCTCGTTGATGTTGATACCGAGGGAATCTGCGTCATCTGAATTAACCACGGTGCCCCCGCTTTTTGTTCGGGTCACCGGGACTCTAGAGCGACGAAAATTTCTATCCGTGCTTCGCAATCATGTGCAGCACGTTGCCCCAAGGGTACTCCGCGTTTTGCACCACACGAATAACTCGCAAAAATTATTTCTATCGATTTAAGTAAAAGTTTTACTGAAGATATTTTTCCACGACTTCTGCGGGTCGTACAACTTCTTCATCGGGATCGAGACCCGCGTGACGTCGGGCTCGACGTCGGCGTAATAAATCCCAGCACTGGTCTAACTCGATCTCGATCGCTTTCATGCGCTCGTGATCCTCTTTGCTGAGCTGTGATTTTTCCTGATGCGCTTCAAGTCGTAGCTCTTCTTCGGAGAGATCACTCACCCGTTGCAAAATGGTGTTGTCATCCATATTTTTTTCCTCCACTCGCTGTACCTCGACTCTAATGGGACTGGAAAGTTCTCTTCGGAAAGAAGAGGACTTCCTGCGAGCCGCTGACTGATGAACACTCCTCGAATCCGAACTTTGCGCTCTCGCTCTAAATCGTGCCCCAGACAGTCGCTGAGGATGAATGAGAGGGTCCGAGTGGTGTCCTGCGCAATCCATTCACGAAGATTGCAGCCCTGCCAGGCCAAGTATTGAGATTGGCACTCGTGACGACTCAGTGCTGGTTGTAGCGCACCGTCGCCGTCTTGCCGTTGAGCAGCGTGACCGTAAAGGTGAAGACGCCGTTGCGCGAACGCAGTTTTACACTGACTCGAACCGTGAGCGCGGTACCGGTGTCACCTACGACCAAAGCGGTTGTCCCCGCGTGACTCGTCACCGTCGGTCGACCGTAGAAACCGCTCCCGATGATTTGCAGCGTCACCGTTCTTCCCGCGACCGCGTGTCCAACGACGTAGTTGGCCTCAGGTCCGACAATGACTGGCGGTGGCACCGTTACTGAGTCGGGGCCGACTGTAAGCGTGAAGACGAACGTGCCCTCGTCGCCGTAGGGGTCCGTCGTGGTGCCCGTCACTTTGTAGGTGCCCTGTGGCAACGTCGCGCTATCCGTAGTGATCAACCCCGTGCTCGAGACGACGAGGTTCGGTGCGCCCGTTAGTTGGGTGTAGGTCACCGCCCCGTCATTATGGCTCACGCTTAATTGGACCGAATACGTCGGTGTTGCGCTCGTTAACACCGATGCCGTCGTGGGAATGTTCTGGGTGATCGAGCCCACACTCATGGTGAAGTGAAACGTCCCAGCGTCGCCTGCACCGTCGCTCGTGGTGCCTGATGCACTGTAGGTCCCATAAGGCAGAGCACCATCGGTCGTCAGAAGACCCGTGCTCGAGACAGCCAAGCTTGGCATCCCCGTGAGCTGCGCGAACGTCGCCGCGCCCGAAGCACCATCGACGACGAGCTGAACGCTGTAAGTCGGGGTCTGCGTGGTCTTGAGCGTGACGGTGAGCGGCGCCACTTGAGTAATCACGCCGACGCTCAAAATAAAGCTGAACAAGCCCGCGTCACCGTTGGTGTCACTCGTCGACCCTGTGGCGCTGTACGTTCCGGGCGCGAGCGCGCCGGACGTGCTGAGTAGACCCGTACTCGAGACCGTAAGACTTGGTGAGCCGGTGAGTTGCGTGTAGGTCACCGCGCTCGACGCGCCACTCACGCTGAGTTGCTGCGTGAACGTCGACGACGCCGCAACGGAGATTGAAGCGGCGCCAGGTGTCGTCACCAAGCCGCACACGTAGTCACCGTCGAGGCCATTGGACGGATACTGAATCTCCGCGACACGGCCACCCGTGAAGGAATTGAGCGCGCAGGCCGCCTCGGCCGCGGCGAGCGTCGCGTAACCAGGCATCCACACTGGAATTGTCTTAAAAAGCGTCGACGGCGTTCCTGTGATGGTGTTCCACTGTTGCGCGGTGCTGTAAATACCGAGATTTGTCACGCCGACACTCGTAAGGTACGCGACCGCACCCGACAACATCTCTTGGTCAATGATCAGTGATGCCGCGCTCGGGCCGTACGCGGACTCGATAGATTCCCAATGATTACCCGTCTCAACGTCAAGCCACCAATGCGCACTCGTTACAGCGGTCGTGGGTGACGAGGAGCCGTCTGTCGTTTCGGCACTGATCGCATTGGCGAAGGAGTTTTGTGCCGCACCCCATCCGTAATCGTACGAGCATGCGGACGAGTTCGCCCCGGAACACGCCTTGGGCGTCGTCGCACTGGTCGGCCAATTCGACGTATCGGCCGGTCCAGGACTGTCGGTATTCATGTAGAACGAGGGCACGCCACTCGTGGTGGTACTCGCCCAACTCACCTCACTCGCGAGACAAGGGTTCGTCGTATAGGGGTGTCCATCGTTCACACCGACAATGCCAAAACCGGCGGACGCGGGTAACGTACGTCCGCATTGGGGATAGCTCACGTCATAGCCAATCGAGGCCGACCCGCTCGAGGCGGCTGACCCCAAAGGTGCAAGAATCACGCCGCTCAGCAGTCCCGTCGCCGACACAATAAGGATCACCAGAAACTTCATCAAGAGAGCACGCACGTGAGAAAAGCCTAGGTCGACGATTACGGGTATTCCCATGACGTTTGTCTTAAGAATCAATGGGAAACGCTGACGGAAGAACCTCAATGTTTACTGCATGACGTGAACTCGTGAATTTCGAAGTTCTCAATGAGCCGTGCGAGGTCAGCGCTAATCACGCGTAAATTCGAGACACCATGAAACCGCCGCCCGTTCTTCGTTCCATCGCGGCGTCGATTCGACCAACGCGTATTTTCTCTAAGCGCACGAGAAGGAAAATCATATGACAACACGACTTCGCGAACTGCCTTCATGGAAAAAACTCGAGCAGCACTTCGAGGAGATTAAGACACGCCACTTGCGCGAATTCTTCGCGGTCGATCCACACCGTGGAAAAAGGATGCGCCTCGAAGCTGAGGAAATTTACCTTGACTACTCGAAAAATCGTGTCACCGATGAAACGTTGGATCTTTTATTCAGTCTCGCGCGCGAAGCAGAACTCGAAAAGTACCGCGACGCCATGTTCGCTGGCGCGCACATAAATACCTCCGAGAACCGTGCAGTGCTGCACGTCGCCCTACGCCTTCCCAAAGATGCGTCACTCGTTGTTGACGGCGAAGATGTTGTTGTGCAAGTGCAGAAAGTTCTTGCGCGGATGTCCGACTTTGCGCAGCGCGTGCGCTCGGGCGATTGGAGGGGCGCTACAGGAAAACGAATTAAGAACATCGTGAATATCGGTATCGGCGGATCGGACCTAGGTCCCGTCATGGCGTACGAGGCGCTTCGCTTTTACAGCCAGCGCGACCTCACCTTTCGATTCGTATCCAACGTTGATGCAACTGACTTCGTCGAAGCGGTGCGTGATCTCAAGCCTGCTGAGACACTCTTCATCATCTCTTCAAAAACGTTCGGCACTCTTGAAACCCTGACCAACGCGCATAGCGCCCGGGACTGGCTCACGAGTGCCCTCGGTGTCGATGCCGTGGCGAAGCACTTCGTCGCCGTGTCCACCAACGAGAAACTCGTCGCGGCGTTCGGCATCGACATTTCAAACATGTTCGGCTTCTGGGATTGGGTGGGCGGCCGCTACTCAATGGATTCGGCAATCGGTCTCTCAACGATGATCGCAGTGGGTCCCGAGCACTTCGAAGAGTTGCTCGCCGGTTTTCACGCAATGGACGAACACTTTCGCACGGCACCCCTCGAAGAGAATCTGCCCGTCGTCATGGGTCTGATCGGACTGTGGAATCGAGACTTTTTTTCTTTCCCGAGCGTCGGGGTCATGCCGTACGAGCAATACCTCAAGAGGTTCCCCGCATACTTGCAGCAATTGACCATGGAATCGAACGGTAAGCACGTGACGTCCCAAGGCTCACCTGTTGACTATCCAACGGGCGCCATCTACTGGGGCGAGCCAGGAACCAACGGTCAGCACAGCTTCTACCAACTACTCCATCAGGGCACCACCATCGTGCCGCTCGACCTCATAGGTTTCGCGAGGAGCCTCAACCCACTCGGCGATCATCACGACATACTTAGCTCCAACGTCTTTGCCCAGGCTGAAGCGCTCGCCTTTGGCAAGACCGAAGGGCAGGTTCGCGCCGAGGGTAGCACCGAAAACGTGGTCCCCCACCGGGTAATGGAGGGAAACCGCCCCACCAACGTGTTACTCTGTGACCTCCTTACCCCGCGACTGCTCGGGTCACTCGTGGCGCTCTACGAACACGTCGTCTTTACCCAGGGGGCTCTTTGGGGCATTGACTCCTTTGATCAGTGGGGCGTTGAACTCGGTAAGGTTCTCGCGGTGGCGATCATTCCCGAACTCGAAAATGCGGACGAGCCGGTGCTCGCTCACGACTCGTCAACGAACGCCCTGATCACTCGCTATCGCGAATTGAAGCGAAACGATGACCGTGACGGACGCTAAGACTCGCCGAGTGCGCCTCGTACTCTCAGATGTCGACGGTACGCTCGTAACCCATGAAAAGGTGCTCACGCCTCGCGCAATAGCGGCCGTGGAAAGTCTGCGTAAAGCGAACATCGGCTTTGCCATCACCAGCGCCCGCCCGCCTCAGGCGCTCACTCGATTCATCGAGCCACTGAAACTCGAAACACCGCTGGGCGCATTCAACGGGGGACTCATCATTGACCGCAGTATGAACATTCTTGAAGAAAAGACCATCGACCGGCAGATCGCGGCTCTGATACTCGACCTTTTGGCGTCCTACGGTTTTGATATTTGGGTTTATCAAGGCACCAACTGGTACGTCCAGAACGTCGATGGACCACACGTCGCGCACGAAGCAGAAGGGTGTTCGTGTGAGCCAACCAAGGTCGGCGACTTTGATGGCGTCGAAGAAGGGATATTCAAGATCGTCGGTGTCAGCGATGATCCCTCAATACACGCGGCAGCGAACGCACAGATTAACGAGCGCTACGCTCGCGACGTGTCCGCGAGCCAATCGCAGAGCTATTTCCTTGACGTCACCAGTGTCGAAGCAACCAAGGGAAACGTCGTTCGATTTCTCGCGGCGCAATACGATATCGACGTGAGCGAGATTGCGACGATTGGTGACATGCACAATGACGTCGCCATGTTCGAAGTGGCGGGACTTAGCATCGCCATGGGCAACGCCCTCGATGATGTGCAGCACGCTGCAGACGTCGTCACGACTTCGAACGAAGACGAAGGTTTTGCGAACGCAATTGAGAGATACGTTCTCGCTTAATTCAAGCCGCTAACTACGCGGCTCAATTTCGAGTAGACGCGCTGCGTTGAACCGTATTTCACCGAGCACGATTCGACTTTGGATGTCGCGCGCGCCTAACTCTCGAAGAATGTCGATGACTGTTTGCAATTCGTCGGTGTTGGCGTTCGCGGTCCACAGTTGATAGTCGAACTCGCCCGTCGTGTGAATCGCGCTCAATACTTGATGCACACCTTCGAGATCGCGTTCAAATTGACGTCGATCGACGGACTCGCGGAGTTTTATGTCGGTGAGCGACTGCAAAGAGTGACCGAGCGCCTCGAGCCCGATTTCCGCGTGAACGCCTGCCAACACACCACGCTGGCGGAGCCTGCGAATCCGATCGGCCGTGCTGTTGGCGCTCAAATGGACTTGGTTCGCCAACTGTTGATAACTAAGTCGACCGTCTTCTACGAGCGACATAAGTAAGGTGCGGTCAATGTCATCCATAGGCATTTTACTTTACCTCGTTTTCCGAGGCAATAGTGGAACTTTCTCAGTTATATCACGGATATTTTCTCGTTTCTGGCAACTAATCCGAGTCATTTGAGGTTATATGACTCGTACTCTGGAGGCATGATTTTCTTGATTCTTCGCATCATTCTCGCCCCCGCTTCGGTGCTGATTGGCTCTCTCGCCCAGCGCCGGTTCGGTCATGCCATCGGCGGACTCATCGTGGGCCTCCCCTTGCTCTTCTTGCCCTTCCTCTGGCTCATTGCTCATCAGTATGGTGTGGCCTTCGCACGCTCGATGTCCGCCTCACTTCTCGTCGCCGCCACGGCCGAGGTAGCCCTGATGTGGGTGTTCGCGCACCTCGCCCAGCGTTTTGGCGCATCAACATCAACGATCGGCGCACTCGTTGCGTTCGCCGTCGTCGCGATCTTGTTGCGCGTGAGCCACGTCTCAATCGTCGTGGGTGCCGGCATCGCGATTCTCAGTTTCGTACTGGCGTTGTTGCTGTGGCCGCGTGCTGCCGTCGTTGCACACTTACCGACCAAACAACGTCTGGCGCTGCGCCTCGCTGTTTCGACCATTTTCACTGTCGTGTTGATCTCACTCGCGGGTCGAATGGGCGCGGGCGTCGCAGGCGTGTTTGACGCAATTCCTCTCACCAGTCTCATGATGGCCTTTTTCACTCGTCGTGAAGTGGGCGCACAAGCCTCGTCAGCGTTTCTCCGCGGAGTGACGAGGGGGTCGTTCTCCTATATCGCGTCAATGTTCGTGCTCGCTCGGATGTTACGCGAAGGCAACGAAGTGCGTGCCTTTGGAATGGCGCTTCTTGTTGCTCTGGTGGTCCAACTCATTGTGCACTCGAGTGGCGCAAGTCTTCGTCTCGCGCGGATGATTTGGGCGATGAACGCCGAAGAGTTTCTTGGTCAAGCCATGATCGAACGCATACCCGGATCCACGACGTTTCGAAAGTTCTACCAGTCAATTTCGGCGATTGACGATCCAACCGCGGCCCAGCCCCCCAATAACAGCACAGTGCTTCGGACATCGTTGTCGCTGCGGTAGCGGCGCGTTATCCGTCTACGTGTTGATTCGTCGCGCAAGTGCGCGACGTCAGAATTGTCTCATTCTCGCGCGAGCGACATCCCGGCCCGATAAAGCCGCGGACTTTGAAATAGTCAGGCGGGACACGCCGAGCGCGCAGGCGGCCCTTCATCATCCCAGACGCCCGCGAAGGAAATCCTCGTACCACCAGCGGGGTTATCGCTGAAAAGGCGGATCATTCACCATTCGGAACGCGGCGACGAGCAACGCAAAACGTGTCGTGACTTGGTCAGTGAGATCGACGAGTCGACTAATCGCCTCAGGAGCGTCGCCAAGAATGGCGAAGGGGTCGAGGCCAGCGGCGGTGACCTCTCCTTGGAACGTTTCCACGAATGCTTCGACAGCCTCTTTGTCGACTTCGAAGTGGAATTGGAAGCCCCACGCATTCGGGCCGACTGAAAAACATTGATTCTTATAGAGTTCATTCTCGCAAAGGCGCACCGCATCCGGACCTAAGTCAAACGTGTCACCGTGCCAGTGCAAAACCGTTTGATCTCGCTCGAGGGATGAAAGGAGGTAGTCGTCGTCCGCCGTCGACTCCAAGCGGACAGTCCCGAATCCAATTTCTCTACCATGTTCGCCGGCGTAGACGCGCCCTCCGGTCGCCACAGCAAGTAACTGCGCTCCCAGGCACACGCAGAGTGTCGGTAAGCCGATCGCGACGGCTTGAGCAAGCAGGGCCAGTTCGGCGCGTCGCGTTGGAAAACCGTGGTCACTCGTCACCGACATCGGACCACCCATGACGACGACACCGCTGTACTCGTCCAGTTGCGTGGGAACTTCGTCACCTGCGAAAAGGTGACGGACATCGAGCTCAACACCGTATTCCTCGAGCGCCAGTGCAATTGCGTAAGGGCCTTCCGGTTCAACGTGCTGTATCACTAAACAACGCGACAAGAAACTCCGATCAAGTTCAACGTGCCAAGACATTACTCCGGGTAATCAATTCACTCGGACACTCAGACGTACGCCGCCAAGCTAGAAAGCGAGTCCGATGGCGAGCCCTATTCCCGCGCCTGCAAGACCGACCAAGGTACTGACGGTGACGTTGAGTGCCGCATTGGCGTACTGCCCCACCTCGAAGAGTCGAAGTGTCTCGAGCGTGAACGTCGAAAACGTCGTGTACGCACCACAGAAGCCGGTGCCGATCAGCGCTTTGGCGAGTGGTGAGAGATGGTGGCTGAGCGACAGACCGGTGACGAGACCAAGTATCAGTGAACCAGAGATGTTCACGAGAAAGGTGCCCCATGGAAGGTCCGATTCAATTCGCCCATTGATCTTCCGATCGAGCAAGTAGCGCGATGGCGCCCCGACGCACCCACCAATCGCCACCATCACAAAGAGTTCAAGGGTCACTCCTCGTACCTCACCGCGCTAGAGCTCCACCACGTCGACGTTCGTCAAAGTGATGAGAACGTTCGCCGTGAGGTCAAGCGTTGCTGCCAAGTACGAATCAATCCGCTCGGCACTCTCGACGATAATCATCATGATGGGTGCTTCGTCACGGAGTGCGCCCCTTTCGTGAATCGCTCCCGAGACGCCATAACCCTTGAAACCTTCGAGAGCGGTTGCACCCGCAATCTCCATTTGTCGGGCGCGAGCCATCAGGTGCACGAGGAGCGAGCCGTGAAGGTCATGGTCGTGGGCGTCGAAGAACATCGTGAGGCGTACGGCCGGATGGGACGGAAAGGGCGTGATGTCACCGCTCATTTCGTCTCGCCTCGCGACCATCGATGTCCAAAACTGACCTTCGCGACGTACGTGCCGAACCACACCGCCACGAGTCCTGCGGCGAGGCTCGCGACGACATAGAGAACACCGACGAACACATGGTGTGCGCGAAAGAGCAACGCCGTGTCCACCTCGAGCGTGGAGAACGTCGTGTACGCCCCAATGATCCCAGTTCCCATGAAGAGTCGCACGAACCGATCGCGGGGAAATCGCTCGAGTAACAGCACGACCAAGAACCCCAGCGCCAACGATCCAGTCACGTTGATCAAAAACGTGCTCCAGGGGAACGCGCCGGTCGTCACGGGAAGTGCTCGTGCAATGAGATACCGCGCCAACGCACCCACCACGCCGCCAATGCCAAGTGCAAATACCACCGAAGCCTGTGGACGTCGATCACGGCCCAATACGCCACGACTCACCGCT
>Ga0302140_10008114_pt1 | contig 13098 bp, 11 predicted proteins | sample I_Bog_E1_1_FD_202095 | JGI IMG/M metagenome (GOLD analysis project Ga0302140, IMG submission 202095) | Peat permafrost microbial communities from Stordalen Mire near Abisko, Sweden - I_Bog_E1_1 | ecosystem: Environmental > Terrestrial > Soil > Wetlands > Peat | place: Sweden: Abisko, Stordalen...
CCCCAGTCGGCAAAGCCTGAGCCGAAGGGTTCGTATATTTCTACCCACGCTTGCCGCCGTTGCTCGTCGGTATGATCGGGATTGGTGTATATCCAATGTTGAAACTGGTCAACCACAGCTACCCATGGCAGGGTTTTCAGCACATCAAAAAGCTGGTCGCGCTTAGCGCGCTTCAGGTCTTCTTCGTTATCAAAATATACGTCCCAATTATCCATCGAGATCAGCTCCATTGACATAGACGCCAGTTCGGCCACTTCGCTGGGGCAATGTTTAAAATCATTCAGTTCCAAATCAGCGGTAAGGAAGGTATGCACCGCATGGCCGCCTTCGTGCACCATGGTGGTCAGGTCGCGAAAGGTATTGGCCGAGTTCATAAAAATAAATGGGGCGCCGGTTTCGCTCAGCGGGTAGTTGTACCCACCCGGCGCTTTACCTTTACGGCTTTCCACGTCGAACAGGCCGTTATCTTTCATAATTTCAAGCCTTTCGCCCAGGTAGCGGCTGATATTGCTAAAACATTGGATCGATTTGTCAATCAGCTCCGCACCGCTGTGAAATGGCTTCAACGCCGGCTTGCCGGAAATATCCACATCCATATCCCACGGCTTTAAAACCTCCAGCTTGAGCGCCTCACGGCGTTTTTCGGCCTGTTCCTTTAATACGGGCACAACTTCTTTCTCAATCGCTTCATGAAAGGCGTAGCAATCCTGCGGGGTATAATCAAACCGACCCAACGCCTGGAACATATAATCGCGGAAGTTTTCAAAACCGGCATTCAGCGCAACTCTATGGCGTAAAACGCGCAGCTGATCAAATAACTGGTCGAGCTGGTCTTTATCCTGCAATCTTCGTGCGGTTATTTTTTCCCAAACCTCCTGGCGTTTGCTGCGGTCGGTATCCTTCAAAAATACCGAGGCCTGCTCCAATGTAAACTCCTTGTCGCCGATGTGCACCGACATGGAGCCGGTGATCGACTGGTACTTTTGCTGTTCAACCTGTATCTCCGTTTGCAGCGGTATATTTTCTTCTCTGAACAATTGCAGCGCCTTTTTTACGCCGCGCAGGTAAATGAAATATTTCTCTTCATCCAATTCATCCACCCATTTGCTGCCCACCAGTTTTTTGTTCAGTTCGTTGCCGTAAGGAGCGATTTTTGGCTCGATCTCGGTGGCAAAGTATTGAAATTTTTGTAGCAATTCTTCGCTGGTAGTATCACAAGTCATGCGGATATAACGCCAGGCAAAATCTTCTTCCAGCGCAGCCTCCAGTTCACTGCGGTCGTGAAGCCAGTGCTCCAATTCTTCAACCGAATGGATTGGGCGGGCAAGCAGTTCTTTAAGCAGCGGTTCCAGGTTTTCCCATTTGATCTCGAGATTGGCCGGGATGTATTTTCTTGTTTTTTTGTGGATCATGTTGTTTGATGTGCAGATTGCAAATGTGCGGATGTGCAGATGAATTAGCAAGGTGTATTTGAAAAATGTGGATAGGCAGATTTGACAACTTTTAAAAAGTTGTCAAATCTATGGTAAGCCGCAATTATTTGCCTACCGGTTTATACAAAGTCTCCGCCATCTCCTTTATCCCCGCTTCATAGCTAGTCGGCTTTACATTAAACGCCTTTTCAAATTTCGAGGAATCGAAAATGTAATCATTGTTGTACTGGTAATACATTTCTACGGTCCCAGCAACATTTTTATTGAACAAGCCGTAGCTCCAAAGCATAAACTTGTTTATACTTAAAAACTTTGGTGCGGTATGATACGCTGCCGCGGCCAGGTCGATAAATTGTTTGCCGGTTATGGGCTGTGCAGTTGGCATGTGCCATATTTGGTTATCGGCTTCGGGGTGTTGCCCAAGCAGGTACATGGCTCTGCCCATATCAGGGATATAGCTGAAATTGTGCAGCCTGGCAGCACTGCCCAGCCACTGTGCACTTTTGCCATGGGCGTAGGCGTTCAGCACCATCATATCAAAAAAGCTGTTCTGGTTGTCCGTACCATAAAAATCGGCAGCGCGGGCAATGCTCGCTTTAATATTTCCGGCTTTTGCTTCGGCCATTAATTGGGTAGCAATCCTGGCCCTGATCTCGCCTTTAACACTGCATGGACGGTACGATGTATCTTCCGTCATCGGGCCGTCAACCAGGCCGTACATATACACATTGTCGAAAAATATCAGCCGTGCGCCGGTCTCCTTTACCAGGTTGATCACATTTTGCATGATCACCGGCCATTGCACGGCCCAAATGTTTTTATCGTACACCAACCCCGCAGTTAGGTAGATCACCGTCGATCCTTTTACCGCTTCCTGCAATTCTGCATAGTTTAACAGGTCGGCTTTTTTCCAGCTGAGGTTTTTGCCGGTGATCGCCGGTTGTTTGCGGCTAACCAGCCTGATGGTTTGATTGCTGTTTAATAATTCGCGGGTGAGTGCATTGGCTACTGATCCGCCGGCGCCTAATATGGTGTGCATTGTTTTTGTTTTTGATTTAGTCAAAGGTAGGTACGGGTTGACGGTCAAAACGTTAACAAAAGATAAGAATTTTGTGAATGCGGAGTGCGAAAGGTCGAATGCGGAAGTATTGAAGGCCGGGATAATGTCCAATTTGCATTCATTTATCATTCCGCAATTGGCATTCCGAATTCCGCATTTAAATCCTTTCGGAATTCTAATGCAACTTTAATCGCCGGTAAAGCTTGGTGATTTATATCCTACGTATCTTTAGCTTTCTTAAAACCAATATCATGAATAAGCATCTATTCCTCTTTTTATTCCTGTCGCTGTCGTTCGTATCGCTTTCATTTGCGCAAACCAAGGTGGATAAATATTGCCAGGTTATTGTAGAACCCAAGGGCGCATCAAGGACCAACCGGATAGCCAGGATGTCATACGGCGAAAATAAATGGCTCTTCACCCCGAAAGATACCACGCTATTTCAGCAATTGAACTACGTTAACAGCCTGACGACGGAAGCAGACGTGCTGAACTATATGAGTCATCTTGGTTGGACGGTTGTAAACGTCCATTCGGGTCCCGGAGCGCAGGAATGGTTTTATTTCAAAAAGGAATTCGATGCAGCTGAATGGGTGCAGTAAATTAGCTTGCCGGCGCCATTATCCTTCTACGGATTCGCGATAGCGAAACCGGCGTAACGCCCAAAAAATGCGCAATGTAATGCTGTGGCATGCGCTGTAAAATATCGCGGCCTGTGCTTAGCAGTGCCAGGTAGCGCTCTTCGGGTGTTTGAGTGATGAAAGACGCTACCCGATCCTCGTAACAACAAATATAATATTCGGCAATCAGGCGGCACATGCGCTCCATTTTATAAGCGAGCACCGGGTGCGCCAGCATGCGTTGCATATTGTCGAAACTGATGGTGACGATCAATGAGTCTTCCAGCGCCTGCAGGTAGGTAATTCCGGGTTCCTGGTGCAAAAAACTTTTGTACGAACTCACCAGTTCATTTTCAAAGCTGAAATAATTGGTGATCTCTTCGCCGTCTTTAATATGATAATACCGAACAGACCCGGAAATCACAAAACCCACATCCGTGCATATCTTGCCGGCCTCGGTAAAGTGTTTTTTCTTTTTCAGCGCGATCAGGCCAAGGTGTTCTTTCACCAAATCCCATTCTGCATCGTTGAAAATGATGAATTTTTCAAGGCCTTTGCAGAAGCTGTTTGCGGCGGTTTCGGTGATCATGGTTCAATATTATAAATGTAAACCAAACACAGCGCCGTGCGTTACCAAAGCCCTGTCGACCAAAAATAAACAGGCAAAAACAACGCTGGCGATGCCGTTGGTGGTCATAAAGGCGAAGTTTACGCGGCTAAGGTCGGTAGGTTTAACCAGGCGGTGCTGGTAAATGAGCATGATGCAGAAAAATACCACACCGGCATAATAGGGGTAACTCACCGGGGTAAAAAAAGCCGGCAGCATCACAAACACCGCCGAAAGCACATGCAGCCCCGTCGACAGCCTGAGGGCAGTAACCTTGCCGAAATAGGCGGGAATAGAATGAAGCTTTTGGTTACGGTCGAAATCTTCATCCTGCAGGGCATAAATGATATCAAACCCGCTTACCCAGCATAATACCGCGAACGAGAAAAACAGCGGCGTAAGCGCAAACTGCCCGGTCACTACCAAATAGGCCCCAATCGGCGCAAGGGAAAGACCCAAACCCAAAACCAGGTGGCACAATGCGGTAAATCTTTTGGTAGCGCTGTAGCCTAAAACCACCATCAGTGCCACCGGACTCAAGTAAAAACAAAGGCGGTTGATAAACCAGGTTGCCGTTATAAGCAGCAGGCAATTGACGATGGTAAAAATAAGCGCTGACGCCGGGCTGATGCGGCCGGCGGGTATATCACGCTGTTTGGTGCGCGGATTTTTGGCATCCACATCCCTGTCGAGGTAGCGGTTAAAGGCCATGGCCGAGTTACGGGCAAACACCATACAGAGCACCATCAGCAACAATTTTAACCAGCTAAACTGGTAGTTTGTGGTAGTCACCGCCAGGAAAAAGCCTATAAAGGCGAATGGCATAGCAAAAATAGTGTGCGAAAAGGTAACTAATGAGAGGTATTTTTTCATACTTGATCAAGCCTGCATTATCATTTCTGTAAAAGTTAGCTAATCCGGCAACGGCGTTAACTTTACAAGGGCAAAGCTACGGACTTATGCGAGACAATACGAAAGATTTAACAATAGCCAGCAGTTAATAAACAAATATTGCTTTCCGGTTATAGCAATTTATACTTTCGGATACTCAAGGTGCTAAACCCTTCACAACAAAATTTTCACAGCTATTTTGCGATTAATATCCCGTTTCCCTTTTTCATTCGTCAAAGCCATCCCTCAAATTTGTATTTTTGGCATGTGGCGGCAGCATACAAAAAAACATCTACTGGCAAAAGATCATCCCAAAAGAAAAACTACTTTTCCGTAAAGCGGATCATCGGTTTACTGGTGTTGCTATTGTTCGCGCTGATGCCACTTTACTATCCGTATGTCGAAAAAAACCTGGTGTCGGCGTGGCGCTGGCTGCATGATATAGGCAGCAATCCCAACTACCCTGTATACAAAAGTTTTCATATACACATCCCGGTAAAATACACCGTGCATGGCATCGATGTATCCGGTTACCAGGGCCTGGTTGACTGGGAAAAGGTTAAGCAAATGCACGAAGACAGTGTGCATATCAGTTTCGCTTACATCAAAGCGACTGAAGGTATATTACTTACCGACCCTTACTTTATGCGTAACCGGCGGGCTTGCGAGCGGGTGGGCATGGTAAATGGCGCGTATCATTATTTCAGGCCCAGGGCGAACGGGAAGCTGCAGGCCAGATTTTTCCTTGCCAACATAAAAATCGAAAAAGGCAATTTGCCCCCTATGGTTGATGTGGAAACGTTAGACGGGGCATCGCCCGATAAAATGCGAACAGAGCTGGACGAATTTTTGAAAGAAGTAGCCCTGAAAACGAAAACCAAACCGGTGATCTATTCGGGCCTGAAGTTTTATTATGATAACCTGGCCGGCTACTATAATAACTACCCCCTTTGGCTTTCAAATTTTGACCATCCCGAACTCGCGGTAGCCCCCGGCACCAGTTGGGATTTCTGGCAGCATTCCAACCGGGCAAAAGTAAGCGGCATCCTGCACGGCGTAGATTTCGATCTTTTTAACGGAGACAGCCTTGCCTTCCGGAAAATACTGGTAAAATAAAACGCAAAACAGTAAAGCCCCGGTTATGACCCGAAACGTTCTTTCATCACGTCATTTACCTCCTGCACGCTCATCACCGACAGGGGACTCGAGGCGCTCCTTAATTGCACATGCGGCCAGTCTTTAAAGCTTTTCCAATAAGCCCCGGCGTTTAACCCTAACGCTTTTGCTTTAGCGGCATAAACCGCGTAGCCGTTTTTGCCGTTAACCAACTGGTCGGTCGACCAGTTTTGCTTTCCGTCCACTATCCATACACAATCCAGCGCCTCGCCCCATTGATGCCATGACATGCCCGGCAACGCGTTGGTGACATGGTCGCCTTTTTGCGGGCCCGCCGCCACAATACAATCGGCTAAAAAGCCGGCGCCCTGGTCGCGCAGCTTCTGAATTTGTTGGGTAACCTGTTCGCCTGTGCGTGAGCGCCGCCATAGAGCGGCCTGCTCCACAGGTGTGCGTATGGCAAAAGTCGGCTGCATGGGGTAACCGGCATCATTGCAGTCTTGCAAAAGCTGATCAACTATTGTCCTGAAGTCAGGGACGAGGGTATTTAAGTTTATGGCCATGTCGGGTAGATCTAGATTTTAGCATAAATGTACAGGGTAAAATATTGAAAATCAAAACAAGCGGTATTTTTTATTTCATCCCTGTCAATACTTTATATTCCTTACCCGCGTTTTCTCCTCTGTTTAACTGTTAATTTATGTTAAACTATTTGTATAACTAATTTTTTAGTTATACTTTGGTTCCTACAACCTGTTATATGAAATTCACACTTATACTTTTTTCTGTTTTTCTTTATTGCACGCTGCACGGATCAGCACAAAACAGCTATGCGATTAAGGGCGTAGTGGCCGATACCGCTGCAAAAACCAAATTGGTAAACACTGCGGTGAGCGTGTTAAATTCAAAAGACTCAACGCTGGTGACATTTGCCCGGGCGGCCAAAGATGGATCGTTCAGCATTGGTAATTTGCACAAAGGAAATTTTATCCTGCTGGTAACCTATCCCGGTTATGCTGATTATGTTGAGCAATTCAGCCTCGATTCGATAAAAACAGCACACGATTTTGGCAACGTGAGCATGATCTTGAAAAGCAAATTGCTGGCCGATGTAATTGTTAGGGGCAAAAGGGCAGCCATCAGGATAAAAGGCGATACGACGGAATTTAACGCGGCAGCCTATACCATTCAACCGAACGCGAAGGTGGAGGACCTGTTGAAGCAATTGCCGGGCATACAGGTGGACAAGGATGGCAAAATAACTGCGGAAGGGCAGGAGGTAAAAAAGGTTTTGGTTGACGGAGAAGAGTTTTTTGGCGATGACCCGACCCTGGTCACTAAAAACATAAGGGCCGATATGGTTGATAAAGTACAGCTGTACGACAAAAAGAGCGACCAGGCCGCCTTTACCGGTATTGATGACGGGCAGAAAACCAAGACCATTAATATTAAGCTGAAGGAAGATAAAAAGAACGGCTATTTTGGCAAGGTTGAGGCCGGCGATGGTACCGACGGCTATTACGAAGGCCAGCTGCTCTTCAACGAATTTAAAGCGAAACAAAAATTTTCGACCTATTTAACCATCGGCGATAATGGAAAAATAGGCCTGGGATGGCAGGATAACCAGAAATACGGATCGAGCGATAATATGGAGTTTGGCGACAACGGCGAAATTTATATTATGGGCAGCGGCAACGGCGACGGGCTCGACTCGTTCGACGGGCAATACAGCGGGCAGGGAACGCCATTGGCCCGAAATGGCGGCCTGCACTATGACAGCAAATGGGACAGTGACAAACAATCCATCAATGCCAACTATAAGATCGGGTCGCTTGAGGTTGACGGCACCAGCAATACTTTAACCCAAAACAATACGCCCACAGACATTTTTAACGGCACCTCCAACCAAACTTTTGATAACTTTATGTTCCGCCAAAAGGCGGATGTTACTTACCAGGTAAAACTCGATACCACATCCAACCTGAAGATAAAGATTGATGGAACGCTTAAGGATACGCATACCAAAAGCAACTATACATCGACCAATATTGCAGGGGCCGATACCTTGCTTAATAATAACACCCGCAGCATCGACAATCACGACAATACCAAAATATTTGACGCCAGCGCATTTTACACCAAAAAATTTAAGAAAAAAGGTCGTACGTTCTCTCTTTTAGCCTCTATGTCGGAGAACGAGACCAATTCATACGGGTACCTTAAATCCACAACAAATTACTATGACCTTGTTAACCTGGGGAAACTGGATAGTACCCAATACATTGATCAGTATAAAACAGCCGATGTAAAAAGCTCGGAATTTAAAACTAACCTTACCTACACAGAACCTTTAACAAAAGACGTATCGCTGGTTTTCAATTACGGCCTTGGCGTAAATGACGGAACATCCAACCTGGCTTCATTTAACCCATCGTCGCCCGGCATTTATAACGTGAAGGTTGATTCTCTGAGCGACAACTACAAGCTAAACGAGCTATCCAACCAGGCGGGCGCTATATTTAATTTCAGGGGTAAAAAAACAACCCTCAACTTCGGCACCAAAGTAGCCAACGTGAATTTTAACCAAACCGACGAAGTTAGCGGCAATCAATTGAAAAGGAACTTTGTGGATTGGTTCCCGCAGGCAAATTTTTCGTACAGGCCAGCCCAACAGAGTTCGATACAAATGTTTTATAACGGGAACACCGTTCAGCCAACGATAGCCCAGATACAACCAATAGCAGTTAATACCGACCCGCTGAACATTACCGTTGGCAACCCAAACCTCACACCGTCGTTCACCAACAGGTTAGGCCTTTTTTATTACTCTTACAAGGTGATCAGCGGGCAATACATTTCTGCAAATGGCTCTTACAGTATCACTTCAAACCCGATCGTAAGCAACCTGGTGACTGACTCGACCGGTAAAACGGTTAACCAGTACATTAACCTGGGCAGCAAAAGGCAATCTAACTATGACTTTAATTTCGAATTTGATCAGAACATAGAAAAGATCGGGCTCAGGCCCGGCTTCAACTTGAGCGTTAACGGCAACGATTCATACAACCTGTCAAACAGCGAGATCAATTTAACCAATTCGGTTACGTATTCCTTTCAGGCCCATCTTGCTAAATATGCCGACAAAAAATACGATACCTACCTCAACTTCGGGCCAAACTATACATTCGGCGGCTCGTCATTACAACCGGGAATTAATAACAACGGCCATGGTTTTGATGCTAACTGGGGTTTTACTTTTTATCTTCCGGCTAAGTTCCAGGTTGGCACAGATGGGAGCTACGAATGGCGCGGAAAAACCGAAACGTTTTATACCGATTTCAACCGGACCCTGGTTAATGCATCTATCGCCAAAACTTTCCTCAAACAGGATAATTTAAAACTGTCATTCGCAGTGAATGACCTGTTGAACCAAAACGTGGGTTTTACCCGCAGCTCCAGTGCTAACTTTATCACGCAAAACACTTACAGCACCATCCGCAGGTATTTCCTGCTGTCCATATCTTACGATTTTAACAAAATGGGGGGCGTTACAACGAAATAAGAACATGAAAAAGTTTATCAGCTATACCATAACCATGCTAACCCTGGGCAGCAGCCTGGCTTTCGGGCAAAACGCGCATTTTACAACATCGGGTACCATCGAATTTGAAAAAACGGTTAACATGTATGCGCTTTTTCGCAAGGATATTAACAAAGACAATGAAAGTTTTCTGCAACCGGCCTATGAGGCGTATATCAAGAACCAGCCCCAGTTTAAAAAACTTAAGAGCACACTAACATTTGAAGACAACAAAACCTTGTTTACGCCGGTTGAAGACGATGGCAACAACAATTCGTTTTGGGGAGACGATGCTATGGTAAAACAAAACAACACCACATTTATGGACCTGCTGGCCGGAACGTTTATCAGCCAGAAACAGGTTTTTGAGACGACTTTTTTACTGAAGGACAGCATCAGGAAGATCAAATGGAAAATAACCGATGAAACCCGGGAAATAGCCGGCTATACCTGCCGCCGCGCCAACGCGCTGGTGCTCGACTCGGTTTATTTGGTGGCCTTTTATACCGACCAGATCCCCGTTTCAGGCGGTCCCGAAGGTTTTACCGGCCTGCCCGGAATGATATTGGGTCTGGCCATGCCGCACGAAAACATTACCTGGTTTGCCACTAAGGTAACCGAGTCATACCCGGATGCTAAAGCAATGGCCCCGCCCAAAAAGGGTAAAGCGGTTAATTACAAACAGCTATTGGCAACCCTGCATGATGCGATGAAAGATTGGGGTACCTATGCCAATGCTTCGCTGAAAGCGTTTAGCCTATAAAAATTATTAACACGAATTTTCACAAATGAGAACAGATTAGCTCGAATGTTTGCTAATTTGATTGAATTGCTGCGAATAAAATAAATTCTGATAAGCCGATTTGTGAAAATTCGCTCTCATTAGTGAAAATTTGTGCCAACTAAATCGAGTGTGATTATAACGTTATTAGCGACAATTCGTTTTTATTCGTCGAATTTGTGGTGATTTTGCCGGTGTTATTTGCGGTGATGCTGCTATGGGCCAGGAGAAACATTTTCAACCGTGCCAGTTTATCGGTATTGATCAGGTCAACGCCGCATTTCAGTAGTTCGGCCCAAACCCGGTCGTTCTCGGGCGAGGCCCACAGCCTAACTTTTTTGCCATATTTGTGGGCCATGTTTACGTAAGCGCACAATTTTTGGCGCTGATCATCGGGCATCGGGCCGTCCCCTTTCCATTCCAACAGTTTGGAGTATTTACAACTGGCCATTTTGTAAACGTCGAGCGCGGTGGTATCCTGGTAAGTTTTGCGCAGGTCCTCGTCAATAAAGGCCAGGCGGGTATCTTCTTTTTTGATCATATCAAAGGGCTTATGCCCCGACAAAACCACCGTAACCGTTCCGCCAAGTACCCTGCCGTGATTATAGCTTGAAAACATCGGCCGGTATTTCTCCAGCAGTACTTTCAGCGCTTTATAAGTATTGTTGGCATCGCTTTTTACATCGATCATTAAAATTACCGGGAAGTTGTAGCCCTCATAAATCTGTCCGTTGTTGTCTGCAATACGTTCGGCGAGGGGCCGGAGGTAAAGCGACTCGAGCGTCCTGTTCTTTTTAAAAAACGGGTCAATATGCGCCACAACCAGTCGTCCGCCTTTTAAAAATATATCGGCCTCTATATTGGTGTACCCGTTGGCCAGGGCATCAAACAAAGGGTGCGGGTGCAGGTAATCGTTATGGGCAAAGGCATTGGGCAACGGGATGGATTGCGAGCGGACAGTTTGGAGGCTAAACAGGAGTAAAACAGCAAGGCTTGTTTTTAGTAATTTTATACTGAAAATGTCCACCCGGGCTTTCAAGTATTATTGCTAAATTTATGACGCAAAACTACGCCACGATCGTTGATTAAAATTCAATATTGTATTATTAAATCGTTAAATTATTGCTTCTTAATATTAAGTATCGGTAAATAAAGCTGTGCAGAATTTTACCACAGAGAACGCAAAGTAAAAAGACACGGGGGTCGCAAAGCTTTAATAGTTGTCAATTTTTTCTCTGGGTTCTCTGCATCTTCTCTGTAATCTCTTCGGTTAAAATCAATTTGATTTATTAACGTTATTTTTGACCCAACGTTAGCTGTAGCTTTTTCGGACTAATTTCATATCTCAAGCATGCCCATCGACCTTTTGCTTAATAATATTTCGCGGCACATTCAGCTAACGGATGAGGAGCAGAAAATCTTTATCGGCCATGTGGAGCAAAAAAATTTCAAACGCAAACAATTCCTGGTGCGCGAGGGCGATATCTGCCGTTACTCGGCATTTGTAACCTCAGGCTGCTTGCGGGGGTATACCATCAATAAAAACGGCGTTGAACATGTGCTCAGCTTTGCCCCGCCGGATTGGTGGATGGCTGATCTGTACAGCCTGTTCTCTCAAAAACCGGGCACCCTTAACATCGAAGCGCTGGAAGATACGGAAACCATCGTGTTGCCCAAATCGGCACAGGAAAAACTGTACCTGGAAGTGCCCAAATTCGAACGCTTTTTCCGCATCCTTACCGAAAATTCGCTGGTAGCCAACCAGCAGCGGATAGTGGATAATTTGAGCCTGACGGCGGAGGAGCGTTATAATCTTTTTTGTAAACGGTATCCTACACTGATCGACCATTTGCCATTGAAACAAATTGCCTCGTATGTTGGGGTAACTCCTGAGTTTTTTAGCAGGATGAGGGGGAGGAAGGGTTGATTGGGTTGGATTAAGTTGATTATGTTGTTGGGGTTCAATCCAGTTCATTGTTCTTCTTTCGTTTTATGAACTGGATATAGCCATTCAAAAGCCTTAGGCATTGATCAAATTCCGATTCAAAAACTTTAAATGTTTCATCCGAGATGTAGCCTTCATCAGAAGCAATGATCATTTGATCGAGGGTTTCTGAAAGGGAACTCCTCGCTATTACGCAAAATTTAACATTGTCAAGGTAATGGTAACGTCCGTGGCCTTCGGCAATATTATTTCCAATCGACCTTGAACATCTAACAATCTGATCAGTAAGCCTAAATTTCTCCTCCGGTGGAAAGCTCTTTGTTAATTTCGAAATAAATACCCTGATTTTTCTTGCCTGCTTCCATGTTTCAAGCGCTGTAAACGATGACATTTTTTGGATGAATAAGTTTGGTTGGTCTAATTAGTCCGTTATGTCAAACTTAATAATTTTTTTATTACGACAATTGATCGACCATCATTCTCCCCCAAGCCAACTTAATCAACTTAAGCCAACCCAATCAACCTAATCAACTTTTTCTTAATCTACATCAATAAATAGGCCTATACTCCAACCTTATCTTTGTATATCAAAAAAGGAGAAACAAACAAATGGCACAAACCACCTTGCATAAAGCCGAAACCCGCGGGCATGCCAACCACGGCTGGCTTAACAGTTACCATACTTTTAGCTTTGCGAATTATTATAACCCGGAACGCATGCGCTTTGGCGCGCTAAGGGTATTAAACGATGATACCGTTGATGCCGGCATGGGCTTCGGCACACACCCGCATGATAATATGGAAATCATCTCCATCCCGCTTGAGGGCGACCTGGAGCACAAGGACAGCATGAACAACGTAGCTGTAATAAAAAACGGCGATATACAGGTAATGAGCGCCGGCACCGGCATTTACCACAGCGAATACAACAAAGACCGCGCACACCGCGTAAAGTTTTTACAGATATGGGTTTACCCCAACAAAAAGAACGTGGAACCCCGGTATGACCAGATTACCCTGAAGGCCGAAGACCGGCACAACAAGCTGCAGCAGATATTATCGCCA
>Ga0302140_10008116_pt1 | contig 13095 bp, 12 predicted proteins | sample I_Bog_E1_1_FD_202095 | JGI IMG/M metagenome (GOLD analysis project Ga0302140, IMG submission 202095) | Peat permafrost microbial communities from Stordalen Mire near Abisko, Sweden - I_Bog_E1_1 | ecosystem: Environmental > Terrestrial > Soil > Wetlands > Peat | place: Sweden: Abisko, Stordalen...
TTGTGACTTGAAATCTAAGAAATAATTACAAAATGTTAGAAATTATACAAATACTGATGAAAACAACAGCTTTTTCCCTATTATCTTAATTATTTTAGGTTTGAAACGTCCAGAAATCGTTTTTACTGAAAGCAACCCCATGAAAACAGTCTTTTGGCTTTGAATTTCGTTGGTCGTTTCAGAAAAAGTGCGGATGAGCTTGTTGAAACTGCCAGTTTGTGAAAAATCAAATATGGACATCTAAATATTAAAAAAAAAAATCATTTATATGAAAAAATGATATCTTTCATTAAATATAATAAAGTTTTCTAAAAAATTAAATTTTTTTAACTTAAACACAAATATTTTTTATGAAAACATCTAATTTATAATATTATTTTTGATTTGAAATGATTTTTTTTTAAATGTTTTAAAATACAGAAAAAATGCTTGAAAACAAAAATTTTAGTTTTAAAAAAACAAAAATCTTAACAGATTCAACACTAAAAATTTATCAAAAACATTAAAATTTTTGATAATATAAAATTTAACATTATTATGAAGTTATAAAACAATTAAAATTTTTTCCATTTGCAACTCAACGTTTTCATTTTCTCAACAGCTGCCGCAATATCTATATCATTTCCTTCAATCGTTAACACATTTAAAGGAAATGTCATTTCTTCTCCTTTCAAATCCATTTCTTTTATTGTTTCCTCAATTTTTCTATTATCTCCCTTCAAATATTCATAGAAAGAGGAATTAATGAAATTCTGGCTAAATCCAGTATTTTCCTTTGAATTAATTGACAAATTCTCTCTCTCAGTTTCTCCCACTGAGCTTCCTGAGAAAATGAGGGTTTGTAAAAAGGCTTCTGATTGAAATATCAAGAATGAATTCACCTAGAAAAATCATAATTACTAAAGAAAAAGTGAATAGAGTTATATACTCCTAGATACATTGAAGATTGTATTTTGGGCTTGCCAAGAATGGAACATTGACTATTTTGTTCCACTACATCAAAAGCATTGAAATTAGAACTCAATTGATTTGACATTTTGGGACTAAGACTAATGTTTCTTTCATTTTTACTGAGAGTGTTATTAGAATTTGATAAATATTGATTTTTTTCCTCATTTGATTTTTGATTGAGATCTTTGCTTGAACCTATGTTGAAAATGCTTCTTTTTGGGCTTTTTAAAAGCCTAGATGGAGGAGATAAAATGTTTTTTTCGGAACTCGGCTTGGAGTTGTTTTCAGTATCTTTTAGATGAGATATTGCCAGATAATGTGACATAAACCATTTGCTGGAACATACTTCCTTCAGCGAAATTCGTTTTTCAGGTGATTTTTGCAACATTTTCGAAATCAACGATTTGGCTTTTTTTCATTATATTTTAAATGAGTAAAAATTATAAAAAAAACCATTTTTTGACAAATCGTTGTATTTTTTCAGGTTTGTTTCAATTTTACATGCTTTGTTATTTTGCACCACATCATCTGGCTTTTTCCCTTTAAACAATGACCCTCCTGTTAACCTTTTCATTATAAAAAAAATGTTTCAAGGAGGAATTAACAAAATTAATTAATAACATTAAATACAAAACTACTCCCAAGCTAAAAACATCGATTTTTTCATTATATTTTTGTTGATGAAAGATCTCTGGAGCCATATATCCAGGCGTTCCACAGACCCCCTTCATTTTCTCCTTCTCTTCAGCTAGACTGAAATCGGCTAATTTTAATTTATCTTCATCAACGAAGAGGATGTTATCAGGTTTGATGTCCCTATGGCAAAAACCATGATAACCCAGGAAAAGCAATGCCTTGACAATTTGAGAAAAATAGCCAAATGCCTGGGGTTCTGAGACTTTTTGTGATGTTTTGATTCGATGGTATAGATCTTTCCCAGGCATATATTCAAAAATCATGATGATGCATTCTGATGACTCATAAACCTCATGTAGTTGGATAATATATGGAGAGGGGGGCAGAAACATCAGGATCTTGATTTCCTTAATCACATAGTCCTTAGAACAAAAGTATTACCGCTTTTTTAAAAAAATAAAGAAACCTTTTGTTTCTTAAAATCTTTTGCGGATTTTTTGATAATTTTGGCAGCAAAATTTTGAGATGTCTTGTAGTTTTTCGATAAAAAGACCTGCGCGAAGTGTCCAGTGCCCAAATGATCTAAGATTTCATAATTCCCTGAAAAATCATGAAGAATACACACTTTCTTCAATTTTTGCGTTAACTCCTCATGCAGATTTTTATCACAAGTTGAAAATGAGATTAAGGTCCCATTTTTTTGCAGCTTTATCACGTAAGAATTACCATCAACACCCTTAATTTCCCAGATTTCTAGGCTTAGGAGTTCCTCTAAATTTAGAAATTTTAATGCCTTTGGTTTTTTCAACTATTTAACAAAAAAATTCAACTGTATATTATAGATCACTGCTTACCGTATTAAAAGTGATTATTTTTTGGTAGACCTTGATGATTTTGGCTTTGGCACTGCCTGATTGAAGTTTCACTGTGAAGAGGCCTGTGAAAATTGGAGGATTATCTTGATTTTGAGGTTCTTGATCTTTGGGTAATTTTGAAAGAAGATGGAAACGAGAGTTGTCAATGGAATCAAAGATTGACATATTACTAAAATGTGAATTTGGATTATATGTTTAATGGAAAAAATGTTTATGGACGAGAAATATTTTTAGTCTTTTAAAAAATATATAGGTTAGATATAACAAACACATTTCGTCTTATAATAAATTATTATAAAAATATAAAAAATAAAAAAAATGGTATAAAATCAAAATTTCAGAGGTTTTTTTTTTTAATTTAAGAAATTAATGTTATTTTTCTAAGTTTTAGATTTGTATATTTGCAATTTTTTCCAAGCATCATAAAAACCTCAAATAAAATTTCCCTTAAAAAATTAATTTTGATCTTGCAAAAATATATATAAAAGAAAAAATTTAATGTAACTTTAAAAAACAATAAATTAAAATAAAAAAATATGAAAAATGAGAAAATATTCTCACAGATAACTCGAAAAAAATAAATTCAAATCAATTGCCTTTGATTCTTAAGTTTATCAATATTAATTTAAAAAATTTTTAAAAACGGTGGTCATTCGAGGTCTGCCTTCTTTCCAGTGTTTCTGAAAAGTTTATATAGCGTTGAGTCCAGAATTTTCGCCAACGTGAAAATTCCTCCTATAATCGCGGAAATCTCCACAGCAAAATGAAGTAGACTTTCCCTTTCAACATAATATATCACCGAAATAGGACTGATATCATATCTAAAAAAAATTAAACGACCCTAAAATGAAAAAAAACAAATGCAATGCTTACCTAACAACCACACTGTTTTTGTGATAATAATCGACTTTATGTGAGTTTGCTGTATATTGATACCCATAAACATCCGAGCCATAAAGAGGCACGTATTTTATAGGCACCACATTTAAATAATATTGAAACAAAGTCCCTGGGGAATCCGATTTGACCTCATTCTTTATAGTTCCTTCCAAAGGGCTCAACAATTTGTTCAGGTTTTGCTTTAAACTGACTAATTCCTTTTTTGTGCCAAACGAAACTGAATTAACTTTATGTGAAAAATTCAAAGTCTTCAAGTCTGTTTTCTCCTTCAAGCCGGGGATAGAATCCAAGCGTCTTTCATTGAAATAGATGAACCCACTCACTTTTTTAGCGAAAAGAGACCCAAACACTGCACATCCCTCCTGGTTTTTAATCATCCCCACAAGTGTGTCGACGTTTAGGTTGTTGTAATCAGTATCAGTTGATCCTGGAGCTATCCCGTCAAGAGGAATCCCATTCCGATCTAATCTTATCGTCTGCAAACTCATGTGATTTGAGGAAAATAAACTGTCTCGTCCTTCGAGTAGCATGAGAGGGCAAGGAACTTGGAAGAATTGAACATCCAGATTTATTTGTATCTAAAAATTTTTTTTTATGTTTTTTTTACAATGTTTTTACGTTTTCTTGAGCGGCTTTTGTGTCGATGACCATTTCTGATCGAAGAGACGTTGATAAGAAATGAGAGAACTCACTAACAAATAATGTGATGATTATGATTGCACAAAGAAGGGAGACTTAAAAAATTTCAAGAATTGAGAAAAAAAAGTCGGAAAATGTGGAAAAAAGTCTACCTAAACCACCAGATGAACTTTTCTCTGATATGTCTTGAGGCAGCTTCCGATAGAAGTCGAACGATTTGATACGTGAACTAAAGGTAGTTGTCTGGCCTTCAACTGGTTGATGTGTATCCATTTTATTTGATTTTTTTTGCAAAATTTTTATTATTTTTTTTTTCAAAGAAAGAAAAATTAAATTTTTTGTTTAAAGAAAAAATGAAAATTCAAACATTATTTTTTTTTACAAATCCTTTTATTTCTTCTCCATTTTCGAAAAAAAAAAATTAAAAAAAAAAATCAAAAAAAATTGTTTAAAAATTTTAAAAATACCTTTTTGAAACCCTCTCCTCCGCTTAATTCCTCATTTCTCACTTGCATTCCCACACTTTCAATTGAGTATCAACGCTTCCAGTTGCAACCGTGAAAAATCTTGGGTTCGACGCAATGCAAGTCACGAAATGCGTATGTGCTTCATTGATCTTCCTCACTTGTTTCCCATTTTGCAGGTCCCAAATCCTCACACTTTTATCATCAGAACAAGAATACAGAAACTTGTTCGAATGATGCATAGCTAACCCCCTTACCCAGTTATCATGTCCTATCAAGGTGACAATGCATGTCCCCTGTTCACAATTCCAGATTTTTATCGTTTTGTCTCTACTTCCAGAGGCTAGAATGTTATTTTTGGCGTATTTATTGGTGAGATTCTCTTTAATATTAGCTAATTTCTCTTTAGTGGTTTTTTCTTCCTCTTCTTTAATTGGTGATTTCCCATATTCGCTCTCCATAATGGCCTTTTTCCCAACTTCTTCCTTTATAAACAAGATACATTCCACCACATGTTCATGCTCCAACAATTGATGATCTATCGTTCCTTTCTCCAAATTCCAAATCATGACACTTTGGTCATTTGAACAACTTGCGATCATCGTCGCTGACTCATTCACTATCGCCCTTCTAACCCATTCATTATGTCCGGTAAATGTCTTTTTGCAATACCCAGTGCTCAATTCCCAAAGTTTTATAGTTTTGTCACGAGATGCCGAGATTAAAAAATCACCGGTCGGCAAAAATTCGATCGATGACACTGAATGTTCATGTCCATGCAAGGTCTTGATGCATGCATTTTGTTGCAAGTCCCAAAGTTTTATTGTGAGATCTGAACTACAGGATGCCAAATACTTCCCTTGCTGATCGAATGACAAATAATTTATAGTTCCAGTATGTCCTTTGAAAGTCTTTTCAAATTGCCCCGTCTCTGGGTCCCAGAGCTTGATCGATGCATCTTCTGAGCAAGAGGCCAACATATTATAAATTGGATGGAAAATCACGTAGGTGATTACTGCCCGATGGCCTTGTAAGACATATTTGGCTGGAATTTTGGGGAATAATTGATCCTGATCAACATCTGATAATTTTTTTTTGAATTTGGAGCTCGCAGATAGTTCCTCGTTCATTTGTTCGATTTTGCTTTCAAGTTCCATGACTTTTTTTTGGAGTCGATAAATTGCTACCCATTTTTTTTCGAGGAGGTCCTGGTTGTTTTTATCGGGAGGGGGTTCGAAGTTTGTATTTGACTCTTCTTTGAATTTGGTTGCAGAGTCAGCATATTTGTTGTTGATTAGATACTCAAGAATAGACTTGTTCAACTCTTCTTTTTGCTTGTTTGTGAGCACCATATTTTTTAATTTTTTGTTTGTTTTTTGAGATATTTTTAATTTGTTAATTCCGGAATTTCCATGAAACCCTTGATCAAACTCAAGGCTACTGTTCCAAACCGAGCCATTGAAAAATCCAAGTCATCATTTCCTGAAAGCTTTTTAGGCTGTTCACCTAACAAATACCGATTTTTCCTAGCAAAAATCGTGAACCCGGGTCAAACAATGCAAAAATTCATTGAAGATCAGGATGTATTGCTTTACCTTCCAGTGAATTCTCTAATAAATATTGAGATTTCCCCAATAATAGAGGTTGAAGAATCTTTATTGATCCCAATTCCTGATAAACTTGAGAAAAACGAGGCGTTGATCGCAGGAAGTGTGGCTCTGAAGCTACTTAACTCATTGTTTCAGAAAGGACGGTTCATTGAAGGTGATTCCGTTATGATCATTGGGTTATCATATCAATATACATACATCCTATTGCAATTGGTACTATCATTGAATGGCACTGTGTTTTTAGTAATGAACACAGCTGAAGAATTCGATAGAATTAGAGTTTTTCTAGAACAAATGAATTTATCTAAATGCCCTTTGACTTTGCTTTTGAGGTCGGATCTTTATTACAACCAATTTTTAGAGAAAACCAATGGGTTGGGAATTGACATAATTTTGGATTTTTTGGAAAACCATTCTGATCGAGAAATGAAAGAAATCATTGGACTTTTAGCACCGAATGGACGATGGGTTGTTTCAGATAGTTCTCTCCAATTGAACCCTCCAGAAATAATGAGTTTGTTTATTAGAAATGCCACTATGGGATTTAATTGGGAGGAGATTTATGGTGCTTTTAAATTTGAAATAGGGAAAGCTTTGAATATTATTGAGGAAATGATGCAGTTTGTTGTGAAAAGAAAAGTAAAAATAGTGATGGACGGGGAGTTTAAAGGAATTGAAGAATGGGAAAAAGGAGTGGGATTTAATGAAAAGAAAATGCTTGGGTCTATTGTTATTTACATTTTAGAAAAGTAAAATAGGAAAAATTTTTATTTTTGTATATTTATTTTTGAGGAAGAAAAAAAAATGTTTTCTGAAATTTTAATGTTTCAAAATATCAAAATTATCATTTACATGAGATTTTTTCTGTTTTATAATTTCAAATCAGAAAATAAAGGTTTTTTATTTTTTAGAGGAATCAATATTTGCGTTATTTTTTGAGTTTTGTTTTATTTCGAATCGACCAAATTTTAAAAAATGACAAAAAAAAACATTAATTAATTATTTTGATTGCTAATTTTTGCGTTATTTTTGGTGTTTTCAAACAAAAACTATTTCAAATTTCAAAACAATCGACCCTAATTAAAAAACAAACGATTTAAATATAGCTCTATCTAAAAATTGCTAAAAACTACCAAAAAAACGATAACTATTATTCGTTAAAACTATGCCATTAAACCCTGTTAACCGTTAATGCCTTTAAAGCCTTTCCTATCCCTTCCAAAATCTCAATAAAAAATCCGGAAAAAATGAACCAAAACGACATCATCGAGCTACTCGAGAAAAAGATCTCTATCACCAAGAAATCACCCCCTTCCTTTGAATCTTCTCAAGCCTGTCGTAAAGGCAAATGGTCTGTCGAAGAAGATGAGAACCTTCGCTACTTTCTTTCAATATTTGGGGAGCGAAATTGGAAGAAGGTGTCTGAGCATATGGAGGGCCGTTCATCAATTCAATGTCTTCACCGATGGACGAAAATCCTTAAGCCTGGTCTCATTAAAGGTCCTTGGACATTGGAGGAAGATAAAAGATTAATGGAATGGGTTCAGAAAGAAGGAGCTATGAAATGGTCCAGAGCTTCCCAATACATTCCAGGACGAAGCGGCAAGCAATGTAGAGAAAGATGGCTCAATAATTTGAGTCCAAATCTGAAGAAAAGCAATTGGAGTGATGAGGAGGATGAGCTGATTTTTGCATTATATAAGAAATATGGTTCCGCATGGAGTAAGATCGCGAAGCATTTCAATGGCAGAACTGAAAACTCAATAAAGAATAGGTTCTATTCAACGATTAGAAGATTAGCACTTGACAGGTCCAGACAATCACCAACTCAAGATGGAAACTCAACGATTAAAATCAGTGAAGAAAACAAAGAATCGATTTTGATTCCGATCATCGATAAAATCCAAGCGAAGAAATCAAAAGAAAGTAACAAAATAGAAATGAACGCTTCAATCAATGGAGAGGTTCAGAGCTTGCTTCAGGAATTGAACCAGAATTACAAAAACTCAGAAAAGAAAGAGATTCCACCAAATATCAAAAAGGAATTTTTCGAAGAGCCCAAATTAATCAAGAAAGAAGAATCCTCTCATGACTCAGAAACCAGATGCGAGGTGTTCAGCGATTATAACATTTTGAAAAGCCTCATGGTGCTTGAGAAGGGGTTCAACAATTTACGAAACGAGGCTTTGGATTTACAAGAAAAGAGAAGTCAATGCGGAGGCGATATCAAGAGCACAGAGAACAATTTGAATGAGATTTTTAATGAGTTTTTATTGGAAGAACAGATAATTGATCAGAACATTTTACAGTTGATCAGACAAATAAAAAACATTGAGTGCCTTTTGATGGATAAAACAAAGGAACATTTAGAGAAGGAGATGATTTTGAAACAGGAACAAATGGATTTGAACAACAGTCAGGAGATTAGTTTAAAGAGGAAGGGGAACTTTTTCGATGAGAATGCATGGAATCTCAAGAAGATTAAGGCCACTTAAATGCAAATATAAAACAACTCCTTCCTACTTTTTGTATAATAATATTTATTTTATATTATTATTAATATTTGGTTTAAAGTCAAATCCAAAAATCAAGTTTTTTTTTTTTGATTTTTCAGTTTTTCTTAAATTATTTTTTTATTTTTTCAAATTAATAATTTGAAATTTTTTTAATTTTTTCTTTTTATGATTTTTTTAATTTATGTGTTTCTGAAATAAATTTAAATTTTAGGCTAAATTATTATTTTTAATTTCATAAGTATTTTTGGTAAAGTCATTTTATTTAAAAAAAAAATAACCTTAAAATTTAAATTTCAGAACAATCCACATTTTTTGGTCATACCAATCACAAAAACAAATTTTTAATTGAAAAAATAATTCATCATACATAAAATTCCATGAATGTTCATAATAATATAACGAAACTATTCATTTAAAATTTCAAATTTTCTAACATGAAAACAACTCTATATTCAATGCAAAGAAACTCCTTCCATTCAACATCTGCGAATGCAGAATCCAACTCCGAAAAACTTCGAGCCCTAAACGACAAATTTGACATTTTAGAGTCTCAAGAAACTCGTCTCTCTTTGAAACGAAAGGCATTTTTTTCAGATTATGTTGAAGAAATGGAATATAAAGTCCTAACGACAAGTGAGGAAGGGGACAAAGCTTTGAAGCTTGTTGAAGATGAGCTTTTGACCATAAGTGATGAGTTTATAAAAGACAAACGGATGTTTATATTGAATAATGAGAAGGAAAAGGGGGTGCTTTTTGGCTTAGAAAACGATTTAATGGGAACTTTGGAATTTGATAATGAGAACTATAAAAGAAAAATGGAAGATTATAGAGAGGAATTTGAATCTCGTGTGGAAAATCTAATAGAAAATGTGAATGGAAATAATAGAATCAGAAATGAAATATTTGAGAAAAACACTAAGGAAGTAGAGGGGATCATGGATGAATTAGAGGGAAAATTGGTTGAAGCGAAGACGATTAGAGAGAAAAAAGAAAATTTGATTTTGAAAGATTTCAGTGAAGAGATTGAAAAGACCTGTGGAATGCTGGAATTAGAGAAAAATGTTAGGGAGAACACAGAAAATAAAATGAAGAATATGATAAAGGAAGTTACTGAAAGCTTAATGAAGGAAATAGAAGTAAATAATAATTGGAGGGGGTTTTGTTTTGAAAGTTTTGTTTTAAGGAAGAAAAACAGATCAGAAAAACGAACAACGAGATCATGATCAGGTTGTTGGAGGAAAGTTGCAATAAAATAGATAAGGACTTCTTTTAACAAATTTTTTGTTTTAATTTTGAAAAAAAAAAAAAAAAAATCTCATCATTATTTTAAGAGCCCAAAGAAAATACGTTTAACTTAAAAAAATGCATTTATTTTTTCTCTCTCTCAATTTTTTTGTGTTTTGTTTTATTTTTCTTTTATTTTTAGATTTTATAGAAATTCGAACTTATTCGATTTTTTGTTGTTTTCCAAATTATGCAGAGGCATGAATATTTCTCAAAAGTTTTTTCCAATACTTTTTCCACGCTTTCTTCTATTTTCTTAAAGTTTTGTTAGTTTTAGTTCTGAACTCTTATTTGTTTTGAAATTTTTATCTCTTTTGTTTTGAAATCTACCAATTTCTCAAAATTTTGTTTTCTTGTTTCTTATGAAATCTTCCAATGAGTTTCGGAAATCAGATTCATTCACCTCTTTTTTGAAATGACAATCGTTATTAATAAATCTTGTGATTTTTTTCCTTTATTTTTTTCAAAAAGCTTTTCATCTATTTCTGTAATTAGATTCCATCTTTCCCAAATTTTTGTCAGATCTTCAGCGTCTGATTAACTTCATTTTTTTTTTTAATTTTTGGAGTCTCTTTAGATGGTTATGCTAATGTTGGAAAATGTGTCAAGTGTGATTCATTTCTTTTTATATTTTTGGAGTCTATAGATGGTTATGCTACTGTTGGAATGTGGTAAGTGTATAGTCGGATTTAGAGAAAATTGAATGATTCTATATCCCGAACACATTTAGCTTTTCATATATGCCAAGCATTTAGTAGTCAGGAGATAGAACAACTTGGTTGTATTCAAACTCTTTTTTTTTGACGATTGACACATCGAAATACCATTGGAAATGATTTTTTTGTTGTTAAGGAAAAGTCAAAGGTTTTACATTTCAATAAAACATTACCCATGAATTAAATAGCTCATCAATTATTGGGGTTAAAACCGATTCAAAAATATATAATATGTCTTTTTATGAGCTCATTGATTAAATTTTTTTCCAAAACATGGCTTTATTTTTGAACTCTCCTATTTTTTTATAAACGAAAAAAATTCAAATTTTGTTTTCTTTCTAAAAAATTTAAATTAAAATTCATATATTTTTCCAAATTATCCAATGAGTAAATTCTTATCGAACCAACATAACGAGCTTTGCCTGAAGAAAGACAATTTCCTGGTTGAGAAATGTTTTGAATATTTTCCTCTTGATAGTTGTATATTTGAGGTTTGATTCTGGTGCAGAGCCATTGTAAATTTAAAAAAACTTCACTTTGTCCTATTTCAGCATTATTTCTTTGGACAGATATATTATTTCATTTGAATTAAAAAATGAGTAATTTCTTTCTCTCCATTCTTGAAATTAGAGATCATCTTGAAGAAGAGAGATCTTGGCATTAGAACTTGGTTTGTTTTTTTAGCAAAAGCGTTTCATGAGGCTTTTCATTTTTTCATTAATTTTTTCATTAGCACGATCACTAGTATATTTAAAATTAGTTCAAGTTTGATAGATACTTTTTCAATTTCATAATTAATAATTAAATTCTGGAAAAAACAAATTATATTTCATTGAATTTTTTATTTTTTATTCTTTTTAGATTTAAATAAAATATTTACTCATATATAATTTCTCTTTTCTGTTTCAATTCCCTATTAAATCTCCTTATAAATTCAGCATTTTTCTCCCAGATTTTTGTGCCATAATTTCTTTCTTTCAACATAAAATGATGAACCAAATAAGGTCCATTCATGACATAATCAAACAATTCCACATCATTCTTTTTAATGAATTCGAAATCAGGGATCCAATCAAGTTCTTTGGCCATTAATTCAATATAACCTGTGCTGTCACTATATACAAAAGGTTGTTTAACCTCTTCTAATCTTTTATAAAATTCATCATAATTATCTTGATGTTTTAGATATTGAATAGCAACCATGGCTTGAAAATCATGTGTGGACCAGATGGTCGGAGCGGTTTGAACTCCCACAAAAGCCAAGTTTCTAATGTTTCTATTATAAACATATGAAAGGTCAAGGTTTAAAGGTCTGAATTTATTATAGGGGTTATATTCTAATATTTTTTGAATTTTCTCATCTAAATATGAAAAGTCTTCCAAATAACCAATGCCCAGCATCAAAATGTCAATTTCAAACATTTGGCCATTTTCAAGAATCACATTCGAACCGATGATTTCTTTGATGTTTGATTTAATCACCTTAAATTTTCCTTGTTTCACATTCTCGAGATATTCATCAGCTACCGACAAACCGAACCTTTTTTCAGAATCAGGAGGTATATAAAGATCAGGATGAATATCGTTTTGGTTTGAAAATTGGCTAAAAAGCTTATTATTTAATCTAATTATTTCATTTCGGTTGAGATTCTCCTTGGGTATTCTTCCAGCTCTTGTTGATAAATATATAAATTCTCTCGGAATCACCTTTTTATATTTCTCCTGATAAATGATTCTGGGCATAACAAAATGTGGATTTCGAAATACATTTATTAAATCTGAAGAGACTTTGCAAATTTCACTACATAATTGAGTTGATGAATGTCCTACACCTAAGACCATGACCCTTTTGTTTTTGAAAGTGTCAGAAGACTTATATTCCCCAGTGTGCATGATCTCTAGAAGACATCCGTTTTGCTTATTTCTGTATTTTTCAAAATTCCCATAGTCCATTTTATTCATTTTACCCCCCGCAACTATCACTCGATCAAAATTTTGCTCATGTTTTCCGTTTTTATCAGTCCAATGAATTTTGAAGCTGAGATCAGGATTTTGAATTACAAAATCTACATTGGTTTCAAATTTAATATGTTTTTTAATATTGAAGGCTTCCGCTATTTCATCTAAATAATCAAAAACAACATCTGTTTTTGGGTATAAATCATCAGTTTCAAAAAATTGAAAATATGGAAAAATCATGGAAAATTTGGATATGTTGCAAGATAAACCAGGCCAAGCGTAACCTTCTGGAGACCATATGCCTCCCAAAGTAGATTTTTTCTCCAAGATGACAATATTGTCATAATCTTGAGATAATGCATGCTTGGCTGCCACCAATCCTGATAGGCCAGCTCCAATTATTGCCAAATTCGGGTTATTTTTTATCATGAATAATTTTATGTTAAAAATACAAAAATAATTAAATTTAGATTTTTAAAGAAAGGATTTTTAGATCAAAAATGAAAAAAAAATGTTTTCTTTTATAAAATTTAAATTATTTTATT
>Ga0302140_10008120_pt1 | contig 13090 bp, 3 predicted proteins | sample I_Bog_E1_1_FD_202095 | JGI IMG/M metagenome (GOLD analysis project Ga0302140, IMG submission 202095) | Peat permafrost microbial communities from Stordalen Mire near Abisko, Sweden - I_Bog_E1_1 | ecosystem: Environmental > Terrestrial > Soil > Wetlands > Peat | place: Sweden: Abisko, Stordalen...
ATTGATTGCAAGAGTTGGTGTTTGAAAAGAGGTTGTCGAAAGGGTGACGGAATGCCGCAGTCGTACCTCAGGCGTCACGAGGGGTTCAGCTTTGCTCAAGTACGCACGGTTAGAGCAAAGTCGTCTCGCTAGCAGGGCACTGCTTTTACTGTTCTGTTTCTTTGCGGCTTTGCGACAGCGTAGTGCGTCACTTTGCGACACCGATCTTGCCACAAAGTAGGTCTCTGGTGGCGTCAAAGCGAAAGGTAACCCGTTGGTGCTCTTCCTTCAAAGTCTTCATGAGAAGCAGTACAGCAATAAAGGCTTCCGAGAGATCCTGCTGAATTGGGTTTGGTGATGTAGGAAGGAGAGAGCAAGGCGAGCAGTTGATGCTTTTTATGGTGCTGGAGAGCTCGTGTAACCTCAAGATGCAGGTAAGCAAACAATCAAGGAAGATTTTCCAAAAAAGCAAGCAAGAGCAGGGCACGGAGTGCTTCCCGACCCCCCATACATCTTGAGACGTCCTCGTCGAAGTAAAAGGTGAGCTTAAAGCCTGAACTGATGCTCTATTGTCGAAGGATTGTGAAGGGAATGTTGTTGTAGGATTGAAAAGTAAGGGAGGGGCTAGAAAAGCAATTATGGCCTCCTTTTTCGGCAAGGTGAGTCACGCGCTACTCTTGTTGCTGCCGGGAATAGTAATATAAAGGTGTCCCATTGTCGAATTCGTATCGGTTCACGAGCAATGAAAATATAGAGAAGGAGACGAGGTTGTGGTTGGGTTCAGGCCACACTGCCGACATAGGTCCAGTCGCTGGCAGTTGAGATTGAAGAAGCAGTCTTAGGGGCAGCGAGTGTGAATATAGTCTTCATCGTCCGGTCTGGCAGGGTGATAAGAGAGTTGCAGTTGACAACAGTATCCTCTCCAGTAATAGCAGCCTTTTCTAGCACCTCGTGCTCTCGGGAGTAGGGCTTTGTGACTCGACCACTTAGAATCTTCTTGAGGGGGCTCTTCTTCTTAGAGGGGGTCTTATCGAGGTTGGAACCGGCATCCTCTTCGTCATCCGACTCGTTCTTCTTAGCCTTCTTGGGGTTTTCGGAGTCGAAAGAGCTGAATATATAGAGGGGGAAAGGAGCTGAGAGAGTGGGTCCTTCGCTTAGGCTTCAGCAAGTCGAGCGCGCTTGTGGGTAGCCCTTGTCGAGTGGTAGCGGTGCAGGTCCCGGCAGGCCTGGTCTATTTAAAGAGGGTAGGGGGTGCCGTTGCAAGGCATTCGGCATTAGTTATTCAAGAGTTCTTGTCAGCTCGGTTTGCTGTCTCTGTGCCAGGCTCTGCTTTCTGTCTCTGTTCGCAGGTTGTTCTCCTTCTCGGTAACGACTACACTAAACGGTAGTTCCCTCAGTTTTCCCTTCAAAATAGCCCATTCGTAAACCTGAAAACTGGACTAAAAGAGCTGTTTGACAGCAAACCTCAATATGACAACAGGGGGCAGTAGAAAGGTATGAAGAATAAGCACGTAACGTAAAATAAAGGAAACGGGGTAAATGCATATATTACAAGGGAGGGGTAACAATAATCAGTGACAAATGACAACATTAATTAGTCTGAAGAAAAGAAGGAAATGTATAACGATCGGAGCGCAGCGAGGCTCTCTTTCTGAGTGCTGGCAGTTGTCGTTCCGTGCTGAAGGCGCAGAGAGTATGTAAGAGAATGATGGAGTAAAGGAGGGTGCTAGGTTAGTCGTCCTCCTCACTTTCAAGCTCGGGCTCAGGCGCATCGGAGTCGTCGTCGTCGTCGAAAGCTACATACTTCGCTCGCTCTGATTCTGACAGTTCTGGAACTCGAACAATCACACCGGTACCCTTCTCAATCTCCTGGGTGCTATTCTTTGCGTTATACTCATCCACGGCTTCTTGCTCAAGTTCATCGCTCGTACGGTACGATGATGAGGGTTCTTGGTCGCTTGGCTCGAATACTTCGTCATCCGGAGAGTACCAGTAGCTCTTCCTTTTCACAAAGCGCTTGAGCCGATTGCCTGCGTAAGTCCGGCGAATGGGTGTTCCGTCCAGTTCAGTTAGGACGTAATATCCCGCTGGGGAAGCCTTCAAAACTTTGTACGGACCAAGCCACCGATACTGCAGTTTCGTGGATCTAGACTTGTCCTGATCCATATCCTTAACGTCGTATGCTAAAACAAAGTCTTTCTCCTTGATCGCTTCCTTTCGGATCTGGTGATGGGCATTAAAGAACTCCTTGCCCTCCAGCCTTCTCCTCTGCTTTCGCAGTCGCGACTCCTCAAGGTCCTCGTCCCGCATCAGTATCTGCTGCGTGCGTAGCTCAAGCAGCTTTTCTCGACTGTCAACTTGATCCCATGCAAGAGTCCGCCACGTTGGGTACCGTGTCTCAACTGGGAGAACAGCCTCTCGTCCATATACCATATAGAACGGTGTGAATCCTGTTGGTCCGTGAACCGTCGTCCTATCCGCGAACAGCACTGCATGGTAGAATCGTGTCCACTTCTTCTTGCCGCCAACAGTCATGGCGATCAGGGCGTTGATAAATGCTTGATGTCCCCGCTCAATCATTCCATTTCCCTTAGAGTTGTACGCGGAGATCTGAATGCGGTCGATGTCGTACTTGTTTAGCAGGTCGACCACTTCCCTTTGAAACTCTGATCCCCCATCGACCATCAGCGTTCCAAAAAGCCCATGTCTGCATATCACGTCTTCCCAGATGAACTTTGCAACAGGCTTAGCCTTGCCGTCACGCAGTGGCCTAGCTTCCGCCCAGTTGGAAAAGTCGTCCCGTGCAACAACCAAGCATTTAAACCCTTCAGAGTCTGGTAGCCACACGATGTCGACCCCGATTCTGTGGAATAACGGCATAGCTCGCCCTGGGTGTAAGGCCTCCTCATGTCGTTTCTTCGTCCTGTGCTGACACGTTTTGCAAGTCTTGACGTATCCAGCGACCTTGTCCCAGCTTCCTTCCCAAAAGTAGCGCGCTGCGAGCTTGTGGTACGTGGTTTCTCGTCCAGCATGCCCAGTCCTGTCATGTAATGCGTAGATAATCTCAGCTCTTTGCTTTTCTGAGTCAACAACTAGGCGAGGGGGATAAGTTGATGTCGCATTCCTCCACAACTGTCTGTCCCTCACGCTATATTTCAAACAGTTATTCTTGAAGCTTCGAAAGGAAGACCTTGACATTCCTTCAGGCTTTTCAAGCGTTGTCAAGAACCGAGCGATCCTCTGGGATTCTTCGCTGTAGCTGTCGTTTAGCGGTTCAAGGAAAACTGTAGGTTGCTGCATAGCAGGCTGCGTTTCCAAGCTTCCAGACTGGTCATGTGACTTTCGAGTTTCATCTGGAGCTGACATCGGACGAACTTCTGCCCTACCATACACCGCATTTGAACATCTATTATCAATCTGCGTTCGCCTTTCTGTTCTCATATTCAGGAGAGAAATTCCTGGTGTTCCCCCAAATCGATCCATTTTGGTCAGCTGACCCATTTCGCGACACGGGTCAGCTGACTTGGCAGCACCGCTTCTCTTCAGAGGTGACGCGACCCCAACTCTCGCAATTCCTACCGCTTCTAGCTGATCCGCAACGAATTCGTCGATATCGAGCTCATCTTCAGAATCACCTTCTTGTCGAGGACGCCTAGAAAGCCCGTCTGCCGCAGCATGCTTCGTTCCTTTAACGTGCCGAACCTCAAAATCGAATAGCTGAATCCATGCTAACCAGCGCGTTGTTAAGGCTCCAGGAAGGTCCGTTGCAGCTTTATTCAACTGAGCAACGAGAGTATTGGCGTCGAGTTCAAGGATAAAGTGCACACCGTAAAGCCAGAACCGTGTCTTCTGCAGAGCCTTCAAAACACCTCTGCATTCTCTTTTGCCAGCATCATACCGCTTCTCTGCACGGTTCCAAGTCCCAGACTCGTATCTTGCGACTCTTTTCCGTCCTTCTGGGTCAATCTGGCCAAGTGTTCCTCCCCACCCGTCAAGACTGGCATCAACAGCAAGCACAATTATTCCCCACCCTTCAGCCGGGTCATAGTGCAGCTTACAAAGCAGCGGAGCGGACACAAGAGCTTCCTGCAGCAAGGCCATAGCATTAGCTTGCTCTTCCCCCCAGACGAACTCAACTCCTTTCTGCTGCAGTCGGTAAATAGGCTCAGCGATGATACCATATCCTTCAATCCATATACGGTAGTACACACATATTCCAAGGAATGCTTTCGTTTCTGTGACAGTCTTGCACTCTGTCCAGTTCAGAATCTTGCTAACTTTGGTTGCTTCAGGACTCCTCCCTCCAGAACCGCACACGAAGCCCACAATGATCATGCCATTATAGCAGAACTGAGATTTCGGCCCAATGGTAGCACCAGCTCGCTCAATCCGCTCCATAGTCTTGTCCAGGTTCACCAAATGCTCGAACACGAAACGGCGTACTCCAGGCAGAAACAGCGCTCCTCCATAGTCAGTATACGGACCCTTGACGCCAATGTCATCTATAAATGGCATAGCTATTTTGGGGAACAGATCTTCCAGAATAGTCATCACTACACGCACAAACTGGGCAACAGAGTTGGTGGCTCCTTGAGGAGGGGTTGTCATACGGAGAAGGCCAAGCGGTGTCATAAAAGCTGTCATATCCCGGCTTCTCTTGTCCAGGCTGAGTTGATCATACCCTGAGAAGAAGTCGATCAAAGAAGCAATAGAACATCCTGCAAATTCTTCTGAGAATTCGTCTACAGACGGCGGTAAGTTGGCATCCCGCAAGGTGACTGAATTCATCTTCATGGCAGCGTTAATAAGTCTGTAAGTCCCAGCTGTTTTCTTTGCAACCAGGAACCATGGGTTTCGGTAAGGACCATCACACTTCTCAAGTACACCTCGATCCAGCCGCTCTAGTAGCATCTTGACCACAATAGGCACCAGAGCTCTAGGGCAAGGGAAGTTCTTTTCCTGCCAAGCCTTATGTTCCACCGTCTTGATAACAATAGGCGGGCTGACGTCCTCATGGATCTTACTGACTTCTCTCCAGTCGAAAGCAACGGCACCCTCGCGGTTGATCATCAGCTCGTCAAACATAGCCCTCTCCTCCGGCCACAGCCAGCTCCCAACGTCCAATGCTCTCAGTCTCTCCGGCGTCAGTCTAGACCCTCTCGGAATGGTCGTGATTCTTGGCAGCAAATAGTCCCTATACTTTCCAGTATGGTGCTGTGGGTGGTCTCTGGCCTTAGATCTCTGATACCAGTCAAACCGCCCACCAGGTGGGTCTCCCGTTCCATCGTTTGCATCAACTGGCTGCACTTTCTGTGCTTTCTTCTTGTACATCGCTGCCACTGAGATAGGCAACCTGTCATCCCAAGGTTCTCTTAAGACTCTTGCCATTTCCTCAACATGCCGTTTCGTCGGGTCTTTAGACGCCAGAGCCGCTCTGCTTCGTTCCTCCTCAGTTGGGTAAGGGCTGAACGGTTTAGGCCGTTTCGTCCCAACCTCCTGCACCTGCCACATCCGTACAAACTTCTCCCAGGATTCCATCCCTTCATGGTCGCTAGCTGGCATGCATTCTTTAACAAGCGGCAACAGCTCTTCCATTTCTTCGTCCGAGACGTCTTTATCAAACACCCTCCGGGCCGCCTCTGGCGTCAATTCCGGCACCATACTCGTCAGCACCTCAACCAATCTCTTTCCAGTCTCTGTTTCTTCCAAGATATCATCAAACGCCACAACTCCTGAATCCGAGACCTCAAAACCATCAAAAGAACCGCTCCCATAATGAAATTCCCCCAAAGTTGCCGGCTCCTCCATTCCTGCCCTGGTGGCTCCGCCGGTTGAAGCACCAGGCTCTATTTTAGCCGTTGAGAGTGCTCACGCTCCTCATCAGTAACGTCTCCTACTTGTGCTTGAGGCTGTGGATGGCCACGATTGCGAGGTGGAGGGACAACCATCATAGTCACCTTGTCAAGAGTTTCAGGATCCGTAAACACTCCACTCCACTGCCCATTCTTTTCAAACTGGAGATTCATGCGAGTGTCTCTTATGAAAGGCTGACCAAGGAGCGTCTTCTGATTTCCCTCTGATAGGAAGAATCTACAATTAACTCCGATCTTGGTGCTCCTATCAAACTCAACCCGAATATCTGTCATGCCTTCAAAGGGTACTCTTTCGTCAGTCGCAGTAGACATTGAGAGGGTAGTCTGCAGGATCTTGCACCCAAGGGAAAGAGCTAGCTCGTATGAGAGCACGTTGACTTCCGCTCCCGTATCGATCAGAGCCGAGTGCTTCCTGGTCTCTAAAGGCCCAATCAACCTGAACGTGATCCATGGAGACCTGAGAATGTGACCATCTTTAACTAACTCAGAATAAGTCAACGCATGCACCTTAGCCAGGCCGCCTGGTCCGGCTTCCAGTGTTCCTGGCTTCGCTTCTCTTGCCCAGGGGTTAGCAACTGCCCGGGGTTTGCATGCTTCCTCGCTTTCCTGAACTATCTCTGCAAACACGCGTGTAATTGCGTTAGCTCCCTTTACCACCTGGACATAAGGGGCAATCTTTTGACGCAATCCATGCTCAAGGACCACTTCCGGGTCAGGGTGAACCCAAGCTTCATTGACCTCCTTTCGTTGCTTGCTAATCGGAGGCAGGCTGACACTAGCTTTCCTTGATGACCGTTTCCTTGGGAGCTCTTCATCAGCCAACTCGGGTTCCTCTGGTTGCAACGTTTCTGGAGAGGCTATTTGCTCATTCTCGGCCGGGGCATTTTCGTCCACGTTCATGTTCTCTGGGGTTTCAATAGCCTTAGGACCTCGAGCGCGCGGCATTCTCTCCTGTTCTCGGCGTCTCTTGTCAAGGGTCTCGTGCACATTAGAAGGAAGGTTAGACTTGCGGCGGGTGCTCCCAATTGCGTTCACACCAGCTGTGCTTACGCTAATTGGTTCTTCCAGTCGAGGCTCAAAGAAGTAGTTAAGCTCAGGTTCCCCTTCAGGAGCGTTGATCGACCCTGCTCTGCCACCCACGTCCGGCTGTCCTCTTGGAAGAACCGACTTCGTCCCGTACGCGTCTCGCGCTTGCTTGGCCTCCTTCTTTGACTCTTCAATCATGGCCAGATGCTTCTCGCGAGCCTCTAGGTCAAAATCGTACTTCCCACCCCGGCAAGCGTCAATAATCTGTCTGAAGTATGTCTGCTGTGGAGTCAAGCGAATAACCTCCAACGGCTGACCATCCTGTAGCGTCCCCCTAAACCAATTACCGTTGAGATCATCGTAGCAACAGCCTCGTTGTTTCAATAACCACATCAGTGGACATCTCCATGGCCGGTTATGTGAATCCTCCGGACTCCCTGGCGCCCAAGGGTTTCCATCTGCATCATACCCGCGGCACCCAAAGCAGTCCCTGCTGACCATTGATGCTCCTAGAGCTCCTTGACCCCTTCCGTAAGATTGATTTTGCGAGGAAGGCCTTCTAAAGGCGTTGCTCCCGGCATTCTCATTCGTGCTTCCAAGAACATTAGCACCAGCAGCAACATTACCCTGACTTTGCTGTTGCCCATTGAAGTTTGACCGTTGCGAGCCATTAAAGTTGTTTCCCCCAAAGCTCCCTCGTCTCTGGTAACCACCGTAGTTCTGTTGCTGAGAGAGTGCCGCTGTGAAGGCCTGTTGCATAGCCTGGTTCTGTTCAGTTTGTAGAGAGAGCTGTTTCTTTATAAACTCCTCTAGCTTCTTGCTCAGGGTCTCGTCCAGTTGCGAATGGCTGACGGAGTTGATCTTGAGGTCGCCCAGCATCGAAGTAAGGTCGTCCATAACGTTTCTGTTTGAGAACTTCACAGCCTTCTTTGGTTCTTCAGCACCAGCTGGCGCTGACGTCTCGTGTGCCCCACCGCTCGGAGGTTTAGGCAGTGTCAGGTCGAAGCGCTGTTCAGGGACGATTTCACTAATTACCCTATCCACGTGCTCTTTCTTCATCTCCGACTTGCTCGGGTCGATACTCTCCTCGAAACGTCTCCTTTTGTCATCCAGTTCGTACGAAGAGACTGCAATGGCGTACATTTTGTCGTAGTCGAAGGTCGTGGTATCGTCAGGATCAAAATCCGTTGTTCTGAGGACCTTTTCCCTGGTGCGGTCAGGCAACCCTCTCATGAACTCCCTGCACCTATAGACGTTGTCGATCTCATTCTTCCTGATGAGCTCCTGAGAGATGCGGTGGAAGGTCCCCACAAAGTCCTTGACTGGCATCTCTTTATTCACTGACTTCTGAATGACGCGGTCGAGGAAAAGACGGCTGGACTTGAACGCCTCCCAGTCCCCGGTCCTGAACTCCTTGCGAAGAGCTGCATAAAACACCGCTTCGTCGTATTCTGCTTCTCTACCAAGACAGTATTCCGGCATAGCTTTAATCTGTTCCTTGTAGACTGGGTTCACATAACGGACGATACGCTCACGTCTCGTCAGTTTCGGAATCCGGAGGTCATCACAGATATCCCCATACACTTCAAGGAAGGCCGTAATGTTCGTTCCGTCAAAGTATGGTGCTCCCTGAGACCCCGGCAGAGGAAGAGTGAGGCCCATAACGATGATGGGTGGTCTTGTTATATCGCCAGTAAGGGCAACATCCGCTTCTTGAGCCATCCTGATCGACTGTTCCTTCAATTCTGGTGTCAGATTACCGCTTTCAGTTCCTGGAGTCGATGAACCGCTTGTGCTGACTTCTTTTACCGCTCGTGCTTTGGGGATGTTCAGTGAAGGGCTAGCTGGCGTTGGCTTAGTCGACGGTCCCGAAATTGACCGGTGTGGCTGATGTGCAGGCGTCTTGGTGTTGTTGGTAGGGAGGTGAGAGATTGATGTAGGCCTTGGCTTTTTGTTTAATAGCTCAGTCGTTGGGGTATCCTCTCTTCGATCACTCATGCTCTCCCTTCCTGTTTCCTTCTCTTGTTCAGGCTGAATCTCAGCTTGAACTCGTCTCCTGGTTCTGACTGGGTCGTTCAAGACAGCGATGTAAGTCTCCAAAATGAAGTCTACACACTGCTGAAGTCGTCGGTCGGTTTGGTTGGTTACTTTCTGATAATCCTGTGCGCTCTCACTTTCTGAATGCTCACAAAATCCTCTGCTTTCGCTGTCGAATCTCACTCTCAAGTCCTGCGTCCTGCTTTCAAACGTTCTTTTCGGCCCTCGGCACTCCTTCAGGCCCTTCTTCTTTCGTATCCCTTCATTTCCGTGCTGACCCGATATCTGCCTCCTTGCGACTCTTCTAGGACGCCGCACCAGCTTGGCAACAGCTCCTTTTCCTTTCCTAGCAATCAATTCCTTCGTTCCCGTGCAGCTTTCCACTCGGATCCATACTCTCTCTATCGCAACTCTCAAAACAGTAAAAATTAGCATGCAAATCAATAAAGCAATCTCGTTTATAAGTGCCGATACTCCTTTCCAGCTAGGATACGAGTCAGGCTGTCTCTGAATACCCTCAATAACCCTTCGGCCCCCCTGCCTCTTCCTGCCACAGTTCGCTTCCATCATTTATTAGTTCCCAAGTCTCATTTCCGCATCTTGCGGCTGACCCACTACCACGCCATCGGGCTCGCTCGGAAATTAAGTAAAGCCACACAACAGGTTCTCGCCCCCTCTAGAAACATCGATGGGTCGGCTGCCCACTGGCAAGCGCAAGCGGCGCAACAGCACTTCCCCCCTTGGCTGCTTGAGCACTGAAGGCCTGCCTTGCAGAAACTCCAACGTTCAGTATCGTGAAGTCCCAACTTGACTACGAATGATCCTCCCTGCGTCGCTCACCAAAAAGATGTAGGGGGGCGGACGTAGCAAGTAGTAATCCCCACATAAACCAAACACTGAAGCAGAGACGTAAAAGCAGAACAGTTCAGAACACGTGTAAATAGCACAGCGAATCAGGAGTCGAACAGAAGTAGTATTCCTGAGTAAGAAAAGGAGATGATGTCTAGCTAGCCTCCACGAGAAAAGAGCTCTTTATGAGAGCGCTAAGTCAGCTGACCCATTTCGCGAAACGGTACACGTGACCTGATTACAAAAATACCAAGAAAACAGAAAAAGTAGCTAAGTACGTGGCGCCCAGCCACATCCGACCCCCCTACACATCTTTGCTTGTCCTCAAGCAATTATGTCTCTTCAACTTCTTCATCTGACAGGCTCAGAACCTCCGGATCCTGCTCAGGAGGAGCCACAGCTTCATCTCTTTCAGCCAACTCTAGAGAACGGAAGAATGACTTAGTACCAGGGAAGCGCTCCAACTCAGCCTCCTTCAGTAGCTCAAAAGCCTCCTTGAAGCGCTCAGCCGCGTTCTCCTTCCATAAGGAGCGCAGTCGGTCGTGCTCCTTGCGATCCGCGTTGAGCCACTTCTTTAGCTCAGCCCGAACAGAGATATCGTCAGGGGTTTTAAAGCCACGAACTAAGTCGAAGATTGCACCCACACTCTCAAGGCGTACACTGGCGGGGTAAGCTTCGTGACCTTCAGTACTGAAGAAGCGGCCAACGGCAGGAACAGTGCGTTGCTCGTGAGCCTCCTTCAGCATTTTGTAGTCAACTCCATTCTCGCACACCCCATCTGCACCCACTTTGACGTACGCAAGTGGAAGGGAGAAGTAGTCGCGTGCGATGTCCTTAAAGCTGTATCCAATCCCGGTTCCAGCCTGCCAGAAGTGCACTTCGCTCTTTTCCATGGCGTACTCGGATATCCAGGAACGCTTCGTTGGAATCTTCCCCTGTGCAGTGCCAAAAGCATACATTTCCTGGGGAGAGTAGGTTGTGGAAATGTAGCTACTTCCACCGGCAGCTTTTGTGAATAGGGCATCGGCCTCTCGAGGGTTTTTCGTGCTGAAGTAGAATCGCTCCATTCCAGGTCCGTCCAGTAGCAGCTCAGCACACAACGAAGCCTCGTCACCAGTCTTGTCTGGATCTCTCACGCAAAAGGACTCCCGACGAGACGAGCCTGCAGGGAAGAAACGTAAAGGGAGGGGGTAGGCCATCATCCAAATAGGCTTGTCTTTATGCTGTGCACGCATCTTCAGCCACATCAAGGGGTCAGCCCACATAAGCTGAGCAGCAAGGGAGAAGTAAGAGTTGGTCAGATATTCTCGCTCCTTAGTCGATCTGCGCGAATGCCACTCAAGCATTTGAACCTCTAGGGCGATCAAGTCAAGGATGCCATGATTATCAGCCCAGCCGAAGATCGTAGGGTCCACCTCAACCAAGTGATTGTCCTTAAAACTGAACTTGATAGGGGTCGGAAAGGAAAGAGTCTCTGGGATTGGCTGAATCGGCTCAGGTTGATACCGGCTTCTCAACGTCTTTCGCTGTTGGTACTTGGCAATCCGCTCAGTAGGGACAAAGAAGTCTCGAGTTTCGGGGTGAACCCAGGCCGCATGGAACGTACCCTTGCCTTTTGTGACCTCGTAGATCTTTGCGAACATAGTGGTCATTTGCTTTTTGTCATCTTTGTAGTGACAGTCAAGGTTTTCGCAAAGGAGCTCGTAATGCTGCAGGCAAGGCTCCATCTCAGAGTCGAATTCGGACCATTCAGATCTGACCACGTCATAGATCTCGCTCAGGAGGCCATGCTGTTCTTCAAAGGTATGCCGAGTCCATTCGTCGACCTCAAGCTTCCAGTCCTCGGTTACTCGCACGCCGCAGTCACATCCCTTGTCCTCCTCGAGGTCCTCGATCTTGCGCTTCTTTTCGGGGGAGCCGCTCTCACCAGCCTTCACGGCAGCCTTGATCCCGCTACCTGAAAAGGTAGGGTCAGAACGAGCTCTCTTTCGTTGCTTGTGAGGTGTTAGGGGCGCTAGAGCTTCTTCTTCGTCCTTATCCTCTCCCATCTCCTCAAGTGTCTCCCCTTCTCCAGCAGCAGCTTCTCCTTCCAACGCAGCAAGCCCCTCTTCCTCAACATGCTCTTCCTCATCTCCAGCCTCTCCCATCTCAATCTCTCGAGAGTCGCTATACTCCTCTACACTAACCGGAGCCAAGTGGGCTTCATCGTGGAAGCTGGGAAAACCGGTGTCTTCATATTCTCCTTCAACCAAGAGACCACTCCTATCGAAGGTCATGCGGTGATCTAAGAGAGTCTCCTTGGAGATCGGCTCAAAGGTCCAGACGTCCTCCTTAGCTTCCTTGAAGACACCGTCAATCGCATTTTCCAAGTCCTTCTTCGTAAGAGGCTTTCTCAAGTACTGCATCTTGAAAGTGGCATTGCGGCTGAAGGTGTATTTGTTGAGCAAGAGGACGACATCTCTTACTTCCCGGTCCGGAATACTGAAGAGCTTTTCAAGGTTCTTGTAGAAGGGCTTTCCCCGGTCCAGGTATGCAGTTTTCAAGTGGGTGACCAGCGCTTCTGCTCTTGAAGAGCCCTTGTTTTCCAGAATCGCACATATTCCACTCATCTCCTTAAGCTTCCTCTCAACTCTGGACTTCGCAGCCTTAGCTTCCTTCACAAACTGAGTGCTTTCCACACTGAAATCGCCCTTTTGTTGCTCCGTAAAGCCAAGAGTCGACCCGTCCCCAATTAACTCGTACCATTCCACCAGCATGTTATCAGCTTCCACGCGCTTTTTCAGGATATGTTCTTGTACAATCGCAGCAGCACCAGGTCTCTGTTCCGGGGCGAGCTTTTGGATAAGCTTGAAGGCATGGCCAATAGTCTGGGCTTCGGTGTCGTGGATCACAAGGCTCGAGTCCAGCTTGAACTTGCTTAAACGGGTGATAATCTGCGTTTGCTCATTTTCGGGAAGGGGTTCTCCGGCATTCGACATCGTAATCGTTCTATTCCGCAAGTTGCCAGAAAGCAAGTTCGACTGCAAAAGGGTGTTGTTTTGATTTCGTGGAGGGGGAGTCGAGCGGTCGATATAAAGTTTTTGCGTATAGCGCGTCAGCCAATCAGATCACGAGAAAATCACTAAGTCAGTAGCGAAATTTCGTTCAAAAGGAGGTTCAAGGGAACTCTTAACGGGTCGGATTGATTGCAAGAGTTGGTATTTGAAAAGAGGTTGTCGAAAGGGTGACGGAATGCCGCAGTCGTACCTCAGGCGTCACGAGGGGTTCAGCTTTGCTCAAGTACGCACGGTTAGAGCAAAGTCGTCTCGCTAGCAGGGCACTGCTTT
>Ga0302140_10008122_pt1 | contig 13089 bp, 10 predicted proteins | sample I_Bog_E1_1_FD_202095 | JGI IMG/M metagenome (GOLD analysis project Ga0302140, IMG submission 202095) | Peat permafrost microbial communities from Stordalen Mire near Abisko, Sweden - I_Bog_E1_1 | ecosystem: Environmental > Terrestrial > Soil > Wetlands > Peat | place: Sweden: Abisko, Stordalen...
CATGGACTGCTGTGTTTTCCATTGCGCAACTCCTTATTCGGAGAAGATTGCTTTGACATTCAGAGCGGCGGCGATCTTCTTTGCCGTCGCTCTGGTGAAGTTCCAGTAGAAGTTCTGGTGGATGACGTTGATGCCTTTGGGCTGCAAGTTGCCCGACAGCAGAAAGATGGTTTGGCCGTTGTGTTGAAACCTCACCGGCGTGGCCTGGGGACATGGCACCATTTCGCCGCGCAGAGCCTCGATTTGTGCAGGGGTGTATGCGTCGGACAACCTCGGACCATGGAGCGTGGGCTGCGTCATTTTTGATTGATTCCTTAGGCGGCCACATTCGTGCAGGCCTGTTCATTGGTTAAAGGCGCCAACCTGCCGGCAGCGCGCTCGGCAGCCCACCAGGCATCCCGTTCACGGATCGCGGCTTCCCGCAAGTGCGCAGCGTACTGCTCCAACTCCTTGCGGCTCATGTGTTTGGTGGCTTCGTAGCTCTCAATCGCGCGAGGCCCAAGATAGCGGGGAATGACGTTTCGTGCCAAACGGCCACTCGGGCTAGCCATTGCTCGCCGGACCACGGCAGCGGCCACGGCATCGCCGTCGTACATCTCAAAGCAGGTATCGAAATTACGGGTCATTGCGCCGTTGCGCGCGATAACAGCGCAGGCGAAATTGACCCGATACCAAAACGCTTCAAGCTTGCCAACTGAGCTGGGTTGACCCAAATCTTCGGACCCGCCAAATACCTCTTCTTCTGTTACGTCACCCGAATCCGCAGCTTGATCCTGGATGCTGTCGAGCAGGTTCAAGAGTCCTTCAGCAGCGTCTTCCTGTTCGGCGCCGACCACCGTTCCAGTGCGGAGTCCCACGACGGCCCGCTTTTGCCGCCTCAGCAGTTCCCAGTCGATCTCCAAATTGACTACGATCATCGTCATACGTGCCTCGGTTTTGGCTCGCCTGTGAGCGGCCTTGTGATTGTGCTTCTTTTCGAGTTCGCCGGCGGAGGACGCCTAACAGGCCAGCTACAGGGGCTCACCGTGAATCACGCTGCTTGCTTGCGGCGTCGGCCGCCAGCCACGGGAACTGGTTTGGCAAAGCATTCGCCGCAACTGTCGCACCGGTACGGGAGTGGGTCGTGTGGATTCAGCTTCTGGGAATCCCACTCGATTTCGGTGTCGCCTGCATACACAGGCTCGCCGTCTTCATCGAAGCTCAGAACATCAGCCGTTGCGTTGACGATGTTTGCTTCTCCAAAGCCGCTGGAGTTCCCGCAGTGAGGGCATCCGATAGTTGTTCGCTTCTTCTTGGACTTGGACATGAATGTCTTCCGTGGAGATCTGTTTGTGTGAGGCCCCGCTCCTGGTTAGCGGAACCCCTATAGAACCTGCGCCCAGTGCGCGCCGTTGCGGTTTTTCGCGCACGGGCTGGGCGGGGATTGGTGCGCATTTGGTCAGGAGCAGCAACCCCGCTGCTCGGAGTAGGTCCCAATACGTGGCCAGAGCAGGACCGTGGCATCCCCAATTCCGCGAGTCTCAAGAACGACGTCGGCACCGGGCAGGCCACAGGTTCCCCCGAAACGGGCAACCTGGAGATCGTGGAAAGCAAGGGTTTTGCGCTTCGGGACGCCGGCGAGCCATTGGGTTATTGGGATCCCAGCACCGTTTCCGGATACCAGTCGCCACTCGATCGGGGCGGCGTTGACGAACTCCAGCGCCTCAATTTCGACGGCTTTGCCAAAGCGTTCCGCCAGACGTAAATGCAGCGCCTGGCCGAAGACACACTTCAAGCTCACGATCATGTTGAGTCGTTCCTCGTGGAAGCGTTGGGGGGAAGGGCGCTGCCGACGCGAAAGCGTGTCATGGCGCAGTGATCGCACCGCCCACATCCGCGCAACCATTCCTCGCCGTTATCGGCGAAGCATGTCATGCACAAGGACGTTTTCGATGTGGCGACCCAATTCACGCCGCGCAGGGAACATCGGTTGTGTCGGGAGCGCGCCTGGGCACGATCGGGGAAAGGTGGAGGCCGGCGTGAATCTCCTGGCGCACCTGCATGAGGATCAGGCCAAGCCTGTTGCCGCCGTCTCCAGCGCAGCGAGAACTAACCCCGTACTTCTGCTTACCGGCCGGAAGCGACTGGCACAGGCAGATTCCCCAGACGTTGTCGTGGAAGGCATTGCCATGAAGGAGTTGGGCGTCATCAGTGGCCAGCAACTTCTCGCGCAGAATCGGCCATGAAAACTTTGAGCGCTGGATTTCCAGCATGATGTCGAACTGGGCGGCGTCCCAATCGGGCCGCATCCAGCTCTTCGGAATGTTCTTGCCCAATTTTCTGGCGTTCCAAGGCACACAGTTCCAACCCACAAAGGACACACGGTCTTCCCGGCGGAGTGTTTTGGCTGCTTCAAACGCTGCGGCTGGGGAGTTGTATTGGTCGCCGTCGTAATAAAACGCGGACCGGAAGAGCGGGCTGAGAAAGGCATGCTTGGCAGTGAAGGACTGAATGATGGGAGGCATGGTGGACTCCTGCGTGCAGGCGCGTAGGGATACAGGATCCGTCGCGCGGCTGCGCGCTCAGGTCCACAGTTCGTCAATTGCAATGGATTGGCTCATGATCGGCTCGAAATCTGCGGTCTTCTTGATGCGGATATCGCCGTCGATGCGCTCCTGGCGCAACAGGATGGCTCCTACCCGCACCATTTCGAGGAGAGCCAGGAACGCGGCTGTTACGATGCGGTGCGAGGGAGTGTCGCCGAGAATGGCGGTGAACATGACCGGATTGTCCTCGATCAGCAGCCGGCGGTGGAGGTAGTCGACCATCTGGCTGACGGTCACGGAGTCGGCATCGACGTCGAGGGTGGGCCGACTGGCCGCGCGCTCGGCTACCTGGCGGAAGATGGCAACCAAGTCAAATAAGCCTTCAGAGGTACTTTCCGGGACGCTTTCCTCCTCCGGCTCGTCATCGTCGAAGAAACCGCGCATCCCGGGATTTGACCATGTGGCATCTTCGAGTTGCTGCTTTTCCTGGAGCATCTGGGCGGCTTGTTTGAACCGCTCGTGTTCCAGAAGCCGGTTCACCAGGTCGCTTCGCGGGTCTTCGGGCTGGCCTTTGGACTGATCCCCCGCCGGCCGCGGAAGCAGCACCTTGCTCTTGATGTGGATGAGCTGAGCAGCCACGTAGACGAACTCTGCGGCCGTATCTACCTCGTTGGCCTGAAGCTGGTCAACATAGGCGAGGAACTGAGCGGTGATCTTTGCAATGGGGATGTCGTATATGTCGATGTCCTGCTTGCGGATAAGAGCAAGCAGGACATCGAGCGGGCCGTTGTAAATCTGCCCAACACTGAGGGAAAAAGGAAAGGGCTCAGCCACGCCGGTACCGCACGGCACACCGGAGCCTGCCCGCCCGGCCGAGGGTGGCGGCGGGGTCTGTGTGGCCAGATGCTCAATGTGAGATGTGTCGGGCATCGTGATCCATTCTATTGCGGGGCGAACGTCGCAGAGAATTGAGGCTCTCTTCTTTCTCTCATGAGATAGAGCCCGATCGGCCCTGCAAAGCACACTATTTTACACACCCTCAAAACGCGCCGACATTGGCCAGTTATGGCAATTTGGCACGAAGCGAGAATCACTCCTGGTCACATCGGCGTTTGAACTAAGTCGCTGGCGCGACGGACGCTGCGGCGTGGGCTTTCCCCGGACATTGTTGGTTGTGTAAGCCTCGGGTCACAGGAGGTTTACCGTGACCCATCTTCGGCAGCTGATGCTGGATGAACTCCAGCGTCGCAACTACTCTCAGAGCACTGTACGTTCGTACATCTTTGCGGTGGAGGACTTTGCGAAGTACTTCCACCGTTCGCCGGAACGGCTTGGCCCGGACCATATCCGCCAGTACCAGGCGTATCTGTTTCGCGAGCGCGAGCTTTCTCCCGGAACCATCCAAGGCCGCACTGCGGCGCTGCGTTTTCTCTTTGTCAAGACGCTGCGTCGGCCATACCTTCCCGATGACATTCCATTTCCCAAGCGTCAGCGACGGCTTCCGACCATTCTGGACCAGCAGGAGGTCGCGCGTCTGATTGATTCGGCCGGGAACCTGATGCATCGCACCATGATGATGATGCTGTATGCAACGGGCCTGCGCCGGGCCGAGATGTGCCACCTCAAGGTCTCTGATATCGACAGTGAGCGCATGGTCATTCATGTGCGCCAGGGCAAGGGCGGCCGCGACCGCGACGTGCTGCTGACCCCGAAGCTGCTGGAGACCCTGCGCGAGTACTGGCGATGGATGAAGCCCAAGACCTACCTTTTCCCAGGCACGGTGAAGGGCTGGCGGGCAGATGTGCCGATTACAGAGAAGATTGTCTGGCAGGCCGTGAACGAAGCCGCCAAGCGTGCCGGCATCACTAAGCACGTATCTCCTCATTCGCTGCGGCATTGCTTCGCAACGCACATGCTGGAAGCCGGCGCCGACCTGCGCACCATCCAGGTCCTTCTGGGACACTCCAAGCTCGCTCACACCACCGTCTACCTGCACTTGTCCCGGCGCCATCTGCAGGCGATTCCCAGCCCGCTCGAAGCGCTTGAGGTGTCCAGCCCCGACGCGGTGAAGCGTTCCAGGAGGAAGATCAGGCGATGAGCCGGCCCACCCTCGAGGTGGCCGACATCGTCCGTCGAACGGACAACAGTTTCTGGCAACAGCAGCAGTCGCATCTTGCATGGCCGCATCGCAAGGTGCTCGATGCCATCGTACGCTGCCGCACTGCGGCATTGGGCGGTCATCGCGATCAGTGCGTCCGCTGCGGCCATCAGGCCATCTCATTCAACTCATGCCGCAATCGGCACTGCCCGAAGTGCCAGGGGAACGCGCGCGCAAAATGGCTGGCTGCGCGCTCGGCTGAACTGTTGCACGTATCGTATTTCCACGTTGTCTTCACTCTGCCGCATGAACTCTCTGCTCTTGCATTGCAGAACAAGCGATTGCTCTACGACCTGCTCTACCGCACCAGCGCCGCGACGATGCTCGAACTGGCTCGCGATCCAAAACACCTCGGAGCCGACATCGGATTCCTCGGCGTGCTCCATACCTGGGGACAGAACCTCGAACATCATCCCCATGTTCACTACATCGTTCCCGCCGGTGGCCTGGCCCTCGATGGCTCCAGATGGATCGATTCTTCACGCCGCTTTTTCCTGCCTGTTCACGCATTGAGCCGCGTCTTCCGCGGCAAGTTCGCGGCTGGCCTGAAGCAACTCTACGTGGAGGAAAAACTTCAGTTTCATGGTTCACAACAGTACCTGGCCGCTCCCGGCAGCTTCTCCAACTTCCTCCGGCAACTGTTCCGTCAAGACTGGGTGGTCTACGCCAAGCCACCCTTTGGCGGCGCCGACCATGTGCTCAACTACCTGGCCCGCTATACCCATCGCGTGGCCATCTCCAACCATCGCCTCGTGGCCTTCGAGAACGAGCGAGTCTCTTTCCGCTGGCGAGACTATGCTCACGGCAGTAAGAAGAAGGTCATGACTGTTTCCGCTCATGAGTTCCTGCGCCGTTTCCTGCTTCATGTTCTGCCGGACGGACTGGTGCGCATTCGCCACTTCGGGCTCTTCGCCAACCGCAGACGAAGTGCTGCGCTCGAACGCTGCCGCGCGCTGCTCGGCATGGCGGCACGCATCGATCCGCCTCAGCCACCCAGCCTGCGCTGTCCAGCATGTGACGGATTTATGCTTGTTGTCGAACGGCTCACCCGCGGCCAGCTTTACTTCCATCCGAGCCTGACCCCGGACCAGCCAGGGAGGTGCAGTGTTGACAGCTCGTGAGAGACTCACCGTTCTCCGCGTCCTCATCCACCTTCCGAGCTGCTGTACTCCCGCACGCAAGGCCCGTGTGCGCTCTGAATGCGGCTACGGTCCTCGCGAGCCGCGTTTGCAAGCGCCGTCCCGGCCTCCACTTCAGCCGAAATCAGATTCCGCGCGGCTCAATTCGTCTCGCCTCACCGATCCAACATCCCCAAAAGGCCATCTGGCGCTCATTGAAATCCCATAGGTAGATCACCGCGTCCGTCGCAAACGCCAGCAACTTACTTCAAACGACCCTATCGAAACTGCCCCGGCCGAACTGACCGGGCTCAATACAGATGTGTCTGCCGGGGCAGTCCCGATAGGGACCTAACGTTTCAGGGGAGTAATCCGTACAATTGCACGCAACCCGCTCTCATTGAGTGCTTTGCCCGTTGGCAACAATTGAGACTCCACGGTGAGGGAAACCCCTCCACACTTTCCGACATGTCGGAATCTCAAGTTCCTGCCAGAAGGCAGGGTGGCGATGAAGCTGCGGGCAAAGCACCCGGCGCAGATTATTGCCAGTCATTCTGTCCTTTGATCCATAAATCGGCCATCTGGCTGATTTGTGGATCAACATGGTCAAAGCACAGACCCGACGGCTAAATCAATACCGGTTGGGGAGCGAAGGCAACGCCAGATTGCAGAAGATCCTAATCTGCTGGCCCTTGAAGCCCAAAGTGTGAGCCAAACTCGTAGTGTGGTGTTTCGCTTTCAGCCAAGGCCGCACAGATATCCTGCATATCCGCTTCCCGCTGAAATGCTGGCAGGACGCCGGCGATGGCGTTTTGGTTTTTCTCAATCCTCCGGCCGGGGTCGCCCGCGAACCCTCCCGATCCAAGAGAATATGCATTCTCGACGAAGGCAGCTACTGCCTTGATCCTGGCTTCGCCGGAGAGGTTTCGAAGAAACTGCTTTACGAATTCCGGATCGCCCAGCACGAGCCGTCCAGGAGAAGTCCGGATCAGAGTCAGGAGCTTCTCCATGCGCTCGTCGTCAGCGCCTACGACACCCCTCGACAGGACTGACAGGACCTCATCATCAAGCCCTCCGAGCACGGTCCAGAAAAGAGAGCGGTACGACGAAGCGGGTGGAATCGCCCGCAGATAGCGATCCAAGCAGGTCTGGACCAGACGAGCCCTGACTCCTGACTCGACGGCGCCAAAAGAAACGTGACCATAAGGCGAATCAAGCCCGCGGAAGCTCCAGTCGCCCTTTGCCCGGCGCTCGTCCTCAATCTCGAGACGATGCAGCAGGAATTCCAGCACCTGGTCCGGAAAGCGGTCTGTCAAACGGCTAAGGAATGACGGGATAGCCCCCTGATTCGCACTCAAATCTTCAATCGTGCAAAGCTGGGTGAGAATGTGAGATACATCCGTTTCTGACAATTGGGTGAGCCAGACTCCGTAGGGGCCGAAAGCACCAACAAGCGTCGCCGCAACCTGGGCGTCACCCCCTACTTCAACACTCAATACGGCTCGCAGCAATGCCGGCTGAACCTCCGCTTTCCTTCCCAGGTAGGCGATCGCATGCAGGCAGTCGCGCTTTACCAGAGAATTAGGGAACGCGAGATACGTCTCAATCAGGTCGATGTCATCGACTGTCACATTGTCTGCATCCACGCGCAGCGCTCCGGCTGCAGCTATCACTTCATGCAGCACTCCACGGGCGATGATCTCCCGAGCCCGAGCGCGCAATTCTACGGGTCGGACGGACTGCAGAGCGAGCAAAGCTGTCCTGAGTTCATTCACCAGTTTCAGTGACTCCGGGTCTCGGCTGATGCAATCGACGATTGCAGAGAGCAATTCTCCGTCTCGCCGGAAGGAGCCCACGATTCGGTGAAAACCATTTGGCTGGAGCCGACATTCGTAGACAAGCTTCACCTTGGCGACGAGTTCCGCTGCACGCTGCTCGACCGTCGCGTACCTTCGCTCCAAGGCTCTGGCGACTTGGGAAAGTTGCGCCTCAGACTGACTGTCCCAGGAACCAACAGGATCGGTAGTGCTAGTGATCGGGAAATCGCCGTCACGACAACAGGTGGCGTCGAAGATCAGGAGGTCATCGTCCCACTCTACTTTCTCAAACTCCGCGCCGGCGCGTTCCCGGACTTCCGGGCTGCACCGAACGCCCGTTGCCGATTGAAGTACATGCACGATGCTTCTTCGAGCGGGAAGAGAGAGAGGCTCAACCGAAAGACGCTGAGCCAAGAGGGGGATCACCTTGAGCCTCTCTTCTTGCTGCCATGCGAGCTCTTCGGGAGCGGATTCGCGCCCAACCCGATTGAGCACATTCGGCAACACTCGGCCAAGGGATTCTGTCGCTGCAATCGCCACGACATCCCGCTCGGAATATAGAAGTGAGTCGAGAAACTGCAATGCGTTTTCTCTCACCGGAGCCACTGCAACAGGATTCAATCCGAACCCGCCAAAGGATATCGAGTTACCGTGATACTCGGTGAACTCGCCTTCGCGCTCGAGAATCTGGTCCACCAAGTCGAGCGGAGTGAAGTCCCGATCGAAGGCATCCCGCCGCCGGGTCAATCGAACAGCCTGCAGTAGCATTGCGAAGTTGAAGGCCGGCCATTTGTAGCGCTGGTAAGATGCAAGCCGTTCGAGGGTGCCCTTGGCGCTGCCGTCAGAATGCTTCTCCTGTCTTTCTTCACACTCCAGTTCCCAGAGGGCGTCCACTGACCGTGACGTAAACTCCGGATGATAGGCAGTCGCCTCAAGCAGAATCGGCAAGACCTCGAGAAGGTAGCCCCGACTCATCCGATAAATCCGCGGAATATCACCGTCGACCAACGGCTCGGTCCTCGCCAGACGCGCCAGCTCAAGTATTTTGCTGGGCTGGTAGACAGCAGCCGGCCTCAAATCCTCCAGGAGTTTCCTGCGGCGATGGGTGTCCGCCTCGCGAAACTTTGTATAGATCTTGCTCCACACCGCATTCAGGAGATCCAGACCTCGCCCCACCCTGCCCAGCCGCCAGTCCAACTCCGAGAGGTTTTGCATCAACCTCTCGAAGAACTGATCTCCAAACGAATCGAAGATCCTGTCTGCGTAGCCTGTGCTTAATCCCTGCGGGCTGACACAGGCAGTTTCGAGTACATAGTCGGACAAGACATCTGGCACGATACGTACAGGTTCTGTCCGCGGCGTAATCACGCCATGCGTCGCAAGAGCGTCAAGCGTTGCGAGAACGTCGCTGCTCGTGCATTCGAGGAAGGTCTCGACGGTGCTCAGGAACCCTTCGGAGGCTGCGTTGACCGGTCCGATTGCAGCAATTACCTGGAGAAGCAGGCGGGGAGGATTGATGGCGAACTCGGGTCCACTCAACTTCAACTCATCGTAGAAGCGGGAAAAGACCGTCAGGCGGAAATCCTCAAGGCCGCTCATCTCTACCGGAAGAATATGGCGGGAGGTGATCAGATTGCCGCCAGCAACGATCACTAGCGGACTGTTATTGGATACGCGCGCTAAGTCTCTCGCATATATGCTGAACTGCTCGCCAAGTACTTCGGTGGCGAGCACCGCGGCCTGCTCATCCGTGAGTTCTTCAAGGTCCGGGAGGCGGAGAACTTCAGACGATTCAACTGATTTGTACAACTGCCGCTCCAATTCCAGTACGCCACCGGGACGAGTGGAGAGCAAAAGCTTGAGCATTTGGCGAGAGCGAAGCTCTCCAAAAAGCTCGATGACAGCAGCGAGCGTAGCCGCACGATGCGCATCGTCCACTACAATCACGACTTTCCCTGGCGGTATCTCCTTCGCACTGTCGGGATGCCACAGGGGGGCTTCCTTGAGAAAAACGACATTCCAACCCTTGAGGCCCGCGCTCCAGTCACGGAGCAGCTTGGATTTGCCTAGGCCGCCTCTTCCGTTCAAGATTGCAATCGACTGGCCGTCCGATTCCAAGAAAGATTCGAGCGTACGGAGCTGATCAGACCGGCCATGCAGAGGAAGGGAAAAGTCCAGAATAGAATTCTGAACCTTTGGGGCTTTGGCGGCGAAAAATGCGGCGTGCGAGACGAAGGTTCGTCCATAGCCCACGTCCGCCCTACGTTGGTTCTCCTCGACGTACCGTTGCGCCGCAGCTACGTTTGCCAGCCGAACAGAGCGTTCGTGATCCGCCTTGATCCCGCGCAGCACTTCCGCGGTGTGGGTTCGGAACTGGTCGTCCACCATCTTGTGGTGCACGCGGCAGAGCACCAGAAGATTGCTGACATCGTCGATGATGTCGGCAGGAAAAGTCGGGTCATGCCTCGGACCTCCGACCTGCCCCGAGACGATATGGCATTCGTCGCCGACGATGGATTCCTCTGACTCGGTGGTGGCGTCGATGAACAGGTCGCACTTACAGATGGCGCACGATCTTCCGGACCGTCCCCACAGAAGCTTTCGAGTCTTGTCAGTAATCGCCATATCGCGCGGCAACAGAAGATTGAGTTCTGAATCAATCCTAGCGTAAACGGGCTTCGATCCACCGATCTGCCTCTGCGACGCTCCTCGGTGCTCAGCGCGCGGTAAATCGTCGATGCATTCACCTACTGACGGATTACTACTGTGAAGCCGGCTTGGCGGCTGAAATCCGCAAGATATTGACATTATTGAGGATCGGAGTCGCCCTAGGCGTTCATGGGGACTAATCCGATCATCGTTGCGTAAGCCAAGTGAAACGTGCGCATTGCCGATCTGCTGTCTTCGGCCGGGCCACAAATGGTTCGCGCGCTTTGGACCCCCGAGATAGATTGTCAGTTGCCGCCGGCAAATGCGGACTTCGTGGCGGCACCGATCCAAGAGGATGGATGTTCTCGGGCACAATGGTTGAGAATTGCTGCATGGCCAACAAAAGGTTAGATGAATATCTCTATCGTTGGATCTCAGTAGCGAACGAACGAGCGGAACGCTACAGCTTTCCTCCAGGCTTGATAGAAGAAAGCGTACAGGTACTGAAAGTCCAGCTTGGGGAAGACTATTTAATGCAAATCTTCGAAGGATCGGAGAACTTGCATTTGCTAGGCCTGCGAGGGCAGGAGCTCGATCGCTGGCTGAGGGGCGGGGCAAATGTCGATGATCATGTGATCCAGGTGCTCGATTTGGCAGCGCTGCTGCGGGAGTTTAAAGAAGATCCCTTTCTGGAAGGCAAGGTAGGTCGCTTAAAGCGGAGCTCATTTTGGCCCTCGCAATTCGAACTCGCGATGGCTTTGCGGGCAAAACGAGTGATCGGCACCGACGGGAGTGTGCGCCTGAGTCGCGAGACGAATACCGCGGTGGGCGATTTCATAATCGATTGGAAACAGGGTTCTATAGCGTGCGAATGTGCGCGGCTTGCATTTGGAGAAGAGGAAGAGGAACAGTACCGGCTAGTTGGCGATCTTTACCACTATACTGATCACCAGATCAAAAAATCAAAGCGGCCATGCTGCGTCAAGATTCGCGTGCGCGGTCCCCTAATCCCCACCGCGTTTACTGCGACAATCCGTTGTTTGAAGGGTGCATTCTCACATTTTGGGCGCACAAATGATGCCTCACACGAAGTGGAAGGGATCCAGGTTACAATCGAGCCTCTCACTGGAGACAGTGAGCGCATCCCATTTCGGTATATCGATGGTCGTGTTCAGGATATTCGCAGTAGTGAGTGGGTTATGGTGCAATCGCTAAGCTACGTCAACGCGAGGGATGGCGATGAGGCTGCGGCTATGTACCGGGCAGGGGTCGATCTTGTCCACGACGAATATGCGCGTGTCTTTCTGTCGTGGGAACGCAATCCGGCTGACATTGATCCGTATGCTCGCATTCAAAACAAAGTAAAGAAAAAGAGACATCAAACCAAAGCCGAGGGTGGAACCTATGGGCGAATCATTTTCCTGGAATCTCAATGGGATGTTGACCTATTAGATACTGATCGGCTCCGGCCGATCATTGATCATGAACTGGACGGATCGCGCAACACGATCACTGTCGTACTTGCTCAGAGGTGTGCGAGCGTGCATTACCGTCGCTGGTATAAGTTTGTAGTTTCAAAGGTTGGCACCTCTTATGCAGCCGACAGCGCATTGCTGGCATTTCTCGAACGGATGATTTGTTATGATCGGGATTTTGACCCCATCTTAAACCAAAGATACCTTCGAACCTGGGAGCAGGCAGCGGAATTGGCCAGTCAACACGAGGTCGAATCGGATGCGCAGGAACGGTTACGCGAAGGACGCTTGTGAAGGTTCATTCGAAGATCCTGCTTGCTGACGGAGCATCGTACAAATGAGCGCTGTCAGGCAGAATGCATGAGACAGTGCTCTGTGATGGAACTCTATCGGATGAGTCCTCATATGTAGGCATGGCGACTGAAATCGCCTGGACGAATCGGGTCTTGTGAGATTTGCGTCGCGATGGGAGTTGTCGGTCCCGATCTGCAACTCCGGCGGCCTGCTTTTCCGGGCGCGCGCAAATCGATGTGAGGGCCTTACGCCGCCTTTCGCCGCGCGGTTGCGCGCGAGAGGCGGCGGCGCTGTTCGGGATCGATGATGAGGGGGACCATGCGCCCGTTCTCTGCGTTCAAGAATCCACCCTGGTAGGTGATGCGGCCGTAGCGGAAGAGGCGGGTGAGCATGGAGAGCGCGGAGATCGCCAAGGTCTGGTTGACGAAAGGTTCCTGCGCGTTGATCGCCGCAGCGGCGCTGCAGCTCGGCAACGGATCTTCTTCCTCGCCCAACATCTCCGGGAACAGCTCAGAGACAATCCGCAGTCGTTCCTTGTTCCGTCTGTTCCTGGAATTCAAGGGCTCACCGAGGACGAACTGGCCAGCTGCGCTGTTGTTGCCCAGGTCGAGGTAATAGCTGACGCCTGAAAAGCTCCTGGTGACAGCCGCTGTGATCTCCCGGCGCGCCGCGCGCGAATCCACGCATCCCACCACGATGTCATAGTTGTCGGAGTATCCGTTTCCCCGGAGGCACTCCCTCGTGAAGTTGCTCGAGACGGCAGACCAATTCAGTCCCCAGAAGAGGTTCAGTCGATTCACGAGGATGGTGGCCTTGTTTTGGCCTATGTCCGAGACCGAGAACGGCTGGCGAACGCAGTTCGTTTCTGAAACCGCGTCTCCATCCATGACGGTGACTGATAGACCATTCGGGTGGCCCCACGCGGCAAGGGCCTGGTGGAGGTATGGAAGGTTGAGCAGAAAGGCGCTGCCGGTGCCTCCGGCGCCAACGATCAGCATCCGGATGCGCTGGCGAAGCAGCTGCTCGTGTATGGAGTGTTCAATATGCATGGCT
>Ga0302140_10008123_pt1 | contig 13088 bp, 12 predicted proteins | sample I_Bog_E1_1_FD_202095 | JGI IMG/M metagenome (GOLD analysis project Ga0302140, IMG submission 202095) | Peat permafrost microbial communities from Stordalen Mire near Abisko, Sweden - I_Bog_E1_1 | ecosystem: Environmental > Terrestrial > Soil > Wetlands > Peat | place: Sweden: Abisko, Stordalen...
GCCTGAGCACTTTCAGATTGCACCCGATCCTTTATCTCTACAACCCCAAATCATCTTGATCGCCGTTGTAAAGTAAGTGACATTGGGTTGAAACCCCCTGCTCCCTCCGACCGCTGCAACCCTGGGAAAGCTCTGGCTCCCTTTGAGATTAGATCCGCTTTGAACCTGCGTGGACGGCGATTCCGACTAAGGCCAGTGCCACTGCGCCCCACAGAGCTGGAATCCATCCGGTGACGTGGAAGCCGGTGACGAGACGCGACGCGATCAGGATCATGGCCGCGTTGATGACCAGCAGGAACAGGCCCAGCGTGAGGATGGTGATAGGGAAGGTAATGATCTTCAACACCAGGCCCAGGGTCGCGTTGAGCAGGCCGATGACGAGCGCCGCGATGAGCGCGGGTTGCAGGCCCATGACTACGAAGCCGTGCAGGAAATGGGCAATGACCATCAAGGTGATCGCGCTTACCACCCAGTGAATCAACATCTTTATCATTCTGTCGTTCTCCTTTTCCAGTGGGAGCCGGACTGCCGGTCCGTGGCAATCGCCACCGGCTGCGTCCCCATTGCTTGGATGCGGCGTCTGCGCCCGGTAGTACGGCGTCAGACGATTCTGTTCGGTCCGGGCGGTGGAACGCTGTTCAAAATGGCACAACCTTTCAACTCCGTCCGTGTCCAACTTGATGAATGCCGCGCGCGATCCTCCGCGCAACTTTGCCTGCCTATGTTTGCTCTTCGAGTGATTCGATTCTCGGGTTTCGTGGTGACATTGCTGGCGGTGCCAGCTATCGCCCAGCAGGGTTCCGCTGCGCCGCTGCCGGATATTCGCGCCCTGATGCTGGATGTGCAGGAGCACCAGAAGCAGATTAAAAAGGTGCAGGAGAACTATACCTATTCCTCGCTGCAGACCACGCAGGACATTGACTCGAATGGTCAGGTGAAGAAGACCGAGACCCAAGAGGGCGAAGACTTCTTTGTGAACGGGCACGTAATCGAGCGGACCGTGAAGAAGGACGGGAAGCCGCTTGACGATCACGAGCAGCAGAAGGAGACGGAGCGGGTGACCAAGCTGGTGGAGAAGGCGGAGAAGACGCCGCCCGATCAACCATTGGAGGGGCAGAGCATCAGCATCAGCCGGGTGCTTGAGATTATGGATGTGCACAATCCGCGGCGGGAGATGTTCAGGGGGCGGCCGGCGATTGTGTTCGACTTTGCGGGACGCAAGGACGTGAAGACGCATGGGCTGGCTGAGGATGCGTCAAAGAAGCTGCAGGGGACGATGTGGATTGACGAGGCCGACCGCCAGGTGGCGCACATGGAAGTGAGCTTCACGGATAATTTTCGCGTGGGCGGCGGGCTGGTGGCGAGCGTGGAAAAGGGATCGAGCTTTCGCTTCGACCAGAACCTTGTGAATGGCGAAGTGTGGCTGCCGACGGGGGCCGAGGCGAATTTTCAAGCGAAGGTGCTACTGCTGAAGAATGTGCGGCAGCATTTCACGGAGCGGGATTCGGATTACAAGCGGTTCCACGTGGACGCGCAGGGGACGAAGGACGCGAAGGTGGTTCCGGACGGGAAGCCTTAAGTACCGATCCCCTATTGAGATTTTTGCGATCCCACTCATCGCGCGGTAAGGCTCCACCCCAGCGACGAAGACCTGTCGCTGGGGGGCCCGGGCTGCGCGATGAATGGGCACAACAAAACCCGAGGACGGAATCTGCGGTACGGACATTTCTTGCTGAAGCTGAATGATGTTATTGCGGGGGTGGGGGTGGGGGCTGATCGCCTCCGGGACCGCCGGGGCCGCGGCGATGCTCCATGCGCTCCTGCTCCAACGCGGCGAACTTGGTTTTCTGATCGTCATTCAGAAGCGCGGAGATCTTGGCATCGGTGTCTTTGCGGATGGCTTGCATCTGCTCGCGGGACGGTCGATTTTCGCCGGAGCGGAGAGCTTCCACCTTAGTGTGCCGTTCCTTTAACAGGGCTTTTATCTGGGTCTGCTGATCGGGCGTCAGGGAAAGGTGTTCGGTGAGTTGGCCGAGTTCGCGTTCGGTGTCGGGACCGCGTCCGCGCATCTGGCCTTGAGGTGGACCGCCGGGTGCAGCGGGAGGCTGGTCGGCCTGGCCCCACAGGGCGCAGGAACCGGCGAGCAGGACGGCGGCAAGTACGGCGCGCCGCGCAAGCGAATTTGTGGAAGAAATAGTGATCATGGTGCGATGCTCCTCCCCGTTTGGGGGAATCTCTTTGGGCTCGGTCCCAGCGCCGCGGCCGGGGAACGAACTCTCGGTCCTGGTGAGCATCTTCGCCGGCGAAGCGCTCACTCAGGTAGACGGGGATTGGCCGGGAGGGATGACTGAGGGGCGCAGTTTGGCAGCCGGAGGGCGTGGTTCCTTTAGAGTGGATGGATGTTCGTGCGCAGGATTTCGGTTGAACGGGTGGATGCTTCCGGGGCGAGGCAGGCGTGCCCTATCAAGTGGATTGATAACTTTGCCATGCGGAATTTTACGAATGATTCGGTCTTTGACGACACTCTGCCGGTGGGGGATGGTCTGCTGGAAGCCGGTCATCGCGTGCCGCTGGCCCGGCTGCAAACGGCGATGGAAGACTGGTTCCGGCGCAAGGGCTATTTGAAGGCGGAAGACCGGCTGGAGGTTGTGGAGTTGACTGGGCCGAGCCGGTAGCCCTCAGGTCCAGGAGATGACTTCGGCACGGAGGAGCGGGTTGTGCCAGAGGTGGAATTCAGCTTCGCGGCGAGCCTTGAGGCCGGCGACTTCTTTTGTGCCGACGTGGTCCCACATCAGCAATTGTTCCGCAGCGGCGTCGTAGCGGCCGATGTTCAGGTCGCGCAGGAGTGTGGATGCTCCGAGCCGGTTGGCGCCGAGGTTGTAGACAAAGTCGACGAGCGCGTCAAACTGGCCCTGGGTAAGGGCGACTTTGACTAGCTTCAAAACGGTCTGCTCGGCGGCGCGGACATCCTTGGCAAGCAACTGGCTCGCTTGGGCTTCGTCTATTCCGTCAGGAAAAGACTCGGTGGGCAGCACCCGATGGCCGTAGCCGATGGTTGGAATGCCTGCGGGATCAAGATAAGTGCGATTGCGAAAACCTTCTGATTTTTTGAGCAGGGCGAGCCCTGCGGAACCGAACGGCATAGTTTCCCCTGAGCGGCCAAAATGTGGCCGAATCTGACCCTAACAGGATTTGGGAAATAATCTGCAAAAACGATTGATTAAGGTCTTTAATCTTAAGTTAACAGCATTTGAGCAGGGGTGGGAAGCGGTACTTCGAGCCGCTTGGTCGGGTGTTTAAGCCCATGGAGAAGTGAAAAGCCGTAAAAAACTACAACTATGTGGAGCTATTCCAGGTTAGGCACAAGAATGCCGCGCCGAACCTGGGACGCCCAACGTTTGTCGGCTCGCAACCTTAGTTGAGCGCGGCGGGCGGCTTCCCGGTGAGCGTTTCAAAATCCACCAGAATTGCGGACAAGGCTTGATCAAAATTGCGGTCGTGCGTTTTTTGCAGGTAGGCTACCTCAATCGACTCCGTCACGGCCCACAAAACGAAGTGGGTCTGGCGGTCATACACGACGAGGCGAAACATCGGCACGGGGTCGGAAGCGCCGTTGACTTTGTTGGTACTCATGGAGTGGGTTGAGCCGACGGGAGCGGTGAGCTGAATCTCAAGCACCATGTCAGCCTGCGCTGGGTCGTTGACCAGTTCGTATTGCCCGGCAGCCTTGAGGCCCGCGTAGAACTGGTTGTAGCCGCGGTTTGGGTCGCCGCTGAAGGGCGAAGGAAACAGCCCGCTGTCTGCCCCGGCGTTCGAGACGAAGATCTTTCTTGCGTTTTGGATGGCCGCTGGGACCGGCGCCGCCACCGTTGTTGCAGGCTGTTGAGCGATTGCGGATGCTGCTGGGATGAGTACGGCAATGAGGGCGATGCGGATACCAAAACCGATGTTGCTCACGAGAAAGCCTCTTCTGTGAATGCGGATTGCACTCACAGAAAAGACGGCTTGAGGCTGCTTGCGGTTAGGTAGAAGTTTGCGATCCGTACAGGATCGAAGCTGACAGCGTTGCCGTTCGAAGGCCCGCGCGCTACTCGGTCTCGGGGCGCTTGTAGGGTTTTTGCAGCCATTGGCGGGCTTCGTTCACGGCGCCCTGGGTGTTGTCATTGGTTTGAACGGCGAGACGATATTCGCCCACCGCACGGTCGCGCTGGCCCGTGATGTCAAAGATTTTTCCGAGGGCGATGTGGCTCCAGACCTCCGTCCAGCGGGGTTCTCCGTCGCCGCGCAGTGCGTCGCGGTAGGCGTTGACGCTGGCCTGGTAGTTTTTCTGGGTGTAGAGCAACTCGCCGATGCGGTAGTTGGCGAGGGAGCTTTGAGGATTGGATTCGAGCGCCTTCTGGTACTCGGCGAGACCGCCGGGAAGATCGCCCTGCGCGACAAGATACTGGCCCTTGAGAATGGCGATGCGCACCTGCAGATCGGGCGTGGACTTGAGGACCCAGTCATTGGGATCGATGGCGATGCGGCGTGGGCGGCCGAAGGTGGTGAATGCGTATTGCGAATCTGTACCAACCACATCCACCTTCTCGTCTTCCGTTTTGCCGTCTGTTTCGATACGCAGATCGACGGGCATGCGGAAGAGGTCGAGGTCCTGCTGAATCTGGCCGACAGTGCGGAAACCCTTGTTGTTGCCGAGCCGGAAGACTTCGTACTTGTCAGTAAATTGGGGCGCGCCGGTGCCGTCGATCCATTGGGAAAAGAAGGCAATCAACTGCTGCTGGCTCTGCTCTTCGGCGACTTTCTCAAAATCGGAAGTGCGCATGGGGGCGTCGGTGTACTGACTGAGAGCGCCTTTGAGGATCGAAAGAAACGCCTTGTCGCCAACTTCCCAGCGCAGCATGTGGAAGATCATTGCGCCCTTATCGAAAGTCATGGACTGAAACTCGGGCGAGAAGGGGGCCATGCGCGAGACGCTGGAGAGAGGGATGGTGTCATAAGCAAGGGCTGAGGCGGAAACGTCCTGAAGCGCGGTGTGCATGGCGCTGCGGCCGCTCTCGTCTTCGAGATACATGAGCTCGCCGTAGCGGGACATGCCGTTGAATATCCATGCGTCGTTGAGCGTCTTCGGGCTTACTTCGGAACCCCACCACTGGTGGGCGATGGTGTTGGCGAGCAGGCGGACGCCGCTCTTGTCGCCGACGCGCGAGCCAAGAATGGCGGCCAGCTCGGGAGCCCAGACCGCGGGCAGGGTGTCATCCGGCAATTCGACGACGTTGAGATGGCTGGATTCCGGATTGCCGAAACTGTCGGTAAAGAAGTCGTACTCTTTGGCCGCAGTTTGGGCGACCTGGTTGCCGGAAGACTGATGGGAGAGGGTGAGATAGACCTTGACGTTGCCGGGACCGGCGGTGGCGGGTTCGACATAACGGCCGGCAATGATGGTGCCGGGAAATCCGGGCTTGGTCCACTTGAAGTCGTACTGGTCACCGGGCTTGCCGTTGGCGAGCGTAACGGATTTGGGCTTGCCGGTGCTGCCGCTGCCAAAGACGCGCATGCCCTGCGGCACGCGGAAGTGGATTTCCGCGGTGAAGCGGTCAGTGAGGTAGCCGGTGGAGGGAAACCAGCGGGCCGGATAGAGCAGATAGGTGATGGGCTCCTGAATCGCGGCTAGCTTGAGGCCTTCGATGGGTCCGTCTTCATTGCCGGTGATGGTGCCGTCGTAGACGAAGGTCCAACGGTAGGTTTGCGCGGTGACGAAGGGCGCGGAAGGAGTAACGCGGATGGTGCCGTCCGCACTGCGTTCGCCGGTGAGTACCTTGCCGGAGTCGTCGGTGATGCTTGTGACTTTGAGCGCCGGGTGGAAGCCGAAGCTGACCATCTCAAGGGATTCGGGCGCGGTGAAGGCGACTACCGTTTTGGCCGCGAGGTGGTGGGTGGCGGAGTCGATTTCCGCGTCGATGACGTAGCCGGTGATGTTGAGCGCGGGCCGCTCCGTGCGCTGGGCGGCGAGAGGCGCGGCGGCGAGCGCGAACAAGGCGGCGAAGGCAGACGCGAACACCAGGCGCTGCAGCGAGAACGGTTGGAGGGGCTGGCGGGGTCCGCATTCAAGCCGCTGAATCTTCTTCGGTGTAGCCATGGGAGTCATCATCGCATCGCAGCCGATCTTATGTAAGTTGTGATGCCGGTTCGAACCGGGTGGAATCAGGGGTTTGTGGTTTGCGGAGTCAGCGACGGGGAAGCGGCTCCGAGCTGGGAAAGAGTAATGGCCGCCACCCGTTCGATGGCGCCGGTTTGCTGCTCGTTGCCTTCAGAACGTGCATTGAGCACATTCCGAATGGTTTTGAGCTCATTCATCATGGACTGCCGAGCCGGCCCTTCCGGTAGCAGCGGTTCAAGCTGTTGGACGATGTTTCTGGCGGTAAAGTCATGCTGGATGAGTTCGGGGACGATTCGCTTGCCGGCGATGAGGTTGGCCATGGCGACGTGGGGAACCTTGACGACCCGTTTGGCAATGGCGTAGGTGAGCGGGGAAACGCGGTAGACAACGACGAAGGGATTGCCGATGAGGGCTGCCTCCACGGTGGCCGTGCCGCTGGCGACGACGGAGGCGCGGGCGTGGAAGAGAGCGGCTGCGGCGTCCTCCACCAGATGAACGGACGGACTGGGCGCGTGGATTTGGACGAGACTGCGGACTTCTTCGCGCTGCGGCGCGTTGAGCGTGGGAGCCAGCGGGATCAGGAATTCAAAGACGGGCGGATCGGATGGGGCCCAGGCAGAGAGCTGATGCGCGGACTTCAGTATTTCGGGGAGATTGTCGCGAATCTCCTTGGGGCGGGAGCCGGGGAGGAGGCCGATCCAGGTTCGGACGGGGTCGAGGCCGTTTCCGCGGGCGAATTGTTCCCTGCTGATGGAGGGCAGCGGCAGTTCGGCCAGGGGGTGGCCGACGAATTCGGCCTGAACGCCGCGTTCGCGGTAGAAGGGCTCTTCAAATGGGAAGATGACCAGCATTTTGGTCACGTATTTCTGGACGAGCTTGATGCGGTGCTTCTTCCAGGCCCATAGCTGGGGGCTGACGAAGAAGATGACGGGGATGTGGAGGCGGTGGAGTTCTTCGGCCAGCTCGAAGTGGATGTCGGGGAAGTCGATGAGGACGGCGACGTCTGGCTTGCGGGCGCGGATGGACTGGCGGAGCTTGTAGAACTCGCCGTAGATGCGGGGGAGATGGCGGATGACCTCGGTGATGCCCATGACCGCCATGTCTTCAGAGCGAACCACGCGGTCGAGGCCGGCGGCTACCATGCGATCGCCGCCCATGCCGAAGAATTGAGCGGACTTACCCGAGGCGGCTAATTGACGTTTGAGGGCTTGAATGAGGAGTGCACCGTAGTGTTCGCCGCTGGCTTCTCCTGCCGAGATGAAGATGGTGGGGGGCATGGTCGCTGTAGGCCATGATACGGCAGTTGTCAGTGGTTAGTGGTTAGTGGTTCGTGGTCAGTGGTCTGAGTTCTAAGTTCTAAGTTCAGGGATCGTGGGTGTAGCTGACGTTGGCGGCGTTTGCGTTTAAGGAGTGGATGGAAGCCACCTTGCCCGTTGAGTAGTGGTGGCCCAGGTCTGGGTCTTCAGATCCGGGAGATTCGAAAGCCGGCTTCCTGCTTTCCCATGTTTCAGAATCGAAACATGGGCCACCCCAGATTGATTGGTCAGATGTGGGCGGCCATCCCGCTGGGATTCTGCGGTGACTGACGTCGGGTTATTTTGCGGCTGACGGATCAATCACTGTGATCTGAATAGTATTAGAAGTTGCCGTGGCAAGTGTCGGTTGTGGACTAGCCTGGTCAAGTCGTATGTCTTGTTTCGCCGTCACGGTGTAGACCCCTGGTTTACCTAAGTCGAAAAGATGGCTCAAGATTGTGAAATCCCGAAACTGCTCGCCTGGTTGTAGGGTTACCCCCCTTCGGCTTGATGGTCCCGACCGCATCCTGATCAACTTTCCATCGCTACGAGTGACCGACCGTCCGTCTACACGAGGGGTCAGGCTTCCAGAGGCGTCGCGTACATAGATTCCATTATCGTCCTCTGCCTCACCACCGCCGGTTCCCGAGGCCGTGTAGATATCAACAGGGTGATCCGACACATTCGAAAGCACAATTTGAAGTTTGATCTCCGAACCCCTTTTGATGGTAGGGGTTTCAGTTCGTATGGAAATCTGCACCGGAGATTCGTTTTGTCCCGATGCGTTCATCGTGAAAGCTATAGCCACCAGCCAGAAGGCTGTTATCGGTCTCACTCGACTCATTTTCTTCCTCTCCATTTCACTGACATTGTGTTGCAGGATTCTGCCACTTTGGATAGGTGTAGGATAGAGCGAAGTTCCCGTTGGTTGTTGCATTAGTTGTTCCGCTCTTGGACTTCCAGGTTTGATTAGTTGGGTTCCACACAACATCGCCCGCTGTATTCCATACTATGGAACCCAGCGTAACCGGTATGGATGCTCCTGACCCTGAGCCGGTGTTGGGGTTCCATAAGAGGTACATTTGAAATTGAGCAGATTGTGTTTGCTCAACTTGTGAGTATGTCGGTGGCACATTCAGGCCAACGAGTGGACCGTCGGCACTCGAAAGACCAGTAGCATAAGGAAACTCGTTTTTCGGACCAGCATCAAATCCAGGCGTATATGTGCATGGGGTCGGTTGGCTGCCATCGGAGTAGATCCAGGTATAGACAAAGGATTGCACCAGCTGAATCCACGTATATGTCCCGGAATACCCTCCCGGGGCCGGAGAATTTACGGTGGCATTAAACTTGATTCCCCAGTTCATCGCTGGCGGATTGGAACCGATAAAGAATTGTTGCCCGGATGGCGTCACGCTTACTGCGGGCGGCCCAGAAACATTGAAGCTTGCCGTGGCTGTCGGGCTCCACGGGCTCGTCGCAACGTTGCCGTCGGCGTCAGTAGCAGACATTGTGTATTGGTAGGTAGTGCTGAGCGAGCTTCCGGGAGCCGTCCAATAGAAGGTGTAGCTGGAGGCATTGGCATTCGGAAGAGGCGCAACCGTTCCGCCGGAGGTATTGGCGGGAGTTGTGCTGCCAATTGCAGTCACAAAGCCGCCTATCGGGTTCCGTGCCGCTGGCGACGACGGAGGCGCGGGCGTGGAAAAGGGCCGCTGCCGCATCTTCTACCAGATGAACGGACGAACTGGGCGCGTGGATTTGAACGAGACGGCGAACTTCTTCGCGCTGAGGGCCATTCAGGGTGGGGGCGAGCGGAATCAGGAACTCAAAGACGGGCGGATCGGATGGGGCCCAGGCAGAGAGCTGATGCGCGGACTTCAGTATTTCGGGGAGATTGTCGCGAATCTCCTTGGGGCGGGAGCCGGGCAGGAGGCCGATCCAGGTGCGGGCGGGGTCGAGGCCGTTTTCGCGGGCGAATTGTTCCCTGCTGATGGAGGGCAGCGGTAGTTCGGCCAGGGGGTGGCCGACGAACTCCGCCTGAACGCCGCGTTCGCGGTAGAAGGGCTCTTCAAATGGGAAGATGACCAGCATTTTGGTCACGTATTTCTGGACGAGCTTGATGCGGTGCTTCTTCCATGCCCATAGCTGGGGGCTGACGAAGAAGATGACGGGGATGTGCAGGCGGTGGAGTTCTTCGGCCAGCTCGAAGTGGATGTCGGGGAAGTCGATGAGGACGGCGACGTCGGGCTTGCGGGCGCGGATGGACTGGCGGAGCTTGTAGAACTCGCCGTAGATGCGGGGGAGATGGCGGATGACCTCGGTGATGCCCATGACCGCCATGTCTTCAGAGCGAACCACGCGGTCGCCGCCCATGCCGAAGAATTGGGCTGTTTGGCCGGTGGCGGCTAGCTGGCGTTTGAGGGCTTCAATGAGGAGTGCACCGTAGTGTTCGCCGCTGGCTTCGCCGGCCGAGATGAAGATGGTGGGGGGCATGGTCGCTGTAGGGCAATGATACAGGGGGCAGGATCAGGTGGCGTGGATCGGAATGCGGACGCAGACTTGCGGGGGCGTGCTGGCGTGCCAGATTCGGCCAACGCGGCGGCGGACGCGGGCGCTGTTGGAGCGTCGATGAGCCGCGTCGGTAGCCAAAGCTGCGGGAGAATCTGCCTTTTCCACTTATCGAGGCCGAGGGGTGTGGTTCCGGCTAAGTGTTAATCTGCGTATCGATGAAGGAACAAAAAGTAATCTGTCACCTAGCAAAGCTCGCGCTTCTGGCCGCTGTGCTTGCCGGTGTGTCGCCAGCCCTCGCAGAGACCCTGCCAATTCTTACAACCCTTTGCGAGATCACCAAGAACCCGAGTCAGTTTGACAATAAAGTGGTCAAAATCCGCGCAACGCTCGCCGGGAATTTTGAAATCTCCGCAATCCGCGACCCTGAACGCGGAGATTGCGGTTCCCTTTGGTTTACATACCCAGGCAGCGGTCCGGAAGCCTCAGTCTCCCTAAGCACTCTGACGCCTACTCAGCCTCGCCCTGTTGTTCATCTCAGTCGAAACAGACGTTTCCACCATTTTCAAAAACTCGTCGACGCCAAAGTCTATCCCAAGGATCAAAATGTAGGTTGCAGCGATTGCCAGCGCTTTGAGGTCACCGCCATGATGACTGGACTGGTCGAATTTGCTGGTTTGGGCAAAGGCTTCGGGCATATGAATGGGTTCCCGGTGCAATTTGTGCTGCAATCAGTTGAAGAAACTTCCGCTAAGGATTTGGCCGATCGATACTCGTCAGATTTTTCTCCTGCCTCGGTGCGCTTTCCGACTGGCTACATCAGCGGAAGACTCATCGGACCCGATGGAGGTCCTATAGCTGATGGCGATTTGACAGTGTATTCGGCGGTCGATCATGATGCGCATATCGAAAACGACTCCGCAACCACGGACGACAAAGGTCGGTTTAAGTTCTCCCTTCCTCCAGGACGATACGTAATCGGGTTCAATACCTTCTGGCCGCCTTCTCCCAAGTTTCCTTTCCCACCGACGTATTTCCCGTCGTCTCAGGAGATATCGAGTGCAGGAGTGGTGGAGATTGCAGACCGCGAACACAAGCGGGACCTAATCATTCACCTTCCGAAGGCCCTTGTTCCGCGAAAGTTCTCGGTCCTTGTTCTCTGGCCGAACGAAAAGCCAGTGGCCGATGCAAATGTGTGGTTGTCGGAGAAGAATGACCCAACGGCGGTGGTTGGAACTTCGGTGAGTCATACTGCCATCGATGGAACTTTTGATTTGGCCGGATTTGAAGGCCTCGATTACATCGTGCATGCCGACAAATATGGGGGGCTGGCTCAGGTTTCGTGTGCCAAAAACCTGCTTATCCGCGCATCCGATTCGGTCCCGCAACGTGTCACACTTCATTTAACAATTACAGATTTCAATGTTTGCAAGAACATCGACTTTGAAGTCCCGGCGGAGGATCCGCCTGCGCATTGACAGATCGCATTTAGACCAAGAGCACCTTTGAGCAACTTTGGTTGGGTCTGTGATCATGCTTCCTTGCATCGCTTATGCGCGGGTCGTCTCATCGATTGTCCGCCGCTTTCGCACCGCAGCAGCCAATTCCGCGAGCAGGGTGTGGGTTTCAGGCCAGTCGATGCAGCCGTCGGTGATGCTTTTTCCATAGACCAGGGGCTTGCCCGGGACGAGCTTCTGGGCTCCTGCGACGAGATTGCTCTCAATCATGACACCGATGATATTGCGGTTGCCGGCGGCGACTTGGCTGGCGACGTCTTGGCAGACTAACGCCTGCCGGGTGTAATCCTTGTTGCTGTTGGCGTGGCTGCAGTCAATCATGATGCGTGGCTTGACGCCGGCTTTCTGCATGAGGGCTACGGTGTCCGCAACGTGAGTGGCCGTGTAGTTGACCATGTCTCTGCCGCCACGCAGGATGATGTGGCAATCGGGATTGCCGGAGGTGACGAAGATGGCGGATTGACCGTGCTTGGAGTGGCCGAGAAAGGTGTGGGAGTGAGCGGCCGAGAGAATGGCATCGATGGCCACCTGCACATCGCCCGAGGTTGCATTCTTGAATCCGACGGGACAGGAGATGCCGGAGACGAGCTCGCGGTGGACCTGGCTCTCCGTGGTGCGCGCGCCGATGGCTCCCCAACTGACGAGGCCGGCGATGTACTGGGGCGAGATCATGTCGAGGAATTCAGTGCCGGTTGGCACGCCCATCTCGGCCAGATCGAGGAGCAAGTGCCGCGCCGAGCGCAGACCGTCATTAATGCGGAAAGACTCATCGAGACCGGGGTCGTTGATCAGGCCTTTCCATCCGACTGTAGTGCGGGGCTTCTCAAAATAAACCCGCATGACGATGCGGAGATCGCGGGAGAACTCGGTTATGGCGGATTTGAGGAGGCCGGCGTATTCGCGTGCGGCCTTGGTGTCGTGAATGGAGCAGGGGCCGACGAGGACCAGCAGGCGCGTGTCGCGACCCTTGAGGATGTTGGTGATATCGGTGCGAGTGTTGAAGATGGTGGCCGTGGACGTTTCCGTAATGGGGAGTTCTTCCTCAAGGAAGACGGGGGGAAGGACGACCTTGGTCCACTTGATGCGGAGATCTTCGATCTTTGGGGGCATGGCTCGCTTCCTGCGTTTCACTCCATGACCGACGAGCGGAAAGGAAAATGAGGGCTAAGGACTCTTAACTAAAATTTATCAGGCGGGGGCGAACGGGGAGTCTGGAGAGTGGGACGGCGAGAGTGGGGGATCTCGATTACAGTCCCGCAGGGGTTAAAACCTCTGGCTCCATTTGTCTCGGGTTGCGTGCCGGGGATAAAGCCCCGGCCTACCAGTCCCGGCCTACCGGATTTCGGGGATTTTGGCGGGCTCTTCGAGGAGGAATTTGGGGTTGATGCGGGCGTCGTGCCAGCGGACACCGAACCAGAGATGGGGGCCGGTGGCGCGGCCGGTTTGGCCTTCGCGGCCGAGAGTGTCGCCCCGTTTGACTTTGTCGCCGGTCTGGACTTTGAGCTCGGAGAGATGGAAGTACTCGCTGATGAGGCCGTCGCCGTGATCGATGAAGACGGAGTTGCCTTCGAAGAACATTTCATTCGCGAATACGACTGTGCCTGCGGCGAC
>Ga0302140_10008124_pt1 | contig 13087 bp, 15 predicted proteins | sample I_Bog_E1_1_FD_202095 | JGI IMG/M metagenome (GOLD analysis project Ga0302140, IMG submission 202095) | Peat permafrost microbial communities from Stordalen Mire near Abisko, Sweden - I_Bog_E1_1 | ecosystem: Environmental > Terrestrial > Soil > Wetlands > Peat | place: Sweden: Abisko, Stordalen...
CTGCCTAAAAGTGCGCCGTCGGGTTCTCGAAAAATCATCTTGACTAACTAGTTAGGTCGCATACTCATAAAGGATTCCGTTTTGCGGCGGAATGTGATTCAAGCTCCTTGAAGGAGTTTGACCATGGCCCGCTACGAACTGACGGAGTTTGAGTGGAAGGTGATCCAGCCGTTGCTGCCCAATAAGCCTCGCGGTGTGCCGCGAGTAGATGACCGGCGGGTTCTGAACGGTATCTTCTGGGTTTTGCGCTCCGGCTCGCCCTGGGCCGATGTTCCGGAACGCTACGGCCCGCCAACGACGGTCTACAATCGGTTCAATCGCTGGCGGAAAGCCGGGGTCTGGGACAAGCTAATGGATGCGATTATCGCGGCCCACGACGGCAAAGTTCAGATGATCGATTCCAGTGTGGTGCGGGTGCATCAGCAGGCAGCCGCCCAAAAAAACAGGCTGGAGACGCTTGTATCGGTCGAAGTCGTGGAGGACTGACCACCAAGTTACACCTGCGGGTGATCGGCAACGGCCTGCCGGTCCAGATCGAGCTTTCGCCGGGCCAAATGAACGACGCCCCGATGGCCGAACTGCTGCTCAACGATCTGCCAGCAGGCGCGGAGGTCATCGCTGACAAGGGATACGACGCGGACTGGATCAGAGACCTGATCGAGGATCAGGACTGCACCCCACACATCCCGCCGAGATCGAACCGTTACGACGGCATCACCTACAGCAAGACGAAATACAAGAAGCGCAACCTCATTGAGCGATGTTTCAATAAGCTCAAGCAGTTCCGACACATCGCGACCCGATATGACCGCAGCGCTCTAAACTATCTTGCAATGATCAAAATCGCTTGCGTCCGTCTCTGGCTCAGGTTTTATGAGTCCGCAGCCTAGCACTACTTTGGCAGAATTTGGCGATTGATTGGCGAAACTGGATTCCCGAATCAGGTTTTCAATGATTCATGGGTGGTCGGCTTTTGGAGGGCCGACCATGGTGGACGCGAAGTCGAAGTGGGAAGACGAGCTTGGACGCTGGCTCAAGCCATTCCTGGACCGTTTAGGTCACAAGGCGCGGCGGCGGATGTGTCCGCTTTATATCTCGGGATTGATTGGGCCGGGTGATCGCAAGAGCGTCCAGCCGATGGCGGCGCGGCTGGCACCGGGCGAGTATGACCGGTTGCACCATTTTATTGCTGATGGCGTTTGGGATGCGGCGCCATTGGAGGCGGAATTGCTGGTTCAGGCCGATCGCCTGGTCGGCGGCAAGGATGCGGTGCTGGTCATCGACGACACGGCGATGCCGAAGAAGGGCGATCGTTCGGTAGGTGTCGCTCCACAATATGCGTCGTCTCTCGGCAAGACGGCCAATTGCCAAACATTGGTGTCGCTGACGCTTGCGCGGGGTGAAGTGCCGGTCATGGTGGCGTTACGTCTCTTCGTTCCCGAGAGTTGGACGAATAATCCGGTGCGTTTGAAGCGTGCGGGCGTTCCAGTCGAGCACCGCGCAGCGCGGACCAAGCCAGAGATTGCCTTGGCGGAGATCGACCGCGTCATCGCCTCCGGTGTGCGTTTCGGCTGTGTGCTTGCCGATTCAGGGTACGGCTCCAGCGGGCCTTTCCGTCAGGCTTTGAGCGAGCGCGGTCTGCTGTGGGCGTTGGGTCTGTCGCGGCGCCAGAACGTCTATCCCGCCGACATTGCCCTGATCTTCCCCATCGCGAAGACCGGAAAGCCCCGCAAATACCACATCCCTGATCAGCCACCGGTCTCTGCTGAAGCGTTATTGGCCGAAGGCAAATGGCAAAGGGTCAGTTGGCGGCGGGGCACCAAAGGTCGGCTGACATGTCTCTTCACGGCCCGCCGTGTCCGCGTTGCGGATGGCCATAAGCACAGGATGCTCAACAACCGTATGCAGTGCATGCCTGGTGACGAGGTCTGGCTCGTCGGCGAGCGGCGGTCGACCGGGGAGCAAAAATACTATGTGTCGAACCTGCCGGCCGATGCCACCATCAGGACGCTCGCTGCCACGATCAAGGCCAGGTGGGTCTGTGAACAGGCTCACCAGCAGCTCAAGGAGGAGCTTGGGCTCGACCACTTCGAAGGTAGATCCTGGACGGGATTACATCGACACGCGTTGATGACGATGATCGCCTACGCCTTCCTCCAATCCCGCCGCCTCAAAGCAGCGGGACGGAAAAAAAAGAATCTCAGGACCGCCACCACAACCAAGCATGCCGGCCATCAGGCAAGCGATCCTCGACCTCTTCGCACGACCTCCACCCCGACAATGTCCTCACTGTGACATGTTCCTTGCAGATATCGTCAAGCCTAAAGTGCCAAAGTAGTGCTAGTCACTGATCTTGTAATGCACCCTTGCGTACCTACGGAGTATGACCGTCTCGGCAGCCCACGGTCTTCTGCACTGGTGAACCCACAGAACGACGACGTAGTGAAGAAAGAAATTCGCAAGGATGGTGCTGATCCTCGACCTTTGCAGAGTGCCCGACTCTACCGATCACTATTGGCCGTTCTAAAGGTAACCGGCCTCGAGCCACCGCTTAATCAAGCGGTGGCTCCTCTCTCGGGGGGTATAGGTCAGGCCATGGTTTCGCTCACACCGGGTCAATCATACCCAACACAGCACCTGGCTCGACAGTCCCGCCGTCTCTCACCAAAATCTTGTACAACACCCCGGTTATCGGGGTTCGAATTTCATGGGTGATGCTATTAGTATCTATTTCGACTAGCGGTTCATGCACAGTGACCGGATCGCCCTCCCGCTTGAACCACCGCCCAATCGACAACTTGGGGCCTGCGTTTGCTATCGTCGGAACCTTTATTTGCACCATCGAATTGATCCATTGCCGTTAGTGAATTGCTTCACGTCGTCTCAATCGTCTCGCGACAGTTACCTGAATTGCCTTTCTAGCAAATTCTTCGGCTTTATTGTCTTCAAGTTCATAGACGAAAAGGTCCGGGCTAAACCGCCGACCATCGATGCTCGCGCCATCCAGCCGCCCGGCTTGCCGATATCCGCGATATTGGGCATGTTCGGTTTACATCCAACGCCTGGTTCCAGCTCTGCTTGCGACGGCAGCGGGAAGTGAATTGCTGGCCCGTGGCGAACGCCACGAAGCGGAATTTTCGCTTCGTGGCCGAACGGAATCGCCGCTCAGTTGACGGTGATCAGGTCCTTGACCTGGGTGACGCCCGGCGCGGACCAAGCGGTATTCTCGGCAAGCGTTCGCTCGTAATAGCTGTCCACCTTGCCGCTGAGCGTGACCTCACCCCCATCGACGCTCACGGCGATGTTTTTGGCTTCAAACTCGGCATTCCGTTCGAACGCCGCTCCGATTCCTTTTCGAACATCGGAAGCATGGGCGCTGGGCTTGATCGCAATCTGGTTACTGAGGCCCATCACGCCAAGAAGCTTGCGGACGTCCATCTCGGCGGCATGCTTTTGATAGTACCAGTTCACGTCACCGCTCAGCGTGATCCATCCCTTATCGACCTTGACCTTCACTTGGTCCTTTGGGACGGAGAGATCCCAAGCGAGAACGTTTAGCGCCTGCTTGGCAATGTCTTCGTCACCGTGTCCGACGCCGTACAAGTATCGAATCTCGAGTTCCTCGGCGATCGCCTTGACGCCGGATACGCGGCTAACGGCGTGCTCCGCCGCGCATTTCTCGGAATAGCTGCCGACATGCCCGGTGAGCGTCACCACACCACCGCGCGCAGTCACACCGATATGGGCGTCGGTAACACTGGGGTCCCAGGCGAGTTCGTCGAGTACGCTTTGCTTGAGGCTTTGGTCAGTCATTGGGTCACTCCAGTTGTAAAAAGTTGGTCCGGGGTTTCGCTGTCGCCAGCCATCGCATAAAAGGGCTGATTTAACTTCAGGGCTTGTTCGCTTGCTTCTTGCCGAAGGCGGCGTCAACTTCGTCCGACTTGATGCGGAGTGCTGGATTGCCCTTTTCATTCAAATTTTGTTCTTCGGTGCCGTCACCCATCATTCCGGGATGGCTGATCTTGTCCGGCGTGCTGGGAACGCTGATGGTTGGCTTGTTGGTCATGTGAATTTCCTGCTGTGCTGATGCGACGCCGCTGTATCTAGCTTTGACGATAGCAGGGATCCTGGGCGCACGGTCAGGGTCGGAAACTACTCAGTCCGCCCTGGCGTTCGGCCTTCCGGCGCCCCTGACCGAATTGACTTCGCGCTGGGTAGTCGGGACCGACCGATATCTCAGGAATCGGCATTCGGGCTGCAACCATTTGATGGGTTGTGGATTGGTGGTTCCCAACGCCGCTCATCGGCGTAGCTGAAAGGCCCAGATGAAAACCCCCCTTTCAAGTCGTATTCCAGGGATGCGAGCCATCGGATCCGGTTCGGGCGAACATTGAGCGTGAATTCGAGCGGCTCGAATCCTATGACGATCGCATCACCTCCGGCAGGGTAACCGTGATCGGACCGGGCGAGCACCATCGGCACGGAGCAAACTTCCAGATCCACATCCTGCTGACGATGCCGCCCAGCGACAATATCGTGGTCAGCCACTCCCCCACGGATGAAAAAAGCCACGAGCACGCCGAAGTCGCGGTGAAGGACGCGTTCGCGACCGCCCGACGTCAAATCGAGGATCTTAGATCTTAGCCAGCCGAGCTAGGAAGCCAAGGCGACTGGAGCACCAAACGCGCGGTTGGTACGCCGCGGCACCCGCGCTTTAACCGACCGTCAGCAGCTCGTGGACCTGGGTGACGCCGGGCGCCGACCATGCGGTCTCCGCCGCCAGCGTTCGCTCGTAATAGCTGCTCACCTGCCCTGTCAGCGTCACTGTGCGGCCGTCCGCTGTAACGACGATATTCTCGGCCTCAAATTCGGCGTTACGACGGAAAGCCGACTTGATTTGTCTTTCGACATCGCAAACCTGAACCTTCGGTCTGACCTCGATGGTGTTGATGACGCCCATCACACCGAACAGATTGCGTAGGTCCGCCTCCGCCGCCTGCTTTTGAAAGCGCCAGTCGACGTCGCCCCTGAGCGTAACCCAGCCTTTTTCGATCTTAATCTTTACTCTGTCCTTCGGGACCTCGATATCCCACGAAATGACATCAAGGGCTTGCCTGGCAATATCGTCATCCTGGCCAGTGCCCGATGCATAGCTGATTTCCAATTCCTCGGCGATCCCCCTTACGCCGGTGACGCGGCTGGCGGCACGTTCCGCCACACATTTTTCAGCATAACTTCCAACGTGCCCGGTCAAAGTCACGACGCCGCCTCGCACCGTCACACCGATACGCGCCTCGTCGAGCCCCGGTTGCCAGGCGAGTTCGTCGAGTACCCTCTGCTTCAGGGCCTGATCCATCATCGCTCCCTCCAAGACTGTTGTCAGCCGGGACGAATGCCCTAGCTGTAGTTAGCCATGAACCAGAAGAGTCAAGCACGATACCGTCGGAAAGTACTCAAGTCCGGGATTCCTCAGGGTCGCGACCGGTCGCAATGCCCCGAAGGGGACATACACGACATAAAGCTTTGGCGCGACCCGCGAAAACAGAGCGGCTACGAAGTAAACGCCTCAGATATGGTCGTGAGAGATTGGTCCGTTATGAGAGCCCCGGCTGCGGCAAGTGCAAGGCGAGCCAGCGCGGGAAGCGACCTCACTCCGGCTTTCTTCATGATCGAGGCTCGGTGATTCTCGACGGTGCGCTGACTGATTCGGAGATCCGCAGCTATATTCTTGCTGGGGTGACCGGCGAGAACCATCTCCATGATCTGGCGTTGCCGACGGGTGAGGCAAGCCAGGTGATCGGCGGCGTCTTTGCGCCATTCCGTGAGCTTTCCTGAGTCTTGGGATGACTCCAGCGCGTGCTTGACGCCAGCGAGAAGTTCGATACCGCGGATCGGCTTCTCGAGGAAATCTGTCGCGCCGGCCTTCATGGCCTCGACCGCCATCGGAACATCGCTCTGTCCCGTTATCATGATAGCCGGCACCGAATGGCCCATGCTTTTCAACCGCTTCAGCAGATCCAATCCACTTATACCGGGCAGATTGGCGTCGATCAGCAGGCAGGCGTTGCGTCCAGGATGGTAGACATTGAGAAACAATTCGCCGTCCTCATAGTCCTCCACGAGATGGCCGTCTTGCTCCAGCATGCTACGAATCGCCCAGCGTACGTCGCTGTCGTCATCGACAACGTAGACGACGGACGCCGTCGTGGCCGTCGAACCAAAGGACGCCGTGGAAGCATTTTCCGAGAAAGCTACCGCGGGAACAAGGCGCTCAATCGCGGCGGTCAACTCCTTCAGGCTCGCCGGCTTATTGAGATGTTCGCATTCCTGCGCGGCGATGTCGCGGAGGGTCTTTGTCGAAATATCGCCGGTCAGAATAATGACCGGCACGGGGCGGTGCAGCCTCACGCGTAGCTCGGCCGCCACCGCGAGACCGTCCATGCCATTCGGCAGATTGAAGTCTGAAATAACCAGGCCTAGCTGATGTGCGTCTCGCCCAATCATGCTCAGGGCTTCAACACCGTCACTCGCCGTCACAACCTGATGACCTTCCGCGCTGAGACTGATCTCGAGGAGATTGCGCACTTCCGAATCGTCCTCGACGATCAGAATAGTCCTCGGCCGTTCTGCATTAAGTTTCTTACTTCGAATGTCGGGCATGCTTCCATCGCGAGCCGTCGTCACGCCAGCAGCTTGCTTGACCCAGATCGAGAAGACCGACCCTTTACCGAGTTGCGATCTCATTTTTACCGGATGGTCCAGCAGGGCTCCGAGCCTTTTCACGATTGAGAGGCCAAGGCCAAGGCCGAGACCTCGGTCTCGGGCCGCATTATTAAGCTGATGATACTCTTCGAAGACTTCCTGAAGCTGGCTCTCCGGAATTCCAACACCGGTATCCCAAATCTCGATGCTTAAACTGCCGTTCCGACGACGGCATCCGACCAGCACCCGCCCACGCTTGGTATATTTGAGGGCGTTCGAAACAAGATTCCGGATCATTTGCTCGAGCAGACGGGGATCACTGCAGACCGATAGCGTACAGGGCAAAAGATGCAGCGCAATGCGCTGCGCCTCCGCCTGATACGCGAGGTCTGCTGTCACCCGCTCAAGCAAGGCATCGATCCGAAACGTTTCGAACTTCGCCGTTACGGTCCCAGCCTCGATCTGGTTGATGTCGAGCAGCGCGTTCAGCATTGCCGACATGGCGCCCAGAGTTTGATCAAGCCGGCCGACTAATTTCTGAGCCTTTTCGCCGACTACGCTCTTCGCCAGAAGTTCCTGGAGTAACACAAGCGTCTGCAGCGGCTGTCTGAGATCGTGACTTGCCGCAGCGAGAAATCGCGATTTCGCGATATTGGCGGAATCCGCCTGCATCCTCGCATATTCCAACGCTGCGGTCGCTTCCTTCTGGTGACTAATGTCCGCAAAGGTGATCACAATGCCCTCGATCCTCTTGTCCTCGTTGCGGTAGGGCAATGTACGGCGAAGATACCAAGCGCCGCTTCGAGTTTCAATTTCTCGCTCGATCGGCTCAAAGGTCCGAAGCACTTTCCTGGCATCGTTCATGAGCGCTCCGTCGAGAGCTAAAGAGCTCAGTCCCTCGAGTGGGCGACCGATGTCGTCGGGCGTCACATTGAACATCAGTTTGGTCGCCGGTGTAAAAAAGCGGATATGCAAATTCACATCGAGAAGGATCTTCGCGACGTCGGTGCTGTACAAGAGTTTTTGCAGTTCGTTGGCTGTCATGTGTTGTCGTTCGATCGTCTCGGAAGGTCTTCCATTGATTGCGGTGACGGGCTCCATACTTCCCAGGTGGTATCCGCTATTGCCGAGCAGCAATTCTGTTCTCAATTTTGCCCTAGCTACCTGTTTCCCGTGACTTTGGCCTCCCGCCAATTCTTTGCTTTCGACGGTGCGGAAGCTGCGTTTGACTTTTTTCGGCGATAATCGTTCGACCTCAACGTCGAGAGATACAATCGGCGGAGAAGGAGCAAGCCTCGAAGAAAGGCGTATCCGCTCAGACGAACTAGATCTAATCGGCCGCATCGTAACGCCTCACTTTTCTGATCTGATCTGGGAATTGGGGCATGGCGCGGCCGACTCTGCCGTTGGGATAGCCTTGGCCCAAGCCTTTCGGGGCCGCACAACCGTTCACGCTTGCTAATGCGTTAAAAAAACAAAGAAAAGCAGCGAATGTTCCCAACGCCGAAGGCATTTCCTTGCAACTTGGCCGCTCGCCAGACTTGCGTTCGAGCGCATACAGCGTTGACCCAGGCTCAGTCTCACTATGAAAGATGAGCAAAATTGCTCACCCCCGCGCGCGATTTTCGATTCGGACCTTCACACCAAGCGCGCAAGGGCGAAATCATCAAAGAATCTCCAAAAGCTACCTCCCAGAACCCGTGCAAGCAGGCACGGCGTCCGTCTCCTGGCTGTCCTGCCTGATCCAGCAATTTACTGGATGCGGGGTCGCCACGAGAGATCGTCAGACCAGACATAAATAGTAATGGCCGCCAGGCACAGCACGAGGCCGACCCAGAACGCCGGCGAATGATGAATTCGCCTCCAATTGCGTTCATTAGCGGCGGGTAAGTTTCGATCGTGATCTTCGCTGTTCATCAATGCATCCGCCCGACGGCGACGTGTCTCATATCACCTCTTAATCTCATAAAGTCTCAAATCACGAGTGAGTAGTTTCCGAGGCTATCTCGGCGGGATCATTCCAACCTAACTTCGGGTCGAAGATCGACGCTAAGAGGATCGCAACGGTCGAGTTGTCCCTTGGCATGCGCCCGGTGACGATATGGGGGATTAGGTGCTCAATCTAGATCACCCCTCAAGGAGAATTTCGATGGAAAACCCCGATACGGTCATCGCCGTCTTCGCTGATCATTCCGCGGCTGAAGCGGCGATCAAGAAGCTGACCGGCGCCGGCTTTGACATGAAGAACCTCAGTGTCGTCGGCAAGGGCTACCACACGGACGAAAAGGTCATCGGGTTCTACAATGCCGGGGATCGGATCAAGTTCTGGGGCACCCGCGGAGCATTCTGGGGAGGCTTCTGGGGCCTTTTCCTGGGGGGTCTGTTCGTAACCGTTCCCGTTGTCGGACAAGTTGTCGTGCTCGGGTATCTCGCCGCAATTGCGATCGGCGCGATCGAGAACGCGGTGCTGGTAGGCGGGATAAGCGCGCTCGCAGCAGCGCTCTACAGCATTGGCGTGCCGAAAGACAGCGTGATCGAATATGAAACCGCGTTGAAAACCGACAGCTTTCTGGTGATGGCTCACGGCCCAGCGACGGAAATCGCTCGAGCCAAGGCGCTCCTCGGTACCGTCGATCCCTCTCGCATCGATGTGCATACGAGTACCAGAACAACGGAACGCGCCGTCGCCGCAGTCGGCTGATCCGTTTGGCGATACTTATGTCAGATCCGTTTTCGGGAACACAAGGAAATTTCAGGCCATGAAGCTATTGTTCGCACCGATGATGATCGGAATTCTCGCCCTCGCCGGCATGTCGCCAGCGGTTGCCCAATCGAAATCCGACCAGGGCACGTCTGTCGGGGTCGCCACCACCCGTGGTTCGACGACCGAAAGAAGCAGTTACACGCAACACGCGCAGGACGAGATGCGAATTTGGCAAAAAAAGCTGCATGACTTCGATGCGAAGGTGCAGGTCAAGGCCACGGACGCACAAGCGAGCGCGTCGAAAGATTTGGACGACGCATGGACTGAGACCAAGAGCGCGTCCAGTCAGTTGGAAACGGCTGCCGAGGCAGACTGGGACAGCGCCAAAGCTTCCTTCAAGAAGGCATCCGACAAACTTACCGTGGCCTGGCACAAGGTCAATCCCGCGGACAAATAGCCGAGAGCTGGGCCAAGAGAAAGGTGTCGAATCCGGGTTTGAGCAAGGTAGCCGGTAAGGAGCGAGTTTTTTCCTCGTCCGTGTGTAACCTGCACTTTGGCGCATTGTGCCGTCGACCGCTCTGCTTGACATCGGCATCCATCCGAATTGAACCGCCTGCCGATATTCGATTCGGGATCACTTCCATTATTCTGAAAGGAGCAGCGTCATGTTGTTCTCGGATTCATACCTTTTGTACCTCACCCCCGCTCTCCTGCTCGTGGCCTTCATCATGATTGGTGCAAGCGTGAGAATCCTGCGCGAATACGAGCGCGCCGTCGTCTTCACGCTGGGCCGGTTTCAGAGGGTCAAAGGCCCGGGCCTCGTGCTCTTGATTCCGTTTTTTCAGGAAATGGTGAGAGTGGATTTACGCATCCAGGTCATCGAAATACCGACCCAGGATGTGATCTCTCGCGACAACGTTTCAATGAAGGTTGATGCTGTGCTCTACTTCAATGTCGTCAATCCCGAACGGGCGATCATTCAGGTTCAGCACTATCTCCCCGCCACGAACATGCTCGCACAGACGACCTTGCGAGCAGTACTGGGGCAGCATGAGCTCGACGAGATGCTATCGGAGCGAAAAAAACTCAGCACCGATGTGCAAAGCATTATTGATAGCCAGACCGAGACCTGGGGCATCAAGGTGAGCAACGTCGAGATTAGGACCGTCGAACTGACAGACAACATGGTGCGCGCTATCGCCAAGCAGGCGGAAGCGGAACGTGACCGTCGCGCCAAGATTATCCACGCCGAAGCCGAGTTCCAGGCTTCACAGACCCTCGTCAACGCGGCGAAGATCCTCTCCAGTATTCCGGCCGCCATGCAGCTCCGCTATCTCCAGACACTGGCGGAGATCGGGGCCGAGCAAAACTCGACCGTCGTCTTCCCCATGCCAATCGACATCATCAAACCGTTCCTGGAACTGATCGAGAAGCCGGGCAAGATAACCGGCACGAATGGCGTCAATACCAGCCCAAGTGCGGAGAAAACTCCACTAAACGCCTGACATACGTTGACCTCGCGCGCGGAAACTCGCGGGATGCCTGCGGCCGGCACCATCCCGAGCATGTTTGTGAAGCCATCACGACATTGCTTTGCGCCGGCTGTTTCATCACCAAAAAAAGGGTTTCAAAATGCAAAAGCAATGGACGCTTGAAATGCATTACCCGGGCGACGGCAAGGATTCGCTGATCACCACCGACCGGTTCGACGATTTTGCCGAGGTCGAGCGAAAAATGAAGCTGAACCGGGAAATGATATTTTTCATCAAACCGCCGACCGATCCCTTGGCGGAGGACTTGCGGTTGCTTGACCATCTCGAAGCGTCCGGATTGAAAATCGAGCGATTGTAGACGCGGAAGATGGGCTCTTACGAGAACAGGGCATCCACTGCCGCTTCGTCAGCTCCTGCCGAACCCACTGCCCCTGACCTTCCCGAGGCCGCTCCCTGGACCGGCAATTGGTCTCACTTGATGGCCGCATGGCTTTTTGGGGCGGCCGTACTCGCCGGCCTCGTCACCTTCATCATGCATTTTGGCACCTTCGAAGTTTTCATGGCGAAGCTCCGCGGCGCCAATCCGCCCTGGCTTGCCGCAGCCGTCGCTTGCCAGTTAGCGACCTATGTCAGCGCAGCCGCTGTCTGGTTTCGCGTCCTCGATCGGGCCGGGTCGCCGCTGCCATTCGTGAGTCTCCTCAGGCTTGCGTTCGTTGAGCTTTTCGCCGATCAGGCGGTCCCCACCGGTGGGCTCAGTGGCAGCCTCATGGTCGTACGCGGCCTGATGCGCCGCGGGGTTGCTTCCGCGGTCGCCGTCACGGCGCTCTTCATCGCTGCAATTTCCTATTACGCCGCCTATTTCCTGGTCGGCTTGCTTGCTTTCGTCGTGCTTTGGCACAGCGGCGACCTGAACGCCGCTTGGCGATCGCTGTTCATCGCCTTCGCGATCGTTGTCGCGAGTCTGGGGATGACACTTTTGTTCCTGTCGCGGTCGCGAGACACCCTCATTCCCGCTGGGATCCAGCGTTGGCGGCCATTCGCTCGATTGGCGAAGATGCTCAGCCAAGTTCGCGTCGATATGTTGCGCGATCCTCAACTCATCCTCGAAGTCGTAACTCTGCAATTCGGCATCTTCCTCCTCGATGCCGCGACCCTTTGGTGTACGGGCCGGGCCGTCGGCCTGAGCGTAGACGTCGGAAGCACCTTTATGAGCTTCATACTTGCGTCCGTGGTAGCCACCCTTTCGCCGATCCCGCTCGGTCTTGGCTCCTTTGAGGGAACCTGCACCGGGCTGCTTCACCTCATGGGCGGAGGCCTCGAGGCGAGTCTCGCCGCTACCCTCATCCTGCGAGGTCTCACCCTTTGGCTCCCGATGCTCCCGGGTCTGGTTATGATCCGCCGCGAAGCGATCAAACCCGCGACAATCGGGAGCGCGGCAGGCTAGACGTTCAGCGGACCGCGCCGCCGGTACGAACGGCAGTGTTGAGCCGCAAGATTGCCACGTGCCGACCGCCATGAGCGGGGCAAGCTGGCTTTCGCAGGGCAGGCTTATCTTGTGGTACGCACCACTTCGCGCAACTCCGTCAGCGTACTGCGAATGCCGTAGAGCTGGTCGAGCAGGTTCAGAATCACCCCCACCCCTTCATCATTCACGCCAAGGTCCATTTGGAGATCGCGGATAAGGCGCGCGCGGGCGACATCAATTTCCGAGAAACTCATTTCGGCGACCGAACCGCCGGGGATCAGCCACTCCTCCTCGATCCATGCAGTCAGCGTGTCATGACCCATGCCGGAGAGCGATAGAAATTCCTGCGTGCTGAATTTCATGTCGCCACCGCCTCACGGGGGTTATACGTTTTTCCGCTTTCCCAACCCGAGATAAATGCCTCGAGTTCCGGGTCGGGTTCCTTCGGCAGCATGACTTTCAGCTTGACGAACTGATCGCCATGACCGCCGGCATGATTGGGGGCGCCCTTGCCCTTCAGGCGCAACATCGTCCCGGTGTTTGACCCTTTCGGCACGGCCATTGTTACTGCACCGGTCGGCGTAAGAACCTTGATCCGGGCACCGAGAACGGCCTCCGTGAGGGTAACCGGCAATTCCAGATAGATGTCGTCGCCCTGACGCGTGAATGAACGATCGGGCCTGATTTCGACTTCAATGAGAGCATCCCCGAAGCCGCCCTTGC
>Ga0302140_10008126_pt1 | contig 13085 bp, 11 predicted proteins | sample I_Bog_E1_1_FD_202095 | JGI IMG/M metagenome (GOLD analysis project Ga0302140, IMG submission 202095) | Peat permafrost microbial communities from Stordalen Mire near Abisko, Sweden - I_Bog_E1_1 | ecosystem: Environmental > Terrestrial > Soil > Wetlands > Peat | place: Sweden: Abisko, Stordalen...
AAACCCTTGTTAAGGAGTACGAAAGCTTAGTCGGTGTCATCTGCGCAGATCATGTCAATGCTGCGAAAACACAAATTCGAGACGAAAGTATACGAGCGGAGCTGATAAAAGATACGGAGGCAGAATGCAATGAGATTATAGAATACAGAATAGCTGCTGAAAGGTGGCATTTGGAAATCGACAGCAGGAGTAAAGACCGAATTGTCAGCTTTGGAGAGAAATTGAGCTGTCGATTTGTCACTGCGCTTTTACAGGACAGAGGAGTCGACGCTGAATTCGTGGATCTTTCTGATGTTATAAACTTCAAGACGTCAAAGGGGCTGGATTTGGCATTTTATAGGGAAATGGCCGCTGCGCTGCGAGAAAAGGTCATGGCCTGCGAGGACAAAGTGCCCGTCATCACAGGATACTTCGGGACGGTACCTGGTGGCTTGATGGATGGGGAAATTGGCAGGGGATATACGGATCTTTGTGCAGCTCTGGTTGCGGTTGGAATAAAAGCAGAAGAGCTACAGGTGTGGAAAGAGGTGGATGGTATCTTCACCGCCGATCCAACGAAAGTCCCCACCGCACGACTTCTTCCAACAATCACTCCCTCAGAAGCAGCAGAGTTGACGTTTTACGGCTCTGAAGTCATCCACCATCTCACGATGGACCAAGTCATTCGCGCTACACCGCCTATTCAGATCAGAATCAAGAATGTTAAAAATCCTCGTGGAAATGGTACGATTGTCCTCCCGGATGCCAAGCTCAGCTCGGCACAGCTATCACATAACAGAAGCTCAAGCAGCTTGTCAAAAACTGAAAGGAAAACTCCGAAGCGGCCAACAGCAGTCACCATCAAGGATAAGATCTCTGTCATCAACGTACACTCCAACAAACGTTCCATCTCCCACGGCTTCTTCGCAAAAGTGTTCTCCATCTTGGACAAGCGGCAGCTATCAGTAGATTTAATCTCCACCTCTGAAGTACACGTATCTATGGCAATTCATTCAGCCAATCTCTCAGACGATGATCTATTAAAAGCGAAAGAGGAACTTGAAGAGTGTGGCGAGGTTAGTATACTAAACAAGATGGCTATCTTGAGTTTGGTTGGCGCAGACATGAAGAACATGATCGGCATCGCAGGCCGCATGTTCAGCACATTGGGAGAAAATAACGTCAATATCGAGATGATCTCACAAGGCAAGCCGTTCTTCCATTATTCCCTCCAGTATCTGGAACTAATCTGGCAACAGGAGCGAGTGAGATCAACATTTCTTGTGTCATAGATGCATATGAGGCAACGAGAGCCATGAACATATTGCATACGAATCTTTTCACATTCCTCGAATAAAAAGTTGGTCGGATTAAAAAGAGCTCGGCGGATATCTGGCATTTGAGTCATCATAAAAGATGGCAGGCGTTGATCTTTGATGCATATTTGAGCAGGAGCATCTTGTCACGTTCGTGGCACAAAATTCCATGATGTTTATAGAGGAGAGTGTTTATAGGAATGAAGAGAGAGAGATCAGTCTATTTACACGGAGCATGAGAAGTAGTTTTGGTTGCGAAGGAGACTCGGATCACGATCAAGCTGACGTGGGCTGAAGTATGTGTGGAAGTGGGGTATCGTTTGCGAACAGAGACCTCGTGGCTCGGCGACGGTCCCAAACATCAAGACGGACGTGAAGGGCTCGAATTAATACAAGTTTAAAAATTGGACCTTCCTCTCATAGGGCTATCAGCTTGAAAACGCCAAAGTTCTTGTTGGCAAGTTGCTAATTGGACGCGGAACCTAACTGGCGAAGGCTCGAGGTGCAAGGAACGGTTCTTGCGAAAGTCTCTGCCACTCCACGTAGCCGGTATCAGAAAATCTTCCGTTGATATTCACATTAGATGTTGCAGACTTATTAGTGGATGTCAGAATCTTCGTCTTCTCTGGAATCATTTATACGTCGTTTATCAAGTTGGGAAGGCTCGACCTCGAGTTCTCAACCTCGACTCAGGCGAGCCTTCCTTCCGTTCCGGCATGACTTCCTTCTTCCCCATTGCACCTTCCTCAAGTCTAACAAATCCAAACTAAATCTCATCTCCTGCTTTTCACCTTCCTTCTTCTTTCTCACCACCATTTTCTTCTTCGACCACTCATCGTACAGACATCACTTCTTCACCTCTAGGTGCCGTCAGTTCGCACAGTCTCGAGCTCAGGACCTCCACCTTCACAAACACTGATCCTTTGGCAACTCCGATTGCAGTCGAAGGCCTGGAAGGGATCGAATCTTCGCAGTACTCCGGAATACTGATCCAGGGCCGACAGGGTGTGTCGTGATGAATGTCCGTTCTGAGTGTCTGGCATCTCACAGCCGTCGCCTCTCGTTTCAGGAGTTCTCTTATCTTTTCTATACTTCCCCTTCATAATTCTATACTTTGGATGACGAAAATCGCGAACAGTTACTCTCTACTGTTACCAGCCACCAAATGCTCAAAGACGATGCAGGTACGTCCACCTCCTCAACACGTCGTTATGAACCCAGATGACCTAACCTGTTTCGTTCCAGCCTCCCACGTTCTTCGAACGTGACAGTGACATATGTCTTTGCAAGCCAGATTCAACATAAGAGACATTCCGAAGAAATCGCCGGCCCCTTTCACGACATTGCAAACGTTCTTGTGCCGCAGTCTTTCGCCTCATGTTGCCGCAGTCAAGTTTCCAGCACCGTTCCCGTCCAATTCTATCAAATCCAACGCTTGAACATGTGAGAGTCACGAGATTCAGGAAATCTTCCGGATCCCGAAGTACAGATTCAGGGTGTAGTGCTCAGCCATTAGTGTCACTTGAACACAACAATGGAGCGATTCTAGTTAGAGCTATGGAGGCTGGAAGGTAGTTCGGCTTATTCAGTATTCATCATAACCTTACAGGTCCAGTGCAGGTAGTTCTGTGTAGCATGGATACACAGCAGCTAGACCGATGGGTTTGTGCCACCAGTGGGCGTCAAACATCCCCCATAGAGTTCTATGTTGTTCAAGGTCTGTTTGCACAACCAAATCCCAAGTTCTTGTATTCACCACTTGTTTCTTCACCAATTACTCAGTTCGCTTACCTTATAAAACATACCATTGCGGAGGAGCAACTTGCCCAATAGAGCCCCAAGACTTTTTTCCTATCCAACCACACAGCCTCGCAAAAGCAAGTGCAACACAACACATGCGAGATCTCCGGCCGCCAACCGAGATGACAATGTCATCAGCAGTCTTTGCTTCGCAGCATATGCACCACGGGTAATGCAAACCTGCTACTCGGAAGCACATGTGCCCTCCCGTTATCTATGTCACATCCCGCCTCAGCCAGGTACTGTAGCATGAGCATGCAACGCATCTGCGAGACTGCAAGCATGTCCTGGGATTACTGTTGTCAAATCAGCCAGTGTGTTCTCAATTGCATGGACAAGTAAAAGGAGATGGTTGGATAGCAGCTTATATAAGAGAAGGAGTGACTTCGTATTCAATCAGTCAAGAGCAATTGTGGATGCTGAAACATTGTCTCGAGTACAACAACCAATTCGAGGCTTAAGGAGATATTGAATGATGCTGTGTTGCTTGGAAGGTTGCACAACCGGTCTCTGCAGGAGTTCAGAACGCCACTCATGCTGTGTGCGGGACCGGCCGAAAAGGCATGGCTCCAATACCGTATCGGGCCGTTCACCTGAGAATGACAACTGAGATGGTACACATCGTGGAATTTATCTCCAGGAAGCCGTCAATTGACTCTTTGAACAAGGGTGGGAGTATTTTCGGCGGGGTCAGTGGCCGGGAAGAAGTGACATTGCACATTGTATTTCCCGGGAGGAGAAACTTTGAAAACGGCCCGGCTTGGCTCAGAAGAGTGCCGAAGAAATCCGTTGCGTGGCGGTATTGTATAGGACGAACACTTAACGCCTTCGTGGGCGCATATGCCGTGACGATATGTGCGAAGCTTCAGAGTAGTGCAGAAGTATCTCCCCCTTTCTCACAATATGCTCTCTCTTCCAGGCTACTTCGGATGGGACATCTTCATATCATCTAGTGTATTGAAAGAAGCTCGTGCATTCCGTGGGGGTGGGGAATCTCAACAGTGGCGGGTCAGCCAAGAGATATGGAAGCCTTGGAAGGCAAATGGATTCAGTGGAAACAAGCAAAAGAGACGCTGACTGTTATCTCGATGCCATGAACCCCTGCCCTTAAGATCCTTAGAACTGCCTGTTTGAGGCCCCTGACGTCGAGCAGGGGGCAATAGCGTCTGGAAACGATGCAAACCGCTACCGAGGAGCTCAGGCGAGGAAAATTCAACCTCGTCCCGCATCGCATTTTCCACCTCGGGCCACCTCCAGCAACGAGCTTCGGATTGTTGGCAAGGACAGTCGAGTAACACCGTGAGCTATCGAAGACGTGGAGAGTTTAAGGGATAGATTACGAGCAAACGTCGTGAAGATGGCCCTTTATGCAGTTGTATGCTGTGAGAGGGTGTGAGACAGCTCCACACGCAAGGCTGGGGTATCGATCGGAACTGGCCGCTTCCTCCAAGTCGGGGCGGTACTTCCAGCCGCTGTCCGCGTGTGATCTCTTGAGGCGTTGACTATCGGCCAGGGGATGGAGAGCATTTTGTTTTGCTGCTGGGATACCGAGGAGGCGTTGTTGAGTAAGTATTTTCCACGCTTGTCCTCGACCAGCGGAGTGGTTGGTAGGACGGGAGGACAGGATCCAGGAACTTTGCAAATCCGTCGATCTGCTAGGGCAAGGTCTCATGCACGCCCGCGGTCGTGTTATTGGTAAGGCTTTCCTCTGCGTCTTTTTCGTGGAGCTCTTGCGGTGCGAAAACAATGAGGGACTGGATGGATAAGCGTCCATGTGGGATATCAGCAGCTCCTATCTCTTGGCTTGTCTGGACCCCGCAGAACAACGAGTGGTGCGGCTTGACAGGCACATGCCATCCATGTTGTACTGCCTGCATGGCCATGCGTTTCTCCCGTCTCCCCTCCATATCAATTTAACTTTCGTTCATCCCACCAAATCGGTCCGGTCCTCCTTTGTGGAAACCACGTCCTCTCCTATCCTCATCTTGGCACCCTCGCTCCCAAATCTCTGTTGCCTGCCGATGTTTTGTTTTGTTCATCCCTTTTCGGAGTGATTCTGGCTATCAACGGGGCAAAACAACTCTTTCATCCCGTTTCACGCCGAGCTCAGACCAGCCGCTCGGAAGGACGCGCCCATTTTCGCGGACTGCATTTGATGGGGAGGCGTGGGGATACTCGACATCGATAATACATTTATGAAACTTTGGCCAAAGCTTTCTCAGGCCAGGGGAGATTATGGGTTTGGTGGCTACTAGAAACGAAGCGCACATATAACGACTTGATACGTCTGCTTTGAAGAAGCAGGAGCACAGTACATTATTTTGATATATAACTTCTGAAGTACATAATAAGACATAATGGGTTGGGTATGTATCTACGAGGCAAATTTCCCCCATTAATGCTGATTCTGATCATAGGTTGAGAAAACCAACACGGCGGTGGCGAGCAGCGTGGTGGGACGACACTTCAGGCTCGAGTTCTCTGGGAGCAGGCATGAGAGAAAAGGCTCGAGGTTTTTGACGGAGGTGAGAGCAGGATTGGCTACCTTCTTCGCAATGGCATATATCATCTCAGTCAATGCTTCGATAGTATCAAGTAAGCTCTCCAGTTTAAGCTCTTCATCATATACTTACTTGATACAGACACCGGAGGCACTTGCATATGTGAGAACGCTCCAGAAGCCATGGATCCATATTGCACGAATACAACGAGCCCAGCGTACGCGGCTTACACAATGTGTACCCAAGAAATCAACAGAGACTTGGTCACCGGAACGGCAGCCATCTCAGCCTTAACCAGCTTCTGCATGGGACTTTTTGCAAACATGCCTATCGCGCTAGCACCCGGTATGGGACTTAACGCATATTTCACATATCAAGTCGTTGGCTTCCACGGCCAAGGTCTTGTTTCCTATCGGCTAGCACTTACAGCTGTGTTCGTGGAAGGCTTGATCTTCGTGGCGCTGTCCATCCTTGGCCTTAGACAGTGGCTTGCACGTGCCATACCATCAAGTCTCAAGATCGCGAGTGGAGCAGGAATAGGACTCTATCTTGCTCTCATCGGGCTGACGTACAGCGCGGGTATCGGTGCCATCACGGGCAGCAGCACCGACCCCCTCGAACTGGCTGGATGCAGTCCTTCACTCAGGGACGCGAATGGTATTTGTACTTCGGGAAGGATGCGAAATCCTACAATGTGGCTTGGCATCTTCTGCGGAGGTATCTTTACATCGTTCTTGATGATGTACCGCGTCAAAGGTGCTATCATCGCCGGAATCCTCCTCGTGTCCATCATCTCGTGGCCTCGCGATTCCTCGGTGACAGCCTTCCCACACACTCCGCTTGGCGACTCCTCCTTCGACTTCTTCAAAAAAGTTGTTACTTTCCATCCGATTGAGCATGTTCTTGGCGCACAAGACTGGAATATTACCGGCTCGAATGGAGGACAATTCGTCGTTGCGCTCATCACATTCTTGTACGTCGATATCCTCGATTGTACAGGAACGCTTTACTCCATGGCCCGCTTCTGCGGCGCCATCGATGAAGACACGGGCGACTTCGAAGGCAGCGCAGTCGCATACATGATCGACGCCATGGGCATCACCATCGGCTCTCTCTTCGGCTGTCCTCCTGTGACAGCATTCATCGAGTCCGGAGCCGGTATTTCCGAAGGTGGAGCCACAGGCATCACTGCCTGCGTGACCGGACTCTGCTTCTTCACATCCATCTTCTTCGCGCCGATATTTGCGAGCATCCCGAGTTGGGCGACGGGATGTACGCTCATCCTCGTAGGCGCGATGATGGCGCGGGCTTGCACGGACATCAACTGGCGGTACATCGGGGACTCGGTCCCCGCGTTCTTGACGCTGGCTATGATGCCGTTCACGTACTCGATTGCATACGGTCTCATCACCGGCATTGTGACATACATCATCCTCAACGTCGGCGCGTGGCTCATTGGCAAAGCATCTGGAGGCCGCATCATGCCGCACGACTACGAGCATAAAGACTACTGGACCTACAAAGTCCGCGGCGGCTTGCTACCAGGCTGGGTGAAGCGATTGGCTAGAGGCAAGCGAGACTTCTGGCGCGAATGGGATTTTGATGCCGAGGAGCTCACGAGTAGAGACTCGTATGCTATGGCGAAGAAGAAGGGCGATGGGGATCGTGCGAGCGGGATTAGTATTCCTGGTGGCGTTGGCGCAATGCCAGTGTTGGATACTGTTATTACTGGGGATCGGAATTGGGAGCCGGGGCATCCGCATTATGGGGTCGGTTTGGACCATGTGAACTCGATGGGGGAGACGGGGTACGGTGGTTCGTCGGGGAGGTGACGGCTGCTTTGAAGGGACTGGTCTTGGGATTATTTGCGAAATTTTAGTGATAGATGATAATGAAGTAGATAGATGCATTATTAATCTAGGTAACGATGAAGACGTTTATACATACTATCTGTGTGAAGCTATAAACAGCTGCCAAATCCATTGCTTCACCAGCCTTGTGTCGACTGCCAAGAAAAGGGGCCGTGGCTCGCTAAGCGAGGTCAGTTATAACAATCTAAACGGGGCTGAATCACTTTCAGAGCGACGCATTTAAATGACGCGCAGGAATGAGTCTTGCGCATGATATGAACAAAAAGTCCGACCTTGAACCAGTTGAGGTGATAGTGAATGTCAAGAACGTATGACGCAAGTGGTGTCGATGCCCCAACTTAAAAATCTGGGTCTATTGACAAAACCGTAAGCGAACTCGAAGCTCCAAGTTCCGATTACCAAGAAAAAAAAAATACTTGATCGCAGAAAGCCATTTACAGAGTCACGACGATCATAGAATCGAAAGACAAAAGAAATCCCTCCGGTTAGGAGGGACCCAGAAACCATGCGCGTTTACTGTGGCAGAGCGGCCATTCTTAACCATTGGGGGTCCTTTAGTTAACTAAAGGCAAACACACACAATGTTGTGTTAGGATGGGCCAAGAAGTCTCTGAAGTAAAATTTCGTTATTTGAATCTATAAGGGCCACTCGTCGTTGTCGCTACTTCGGCTGAATCTCGTGCTATGTCAATAGCCCCTTATTTTGGCGAGGAGAACTCGCTGAGCACATTTAAGAGAGCGTGTGTTCGCCGACGGGACCAATTTCAATTGATTCAATATTTTGAACAACAAGAGCATGCGAGAAGGGCTTGCTCAGCACAGCGAGAAAACTCAACAACGATAATGTGCAATGGTTTGCCAACAAAATCAGTCAGGTGATGGAAACGTACAGCACGGTAGTACTCTCAGGAGAAGTGCAGACACGTGAAAGACCGCTTTGAAATCAAAGTACGGAAAGACTGCGGACACAATTTCAGCGCTCGCTTTGATCGCTGTAAAAACTTCAATAGATTCCATGCTCATGCAAGTAAGAAGTTGTGAGGCAGAAGGGGCGTGAATGGTGGCAATACAGCTAGTGCTCAGATATGCGCAGGTGCACATGGCAGCACAGCAATGGAATTCTTTCAAGAACGAGTACCGACATTACGTCTGCCCTGTGGCGAGTGCCGCGTTGGCGAATTGCTTAATTCAAGCCACTCGAAGGAAAATCTCGCAGGTTGCAAGCTCTGATTTGGTGCACAAGACATCCAAGACGTCGAAGTCCTGATGATCAGGCGACGGGACAAAACAAGCTTTTCGCCTTGAGCCGCGTCTTTCCACGGATAGACGTCGACTCCGACTCCGAGACTGGCCTCTCTCAGCATCATGACCTGTGTTTTGTCAGCGAGAAGGGCGGCCGATCAAGCAGTTCCTCCTCCCCGGAGTGGCTTCCCAACACCGCTGATGCTCGTGAGAAAGTCTTCGGCTTCGGTATCGGAGTTGAGTCTCAGTCAGCACGAGACGTATTTTCAGCGGCATGCCCGTCTCGAGAAGAAGCAAGCACCAACCGAATGGGAAGCTGCTCAGATTGTGCCATCCTGCAGTGCATGCAGGCAATGCGAGACCCGTTCGCATGTCCCGCCGTCGAGGAGGGTCTCCAGGCGTGTGGTAACGAAGATTTACCCCTCCTTTACCGGCCGGATTGCTGTTCTGGGGCAGTCCTTTCCCCAGACGTGGTATTCTCCCAACCAATGGCAGTAAAATCTGTCGAGACCTCAACGTACGATCATCGGACCCTGGTGCGTAGAGCTGCAAGTCCTCCGTCCGGTTCGTGTGCTGGCAGCACTATCGTGAGAGGTACGGCCTATTGCAAACGTTCCAGATTGGTCGAATTGTGGGGTGCTCCCGACGAGAGGTCTGGACTGCGATGTGTGTCCAGGAAGTGTTCCGCGGTTCATTGTGTGTCTCGTCTGCGCGGAGACAGCTACAATGAGTGACTGAGAGTTGTTTAGAGAAAATCGGAGGTTGCGTTGAAGAACAGGTGCTGACTGAGCCACACGATAACGACTTAGTAAGTTGACAGCGGTGATCTTTGGAATCGCATGCATGGATCAGGACCAGAGTGACGTAGGAGCAGAATTGGCTTGATAGGGCAAGAGCAGGGCTCGGCGGGTCGAGGGAGGGACCTGTCTGTGGAGCTCGATGAAGAGGCATTTGATATCATATTCGAGGATTGGGCAATGTAACAATCCGCAACAGATGCAAGACTGCGTTGTTCAAGGACAATTTGCCTCGCACTTCAGCAAATCAAAATGCGTAATAGAAGCAGGTTTGCAAACGATGGCATCTGAGTGGCCGAGTAAGAAAGATATCACATTCTCTCGCCCTGCTCAATGATATCAAAAGGCTCCCGTCGATGGACTGTAGCTGTACAAAAAGTGTCGCACTGCAGTTGCAGCTCTTGAAACTTGCTGCCAAGGAATTGCCCCGCGATGGGAGGTAGATCCGAGGATGAAGCCACACTGCTGCAGACTGCAGTCCACGGCCCCTGAAATAGATCGTCAACTGCGCAGCAGACTTCAATATGAGCTGGAAGACACAAGACACGCACTCCTCCCAACAGGCAGCTGGAAAAGCCATGCGATGACTCGTAGTCACAAGGCAGGGCAACGCAAGGCAACGCTGGACTCCGAGACCCTCCTCGCCCGAAAATTTCACGATGATTTGACCTGACCTGAAATTTTTCTTGCGTGGACCTCCTTGCAAGGGGAGGGGATATAAGAAAGAGCCTGCCAGCAGCGGGACTGATATTACATTACATGATATCAGACGTCGCCCTCTGTCCCACAAGTCCTGCCCGGATCCATCAAAGCTGACAGATTCTCCTGCATCTGCTCGATTTGCATTTGGCTCTACTCCGCACCAACCAGTTGCTGCAGCTCTACTATTCGCATCATTGCCCGCCGGAGAAGAGTAAATAAATCCCTCACCAAAGCAGAGCACTGCACTGCACCACCGCGCAGTCAACCGCACAGTCAACCGCGTTGCGCCCGCCGCGTGCAGAGTCACCACTGCACCAGCACCAGGCAAGCCCACAAGCAAGCCATCATCGCTACGGCCAGGGCTTTCGCCTCGGGCCCCTCTAGCATCGGAATAAGCTCGCGCCCTCCAAAAATCGCCCACCACGGCAAACTTCTCGCTCTCCCTCCCAAAGTCCCAGAGACAGCCTCCCTCCTCTGTCAGACCATCGCGACCGCGACAGCAATTTTGTCCTCCCAAATCCGACCAGAACACGGGCATTGCCCGCACCGCTTGGGCGGCCTCTGCCTCTGCGCACTCCATTCCTGAACTACCGAGCGCGACACCTCCTCGCCTTCCCACCACCACCACCACCATCATGGCGACCGTCAGCACGCCCCGCGATGCTTTGGTGGCCGAAAAGCCCCAACCATCCCCGACAGCATCTCAACCACCCTCCTCTGCTGGCGGATCTCCGAACGTTCTCCCTGTCAAACAGAACGGCATGGCTGTTCCCAGCTCCGAAAGTCTTGCGAGCAATGGACATGCTGCGCCACCTACCGAGCCACACAAGGCCGGCCCTGCGCCAGCTTCAGAGAAGCCATCGATGACAAAGGTACGCTTCTCAAATGATAGCTTGAACTGCTTACAAACCTACTAACTCCACATCGACAGCGTCTCACTCGAATGTTCTCCACTAAAGATGCCATGAGATCGGACAGCAGTATAAATTCACAGCCATCGACAACAGGCCAAAGTACTACTAAGCAAGAGACCGCCCCTACCACTGTTGCTGCACGAAGACCTAGTCCACCTGCGCGAAACCCTTCCTCAACCGACAAAGCCGTCAAGGCAGCAGAAAAGCCAGCTATGGCGCCCTCAAAAGACAAGAAAACTGGGGGAACTGCATCTTCACAACGATTTGTAGTGAATATGGATGTGCCGGGTGGCCATGAGCACCATCTTAAGAGCGCCAAGAGGCAAGAGAAGCTGTCAGACATGCTGAGAAATGTAATCAGTGGGAAATCGAAGAATGACCACCATGAAGGGGAACAACAACTGTCGCTGATGTCCAATTGGGTCGACCAGCTGAAGAGTGAACGAGAAAGTTTGGCTTCTGCAACAGAGAAGAAAGGCGGACCCAATTCTACAGTTTCCCTGGTTGAGAAGTACGGCAAATGCCAAGAGATTGTCGGTCGTGGTGCATTCGGCATTGTTAGGATATCACACAAGAGGACAGAGAATGGATCTGGCGAACAACTTTATGCGGTCAAAGAGTTCCGAAGAAGACCTGAGGAGAACGAGAAGAAATACAGCAAGCGACTTACCTCCGAATTCTGCATATCCTCCTCATTGCGACACCCGAACGTCATCCACACCCTCGACCTCCTACAAGATTCGAAGGGCGACTACTGCGAAGTTATGGAATTCTGCGCTGGAGGCGATCTCTATACCCTCGTCCTTGCAGCAGGCAAGCTAGAAGTTGCTGAAGCGGATTGTTTCTTCAAGCAGATGATGCGAGGCGTGGAATACATGCACGAGATGGGTGTTGCCCACCGAGATCTGAAACCCGAGAATCTTCTCCTTACCACCCACGGCTCAATCAAGATCACCGACTTTGGTAATGGAGAGTGTTTCCGAATGGCTTGGGAGTCGGACGCTCATATGGTTACTGGTCTCTGCGGCTCTGCCCCGTATATCGCACCTGAAGAGTACATCGACAAAGAATTTGATGCTCGAGCAGTCGATGTTTGGGCTACAGGCGTGATTTACATGGCTATGAGAACCGGCCGACATCTCTGGCGTGTTGCCAAGAAGGACGAGGATGAGTTTTATGAGCGATACCTAGAAGGACGCCGAGACGAAGAGGGATATGCTCCTATTGAATCATTGCATCGGGTATGTTTTCTTTTCCCTTCCCCAAGAAAAGCACAAGCTAACATTATTCCAGGCACGCTGCCGTAATGTCATCTACTCAATCCTTGACCCCAACCCTACCCGCCGCATCACGGCTTCTCAAGTCCTCAAGTCCGAATGGGGCCGCGAGATAAAGCTGTGCAAGGCGGGCGAGGAGGGTCTTTGACAATTCGAGATGGAGCGCGGCATGAAGAAAACGAAAGCAGTCTTCGATCGTCTTATTAAGGAAGCCAATTTCGTCATGGACCTCCCACCTTGCCCGACGGGAGGCCATCAGTTCAGCGCTCGCAAGGGTTTCTATTGTGCTAGTTGCGGATTCAAATATCAATACGACGACGGGGTCAACGGCACTCCGGTCTAATGGAAAATTGCATTGAGCGGCCATGAAATGCAAGCAGCGGTGTTTTAGGCGTTTTTACTTCGTCTGGTTTGGCAAGGCGCAAAGGGGCTGGTGTAACGAACGTAAAGGGGAAGTCAATCTCAGTACCCTTCTGGAACGGTCGTTTTCATTCATCACACGATACGATAGCATTTGCATTTGAACTGCGTTGTTCTTTCTTGCAGCGAGCTCTTTGGCGGCCTGCGTTGATTTTAGCGAGAGAAAACACTGGCGGGAGGCTTTATTTGCACAGAGCGGGGGTGATAAAAGGGGTTTTGTAGATAGTGGAAACCTGGAGGCATGACCTATGATAGGCGCGCAGAAT
>Ga0302140_10008127_pt1 | contig 13084 bp, 11 predicted proteins | sample I_Bog_E1_1_FD_202095 | JGI IMG/M metagenome (GOLD analysis project Ga0302140, IMG submission 202095) | Peat permafrost microbial communities from Stordalen Mire near Abisko, Sweden - I_Bog_E1_1 | ecosystem: Environmental > Terrestrial > Soil > Wetlands > Peat | place: Sweden: Abisko, Stordalen...
CTTTTGAAATGGATTCCGCCCCGCTGCCGTATTCGCGTTCTACCGTTAGTATCCGGACCATGGCTGCTCCCTCTAATTTACTCAATAGTTAGGGTCCGCACGCTAAACTGAAAGCAGTGTTTGTCACAATTGGCCCGTCGGCTCCGGAACGCCCCAAATGGTTGCGCGCTCCCGCTCCGGTGGGCGAGAATTACCGCGAACTGAAGGAACTGATTACCGGGCTTAAGCTCCATACGGTCTGCGAGAGCGCCGCCTGCCCGAACGTAGGCGAATGCTGGAACCGGCGCACTGCGACGTTCATGATCCTCGGCAATGTCTGCACCCGGCGCTGCGGATTCTGCGCGGTGCAGAAGGGCGGTCCGCTTCCGGTCGATTATGACGAGCCGCGAAGGGTCGCCGAGGCCATTGCCATCATGGGATTGAACTACGCGGTAGTGACCAGTGTGAACCGGGATGACCGCAAGGACGGTGGCGCGGAACTGTTCGCCAGCACCATTCGGGCGATACGAGACCGAATCCCTGGCTGCAAAGTCGAGGTTCTCGTGCCGGATTTTCAGGGTAGCCACGAGGCCATGAAAATTGTCATGGATGCCGGCCCGGATGTGCTGAATCACAACACGGAGACGGTGCCGCGGCTGTACCGGCAGGTCCGATTGGGTGCCCGCTACGAACGGTCGCTCGAGATGCTGCGTTACGCAAAGGAGTTGAATCCGGCAACGCCGGTCAAGTCCGGCCTCATGCTGGGTTTGGGTGAACTGCCGGAAGAAGTACTTACGGTGATGCGCGATCTGAAGGCGCACAGTGTAGATATCCTGACGCTGGGTCAGTATCTGAGGCCCTCGCCGAAGCACCTCCCGATCGTCCGTTATGTTCCACCGGCCGAGTTCGATGGGTACCGCAAAGCGGGGGCGGAAATGGGATTCGCCCACGTGGAGGCTGGCCCGCTGGTTCGCAGTTCGTACCATGCGGACGATTCCCACTCCGCGGCCAGCCTGCAATGAGAACGGCAGCCGCACTTTTCATTGCCCTTTTCATTGCCACGGCTGTCGCGTATGGGCAGGGCGTATCTGTAGAACAGCGATTCTCAGAAGTGCGGAAAAGTCCGCCCGAGCTTCACGCGTTTCTCTATCGGATGCCGAAGGGCGGCGATCTGCACAACCACTTGTCAGGCGCGGTCTACGCCGAAAGTTTTCTGCGGGCCGCCGCGAAGGAAGGTTTATGCGTGGATATCCAATTATTGGCACTGGCGCCACGCGCGGGCGGCAGTTGCGGATCGGGTCAAGTTCCCGCGGTTAATGCGCAGACGGATAACGCACTGGCAAATGCCCTTATCGACAGCTTCTCAATGCGGGATTTCGTGCCTTCCGCCGGCCATTCCGGGCACGATCACTTCTTCGATACCTTCAATAAGTTTGGAGCGGTCGACAGCACACAATTTGTGGCCGAGGTAGTTCAGCGGGCGGCCGATCAGAACGAATCGTATCTGGAGTTGATGGCGCTTTCCGGAGGCGGACCGATTGCCAATCTCGGTAAGCAGGTGGGACTCGATCCGGATTTTGAAGCAACCCGTAAGAAATTGGAGGCTGCCGGTCTCGCGAAGCTGGTGTCGGATGCGCGCACCCGTGTCAGTGAGATCGACGCGCAGCGGGTACAGATGCTCGGTTGCGCGCAAAAACCGGACTCCGCGGCCTGCCGGGTGAAAGTTCGTTATACCTACCAGGTGCTGCGGGAATTTCCGAAGGAACAGGTATTCGCGCAGATTCTGGGAGGATTTGCTGTCGCCGCTGTTGAGCCGCGGATAGCGGCTGTCAATTTTGTTCAGGCAGAAGACGGCCTGATTTCCATGCGCGACTATCACCTGCAAATGCAGATGGTGGATTTTGTAAGTAAGCTGTATCCGAGCGTCCACATCACCCTTCACGCCGGTGAGCTTACACCCGGATTAGTACCGCCGGAGGGTCTTCGCTTTCACATTCGCGAAGCTGTCGAGTTGGGTCACGCCGAGCGGATTGGGCATGGTGTCGATGTGATGTACGAGGAAAATCCGGCTGAGTTGCTGGCCGAGATGAGGGCCAAACATATTCTGGTAGAAATTAACCTGACGAGCAACGACGGTATTCTCGGCGTCTCGGGCGATGCTCACCCGTTTCCGGTGTACCGAAAATACGGAGTTCCCGTGGCACTTTCGACAGACGATGAAGGGGTCTCACGCTCAGAGCTTACTGAAGAGTACGAACGTGCCGTACTTACGTACCATCTCTCTTATTCAGAGGTGAAGCAGTTAGTCCGGAACAGTCTGGAATACTCATTTGCGCCCGGGAAGAGTTACTGGACATCCGCTTCGTATGTCTCAGTGACACCCTCGTGTGCGGCCGGTCGTGAAACGAAACAGTGCCGACAGTATCTGGAACAGAACGACAAGGCGCGGATCGAAGCGGACCTCGAAACACGCTTCGCCGCGTTCGAAAAAACTATTCACTAACAAGCGGGCTGTTGTTGAGTCATGCAGTGAAGCGTTCCTAAACCCCAAACCAACTCGACGCAATTAATGCCGACGACTTGCCTGTCCGGGAAACATTCGGCGAGGACGTTCAGGGCAATTCTGTCATTCGGATCGTTGAAGACGGGGACAAGAACCGTTCGATTGGCGATGTAAAAGTTGGCGTAACTGGCGGGTAACCGCTGTCCGTCGAACCATAACGGCGCGGGCATCGGCAGCGTTTTGACGCGAACAGGCATACGGCTCAGGATTTCCCGGTTCTCGCGCAGGGGCTCGTAGTTCGGATCGGACCGGTCTTCTTCCGACACGATGACTACTGTTTCCGGATCGGTGAACCGGGCGAGGTCATCGATGTGTCCGTGAGTATCATCGCCGGCGATACCGTTGCGCAGCCACAGAACCTGTTCAATACCGAGGTAGTCGGCAAGTCTCGATTCAATGTCAGTTCGGGAGAGATCTGGGTTCCTCGCCTGCATGGGACTGAGCAGGCACTCTTCGGTGGTGAGCAACAGGCCGGCGCCGTTGACGTCGATGCTGCCCCCTTCGAGTACCATCTCGGGGAACCAGGCGTCGACATCGACCCAGCCGGGAATTGCTCGGCCGGCGGCTTCATCGAGGAGATGGTTCTCGTATTTGGCCCAACCGTTGAATTGCCATTTAGTGGCGGCGACGCGTCCAGCGCTGTCCTTTACAAAGAGCGGGGCGAAGTCGCGCGCCCAGACGCGATCGGTGGGGCAGGGAAAGAATTCAATCGCGGTCCAGTCGACGCCGCATTTATCGAGAACATTGCGCGCTGAATATTCGACGTCGTCATTCTGCATGAGAATGCGCACCTTCTCGAAGCGGGAAAGCTTGCGGACGATTTCACCGTAGACCCAGGGGATGGGATCGAAGCGGCCAGGCCAGTCTTCGGCATTATGCGGCCAGGCAATCCAGGTGGCATCGTGGGGTTCCCATTCCGCGGGCATGCGGAACCCGAGTGAATTCGGAGTCACGCGAGAAACCGGCTGGTGATTCCGCCATAAGCATCGATGCGGCGGTCGCGGAGGAAGGGCCAGTTGCGGCGAACTTCTTCCATCTGCCGGGGATCGCATTCGACGATCAGGATCTCTTCCCGATCATGCGATGCTTCGGCGAGAACGCGGCCGAATGGGTCACTGACAAACGAGGCGCCCCAGAATTCGAGACCCCGATCGGCGGGTCCTTCGAAGCCGACACGATTGACGGCTGCGACGTAAATTCCATTGGCAATGGCGTGGGAGCGCTGGATGGTTTTCCAGGCGTCGTGCTGGGCAGCGCCGAACTCGGCTTTCTCCGCGGGATGCCAGCCGATGGCGGTGGGGTAGAACAGAATGTTTGCGCCGGTCAGGGCCGCGAGGCGGGCGGCTTCGGGATACCACTGATCCCAGCAGACGAGAGTCGCGATGCGCCCGAATTTAGTATCGAAAGCGCGGAAGCCGAGATCACCCGGCGTGAAGTAGAACTTCTCGAAAAACAACGGATCGTCGGGAATATGCATTTTGCGATAGAGGCCCAGCAGGGTTCCGTCGGCATCGATAATTACAGCGGTGTTGTGATAAAGACCGACAGCGCGTTTCTCGAAAAGCGACGCAACGATGACAACGCCCAGTTCCTTAGCGAGGGGACCAAGCCGATCGGTGGAAGGCCCGGGAATGGTTTCCGCGAGATCGAATAAACGGGCATCTTCTTCGCGGCAGAAGTACTGCGATCGAAACAGTTCCTGCAGGCAGACGATCTGAGCGCCGCGCTGGGCGGCTTCACGAAGCCGAGCTTCGGCACGATCCAGATTGACGGCGGGATCGGTGTCGCAAGCCATCTGGATGAGGCCTAATACAAATTTTCCGGGTGTCACCAACGTCCATTCTAAAGGCACCCAGGTGTTTTTGTTATGACGAGTCCGCTGGGTTCCAGCAGGGCTGAAGAATTCGTTTTAAGGTACGGAGGCTGATGGGTTTCAGGAGATGCCCGGTAGCGCCCGCCTCGGACTCCTCCCGGATCACCATTTCGTCGTCATCGGAGGTAACCATGAAGACAGGGAGATCAGGGAGAAACTGGCGTAATTCGCGGACGATTCCGACGCCATCATTGTGGGCGAGCGTTGTCAGGTGAAGATCGCAGAAGACGAGATCGATGGGCCTCGAATAGCAGGTTTCGAGGGCGGAGGCAGTGCTATCGGCCTCGACAATGTCGTCAAATGGAAAACCTGTCTGGCGGAGCATTACCCGGAAGAGGCTGCGAAACAGAGGATCGTCGTCTACGATCAGGACGTGTTTTTTCTCAGCGGCTATGGCTGATTGAGTGTCGTGAGACAACTCGTCATCCCCGGCCCGATTCAGGGTGTACTTGGGAGGAAAGGTGCCGGGATACCTTCCGATGTAGCGCTTCGAAGTGAAGGTTAGTCGCATAAGGTCCTCCTCTTTTAATTGACGGGACCAATTGACGAAACGACGAAGGCAAAGATGGAGGCGAGGGCTGGACGCAGGTTATGTGCGGCGCCCGGCTGACCTTTGTATTGCTCGGCGTCGCGCGCGAGATCTGTCAAGGTGCCGAGGCCGACGGAACCGGCGAGGCCAACCCAGCGATGCAGGGCAGAAAAAGTTCGGGGAGCCGCCAGATCAATATTGGACAGTGAGAGTAGCAGGGAAGCTTCTTCTCTTACCTGGCCAAGGAACTGAGCTTTCAGAAGCGCAATTTCGGCGCTATCGATTTCCGGTGAATCGTTACTGCGCAGTCCGAGATAGCTGCGGACTCGATTGGGAAAAGCGCGAGTGTCAATCGGTTTGCTGATATAGCCGTCGCAACCGGCTTCCTTCATGCGCACTTCGTCGCTCGACAATGCGTAAGCGGTAAGTGCCACGACGATGAGGTCTTTCCAGTCAGGGGTATTCCGGATCTGGCGGGTGAGTTCCAGGCCGTCCATGCCCGGAAGCTGTATGTCCATCAGAACCATGGAGAAGCGTTGACCTTTCAGCAGAACAATGGCCTGTTCCGCACTATCCGCATTCCAGACGGAAAAACCGTCGGACCGGAGCAGAAAGTTGGCCAGGCGCAAGTTCTGCGGGTTGTCATCAACAAGGAGCAGTGGCAGCTCCTGAGTATGCGGCGGCAGGGTCATCGGAGAGTCACCTCAGGTTCAGAGAAAATTTGTTTGGGGGTCCGCGTAGAATCTCTTTGAGCTGTCGACCCCCTGCGTTCGACAGTAAGAGGCAAAGTCACAGAAAACGTGCTGCCTACACCGACGCTGCTTTCGACGGCGATAGAGCCACCCTGGGCTTCGACCAGATTTCGGACCAAAACCAATCCCAGCCCGGTGCCTTTGAAATCCTTCGAGGTTGAGTTTTCCCGTTGCTCAAATTCGCGGAACAGACGGGTCTGGTCGTCCGCCGAGATGCCGACACCGGTATCTTCAATTTCGATAACCCAGCGCTTGCTTCCGGCTATCCGCGTCCGGACGATAACGGTGCCGCCGTCAGGAGTAAATTTAACGGCGTTCATCACGAGGCTCAAAAGAACCTGTTTCGTCTTGCGCCGGTCAAGGAATACAAGGCGTATACGATCGTCGGCTTCGACTAATAGTTCCAATTGACGGGAAGCTGCCGTGACTCCCACTTCGGTTACTGTCTCGCGCACCAGTTGATGCGCATCGAAATGTTCGAGAGTGAGGTCGCGCTGCCCGGCGGCGACCTTTTCAAGATCGAAGATGTCGTTGATGAGAGAAAGCAGGTGCCGAGCGCTGCGCTGGCAATCGCCGAGGAATTCCTCCTGCAGAGCGTTGATCTCGCCCGCCTTGCGATCGAGAAGTATTTCACCAAAACCGATGATGCTGTTCAAAGGACTTCGCAGTTCGTGAGACATGTTGGCGAGGAAGCGGGATTTGTTTTCTAACTCCTCCTGGAGTCGAGCGAGAGCGCTTTCGAGGTCTCTATTGCTGACAACGAGGCGGCGATTGGCCTGTTTGCGAGCCGTAATATCGGAGATGAACGCGACTGCCAGTCCGCCGCTCTGGCGTTCGGTGACATAACTGAGGCAGATTTCGACAGGAAATTCGGAGCCGTCTTTGCGGCGGGCCATAAGATCGCGATCCTGACCCATAGTGCGGGCATGGGGATGGGCAGAATAGGCCGCGCGATGGGCGACATGTGCCTGGCGGAAACCTTCCGGGAGCAGCATTTCCACCGAAGCGCCAATCAGTTCAGCGCGTCCATAGCCAAATAGGGTCTCCATCATGATGTTGGCTTCGACGATCCGGCCGGATCGATCGGCCGTCAGGATACCCTGGCTGGCATTTTCAAAGAGTGACCGTGCGGTGGCTTCGCTGACTCGAAGGGCCTGCTGGGCGACCCTGGCGGCAGTGATATCGTTATTCACCTTCACCACGGAAACGGGTTCGCCAGCCGCATTTCGGCGGAGAGTCCAATGGCTGGATACCCAGATGAGGGAGGCGTCGCGACAGCGCTGCCGGAATTCTCCGGTCCAGCTTCCTTGTTCCAGCAAGGTCTTTTGAATGTCGGCCAGAGGCTCCGGTAATTCCGTTTCGAGCAGCCGATGCACTTTCTGTCCGACCGCCTCAAGGCGAGACCAGCCGTAGAGCCTTTCCGCTTCTTCATTCCAGAAGAGAATGGTGCCGTCCAGTTCGTGAATAATGGTCTGGGTCTTCTCGAGGGTCGCTACCAGTCCGGCAATCTCGGAACGGTTAACGGCAAGTTCGGCTGCGTGCTCCCGCAGGTCGCGCTCCCGTTCTTCAGTCAGAAAGATGACTTTTTGCTCGGCTTTTTGCTTTTCTTCACTTTCTTGTCTGAATTGCGCGGGGCTCGGCAGCCCGACCAGCGAGAAGATGCGCGTCACTAAGCTATTGGCCATTAGCCGATGTAAGAGGAGGAGCATATAATTTCGCCGGAGCGCTATTTGTCTAAAAATTGGCGCTGGGGGTATTTCGGCAGATCTCAGGAAAACCTTAAGGGGTTCGCTCAATAAGGTGCCTTTACAATCGTTGATTGCCCTCTTTAGTTCTCTTCGATATCGACGGAACGCTGGTAAGGCGAGCGGGACCCCATCACCGGCAGGCTTTGGTGGACGCCATCCGGGAGGTCACCGGTCTCGAAACTTCAACCGAAGGGATTCCGGTGCATGGAATGTTGGACCCTGACATTCTGGGCCGGATGATGCGTGCCGGGGGAATGAAGGACGACGAAATTGGGGATGCTATGCCGGCGGTAATCGAAGCCGCACAAAATCTTTATGCGTCGAGCGTGCCTGACCTGCGTGACAAGACATGTCCGGGCGCGGCGGAACTACTCGCCGAACTGAGCGGTCGGGGGGCGATTCTGGCCCTGGTGACCGGAAATCTGACGCGGATCGGATGGCGGAAATTGCATCGAGCCGGCCTCGATAAATACTTCCGATTCGGGTCATTCGGCGAAATGGCGGAGACGCGCGGCGGGCTGGCGCGATTGGCAATAGAGCGGGCCCGCGCCGAGGGTCTGATCGGCACCGACAGCCGAATTTCACTAATCGGCGATGCTCGTCAGGATGTTGAGGCGGCGAAGGAAAACGGCATCCGATCGATCGCCGTACGGACCGGTATTACGCCGCTTGAGGAACTGGAAGCGGCCGTGCCAGACGTAATGATTGAGGACTTGACCCACCTGGATATCAGCATCATCTAAAATGGGTAATTGCCCCAAGGTAAACTCTGCCGGCCCACCAGCTGGCCAATGCTCTATACCGCAGTAGCGCTGACTACGCTGGCGACGCTGCTGCTTGAGTTGTCGCTCACGCGCATTTTCTCGGTCGTCTTCTATTACCACTTTGCATTTTTAGCGATTTCGATCGCGCTATTCGGCCTGGGCGTGGGTGGAGTTCTCTCATATCTGGTGAGCAGCGTGCGCGGGACGGTGTTCGAGAAACTCGGCGTGGTCAGCCTGATCACGTCCGTGCTGGCGATCGCGGCGATGATGTTCCTGCTGACGCGGGGCGCCAATATCAGCACTTTCGATCTGGGAGTGATCTACTTCACTGCGTCGTTGCCGTTCCTTGGTTCCGGAATCATCGTCTCGCTGGTGATTGCGGAGACGATTGACCGCGTCGACCGCATTTATTTCTTCGATCTGCTGGGCGCGGCGGGCGGTTGTCTGGCGCTGGTGCTGCTGCTGAACACGTTCGGCGGACCCAACACGGTGATCGCAGTTTCGGTGCTCTTCGCGGGCGCGGCGGCGATCTGGTTCAGCCTGGGGGCGAGCCGGGTGGGGCGTATTGCCAGTGTGTTTGTCGGCCTTGCGTTCACGATGCTGATCATCGGTAACACTAAGTTTCATTTTGTCGAAGTCCGTTATGCCAAAGGGCAGAAGCTGCATGACGAACAGATGACTAAGTGGAACAGCCTGTCGCGAATCGGTCTGGCGAAGGACGCGGACTCGGGTGGCGAGATGATTTACATCGATGCCGACGCGTCCACGGGCATCGCGAATTTCGATTTCAATCATCTTTCGAAGACGGATCGCGAGTACCTGATGCATCAGGGTCCGGCATTGCCGTATAACATCCGGCCGGGAGCGAAGACGCTGGTGATTGGACCGGGCGGCGGCTGGGATGTGTCGCGGGCACTGGCGTCGGGTAGTCACGATGTGACCGGAGTAGAGATCAATCCGATCATCGCCAACACGATCATGCGGGAGAAGTATCCGCAATTCAGCCAGGGTTTGTACTTGCGGCCGGACGTGCATATCCACGTCGAAGACGGACGAAGCTTTGTGCGGCGGAGTCCGGAACACTACCAGGTGATTCAGGCGACGTTAGTCGACACGTGGGCTTCAACCGCCGCGGGTGCGTTCGCGCTTTCCGAGAACAACCTCTATACGACGGACGCGTTCCATGACTACCTGGCACACCTGACCGACGATGGGCTGCTGACGTTTACGCGCTGGGGCTTCGATCCGCCGCGCGAATCGCTGCGTCTGGTGTCATTGGCGATGGTGGCGCTGAAAGGACTCGGTGAAGACCATCCGGAACGCCATGTCATCGTAGGCCGCGAGGGTGGGCAGCGCGATCTGCAGGGCTGGGGCGCGAAGGACACGGTCATGATTTCGCGCAAGCCGCTGTCGGACGCGGATATTGCCAAAGCGCGGGCGGGACTCGAAGCAGCGCGTATGACTTCGGTCTATGTGCCGGGTGACCCGGCTCGCAACGAGTTCGGTGAGTTGCTGCTGGCGAAAGATCCGGCGGAATACGAGCGGAACTACCGTTATGACATTACTCCGGTGGCGGATAACCGGCCGTTTTTCTTCTATACAGTGCAGCCGCGCGATGTAGCGGCGTATCTGCTGCAAAGCGGCGGGAAAGCTGCCGATATCAAAGTCAATGAAGCGGTGCCGAAGTTATTCTCGGCGTTGATTGTCAGCGTGATTGCGGTGGCGGTGATTCTGGTTCTGCCTCCGATGTTACTGGGGACAAGATTGCCGCGCGACCGATCGGTACGCTCATTCCTGATCTACTTCCTGGCGATTGGGGCGGGTTACATCCTGATCGAAGTGGCGTTGATTCAGAAGTTCGTATTGTTTCTGGGACATCCGACTTACGCGCTGACGGTGGTGATTTTCTCGCTGCTGGTTTCGAGCGGGATGGGCAGTTATCTGAGCCGCAGGATTGTCGGTGAAAGCGTGGCGCGGCTGCGTTGGGTTCTGATCGCCGTTGCCGTGCTGGTGGCGATAGTGGCGGGTACGATGCAGCCGATTTTGTCCGCAGGCGTAGGGCTGCCGCTGCTGGTGAAAGTAGCCGCGACTGTTCTGCTGATTGCACCGGCAGGTTTCGTGATGGGGATACCGTTTCCGACGGGTCTGCGTCTGTTGGAACGGGCGCATGCTCCGTCTGTGCGGTGGGCGTGGTCATTGAACGCGGCGGCCAGCGTCCTTGGGTCAGTCGGCGCACTGATGCTGGCGTTATATACGGGACTGGCGCAGACCATGCTGATCGGCGGCGGCTTATATCTGGCGGCGCTACTGGTGGTGGCGGCGAGTCCCGCGCTACGGGAGCGGTTTACGCAGCCGGTTTCGGCTGAGGTTTCGGCGTAAGCACATTGACGCGCAGGGCGGTCGAGCCGGGCGCGATTTTCATAATCTTGCAGACCAGTTGAATGGAGTGGGCCGGGGCAATGATGCGGGTTACATTGCCTTGTGAATCCACGCCGCCGAAGACGAGCACCTGGTTGGTGGGGACGAAGACCTCCGTGACGCGCAGGTGTTCACCGGAAGCGCTCAGGGTGACGACGAGTTCCTGATCCTCTTTGAGCGAGCGCTGCATGGCCTGAATCTGTCCGAGGATGACGGCACCCTCTTCGGGAGGCCCGATTCGCGTGACCGGTGCAGGGACTTCACCTGGTTTGGGTGGGAGAACAGCGTCGAATATCGTGCTCTTTGTGCTCTCGACGGCCTGATTGGCGAGGGCTTTGCCGATGTTCGCTAAGGTCATGAACTGAGCTTAGCAAGGTTGTGGGTGGGGCGGTGGCGCCGGGTAGTGCCTGAATAGTGCGTTTAACGCCCATGTTTGGCGCAGTAGCTTTTGGGTGCGGCTTTGCTTACGGCTTCGGAGGCGTGCGCCTTTTCCCACGCGCTCATGGTTCGCCGCGTTTTCCAAGCCAGCTTCGCGGCTGCGCTTCGGTCTCTTGCCATCAGGCGTATCCTTTCGCCGCCTGGCGCGTGTAGTGGCACTCTTCAATCTCAGTGATTCTCTCAGCCGACAAGCGGCTCTGCGAAGTGGCGGAGGCTTGCGGATGCCCGGCGATTGACCCTGCACAACCCGGTTTAATTCAAGGCTGAGAATCGTCTGGCACGCTTTGCCGCGCCGCCCCATGGCCGAGCTGAATGGTATGCTTTTGGTCTTCTATGTTCCGGCCGGCGGGGATATTGATACTCGGGGCGGTGGCGGCTTCGGCTGCGTTCGGACAACAGGGAGCGCTCGACCCGGCTTTTGCGGCCCTGCCGTTCCATGAATGGTTTCAGGGCGGCGCGCAGGCCCGGATTCATTGGTCTGCACGTATCAGCCAGCCGGTGTTGTCGGTACATCAGCGGCTGGTTGCGCGGGTGGAATTCACGATTGACGGCGCGGAACTGGCCAAACGCAGGGGGAAGGGAAGTCTCCTCCTGCTGGTCGAGTTCGAGGATCAGCAGGGACGGCGCTGGCAGGACCATGATTCGCTCGACCTGGAGCGCATGACGGAAGGCGTAAAGGGGAATGACATTCAGTATCTGCAGACCTTCTTTGCAACGCCGGGTGATTACAAGGCTTCTTTCGCGATTTACGATTCGGCGACCGAAGAGCATAGCGTAATCCGGCGCAATTTCCATGTGGGCGGTTTGCATGACGATCCCCTGGCGGGCGCGTGGGAGAATCTGCCGGCGATTGAATTTGTTCGGTCCGCACCCACTCCGGATAGCTGGTATTTACCCTTTATCCGCAGCCGGCTCGAGATTAAAGCTGCGGCGAAGGAGCCGGTGACGCTGGACGTGGTGGTGAATCTGACGCCGTCGGAACGGCTGGAGGGGTCGGCCCGGGTGCAGAATCGGAATCTGGCGGTTTTGATTCCAGCGCTGAAGGTGATCTCGCAGATTCAGTGGAGCAATGTGAGCGTCAATGTCTCACTACTTGACCTGGCGGGCCACAAGGTTGTGTATGAACAGAGCGACGTCAAGCGGATCAACTGGCGGACGGCGCGGACTTCGTTAGGCCAGACGAATCCGGGGTTGATCGATGTCAAGGCACTGGGGGAACGCGACCACGAAGCCGATTTTTTCGTGGGCAGTATACGGAAGAAGGCGGAAGACGCGGAGAGCGCGCATAAGTCGCATGTATTGATCGTGCTGAGCAGTCCGGTGGGATTTGAGCCGGGTCAGGAACTGCATCCGATGGAGGCAATTCCGCACGCGGGTTTGAAGACATATTACATTCGCTATCAGCCTTTGTTGCCGTTAACGGCGGCTGAGCTCGGGCGTATGGATTCACGGAGACGTATGCCGCAGCGCGATTACGGTCCCCTGGTCGATCAACTGGAGCCGTTGCTGAAGCCTATTGAGCCGAAGCTGTTCGATGTTGAGACGCCGGAGCAGTTCAGGAAGGTGCTGGCCGGGATTCTGGTGGATATTGGGAAGATGTGAGTTACGAAGAAGGCAGGCGGAACCGCCTGCCCCACCTGTGCTACAAACCCTTTAGTAGTGGAAGCGGTATTTGATTTCTCCGTAGATCTGGCGGGGATTGATGTAGTGGGTGCCGCCGAAAGTATTGCTGGTGTCGAGGAGATAGCGGGTGTTAGCTATGTTAACCGCACTTACGGACAGAGTTAGCTTCTCGCGGAAGGTTTTACCAATCGAGAGATCGAATGTCGAGTGCGGGGGTAAGTGAGACGGGCCGTCTCCATTCAGGAAACCGGAGCCGAACTGGTAGGCCGGTGTCGCCCAGGCGTGTCTGGGTAAGGTCAATGACAGGACCGATGTCAGGGTATTGCGCTGATCGTGATCGAGGAGGAAGTTGCCGGTGGGGGCGTCTTCCAGCAAGCCTCCGCTGATGGGTCCAATT
>Ga0302140_10008129_pt1 | contig 13083 bp, 8 predicted proteins | sample I_Bog_E1_1_FD_202095 | JGI IMG/M metagenome (GOLD analysis project Ga0302140, IMG submission 202095) | Peat permafrost microbial communities from Stordalen Mire near Abisko, Sweden - I_Bog_E1_1 | ecosystem: Environmental > Terrestrial > Soil > Wetlands > Peat | place: Sweden: Abisko, Stordalen...
CGTGACCGGCATCGAAATCCTTCCCCAATAACTCTCGTTTGTTCTGCAACCCCTTGGTTTCGGTTTACAAACCAACGAAAAAGGCCCGTCTGCCGAAGTTATATGGGGAAGTTTAGCTATAACATTTAGGGCAAAAAGGGCTCATTGGTTCTCCCAATGAGCCCTTTTTGCAGACAGCGGACTGCGATCTCGGGGGAAATATTTGTCACAATAATAGTTCTCCTTCCTTCGATACCCGTTCCATTCCTAAAGCAGGGGAAGTGCATGACAGCGCTCGTTGATGGATCCGAACCGTTGACTCTGGAGCACGCAAAGACTTTGGGGCAACTCCTCCCGCCGGGGGATCGCAAGAGGCGAAGCAATACAAACTCCGGTGCTATGGCAATCCTGAACTGGGTGCGAGGCTAAAGCTTGTTCGGGGTGCTCAGATTGGCGCCCCTTTCGAGCTTTTCTATCCCCGTTTGAGAGCGTTCTCGATCTGTGCAGTATGACCTTGCGATAGTAGAGGCTCATCGTAAGCCTTTCGTGTCCCAACACACGGTTCAAGGCACGAAGGGGAACCGCGCTGGCTAAAAGTCTCTTGTTCAAGGGGCTGATTGGGTGGCAGGAGTCGCAACGCTTTCGTCGGTATTCCTCTCAGAGCATTTCTTCTCTCCGTTCTTGTTGGTGGCACTTGTTCGAGGTTTAAGTCGCAGGGAGCATAAAGCCCTAATCGGCACGTCTGAAGCCGCCTACTAAACTGACAAGCCCGGGTTGTTCTCTGCAAGGGCGGTGATTCCAGCGATCCTGAAGCTGTAGCCGCTGAATCTGTTCCCCATGCCGGCCGCCATTGCGCGCTGGCGAATCATCCGGTCGACATTGAACGACGTCATAGTCCGTTGAGCTAGCTCGCCGGGAGTGTGGCTGTCAGCGCGGAAAAGTAACCCCTTTCGATCGGCTGCCAGACCCGCGCCCTGGATGTAGGCCGTCAACAATTGCTCGAGCGTTTGACCGCAGGGCATGACGCATCTCTTTGTTCCCAATCGCACCCAGAGACGGCGATTCTGGGCGTAAAAGTCTTCTACTCTCATTCGAAGTGCATCGCCGACACGGGCGCAGCCGTAAAACATCACGCCAATCAGCGCCCGATCACGCAGACCACATGGAGTGGATGCATCGATCGAGTCGAGCAGGCGTCGCACATCGTCTGGATTGAACACCGACGTCCTTTCTGAACCCTCTGTCGGCCGCGGGAGATGCACCGAGACCGTGCGATGGTCGGTATTTACAGCCAAATCTGGCTGATTTGCGCTGGAAAAAGGAGTTCTCTTGATCATTTCGTCACCTCGCGTTTCACAATTTCGGTTGAATCACTTGTCATTGCCATTCCTTTGAAATCGCCCTCGAGTCCCGCGAATAACCGCTCGCTGGGGGTTTCATTGCTTTGCGGCATCCAGAATCTTCTTGATAGCCGTGCCAAATCCGGCCCTGAAGATGGCTCGCTCGCCTCTCGATACTCTTCCTGTTTTGGAATCCAAGATCCACCCCATGCTCTCCAGAAACTGATCGGACACGGCAAAACGCAACGCTTCGACCTCCAAGGGAAGCAGAAGACTCAGTGGGGAGAAAAGCTGTGCGCCTGGATTGGGCGGCGTACCTCTTGCCTCAGGTAAAGGGCGACGATCAATTACAGTGCTCGCGCTCATTTTGAGGACAGTATTTTCGTTTCTTAAATGGCGAATCTCTGCAAGGATGCTTCCTACAAGCGCGCAGACGCACGGATCTTCAATCATGTCCAAAATTTCGGACTCCAAGCTGGTTGCCGGTTTCGACGGGGGTTTTCGAGCAGCACCGTCGGCTTGGCTTGCCCAGGCAAGCAGCAACGTCCGGTAATGCTCGCCCGGCTTGTTGCGGATGGCTTGCGTTGAGGGTCCTCCGCGCCCAGAAGAAAGGCGGCCAATTGTCGCCACTGAGAAGTCTCGGTTGCCTGCCTTGCATTGCTCAGCACAAATGGCATGGATAATGTTGAGCGAGTTTTGGGTGCGTGTCGTTGCTCCCGCCTGAAGCGCTGCAAGAACTTCGTCGGGCGATGCCACCTTCTTAGACACTTGAAGCCTCCTTCTTGCAATCAGACGTTGGGAACGACAAGCGGCGCTGATCGTTGATCTGCCTTGGTCGAAGTGGATTCGAACGAATTATCGGGCCAGACGCCATTTGTTGAGCAAGCTTTTCAATGTCTTCGTCAAGCCCGAGTTCCGCAAGTTGGCGCTTCCCCTCGATAAACGGAACTGCATCACGAATGCTGCCTGCTTCGGCTGTGATCAGCTCGGTCATTTCAGTTACGACTCTAGGCAATTCATCTTCTCTTACACGAAAAAAGATCGGCTTTATACGGTTGTTCGCCAGCATCTCGTCAAATGCCTTACCTGCCTGCAATGCGGCCTTTCTCACATCGTGTTCAGGAAATACCCTTGAACCAGCGACAGCGGTCAAAATCTGTTGAAGTTTCGAGCATTCCGAAATCGCGATGCTGGCATTTGACTGGTCGCCCACAGTAATAAGCGTTAGTCCGTCCCCTTGAGGCCGTAGCTTTTCCAATGCGAGGCACCGCACCATCAACCGATACGTTGCGCTAAGGTCTAACGCGAGCTTATTGTTCTTTTCGATTTCGGCTTGGTAGACCTTTCGAAGCGATTCGAGCTTGTCTGATTCGAGAAATGGCTGGTCGTTCCGCTGGCACTCAAACTGGTCATCCTCGAGATTGGTAATTTGGCCTCCAAGATTGACGATCCGTTCACCGACATCACCCATTTGAAGCTGAATGTTGTTCCAGTGATTCTCTATGCCATGGCGAAAGGCGTAGCCAGTAAAAAACCAGCGGCACCGGACGCAATTCTTTTGTGGATAGCCTGGCACCTCTCCATAGTTGACTCCCCCGGTATCGTCGTTGATGTAGATCCCTCCCGAATCACACCCCCAGCCGCCCTTTGGACAAAACCCCTTATCGTCTTTAACCAGGCTGACGCCGCCATGCATTGCCTGCATCAGGGCGTGAACTGCGGCAGGATCGCAAAAGGCGCCGTTCGCCTCCACCTGTTCGTAGGTTTTGTCTTTGAGCCAGCGCGCGTAGTTATCCTGTTCGTTCAGCAGCAGCTTCCGTGTTGCCTTATCCATCAACTCTGAGCAGTAGGTAATCCCAATTTTCGTGTAGTAAAGGGTCATCAGGAGCCTTGAGTGACCGGCAATGCACCTCGACAGAATCGTCATCGGTACACCGCCCTCCAAGGCATAAGCTGTTATAAGCGACACGCGCAACGCGTGCAGCGGATAGTACCGTGCGGCTTTACGTTTAGCGGGCACAAAAAACAACTTATTTCCAGCGATGTCCCGCTCGTTCTTTGCGTCGCATTCATCCTCTAGCGTCTTGAGTAGGTTGTACCAGATAACGTTAATAGGTCCATTGACGCAAATAGGCTTGCTCCGGTTAGCCGCGACCGCTGACGCTGCATCGCGGAAGAGAAAGCAGGTCTTCCCCATCATCCGCAAAGATATTGTGCTCTTTGGGGATCCGAGTTGATGGACACTTAGGTCCGTCCAAGGAATTGGTGAAAAGACGGGATTGTACTTCTCTTGCCAGTTCCTTAGCCTCTCTAACCAATAAAGAACTTCACGATGCTCCCAAGGCAGGTTGTAACCCTTGCTCCACTCGTCCTTCATCAAATCGGCGGTCTTGTTTGTGTTGATGAACAAACCGGTCATTGTTTCCTTGGTGAGGTCATCGCTCATTTTGCGAAAAACGCCACGCCGCAAAGGACTCCTATCGCTCCCCTCGGCCAAGCAGCCGGTGTTGCGAACCCATTTACCTTGCACGTAGCGCAGCGTGTCGGCCTCCCCGCTATCAAGCATCAGGACTTGAAATGTTCGGAGAGGCAACTGAAGCTTGACATACAGGGCTACGGCGCGCGCAGGCGACCACATCTGGTAGATCGACTCTCCATACCCAAATTTCCTCCTTTCATAAACTGATGCCTGGCGCTCACGCCAAACACAGTCGGGGTCAGCCCTATCGATAATATTCTCAGTAACGGTGAACCAACCTCCACCGTTATAACGGCAATTTTCCGCCGATTGAGCCCACTTCCAGCCTGAGAAGCTCGTTTCTCCCACCGGGCACAAAATCGCTTTGAGCCGCGCAATGAAGCGGAATGGCAAAGCGTTCTTGTTGGATTCCACCCTTTGAGAAGCGACAGTATTTTCAGCCACAGGAAGACTCGGGATAGGATTTCGAAAAGCGGGAGAGACGACCAAGACGCCTCTGTCATCTTCTCCAGAGAAATAGTGTTTTAAAACATAGTCGATAAATTTGAGCAATTGCGAGTATTGGCTCCGGGCGTACCTCGAGCTTTCTAGGTGTCCAAGGCAGGAAGAATAGAAGCATGGCGCCTTATATCCAATTCGCAGGAACTCTGCCGGTTCTTTTGTTAATTTGTGGCCGTAAATGTAATCGATAAGAAAAATTCTGACCAGCCTCATTGCTGGGGCCTTTCCTCGGGCCAGATTTTTTACCCACTCAGATGCCAAGATGCGCCACTGTTCCAAGTCGGGGTCAATGTCCAATACGAATCTGAAAGTGTCGTCGTAGGAATGCGCTACTCTTGGTAGACTTTTTTTCATCGCAGATTCACCTTTTTTGTCACATTGCGCTTGTCTCGGTCACGATCCACGCAAGCGAGCGATTGCAAATCGGGCGGGGCAGGTAATGATTCACCAGTTGCGAGCGCAGCCGTAGCCTGTTCGAGAGCAGCAGTCACCATTTGTATGGACGGTTCATCGTAGACCGCTTGTGATTCAAGCGACTTGTGGTGAACACCCCTCTGGATGACCAAGGGGTCAAGCTTTCCGCGCTTGCCACGCTGCACCCACGCATGGCGGTGGCTATGAGGTGTGGTGCCGTTAAGCTTCGCAGGATTAAGTCCGATCCGCCGCATGGCGCGGTCATACGCATCTTGGAACGCATCGATGGTGTAGGGCTCGCCACGCTGGGGAGCTCGATACGATACGAATAAGAAGGGGTGTCTCTCCGCATCGATCTTGGCACGCAGACGCTGGTACATGTACAGCTTCCAAGCTTGAAGGAAGAGGCGACCAGCAATTCCAGCGGGCAGCCAAAAGACCTGCATGTAACCCCGCTTTGAATCTGTCATCCTGGGATCCTTCCATCCTGCCAACCGATTCCCCTTCTCCTTGTTTCTCGGGCGATATCCCGGATAGCGAACTCTGAGATAGGCCTCTCGGTTTGATGGGCTCCGCCCATTGGGCCCTCTGAAACCCTCAGGCGCAGCACCATCCACGGGATGGTAAATCCGCACAAGGGCCTCACCCGGCCTAAGAGGATCGTCACGAACGTCTCCTACCCAAAGGTGGAAGGGCTCGCAATTGCGAAGTCCACCCCAGTGCATGAGTATCGTGATGCAAATACCCCGCCAATCGTAACGCTCAACGATGTCAGGACAGTCCTCTTTGCCGGGCTTCATGAATCCAACGAATAGCAATTCCATGAACCGCTCATCGGGAAATGCTTTGATTTCGCCATAGTCGCCGGAGGGGGTGCGCCGTTGGAGCGTCTTCCGCGCCTGCTTGGCAGCTTCGGTTGCAACGGCGGTAGTGTCCAGGTGCCCCAAGAACGATCGCTGACTCTTATTAATGAAAGCAGCCCAGTTTAAGCGCTGCTCGTATCCTGTGGCTTCTCTCCACGGATTAAGCTGTGCTGCGCCGTTCTGATCATGCATCCAGTCCGAAAAGCCACTGAGCTCGAGTAACAATTGTTTCGCGGTCGCAGTCCGCTTTGGGAGCCAAAAAAGCCCACTGGGGTCCCTGCCGTCGTCTCCTATTGTCCCGACAAAGACCCGCTGGGTAAAAGAAGCAAACATCTGAGCGGGTTTGTCGAAACAGGAGTGATTCACTTCCATGTAATCGAGAAGCATGGACACTATCTGGCAAAGTTTGTTCATCCACGCGGGGCTTCTGGATCCGAAGTATGCGATGAAGTATTCGACGAGTGGTGTCAGCGCAGTGCACCGACCATCCTGCTCAAGCAGCAGAGCCGGAATGCTGAAGGTGGTACCGGTATTGTCGGTGATGACTTGGGCGGTGACCCGAACATGGTTCATGCGGTCACCTCTGGGACGAACAGCTTTGCCAGCATCGAACCCAACGAGACACGGCGGAGATTGGCACGAGGCGGGTTCTCAACGGCCGTACGCGCTGCTTGCTCATCGCCGATTAGAATGACTTGGCGCTGTGCACGTGTTAAGGCGGTATAGATTAAGGTTCTGTCGAGCAACCGGTTTCCAGTAATGGGCATGATCACGCGCTGCCATTGGGAGCCCTGCGCCTTGTGTACTGTGATCGCATAACCAAGCTCAAGATCGTCGAGCATCGCCTCGAGGATTGGCCGGCGTTCGCCATCGTCCCAATCGGCCCAAGCTAGCGCGAAGCCAATATCAGCACCCTCGGTATTCTTCAACACCTTTGGCTTTTCCTCGATTTCAGCAAGGGTACCGAGTGACCCATTCTGGAGGCCCCAATCCCACATATTTCTTGTGCAGAGTAATGTGTCGCCAAGGCGGAAGCCCGTATATAGATGAGAATCGAGTTCGTCGCTCCACACCAATAACGGCGTGGCATTTCCGGTCATCGTCGCTTGACAGAGGGCGTTAAGGGCCCTCGTGCCATCTTGGCCGTGACGGCGCGAAGAGAGTATCTGGGTGGCCTTTGGATCTTGCAGATAGAGCCTAAGAACCGCATCTGCAATCGGGTTGACTTCCGTTGCTCGATTGACTCGCGACGTGCAAGGGATAAATGCAATCGGTGACGATTCGATGTTGGGCATCTGTGGCCAGGCGCCGTTGCGAATCGCCAGCGCTGTCTCCGCTATTTGGGCACCATGGCGTTTAACAAGTTTGAGCTCGGCCTTTGGAATCTCCGAGATTGTGGCCAGCTCGTGAAGTAACAATCCAGGCCCGACGGGCATTAGCTGGTTTGGGTCTCCAATCATCAGAATTCGTGCATGCGAGGGAAGTAGTTCGCAAATGCGATACATGCTGACGATGTCGACCATTGACGCTTCGTCGATGACAATTACGCAACGGAATGCAAGCTCATCTTCCTTTGCATTTCTCAAAAAGCTTGCAATTGTAGTTGCAGGACGCCCCGTCGCTTCTTGCATACGCTTGGCTGCGCGACCGGCGAGCGCCATCTGAAAAATTCTTACTCCAGCCGAGTCAAAGATCGGATAGAGTGCCTTCAAGAGCGTGGTTTTTCCTACTCCAGCGCCTCCCGTAATCAAGGCGAAGGCATGCAGCGATGCAATGTGCACTCCTATCCGTTGTTCCTCGTTGAGGGTGATACCTTCTCTATCCTCGTGAATCGCCAAGAGTGCATCGACCTCATCAGATGGAATCGTGGGGTCTGAGAAACGCAGTCGGTTTGCAACGGCCTTTGCGACCGCAGCCTCCATTACGAACGGGCCGATGGGGTGGATTCCATCGTCTAAAACCAGGTAACTTCCGTTGGTCAATCCAGCTAATTCAGCAGTCGAAATCAGACTCCGCCAGTGAAAGTCTGCCCTTGGAGCGCCAAGGACCGACTCCAGGCGCCGCTGAAGGTCCGAGGAAGGAGCCAATGTATGCCCGTCACTAAAGAGGCGATAGCACGCTTCCTCGATGGCCCCCTGAAGACGACGGGGATCGTTTTCCGTAATCGAAAAGAGATCTCGCGCCAATGAGTCTACGCTTTTCCATGTTGCGCAGAAGCTGAGTAAGCGATACGGGTCCTCTTCGATTCGCTCTGCTGCTTTATCGCCGAAGTAGGCTAGAACCTTACGCCCGATTGCTAGATCGAGGCCTTTGGATTGCAGCCACTGTAAAGTGCGCGTACTGCCGTACTTCGCCCACGCAGTCACCACTTGTCGGGCACCGTCTTCGGTCAAGAGTTTGGTCAGGGGTGTGGCATCGCGCCGGTCTAGTATGTTGTACAGCTCGTTGCCGAACGTTTCCCAGAGCCTGCGTGCTTTGCAGTGGCCGATACCCCGAAACTCCGAATTCTCCGCCATAAACGCCACGATATGTTCGCCAGATGGGAGTATCAGAACTGCGTCAGTGGCGTCGATCTGCAATTCCACCATCTTGAAACCGTTCACTGAGATATCGCTTTTCTTGATTTCCCCTTCGACGCGCCACCATTCACCGATATGGACTGGAGTGTTGCCCAAGACGGAGTTCGTAGCTCTAATTACGCAGTAGGATTTCGCATCCTGCACGCCACCCCTCTCGTCGATGGATGTACCGGTAAAGATGCAGCCCCCAAAACCTTTCGGATTCTGGCTACGGACAGTCAATACACGCAGGAGATGTGTGCTCATCGGGGAAGCCTCCCTGTGGCCGATAGCGCATCCCGCAATGTCACATATTGTTCGAGATGACGCTTGAGTTCTGCGTTTTCAGCCCGGAGGCTTGCGTTTTCCTGCTCGAGGCGGTTCAGACGATCCAGATTGAGCCGTGCTCTCTTGTTTCCAGCCTCGAGAATCGGAAATGTGCCATGTGTAGGAGGTTCCGTTTTAAGGGCTGGAAGAACATCGCGTTCTCGCAGGGCATCTTCGGTTACCTTGAGCGCGGTCTTTATCCGGGGATTCTGGTCAAGAGCAGATTTGGAGAAACCACATTCTTTAGCAATTTCAGTTCGGGACAGAACGCCACGGCTGGCAATTTGGCGGAAATCCTCGTCCCGCTTGCCAGCCAACCATGCAAGGAAAGTCTGGAAGTTCTGTTCCGCGATTTGCTTGCCATTCGCCATTCACTGCCCCCGCTTAACGTCCGTAACGTCTCGTAAAATATAATAATATTATACACGTCGGCAATCCAAGTTAAGATGTCGCCACGGTAATCGAGAAGCAAAAAGCTCAGCCTTTATTCCAGCTGAGCCGCCGAGCGAGGATTCGTTGTGCGACATAAGCCGTTTTGGAGTTGGTCGTTTCATCCCTAAAAAACAGGCTCCTTCGGCATAAAATATGCCTATGCGTGACCGAATCAAGCAAGACTCTGAGCGGGATATCATAGACAGGTTTTGCGGAGTTCTCATCGAGCGAGGGCGGAGCCCGGTGACAGTCCGGAATTATCGGTCAGATCTTAATGGGTTCGTCGATTGGGCGGCGTCGCGCGGTCGAAAGCTTTTCAGATTCGGAACCATTACGAAACACGACGTGTATACATTCCAGAAATCGATGTTAGGCGAGTACAAAGCCTCAACCGTTAATCGAAAGCTCTCGACCCTTAAGGTTTTTGTGCGTTGGGCAGCCGACCTAGGCCTAGTAGAGCGCCAGGCAATGCCTCGTCTGCAAAATGTGACCTTGCCTCGCCCAATACGATCTCGGCCTCGGTGTCTGGATCCCGGTGAACAACTGCAACTTCTTCAGAGTGTTGAATCTGGTAAATCGTCGAAGGACAAAGCAGCAATTACATTGATGCTGCATTCTGGCATTCGTGCCTCAGAGCTTTGTTCTTTGCGTTGGAAGGACGTGAAGATTGATGACAAAGTAGGCGCCCTAACGCTGCACAGAGGGAAAGACCGCAATCCGACGTTGATCCCCTTGAGTGAGGAGACTTGTAAGGCGCTCCACTCTATGGGATATTCTCGACAGTCTGACAAGAGCCAGCTGATTTTTATGGGATCATCAGGCGCAGCAACTAGGCGCTGGGTCGACATGTTGGTCGAGCGTTATTCCAGAATCGCTCGGCTCGATAAAGTGACACCGACGACGCTGCGTCATACTTCTATTTCAAACTTAGCCGAAGCTGGCGCCGATCCGTTCACCGTTGCAAAGTTTGCCGGATACGCAAACTTGGAAATGGCCCATTGCTTTTTCGACTTTCCGCCTTTCGAAGGCCTTGAAATGACCGCTCGGAATCAAGTACAAGTAGGTGAAGTTCAAGGTGATTCGAGAATTGACATCCAGAAAGATATGAAGGGCAATTTGCCGAAGAAATCGGTTGATGCGAGTCAACATTTAGATAAGGACAATACTACTGCGTTCACTTCGTCAATGATAAGTGCAATGCGAAAACCTGCCGATTGACTCCTCGTTTTTGTAGACCCAGGAGAGCGTGGCCGAATTCAGTCAACTACTTGACCGTTTCTCCCCGACTCCAGAAATCCGCAGCGAATTGCTGGAGTCGGCGGAATGCCAGGAAGGGTGTCAAGAGGACCGTGGAATAAATGGAGGGGCCCCGCGAAACGGGGAGGAGTCCGTTTATGCCGCGAAAGCCTCTTGACGCCCTGAGGGTCTCACGCTAGCGAGCACTGGGCAGGTGGGTTTTTTAACACCTGCCCGGATGCCTCACGGCGAGTGCGGGGTCTGGGGCGGAGCCCCAGAGGCTGCAGATTCTTCGGCTCACTCGTCACAGGCGGCGCTCGGAGGCACTTTGGAAGAGAGGAGACTCACGGCGCCAAGTTGCTTCAGGATTCTGCCTTCACCAAACGCGCGGCTGCCGGGTCATAAATGTAATCAGTGATTGTTCCATCTTTGATGCGCTCGACGGCTTCGTTCACCACGAAAAGAGGAACTAGGAACCATTCGCGCGGTCTGACTGGATTGCCAAAACGATCCTTGATTTCAATATCCAACTGGGCAGGACCGAACATGCGGTGAATCAGGTTTTCGAGCCTGACTCGATTGATGTTGTAGAGCTCATAAGTGGCAATCACTTCGACATCGGCCATCAGGTATGTCGGATCCAGATTCGCGTTTACAAGCCGCGTCTCGACCTTACCTCCGGTTACGCCGATCTTGTGCAGAACCTCCCTGTTGGCAGCGACAATTGGATGCTCGGACTTGCTGCGCAGGACGTAGATTGTGCCACTTGCCAAGTCATCTTCAGCGCGGTTATCAGCGAAAACTGGCCCTCGGTCAGCAAACAGCGGGCCGGCGTCTGGATTGCTGATGAGCCGTGCGGCCTCATCACGATGAAGAGCGCGCTGGAAGGAGCGCATAAGCAGATTGCTTTCGGTTCCGTTGTCATAGATGACACGCAAGCGGCTGTCACGGCGATCATATTGAGTTTGGAAATCTTCACCCACCTCGGCAACATAGGCAATCTGACCCTGGACTATGAAGTATTCGCCCTTCTGAATCTCAGCCAACTTGATCTCGTCCAGTTTTTGGAGGGGGAGCGTATGGCGGATGCCCATCTTCAACTCTCGCTTTATCTGTTCAAAGAGCGGCTTGAATTCCTCGAAATCCTCGCAGACATCACGATTGGCGATTTCCTCGGCGGCACGCTTTTCGACAGCAGGGCGGACATGACGCAACTCGGTGATGGCGCTGTCGCCCGCCGCACCCGCAAGTTCAGCCATAAGCTCGTCTTCGTCGATAACGTCTGCGGGCGCGGCGACGATCTGCGCGCCGGAAAGGAGACCTTGATGGTCGAACGGTGCAAGCAAGGCGCGACACTCCTCAAGCGCGCGCAAGCGGTCGAGGCGCACAGCATACTGCCGCTCGAAAATATCACGATCTTCCCCGTGTTGCGGGGCGCCCCCGTGCTTTTCGACGAACCGTTGTATCTCCTCGAAACCCGCAATAATACGATCCTCGCGCGGCGGTCGTCCGCCCTTCTTCTCCGGCTCCGCAAATTCCGCAAGTTCTGCGGCTAGTTCGTCGAGATTCGGATCACTCATATCGCCCCTCTTTCTTGTAGCGCATAAAAGCGGCGGCCCCTTCAGCCATGCGCTTTTCCCATGCGTCCTGCGAGTCGAGCGCTGGAAGCCGTCCGCGTTCCTTCTTGAACCGGAATGCGCGCACGGCAAGGTCTTTTGCCTCGTCCGGCGTTAGGTTAGTGCGCTTGGCAGAGATTGCCGCTGCAACCTGTTTCAGGCTGTCCTCACTCATGCTCTTGGCGAGGATGGCATAGGCTTCGCCAAACGGATTGATGCGGTCGATCAGGTCAATATCGAGTTCCGTAACACTGAGCGCAAAACGTCGTACACCCTCAATGAGGGCGGTGTTGGGAGTCGGCTCACCGTTGCCAGTATTCCCTCCCAAGACATTTTGCTTAGCCTGTTGCGTGATGTTGAGGGCGGCAATAGCGTGCTGGCGCACGGCCTCCTGGTCTTCCTCGTCAAGTTCGGGATATTTGTCTTTGATGATTTTGCCCATGCGGACTTGCGTGATTTCTTCGGGCACCAATTCTTCATCGAACAAGCCGCGCTCCAACGCGGTCTTGTCCTGAATGAACGTAGCAATCACTTCGTTCAAATCTTCCTTGCAAATGCGCGTGGCTTCCTTGCTCTTCGGTTCGGCAAGGCCCTTGATCTCGATCTGGAATAGCCCTGTATCTGGGTTGAACCCCACGTTATTCTTCTCAGGATCGTAGCCGCCCGTGCCGTACTCGAAGCCCTCGGTTGGGCCGATCTCAGGGTGCTTGGGCTTGAACTCAAAGCGCGGCGCAAGAACCTGCTCCATAAGCAGGCTCGCAGCGATGGCTTTGAGCGTATCGTTTATGGCTTCGGTGACGGCTTCTTCGGAAGCGTCCGGCTCGGCTATCAGATTGGTAAACCGTGCGCGGGCTTTTCCGGGCGCGTCGCGGGTGGCGCGTCCGATGATCTGCACAACTTCGGTCAGGCTTGCGCGATAGCCGACGGTCAGCGCATGTTCGCACCAAATCCAGTCAAAGCCTTCCTTCGCCATACCAAGGGCAATGATGATGTCCACATAATCGCGGTTGTTCTTCTGGGCCGGGTCTTTCAGTGCAGCGGTCACGCCGTCGCGCCGGTTGGGGTCGTCATCCACAAGGTCAGCGATGCGCAGGATGCGGCCACCGGGAATTTTGACAAGCTGGAATCCTGTTTTCGGGTCGATGCCCTGCCACTCACCCAAGGCTTCGATGATGTGCTCCACCTCCCGCATCTTGTCTTTGGTACTCTCGCGCGAATTGACATTGGGGATGTGGATGATGGTCTTCTCGGCCGTGTCGATGACATTGAGAATGTCATCGACGTAAGAGCCGGAATAGAAGAAATAGCCGATGTCGAGCTGCTTGAGGTACTGATAAC